>Ga0256864_1000767_pt1 | contig 10572 bp, 8 predicted proteins | sample RVTome_11_FD_187336 | JGI IMG/M metagenome (GOLD analysis project Ga0256864, IMG submission 187336) | Soil microbial communities from uranium-contaminated site in the Upper Colorado River Basin, Wyoming, United States - RVT147D111 HiSeq ... | reverse complement strand
GCGTGAGCGGCGGCGGCCGTTGAGTGAGCTCGCTACGGCTCGTACCACGTTCCAGGTCGGCAGAGTTCGCACCACGCTGTCGCTCGCTACCGGCGGCACCTACAATCGCATCGAAGGCCTGCCGATTCTGTTCGGACCGCAGTTGGAAGTCCGACCCTCGACGAGAACGCTGGCGCGGCTCGACTTTCGTGGCATTCTGCGAACCGCCGGAAGCGCCGATGACCTGAGTGACTTCGGCTACGTGGCGCGGGCGGACTTTCGGTTGCTGGGGAAGACCGAGATCGGGGTGAGCGGCCGGATCTACAGTGAGGTGGATCCGATCGAGGACCACCCGCTGCCGGGAAGTGAATCGGGGTGGTCGGCCTTCCTGCTTCAGCGCGACTACCGCGATTACTTCGAGCGCCAGGGGGTGGCCGGCATTGCCCACCTCCAGCCGCATCCCGCCTGGCGCTTCGAGCTCTCGATGCGCCGCGATGCCGAACGCTCGGTCCGGGTGAGCGACCCCTGGTCGCTCTTTCGAAACAGCGATCGCTGGCGCCGCAATCCGCTGATCGATGACGGTCACTATTTCACCACCGGGCTGCAGGTGGTCTACGACACCCGGAACGACCGTGACCGGCCCACCACCGGCTGGATAGTCCGCGCCAACTTCGAGCACTCCACCAGCGACGATATCGCTCCCGTCTCCCTCCCCACGGTGGTCCGGCCGCCGCCTCCCACCGGCGGCGGGTACGCCACCGATCGTCTCTCACTGGACGTGCGGCGCTATTCCCGGTTGACGTCGGCGCTTCAGGTGAATGCGCGGGTCAGGGCGGACGGATGGGTGGCAGGTGACCGCCTGCCGGTGCAGCGTCGAGTCTCGCTGGGCGGCCCGGACATGCTTCCGGGGTTCGGCTTCCGTGCCTTTGCCTGTGCACCCCGCGGCTTTGTCGATCCTTCGCTGCCGGCCCTCTGCGACCGGATGATAGCCACGCAAGTCGAGGTCCGAACCCGGCTGGGGCTCAATCTGGGTTACCGCCTCCCCGATCGCGAGGGCAACCGGCAGGGACGCTTCATCGGCATCGAGGAGGCCGACCTCGTGATCTTCAGCGACGCGGGCAAGTCGTGGCTGGCTGGAAGTGGCCCCGGGCAGGTGCCGGTCAATCGGTTTCCCGCTCTCAAGGAGTGGGCGCTGGACGTCGGAGTAGGCCTCGATGCCGGACCGATAAGTGCCTATCTCGCCAAGAGCCTCAGCGACGAAGAGCCGGTCAGATTCATCGCCAGGCTGCAGCGCCGCTTCTAGTGTCAAATCGCGGTCCTTCCCTGCTCGTAACGCCGCGCCTGCGTGGCTGGATGCTGGCGCTCGGCACACTTCTGGTTGTTTCTCCAGCGGGCACTCTGGTCGCGCAGGACCCTCAGTCGGTCCGCCTCCATATCGTCCTGGCTCAGGATTCCAGCCCGCGCGGCGCCAAGGCCCCGATCGTGCGCTCGGAGAATCTGTTGGTCCCGGAAAGCCGGTGGCTCGTGGCACTGCGCTCCGGGTTACCCGTGCGGCTGCATTACCGGGTGGAGGTCTGGCGCTCGCGAGAGGGATGGTTCGACAACTTTGGTCGACAGGTCGAGTGGGATGTAGTGGTGCGACATGAGCCGCTGCTGGACCAGTACACGCTTCTTACTCTCGTGGGGGCACGGCGCCAGGAACGGCGCTATGCCACGCTGGACGCACTGGGCGCGGCGCTCGCCTTTGCCTATCAGATCAACATGAGACCGGAGGTGCAGGGAAACTATTATTACGCCGCGTCACTCCAGGTGTCGACCCTTTCGGACTCCGATCTCGATGAGCTGGAGCGCTTTCTGGCAGGTGACATGGGCCGGTCGACACCGGGGGACGAGAACTTCGGTGATGCCCTGGGACGGGGAACGACGCGGTTTCTGTTGCGCCTTGCGGGTCTGCCGAGTCTCAGATTGGAGGCTCGGAGCCCGCGCTTTGTAGTGAGGTGAAGTCATTGCGAGGGCGCTTTGCGCCCGAAGCAATCCAGCCGGTGAGCCCTCGGGACCCTCTGGATCGCCACGCGGTGCCTTCGGCCCGCTCGCGATGACTCCAGCTATACCGTCCCGCCCAGGGCGCGGAGGGCCTGGTCGCCGTAAAAGAGCTTGATGTACTTGGCCTGGGTGCTCGAAAGGCGGCGCACCGCCCAGGAGAGATGCACGAAGTGCGGCTCCCGCGGCGCTCCCAGCGGGTGCATGCCGCATTCTTGGGGAAGATGATTCCCTTTCCTGGTGTTGCACGAGCTGCAGGCGGTGACGACGTTGACCCAATCGTTGTCGCCGCCGCGCGAGAGGGGAATCAGGTGATCGCGGGTGAGGCACTCCCGGTGCCGGAGCTCCGCCTGCCCACGGTGGCAGTACTGGCAGCGGTAGCCATCGCGAGCGAAGAGGAATGTGTTGGTGACTTGGCGGCGGAAGCGGCGGGGAACGTGCACGAACTTGACCAGGCGTATGATCGCCGGTTTGGGTAGCGTCAGGCGTTCACTTCGAACGCAGTCGCTCCCGTCCGACTCGACGATCTCGGCCTTGCCCTCGATGACCAGACGAAGAGCACGCCGGACCGGAACCATTGTCAACGGCTCGAAGGAGGCGTTTAACGCCAGACACCGCAAGGGACTTCTCCAGAAACGCGTCGGGTAATCGTAATGCGCCAATCCGTTGATTGGCAAGTGAAGTGACTGCGAGCCCTACTTCACCAGCTTCTGAATCCGCGTAGCGATCTCTTCGCGTAGCCGCTGGCTCCGGGTGATCACCAGGACGGTGTCGTCACCGGCAATCGTCCCGATGATCTCGGACCAGCCCGCCTGGTCCAGCGCCTCGGTGACGGCACCGGCCGAGCCACTCGCGGTCTTCAGCACCAGGAACGGGCCGACTCCGTCCACACTCACCAGCAATGTCGGCAAGACTTGCGCCAGCTCGGGTCGTACCGCCGACCGGTGCGGATGGGTGTAATAGGCGCCGCCCTGGGGATCGGCCAGTTTGGCCAGCCCCAACTCACGGATGTCACGTGATAGTGTCGCTTGGGTGACGGCGAAGCCCTCGCCGGTCAGGACCTCCCGCAGCTCATCCTGGCTCTCAATGCGGCGGTCGCGAACGACTCTGAGAATTGCGGCATGCCGTTGAATTTTCATGGCGCCCGGAAGACTTCCCTCCCCCCGACACAGGTCAACAGCACATCCGCGGGAGAGCTGGCAAGGACCTGCTCCGCCGGCGACACCGCCCGTCGGCTCGTCCGCTGCCGAATAACCGCGCAGTCGCCCCATTTCCCGGCTTGCAGGCTGCCCGTCTGGGAATCGAGGCCAAGGGCTCGGGCCCCGCCGAGGGTGCAGAGCTCCAGGACCTCATCGGCCGTCAGCGGGGCCAGGCTCCGCGCGGCCCGACCCTCGCCCAGCATATCGAGCTGCCCCACACTCACCACCGAATCGGTTCCCAGCCCCACGCGGATGCCCGCCCCGAGCATTGCAGCCAAAGGCGCCGCTCCATGGGAGTGGGCCCGATTGGACAACGGGCAGTGTGCAATGGCCGCCCCCGATTCGGCCAAACGGTCGATGTCGCCCGGATCGGCCTGGACGGCGTGAATACACAGGGTTCGTTCTGTCAGCACGCCATGCTGTGCCAGCCATTCGATGGGCCTCAGACCGCGCGGCTCCGGCAGGGGGATGCCGCGGGCTCGCCAAGCTTCGGCGAAGGGACCGGAACCATCGGCCAGAAAGTCGACTTCGGCGCGCGACTCCGCCACATGCACCGCCAGGGGCCATCCCTCGGCTCGGGACCACTCCGCCACCGCCCGGAAGAGCGGCCCGCTCACGCTGTAAGGAGCGTGGGGCGACAGGCCCAGGCGGGCCCGGCTCGTGGCCCAGCGGCAGAGCCGGCTTACCTGGCTGCGAAGCCCGGCCAGGCTCTCCTCCAGTTGAGCCGGGTCGGGCCCGAAGACTTCCTGATAGGCCACACCGGACCCGTCGGCCTCGGCGAGCGCCTGGATCGTCGCCCCCGAATCGCCGGTGTCGGCTATGGTGGTCACGCCGCAAGCGAAGCAAGACGCCAGCCCCCGGCGTGCGGCAGCGGCGAAATCCGCCGGGCTGCGGGTGGTCTTCAATTCACGGAGCTTCCGTATCCAGGCGGGAAATCCGCGCTCCCGCACCCGGTCTTCGAAACCGGTGAGCTCCAGGTGAGTATGAGTATTGATCAGGCCGGGAAGGATGACGGCGTCACCGTAGTCCTCGGCCGGTACATCAGAAGGTCGGGGGACGTCCGAGTCGGAGCCAACCGCGCGGATCCGCCCATCGGGTCCGATCAGCAACGCGCCGCGCTCGACCGGGGAACCCGCGACTGGAATCAACCATCGGGCGGCCAGCCGGCGCGCCCGCATGTCAGCGGGGCGTATTGGGCGCCGGGCCGGTTCCCCCCATGACTCCTGGGCTGCCGCCGCTGGTGGCGCTCCCTCCCTGCGAGCCCGGCGCATTCGGCACCGGCGCTCCTGGAGCAGTCGGAAACCCTCCAGCGGTCTGGCCGGGCTGGGGTGAATCGCCACCCAGTACCCCGATCGAGCCGAACGGCGAGTGCACCGGGCAGAACGACCCGGGCTCGGTCCCTGGTATGAAAGACTCGATGTAGTGAACGTCCTTGGGGCAGAATGGCGTCGCCTTGTAGCCGGTGGTCTTGTCGACGTCCAGTGCAGCAAGCCCGCCAGGGCGAGACCATGCGGGCGGGATGCTCCGCCGCTCGTAGACCTCCTTCATCATGGCCGACCACGCGGGCGCGGCGAGCAGGCCCCCCTGTGCATTGGCCTTGATCTTCTTGGGCTGGTCAAAACCGATCCAGAGGCCGGTCACCATGTCGGGCGTGAAGCCGATGAACCAGACGTCGTTTCCATCGTTGGTCGTGCCGGTCTTCCCCCCGGCCGGAAAATTGATCCGGGCGCCGACGGTGCCTACCGCTGAGCCGTGGCGCACGACGTCGCGAAGGGCGTCGGTCATGAGCCAGGCATGCAGGGTGTCCATGACCGCGACCATCTGCACCGAGGGCTGCCAAACGATCTTGCCGCTTCGGTCCTCGACCCGGAGAATGCCGTTCGGGATGGTGCGGTTTCCCAGGTTGGCAAAGGTCGTGTACGCCGCGATCATCTCGAGGGGGATGACGTCGGCCGAGCCGATGTGAATCGAGGGGAAAGCCGGAACCCGGGTGGTGAGGCCGAACTTGCTCGCTTCGCTGATCACCGCCTGCTCGCCCAGCTCCATGCCCAGCTTGATTGCGATGATGTTGCGCGAAAGATAGAGCGCGCGTCGCAGCGTCATCGGGCCGTCGAACTCGAGATCGTAGTTCTGCGGTGCCCAGGGCGGCTCGGTGGGATCCAGCTCGACGCTCAGCGGGTCATCCACCATCACATGTGAGAGCGGGTATCCCGCCTCGACCGCCGCGGAGTACACCACCGGCTTGAATGTCGAGCCGGGCTGCCGCAAGGCCTGGGTGGCGCGGTTGAACTTGCTGTCCTCGAAGTCCCGCCCGCCGACCATGGCACGGATGTACCCGGTCTTGGCCTCGAGGGTAACGACCAGGCCCTGGAGATACGGCGTGGTCGTCCGGTTGTTGTCGTCCGCGTTATCGGCCCGTGACTCGAGGAACTGCCGGTAGGTTTCGTGGGTGAATTTGCCATCGGCCCCGCTCTCGATGGCCTCGAGCCGGGCTTCGAGCGCGCGCTCCGCCGCCTGCTGGATGTCGAGATCCAGGCTGGTGTAGATCCGGTAGCCCGAGGTATAGAGCTCCCGGCCGAACCTCGCCTCCAGCTGCTGGCGCACGTACTCGACGAAATACTCCGCCACCGCGCTGAAGTCGGAGTGGGAGGACAGCAGGAGCGGATACGCCTTCCACCGTTCGGTGTCATCCTCGCTCAGCGCGCCGTTGTCGCGCAGCAGATTCAGCACGGTGTTGCGGCGCTGGATGTTCAGGTTCGGATTTCGGCGGGGATTGTACCGGGAGGGAGCCTTCGGGATGGCGGCAAGCGTAGCGGCCTCCGCCACGTTGAGATCTCGAACCGATTTGCCGAAGTAGCGCTGGGAGGCGGCTTCGACGCCGTAGGCGCCGTTTCCGAGTGGTATCTGGTTGAGATAAATCTCGAGAATCTTGTCCTTGGGATACTTCCGCTCGATCTGGCGGGCTACGCGGGCCTCACGGAGCTTGCGGCCGAGCGACTTATCCCGCCCGCTGATGTCCTCATCCCAGATGTTGCGCGCCAGCTGCATCGTGATGGTGGAGAAGCCCTCGGCGAAACGTAGCTGGAAGAGGTTCGTCTTGATGGCGCCGAAGACCCGAACCCAGTCGATCCCGTGATGCTTGTAGAATCTCTTGTCTTCCGTGGCCAGGAAGGCGGTCTTCACGTAGGGTGACATCTCGCCCAGCGGTATTACGGTTCGCCGCTCCAGACCGAGGTCGGTGATCAGCCGGCCATCGGCCGCATATACCTTGGACGCCTGGTTGGGGTCGTACCCGCCCAGCTCCTCGATCGACGGACAGGCGTTCCCGGCGCAGGCGCGAGTCCAGGCCGCCATGAGAAAGGCAAGAGCGAAGGCCGCGGTCGCGAGCAAACCGACCAGTAAGTTGCGTCGAGCGCGGGGCGACAGTCGCACCCGCTTCACGGGAGGATCTTGATGAGCCAGAGGATCCTGAGGATCCAGCGGATCCTGTGGGAGGGTCATGTTCGCAAACTAGCCGATTGCAATGCCTGATACCAGCGGGTACCATTGGCGCCTATGGACGAACTGCTCAAAACTTTGACGGCTCGCGGCCTGTTGCAGGACGCGACCGCCGGTCTGGACGACCGGCTTCGACAAGGCCCGATAACAGCGTACGTTGGCTTCGACCCCACGTCCGACTCCCTCCATGTCGGGAATCTCATACCCGCAACAGGGGCGGCCTGGCTGCAAGAGTTCGGCCACACCCCGATCATTCTGATCGGTGCGGGCACCGGAATGGTCGGTGACCCGAGCGGAAAGAGGGACGAGCGGCCGGTTCTGTCGCTGGAGCAGATCGATCGAAATGCCGAGTCGATCCAAGGTCAGCTCGCCCGGTTTCTGAACTTTGACAGTAGCGCGTACAACGCAGCGCGACTTCGCAACAACGCCGAGTGGCTTCGCAAGCTCCCGCTGATGGACTTCCTTCGTGATACCGGAAAGCATCTCACCCTGGGATTCATGCTCCAGAAGGAGAGCGTGCGGAGCCGCCTGGAGAGCGGGATCAGTTACACGGAATTCAGTTACATGGCCATCCAGGCGTATGATTTCTGGCACCTGTTACGAACAGAAGGGTGTGAGCTCCAGATCGGTGGCAGCGATCAGTGGGGCAACATCACGGCAGGGATCGAGCTGATCGGCAAACGCGAGGGACGCCAGGCGTACGGGTTGGTGTTTCCGCTGGTCGCCAATGCATCGGGCACGAAGTTCGGCAAGAGCGAGGCCGGCAATGTTTGGCTCGATCCGGGCAAGACCAGCCCATACCAGTTCTACCAGTTCTGGATCAATACCGACGACCGGGACGTCGAGCGGTATCTGAAGCTCTTCACCTTTCTGCCTCTGGAACAGATCGCCGAGGTCATGGCTGCTCATGGGCGAGATCCGGGCAAGCGGATGGCGCAACGGCTACTAGCACGGGATGTGACCGCCCGAGTGCATGGAGAGCCCGCCATGGAGGAGGCCATGAGGACCAGCGAGGCGCTATTCGGCGGAGTTGTCGTATCTCCCGGTACCGGAGAGCTCAAGCTCACCGGATTCGCCTCTACCGCGGTTGTCGCCCCCACTGTACGAGTATCTCAGAGCAAGATGAAGGATCTTTCTGTAGTGGAGTTACTGGTGGCCAGCGGTCTTGCCAAATCCAAGGCCGAGGCGCGGCGGGGCATTCAGGGCAAAGGCTTCTATGTAAACGACCAACCGATTGAGAGCCCAAATCGAGAGCTGAGGGATGACGAGTTTCATCGTAGCGCACAGGAACGATATGTGTTTCTCCGCAAAGGTAAGAAGAACTACGTGCGCCTCGTGCTCGAGCCATAAGTACGAGGGAACCTCGTTCCCTCCGTCATCGCGAAGCGCCTCCCAATATCTCCACGACCCGCTCCATCTCCTCGACCGTGTTGTAGAAGTGGGGGCTGATCCGGATAGCTCCTTCACGCATGCTGGACACCACCCGAGCCGCCTTCAGCGCACGGAAGGCGGCTCCCACGTCCGGGGGCTCCACACAGAGAATGCCCGACCCCCGCGGGCCAGTGGGTGACACCACCCGCACGCCGCGTTGCGCTGCCCACTCCAGCACCGGCTCGTGAAGCGCCTGGAGATGCTGGGCGATGTGGCGAATGCCGATGCCGAGCAGCAGCTCCAGCGACGCGTTCATGCCGGCAAATTCCTGGTACGGTAGGGTGATCAACTCGAACCGCCGGGCATCCCCGCGGAGCGTGTCGTTGTACTGCGTTAGCCTGCTGAAGTCGTCGGTTCCCTCGAACGCCATCCATCCGGTGACTGACGGCCGCAGCTCCCGGATCAACTCCCGGCGTACATAGACGAAGCCAGAGCCCCAGGGCGAGAGCAGCCACTTCTGCGCGCCACAGGACAGGACGTCCACCTGGGTTTCTCGCAGGTTGACGGGAAGCTGGCCGATTCCCTGGATGGCGTCGACCACGAGGTACGCCCCGGATGCGCGGGTTGCAGCCGAGAGACGGGCAAGATCGGCGGTGTAGCCATTGCTGAACTGCACCAGCGAGATCGAGAGCACGCGCACTCGTGGATCGGTCAGGCGCTCGAGGAGGTAGCCCTCGTCCGGCCATCCTTCCGGTGTGGTCGGCGCAAGCTCGAGTGTGACACCGATGTCTTTGAGCAGCATCCAGGGGTAGACGTTTGCCGGGAACTCCCGATCGCTGGCGACGACAATGTCGCCGGCACTCAGCGGCAGGGCGCGTGCGGCCAAACTCAGGCCGAAGCCGGTGTTGATGCTGAGTGCGATCTCCTCGGGGACCGCGCCGATCAGCTCCGCGGCGAGCCGCCGCGACTCGGCCATCGCGGCCAGAACGTCTCGATCGGGCAGCTGATAGGGAGCGGCGCGCTTACGGTTGAACGCTTCCAGCACCAGGCGAGTGCGTTCCGGCAAGGGACCGATACTGGCGTTGTTGAGGTAGATCGTGTCGGCCGTCCAGGGGAACTCCGTGCGGCGGAGCGCTGCGAGGTCGTGTCCTGGTAACCCGGCCACCACCTCGGTTCCCTTCCCCTTCTCACCTCTCACCTCTCACCTCACCTCTCAGTTTGGGATCGTACGCCTCGCGAAGCGCGTCGCCCACCAGGTTGAATCCGAGTACCGCCACGCCGATGGCAAGACCAGGCGCAAAGGAGACCCAGGGAGCAACCCGGAGCAGATCGCGGCCGTCGGCCACCATTGCGCCCCAGCTGGGAGTAGGCGGCTGTGCGCCGAGGCCCACGAAGGAGAGGGCGGCTTCCGCCATGATTGCGCCCGCGATGCCGAGCGTGGCGGCGATGATCACCTGAGTTCGGACATTGGGCAGCAGATGACGCAGGAGAACCCGCCGGTCTCGGGCGCCCAGCGAGCGGGCCGCCAGTACGTACTCCGAATGTTTGAGAACGAGCACCTGGCTCCGTACCAGGCGGGCCATGCCGGCCCAGCCGACGATGCCGATGACGACGAAGACCACCGGCAGCGATGGCTTGACCGCCGCCGCCACCGCAATGAGGAGGAGGAGAGTGGGAAATGCGAGGGTGATGTCGGCCAGCCGCATCACCAGCGCGTCGACCCAACGACCGTAATACCCGGCCAGAAGTCCGAGGAACACCCCGAGGGTCACCGCGACGGACTGGGAGATCACACCTACCGAGAGCGACAGCCGGGCCCCATAGAGTACCCGGCTGAGGACATCGCGCCCCTGGGTGTCGGTTCCCAGGAGAAACCGGGGGCCGGGACTGACCAGATAGGCGCTCCTGAGGTCGCCGGTTAGAGGGTTGTGGGGGGCCAGCCACGGGGCAAACACCGCCGCTATTACAACCACGACGACGAAGAAGAGACCCAGCTGGAAAAACCGGTCCCGGCGCAACCGATCCCTCAGAACCGCGTTCGTCATCCTGCTCCGGTGACTTGGGTTACCCAGCCTGATGGGGAGCCGGGCACAACCTGCCCCCGCCCTCTCTCACGGCGCGAAGCGCATGATTCTTGCACTTTTATAGCAGCAGTGGACCCGAATGCAACCTTTGGCAGGGCTAACGCGTGATACCGGACAGCCCCTTTACCCTGGTCCTCAGCGGCGGCGGCCTCAAGGGGCTCGCCCATATCGGCGTCCTCCGGGCCCTGGAAGAGCGGGAGCTGGTGCCCAATCTGGTGGTGGGCTCCAGCATCGGGTCCCTCATCGGCGCGGCCTGGGCCGCAGGGGTTCCCGCTCGGCTGATGCAGGACCGGGCGCTCCGGGTCCGCCGCCGGGACGTGTTCCAGGTCGCCCGGGCCGACGTCGCCATCCGCAGGCTCCTGGCTCCCGCACTCTATCGCCGCGAACCGCTCGAAGCCCTC
>Ga0256864_1000766_pt1 | contig 10575 bp, 8 predicted proteins | sample RVTome_11_FD_187336 | JGI IMG/M metagenome (GOLD analysis project Ga0256864, IMG submission 187336) | Soil microbial communities from uranium-contaminated site in the Upper Colorado River Basin, Wyoming, United States - RVT147D111 HiSeq ... | reverse complement strand
ATCCGGGTGACCGGCCCATCCAGATGGAACATCCGATTCTGCGCGATCCAGGCAGCCACTTCAGACCCCCACCCGCAGAATTCGACGGCTTCATGAACGATCGCCAGTTTCCCGGTCCTCTCAACTGATTCCGCGATGGTCTCCATATCGAGCGGCCACAGCGATCGCACATCGAGAATCTCGCATTCGATACCGGAGCTTGACAGCGTGGCGGCAGCTGCTTCGCAACGGCTCACCATGCGTCCACTGGTCACCACGGTCACGTGTGAACCCTTCCGGACCAAACGACATTTCAAAGCTTGTCGATCGTCGGGCCGTTCCGAAATCGGGCCAGACTCGTTGAAGTACAGGGCTTTGCTCTCTAAAAAGATCACCGGCTCTGGGTTCTGTATCGCCAATCGGAGCAGCCAATAGGCATCCGAGGATGTGGACGGGCAGTAAACAGCCAGGCCAGGAACGTGTGCGAACCAAGTCTCGAGGCTCTGCGAATGTTGTGGCCCGTGGTAGGTGCCGCCCCCATACGGCATCCGGACCACAAGGGGGACCTGATACTGGTAACCGCTCATAAAGGCCAGCTTCGAGGCCGCATTGACGATCTGGTCCATGGCCACCGTCACAAAGTCCATGAACATGATCTCTACGACCGGCTTGAGTCCTTCAGTAGCTGCTCCGACTGCCCATCCGATCATGGCCGCTTCCGAGATCGGTGCGTCCAACACGCGGTCTTCCCCAAACTCGGCCTGAAGGCCTTGGGTGACGGTGAAGACCCCACCGAGCTTGCCTATTTCCTCCCCAAAGAGGACGACCCCACTGTCAGCCCGCATCTCATCCCGCAGAGCCGCACGAACAGCTTCCGCATACTTGAGATCGGCCATCAGCAGAGCGAGGAGTCTTCAACAGAGGCTCGATCGGGTTCCTCCTGCGATTCGGCCCAGGCGACGGCTGCCGCGATCTCGGCTGTCACATCGTTGTCGATCTTGTCCAACTCGGTCCCGTGCTCGGCATCAAGACGCTCCCGGAGAATTCTCAAGGGATCGTTCGCACTGAGCCATTGTTCGCCGGCGTCCTGCTCCCTGTATCTGTAATCCGGATCGCTGAGGCTATGCGCCTTCACTCGGAACACCTTGCACTCCAGAAAAGCCGGCTCACCATTCCTCACGTTTGCGATCAAAGCCTTGGCTACATCGAAGACCTCCATTACATCTCTGCCGTCGACGTAGGTGGCCCGGATCCCAAGTCCCGCTACAGCAGCCGCGATCGAGCCAGGCTCGCCGACTAAGGCCGTACTTGGCATCGAGTGCGCCAACTCGTTGTTCTCACACACGAATAGGCAGGGCGAGTGCCAAAGTGCGGCGAGACGGAAGGTCTCATAGAACACACCTTGACCAAAGGCTCCATCACCGACGAACGACACACCGATGTCCCGATCTGAGCCCAAATGACGTCTGGCCCACGCTGCTCCTGCTGCCCAGGGCATCCCGCCACCGACGATTGCGTTCTGACCGAGGAACCCGGACTCACGATGATGTAGATGCATCGATCCGCCGCGTCCGCCCGAGGTTCCGGCGCCCTTCGCAAACAGCTCGGCCATGATCAGGCGAGGTGGTACTCCCTTCGCCAAGGCGTGGCCATGGCCCCGATGTGTGCTGGTCACCACGTCGGCGGGTTTCAGGTTGGCACAGATACCAGCTGCGCTCGATTCTTGGCCGACCGATGAGTGAAAGGATCCGCGAAGCCTTCCCGTGCGATGAAGTTGCTCGACGCGATCCTCGAAGTCGCGAATCAGACGCATGACCCGGTACAGATCCAACGCACGACGCTCACTCATCGACGAATAACTCGTTGAATCGAGTTCTGTAACGCTGGAGGTCCTCGATGCACTGAGAGGAGTCAAAGTCCTGACTGATTCCTTCAACGTCATGGACAATCGGATGGCTTGTGATCATCCGACCGCAGAGATGGCACTTCTGGAGGATCTCGTCGTATTTCGATCCTGCCGAGAATTCCTCGAGGCCGGCTCTATCCGGCGGCGACATCAGAGGTTCCTTTCCTTCGCAGTGCATCTGTCCCTCTCATGTCAATCTCACCCGATCCTGAGACAACGACTCCGTACAATTCTTTGGCGGCTTGACGACTTACATACCCATCTCGGACATCGTCTCTCACTGCCTCGGGGTCCCTTGTGAACGGATCGCCGTAACCACCTCCCCCAATCGTCACGTTCTCGACGATGGTGCCTTTGGGAATGACTTTTCGGGCGAACTTGGAGGGCGATACCGTCCCGAAGGCTTCGGTTACGTGGACGAAGTCTTCGTCGGTCGGTCTCTTTAGTCTGAAATCGTTGTAGTGGCCACATGGTGAGGGACGAGGGGACGTGCCGCCAAGTGCTCCCGTTGGTGGCAATTCGAATCGTTCAGAAATCAGGTTGATGACTCCCTCTTCAGAGAGCAGGCGCATCCGCTGTCTTATCCCGAGCCCGCCGCGAGTCTGGCCGGCCCCAGCCGAGTCCTCGTTGAGCGAATACTCCTCGTATAGCCATGGGAAGTGACTTTCGAAGATCTCTACCGGTTGGTTCTTATCGTTGCCGACGGGATTGATTTCTGCTGTCAATCCGTCACCGCTGACGCGGCCTCCCCATCCACCTTCGTGATAGACGTAGATGATGCTGTAGTCCCCTTCCTCGGGATGGCGACTCCCAGCCGTGAAGTTGTGGCACGTGCCGAAGCAACCACCGATCGCGCGCTCTGGCACCGCTTGCGCGAAGCAGCGGTGCAATACGTCCATGATCCTGGAGGATGTCTCGGTGTTGCCACCAAAGACGGCCGCCGGATAGTTGGCGTTGACCATCGTTCCCGGTGGAGCAAAGATCTTGATGGGACGAAACGCTCCGTGGTTGCTCGGCATCCGCGGATCGGTCATCTGAAACAGAACCGTGTAAACCTGAGACGCGGTTACGCCAAAGGTTGCATTCACCGGGCCCCTGCACTGCGGATCAGTGCCGAGGAAGTCGGTCACGACAACATCTCCATCGATGATCAAGCGGCACGCGATTCGAATGCGTCCAGGTGCAATCCCGTCGTCATCCAAGAAGTCTTCCGCCTCGTAGACTCCGTCTGGCAGCTTCGCGATCTCAGCACGCATGCGACGCTCCGAATAGTCCTTGATGTCAGCGTGAGCCTGCGCGAACACTTCGACCCCATATTTCTCGCAGTACTCGATCACGCGACGTTCGGCAACCTTTATGGCGCCGAACATTGCTCGGAAGTCACCATGCACCACCCGAGGCAGCCGAACATTCGCCAGCAGCAATTTCCACACGTCGGTAGCTTCAACACCGGCTCGGTGGATCTTGATGGGAGGGCAACGAATACCTTCCTGGAAGACCTCTGTCGCATCGCCGGGGAAACCCCCAGGCGCGCTGCCGCCGATATCAATCTGATGTCCGCGAACGGCTGGTATCGCCACCAGAACACCGTCGTAGAAGACAGGAGCCATCATGGTGAAGTCAGTTAGATGGGTACCGCCACGAAACGAGTCGTTGTGGAGGATCACATCACCCGGTTCCAGGTTCTCAACGCCGATCTCTTTGATCGACCATTCCACGGCGTAGGGCATCGATCCGAGATGCACGGGATTGAACTCCGCCTGCGCCACCATCTCTGCCTGACTGTCGAACAAAGCGCAAGAGAAGTCAAAGCCCTCTGAAAGGATCGGCGAGTATGCCGCCCTTGACATCGCGTGTCCCATGCTCCGACATAGGGAGATGAGTCCCTCTCGGATCACTTGAAGAGTGATCGGATCCAGGGTTGTCATTACCGAACTTCGCTTTCTGCGACTTCGATGATCAAGCTGCTCGTTTCATCGTCGACTAAGCAGTGATCGCCTGAACCGATGAGAATCGTCGAATCGGGTTCTTCAATGATCAACGGCCCCACACGGGACCAGCCACTTGGAAGGGAGCGCCGTTCATAGACATCGACCTCAATCGTTCTCGCAGCAGAAGTAGTCAGCGATCTGTGGCCCTTCGGTTTCGCTGAGCCGCTGCGGTCAGCCGAAGGGAAGTTCGGTTTATTAGTCGTGCCAAAGGCGGTGGCACGAAGACTCACTAGCTCTATCGGTTCGTCGGTCTTTCGGTGGCCAAACCTGCGGCGGTGCTCGTCGTTGAACGCTCCAACCATCATCTCGACCGTCTCTTCTGTGAAGTGGTCCCCTGGAATGCCAACATTCACTTCGTAGTTCTGCCCGACGTACCGAAGATCAGCAGTCCTCTGCAAGAAGCGGTTGGCGCCAAAGAAGATATCGTCCAGCGCCTCGTTCGCCTCCTTCTGCAACTCCCGGTCCAGCTTCGAAAGCGTTGCCACATCAATCTCGTCGAGCTTTCGCAAATGGCTTCGGACGAAGTCGAATTTCACGTCTGCACACAGCGCACCAAAGGCGCAGAATGTGCCTGGAAAGGCCGGAACTACCACCCTGGCAATGGACAGCTCCCTGGCGAGATCGCAGGCCATGAGTGGCCCCGCGCCGCCGTACGCAACCAGGGCGTAATCGCGAGGGTCATAGCCTCTTTGGGTCGACATCTCGCGCATCGCGCCCGTCATGCTCGCCTGTGCCACGGTGATGATTCCGAGGGCCGCCGCGGTAACATCGATCCCCATCGGTTCGGCGACGTGACGTTCAATGGCCTTCTCAGCCGATTGCCTCGACAACCGAATCTTCCCGCCGAGGAAGTACTCGGGATCGATCGCTCCTGTCACGACGAAAGCATCGGTCAAGGTTGCCTCGTTGCCACCCTGGTCATAGCAAGCGGGGCCTGGAACCGCACCGGCACTGTCCGGTCCTACTTGCATCAGCCCTCCCAGGTCCACCCTGGCGATGCTGCCTCCACCGGCCCCAATAGACTTCACATCGATGAGCGGGACCTTGAAAGGTATGCCCCACTCAACCTCACCCTCGGTCGTCGCCGCTGGTTCCCCGTCGTTGACAACGCTGACCTCGAAACTGGTTCCGCCCGCGTCGATCGCCAGGAGGTGGGGTTCGCCTAACGCGGAACCAAGATAGGCGGTGCCGATGACACCACCGGCCGGGCCTGAATGCACGCTTTTTACCGGTACAGCCGCCGCCTGCGGGACAGGAAGAATGCCCCCGCCGGCGGTCATGATGGTGACGGGGACCGCGAGACCTCGCTGTCCCAGATCCATCTCGAGCCCCTGCAGGTAATCCCGCATCAGGGGTTTGACATAGGCATCCACAACAACCGTGCTTGTCCGCTCGTACTCTCGGATCTCGGGCAGGATTCTTGAAGAAACCGAAATGGGAATCCCTTCCCAGGACTCCATCACAATCTGCTCGGCGCGAAGTTCATGGCTCGGGTTCATGAACGAGAACAAGAAACAGATGGCTATTGCCTCAACACCCAACTGCTTCATTTGTTCGACGATCGCCCGGAGGTCATCCTCATCAAGGGGCGTAACCACGCGGCCTCGGTAATCCATACGCTCGGCGACACCAAAGCGAAGGTGGCGAGGAACGAGGGGTCGCGGCTTCGACCATTGAAGGTCATAGTGATACTGCCGATGAATGCGCATGATCTCGAGCGTGTCTCGAAACCCTCGGGTCGTTATCAATCCGACCTTTGCGCCGTGCCTTTCGATGACAGCATTGGTGGCGATTGTCGTTCCATGAACAAAACGTGCCACGCGTTCCAGCTCGACTTGCGCGTCGTCCAGAACGTTGAACAAGCCTTTGGAGAAGTCCTCGGGGGTCGTAGGAGATTTCTCAATTGAGACGGTCTTGTCGACTTCGTTGAAAACTGCAAGATCTGTGAAGGTCCCCCCGATATCAATGCCGATCTGAAGAGGCTTCTGTCGGGTCGTCACGAACGGTCGCCGGCGAGGTAACCGAGACCACCCAGCCAGGCCGCAGGCGGTCGAAGATCGGTGACCACCTGAACTCCCGGTGGGGCCATGAGCACGCTCGGGATGCTGTTCACGATATTGGCCGACGTCGACAACAGCGCACTGGGTCCGGGAGTCAGAGACAGATTGACAGGCTGCTCCCCACTAATCGTGATGGTGTCCATTAGCGGGAAACCACGAGCCTCAGGCTGGAGGTGCAATACAAGCTCGAGCCGTATGAAGTCCTCGCCACGGGCACGTCCAACGGCTCGCTGAATGAACCCCTCGGTCGTGCCGGCATCGACCGCTCCATAGCGCGTCTCTACCGATTCGGTGGCTATCAGCGGCTCAAAGCTCTCCTCGACAGGCTCGTCGAGCGCCAGGCCAAGAGTCCGGAGGACGATCGCGATCGACTCTGGGAATCCGACGTGACCGGCGATGGTGCCGTTTTCGTGTCCGGCCAAGAACTCGTTCGCCGGATACCCAATCCCAAGACGCCGATGGATCGCTTCTCCAAACCCCGAGACATCGACCACCCGACGACCTGAAATACTCTGAATGTCCCAACAGATCGAAGTGGCCTTGGCAAGAAACGAGTCGAAAAGGAATCCTGGGTTGACTCCAGAGCCGACAATCGTTACTCCCGCCTCCTTCGCTGCGTCGTCCAGTTTCATGGCTAAAGCCGGGTTTCGGCGCTGCGGATAGGCAAGCTCCTCGGCGCACGAGATCACATTCGCACCGGCGGCTATGCAGGCGAAGATCTGATCGGCCACATCCTCCAGGAATGATTGAGTTGCATGGAGCACGATGTCAGGTCCTGTTGCCAGCACATCAGAAAGTTGATCAGACACTGACACAGTCGAAGCCGTCGCGGCCCCTACGACGTCGCTCAGACTCCTACCCACCGATTCACTCTCCAAGGTGAACGCTCCAACGATCTCAATCCCCTGTCGATGATCTAGCAGGAGGCGGGCGATGTGCGTACCAATCGTGCCTAGTCCTACCAAGCCAACCTTTACAACGCTCAACCGCTCACCTCCTTGGTCGATGAAGTCCTTCTCTCAGCCGGACCCCCGGGAAGATCTGCATGCCAGGCTCGTTCCGAGATCTCATCAGCAGCTTTGACCACAAGCGGTGCCAGAGTGCTCTCCAGTTCCTCGGAGGAAGCTGGGCGGGTTAACGCAATATTGATTGCGGCAACCGGATAGCCAGCTACGTCGAGAATGGGAGCGGCCACACCGCGGAGTCCAAGTGACAGCTCCTCGAGGTTCAATGAGAAGCCGAGCTCGCGAATCACGGACAGCTGTCGACTCAGCTCGCTCTTCCGTTGAACCGTGTTCTCGGTGAGTCGGTCTAGCTGAATCGAGTCGATGATCCGTTCCTGTTCGTCTTTTGGAAGAAACGCAAGAATGGCCTTCCCCAAAGAAGTCGCATGCAGGGGCAGACGGCTACCGACCGATAGGCCGATGTTGAGTATCTGGCTGGTCTTGAGCCGTACTACGTAGACAATCTCGCCAGCGTCCCGAACAGCCATGTTCACCGTTTCGCCGGTCTGGTCTCGTAGCGCCTCGAGAATCGGCCGCGCGATCTCGGGAAGTTCCTGTCCGGCGATTGCTGCGTGCGCCAATCGCAAGGATTTGTACCCCATCCGATACTGCGAGTTGGGCATCTGCTCGAGATACCCAAGTGCAACCAACGTCTGGCAGAATCGGTATGAAGTTGCGCGATTCTCTCCGGTCAACTGAGTGATCTCAGCTGCTGAGAGCATTTTTCTTTCGTCGCCGAAGAGTTCGAGGATCGAGAAGGCCTTTACGACCGAGCGAACAAGGTACGCCTTGCCTCCCCGGTCTAGTTCACTCGTTTCGTCCTTCGGTACTTGCATGGGTTCTGCCTGTTCGGAATGTGATACACGAGTCGTATTCTGAGCATGTGGTTATCAGATGTCAAGATCGCCTTCGTTCTCCCTGGTCAAGTGCAGGTCCGAACCATGGTGCTTGCTACTTGCACGCCCACTTCTAGCTAAACGCCGGTAAGACCTCATCGACAAAGAGCTCGAGAGACCGATTCGCTTTCTCAATTGGCATCCCCGGAAGTCTTCCCCAAAAGATGAACCTGTCTGGCGCGAGGTCGCTCTCAATCTGGCGTAGGGCATTGATGACCTTCGTGGGAGAGCCGACGATGCACAGGTCTTGTGCGTCATCCTCGGCACCGGATAGCGCCGTCTGGTCATCACCGGCATCCGCTTCCCACTGGGTGTACCGGTCATTCATATATCGAAGGGGCGCCTCCACGTCATTCCAACCTTCACGCTCGTCGTCACACAGATAGACACAGCCAGCGACGGTGATTTCGAACGGCTGAGAGTCGAAACCATGCTTGACCAGTTCGCGCCTGTACAAATCGTGCAGGTCTTTCGAAGTCCCGACATCGGGCATGAAATGGCAGCCGTATCGGCCAGCCCTGAGAGCGGAAGCCTGGCTTGATCCTCCGATGTGTATTGGAATCAGCGATTCAGCGGAAACCGGGGTCGGCTGAACCGTTATTGCCTCGAGCGAGAAGATTTCACCGTGGTAATCGAATTCCTGTCCCGTCCAAGCAGCCCGCAGGATTTCCAGTGTCTCGTCGGTCCGTCTTCCTCGTTGGCGCTTCGGTATGCCCAACGCGTTGAATTCCGTTACCCGGTACCCCGGTGCCAGGCCAAGTTCAAGACGACCATTGGACATGACATCGACAGCCGCGGCATCCTCTGCCAAACGCAATGGGTGATGCAGGGGCGCCAGACAAACGGCCGTTCCGAGGCGGATGCGCTCCGTCCGAGCACCAATCGCTGCGAGGACAGGAAAGACCGCAGGTGCGTATCCATCGTCGGTGAAATGGTGTTCCGAAAGCCAAACCGATTCGAACCCCGCGTCTTCCGCCCAAACAATCTGGGACATCAGATCTCCGTACACGTCGGTCCATGGTTGGCGCAGGTGAGGAGGATTCCTGAAGTCGTACCACAACCCAAACCTCACAGATTCACCCCCAGCCGACTGGAACGCCCGATTGTGGTGCCCATCGGCATTGTACGATTAGTGCATCTGGGCTCACATATTGAATGATATATAGGGAGCCCTCGCCGGCCGAGACCCACAAACACAAGCCCGGGAAGCAGCAAGAGGCTTCCAGGTCAGTGATCAGGTGATGTCCGCTAGATACAGGACCGCTGTTGCTCATGGGGCATGACTGCCGGACTTGACTAGGCAATAACTCGATACAGCCGCCAACGGTCGGGGATCCCCTTCAGCTCGTGCTCGCCGGCGGGCTCGAGCCTGAGGTCGCCTCCTGCGGTCAGGTCCTTGACGGTTTGGGAAACCATGATCTCCGAGGGTCCGGCCCGGGCCATGACCCGGGCCCCGATCGACACCGCCAGACCGGCACACTTGCCATCGGCGATCTCACATTCCCCGGTGTGCACCCCGGCCCGGATCTCCACTCCGAGACGCCCGACATCGGCCACCACCGCACGGGCACACTCGATGGCACGCGCCGGGCCGTCAAAGACGGCGTAGAACCCGTCGCCGGCGGTGTCTTGTTCCCGTCCCCCGAAACGATCCAGGGTGTGCCGGACGATCTGGTTGTGGGTCTCAACCAGTCGCTTCCACTCCCGATCACCAAGTCGGGCCTGGTGAGCCGTGGACTCGACGATGTCGGTAAACAGGACGGTGGCCAAAAGCCGGTCCGTCTTCGGAGCCGGTCTGGCGCCGGTGACGAACTCCTCCACCTGATCCAACAGCGCCTCCCGGTCGCCCGCGATCGGAAGATGGTCCCCGCCGGGCAGCTCGACGTAACGGGCGCCGGAAATCTCGTTTGCGGCAAGCCGCCCTTGACTCGAGGGGACGATCAGGTCTCCGCTCCGGTGTAGCACCAGGGTGGGAACGTGGATCGCGGGAAGGACCTCGCGCAGGTCGAGGTCCGTCAGGATCTCGGCGAGTTCCCGGTAGCCGCCCGGGGTGGCCACCAGCCTCTCGAAGCGGGCCCACCATCTGACGAAACCCTCGTCGCCTGCCAATGAGGGTGCCTGTAACGCCACGTTCCTCCCGGTTCCCATCTCCTCGACGAAGCGGGCCAGGAATTGGGCCTGCTCCTCCGGGCTGACCGCCTCGGGGAACTCGTCGCTGGCGACCCGCTTGACCGTGGGCGCATACAGCACCAGGCCCTGGGTGTGCTCGGGATGGGTGGCGGCGAACAGCATCGACATGCTCGCCGCCCGGGCCACCCCGAACACGACGGCGCTCTCGATACCCGCGGCATCCATGACCGCGCCCACATCGTCACGCTGCCGCTCGATGATCGGCGGCTCGGATCCCCGATCCGACAAGCCGACCCCACGCATGTCGAAAACGGTGAGACGGGAGAAGGAGGCCAGCCGGTTCAAGAATTGGGCGAACCGAGGCTCCTCCCACATCACATCCAGGTTGGAGAAGATCCCCGAGCAAAAGACCAGATCCGGGCCCCCACCCAGGGTCTGGTAGGCGATCGCCACATCACCGCTCCACGCATACCGGGGTTCTGGAATCGCAACCATTGACCCGGGCAAGTTACCGGCTGGGACGTCCCGAGGACCCGGAGAGACGGCAGCTCAAACGAGCCCGACCACACCCCGTCGGCCGGGCACCCTCATTTCTTGGTCAACAGGAAT
>Ga0256864_1000765_pt1 | contig 10578 bp, 10 predicted proteins | sample RVTome_11_FD_187336 | JGI IMG/M metagenome (GOLD analysis project Ga0256864, IMG submission 187336) | Soil microbial communities from uranium-contaminated site in the Upper Colorado River Basin, Wyoming, United States - RVT147D111 HiSeq ... | reverse complement strand
GCGGGCCGGGACAGCATGGCAGTCGCCCGCGACGCAAGACGTCGGAATACGGCATCCAACTGCGCGAAAAGCAAAAGGTCCGAATCCGTTATGGCGTTCTGGAGCGGCAATTCCGCCGTTACTACCATAACGCCGTCCGTTCCCGGGGTGTGACCGGTGAGTTGTTGCTCGTCACGCTCGAGCGCCGCCTGGACAACCTGGTGTATCGTCTGGGCTTCGCCCCGTCGCGTCCGGCCGCGCGACAGTTGGTGCGCCATCGGCACTTTTCGGTCAACGATCAAATCGTGGATATACCCTCGTATCAGGTCGCGCCGGGTCAGGTCATCAAGGTGCGCGACAAGTCCAAGCGCCTCGACATTATTCATTTGGCACTGCGCGACGGTGGCCGCGGCACCGATTTGTCGTGGCTAAGGGTCGACAAGGCGCGCCTGGAAGGAGAGCTCCTGGCGATTCCGTCGCGGATGGAGATTCCGACGACCGCTCAGGAACAATTGATCGTGGAGTTGTATTCACGCTAAGCCTACAACGACTGGGAGGCAGTGACGCATGAAGTGGAGAGCGCTGACCATGCCGCGGGAAGCGGTGGCCGACGACGGTGTCGGTGACCGCCGCTACGGGCGCTTCTATATCGAACCGCTGGAACGCGGGTTCGGCAACACGATCGGTAACGCGTTGCGCCGGTCCCTGCTGTCATCGATTCAGGGGGCGGCGGTGACGAATGTCCGCATCGAAGGCGTCGTCCATGAGTTCTCGACGATTCCGGGCGTGTACGAGGACGTGACCGACCTGATCCTCAACATCAAGCAAGTCCGGCCCGAATTGATTTCCGACGGGCCCGAAATGCTGGTCCTCGACGTCGAGGAAGTCGGGCGTTACAGCGCGGCGAACATCGAGGGCAATTCAAACGTCAAGATTCACAATCCCGACCTGCACCTCATCGAGCTGACCAAGGCGGCGCGTGTCCGCATCGAGATGGAAGTCACCTCCGGACGCGGCTATGTCATGGCCGAAGGAAATAAGCGTGCCGACGATCCGATCGGTACGATCCCGGTCGATTCGATGTTCTCACCGGTGACCAAAGTCAACTACTCCGTCGAAAACACGCGCGTCGGACAGCGCACCGACTTCGACCGGCTGATCCTGGACGTTTGGACCGACGGCACCATCTCCCCGGCTGATGCGCTGTCGTACTCTTCGAAGATTCTGCGCGATCACTTCCAGCTCTTTGTCACCATCGAAGAGGAGTTCGTCGAGGAGATGTCGCCCGAAATCGACGATGAAACGCTGCGCATCCGCCAGTTGCTCAAGCTGCGGGTCGACGAACTGGAGTTGTCGGTTCGTTCGTCCAACTGCCTGCGGGCGGCCAACATCATGACCCTCGAAGATTTGGTGCGGCGCAGCGAATCGGAAATGCTCAAATACCGAAACTTCGGACGCAAGTCGCTGACCGAGTTGAACGCCATCCTGTCTGAGATGAACCTGCACTTCGGCATGGATGTCGACCGTTACAAGGATCCGCACGAGCATCAGGCGGTGGAATCGCTCGCCTGACACACGGGACTATCAATATCATGAGACACGGCCGCACCATACGCAAACTGGGACGCACAGCGGCGCATCGTCGCGCGATGCTGGGGAACATGGCTTCGTCGTTGTTCCGTGCCAATGCCATCGTAACGACTGTGCCCAAGGCGCGTGTCGTGCGTTCGGTGGCCGAGAAGCTGATCACGCTCGGCAAACGCGGCGATCTGCACGCACGCCGTATGGCGGCGCGGCGCATCAAGGATCGCGGCATCCTGCGACGCCTCTTCGAGGAGATCGCTCCGCAATTCGCCGACCGTCAGGGCGGCTATACCCGTCTGCTGAAGTTGGGGACGCGCAAGGGCGACGGTGCGCAGTTGGCACGCGTCGAGTTGCTGATGCCCGTGACGACCGCGACGCCTGAGTCCGACGATCAGAAGGGCAAGTCGTCAAAGCGGCGAAAGAAGAGCGAGCCCGCCGCGGCCGAAGCTGCGGGGTAGGATCGGCACCCGGAGAAGGCAGTGGGCAATCCGCGAGGGTTGCCCTTTTTTGTTTTGAGTCTGTCGTCACAAGTTGAGACCAGGCCGCATCGCATGCGCAGTATCCTCCATCTGTCGCTGGGCATCATCATCGTCTGCGGGCTTGTCATCCTCGGTTCGATGGGTCTCGTGCGTTCGCGGAATCGCAATCGTGCCGCCACATTTCCTATAGTCCATGCGCTTGAACAACTCGCCGCGGTATCCGACAGCGTCATCGCCCCGGTCGCATCGGCAGAGCAGTGGCGCGATGGATGCCGGCGGCAATTGGAACGGCTGCGATCCGGTGAGATGCCGGTCGATTCGGCGCGCGCCTTTTTTCATGCCTATGCCGACTGCGCCCGAGACGGCATCATGGACACGGAAGAAATCGCGACACTGGGGATTTATGTCGGCATCGCCGCGTCGGCGCCGCTGCAGCCGGTCACCGAGTCGGCCGATTCGTCCGACAGCGTCGATTCGCGATGAAACTGAGTCGGGTTATCGTCATTGTGCTGGACGGCTGCGGCATCGGCGAGGCGCCCGATTCCGAGGCATTCGGCGACTCCGGTTCCAACACGATCGCCAATACCGCCCGTGCTGTCGGCGGTCTGGACTGCCCCAATCTGGGGCGGCTCGGTCTGGGACATCTCAGCGACATCGCGGGCATGACCCCGGACAAAGAGCCATTGGGCTGCTACGGCACGATGCGGGAACAGGCGGCGGGCAAGGACTCGACCTCCGGGCACTGGGAATTGATGGGCGTCACGTTGCGTCGGCCGCTGCCGACCTATTCGGACGGCTTTCCATCGAGTATCATCGATGCGTTCGTCGAGTCGACCGGGCGCCGGGTCGTCGGCAATTGCCCCGCCTCGGGGACCGAAATCATCGCCCAGTGGGGGAAGCGACACATCGAGACCGGAGAGCTGATCGTCTACACATCTGCGGATTCGGTCTTTCAAATCGCCGCCCATGAGGAGATTGTTCCAGTCGAGGAATTGTATCGATGCTGCCGTGTGGCGCGCCGGATTCTCAACGGTCCCCACGCCGTGGGGCGTGTGATCGCGCGTCCGTTTGTCGGTGAGTCGGGACACTTCACACGCACAGAGCGACGCCGAGATTTTTCGCTGGAGCCCCCGGAACCGACGATGCTCGACCTCCTGATGACGATGGGTGTCCCGACCATCGGGATCGGGAAAATCGATGATCTGTTTGCCGGACGCGGGCTATCGGTCAAGATTCACACGCATGACAACCTCGACGGTATGAGCCGGACGCTGTCGGCATTGCGGGATCACCCGCGCGGGCTCATATTCACCAACCTGGTGGAGTTCGATATGACTTGGGGACACCGCAATGATCCGCACGGTTTTGCCGCCGCATTGCGGGGTTTTGACCGGCAGCTTGGCACGTGTCTTCCGATCTTGAACGCAGATGACGCACTCTTCATCGTTGCCGATCACGGCTGCGACCCGACAACCCCGTCGACCGATCACTCCCGCGAACTGGTGCCGTTGCTTGCCTATGGACCCGGCCTGAGACGCGGTGTTGATCTGGGTTGTCGCGATACGTATGCGGATCTGGCGGCCACGATCGGGGAAGTCTTCGGAGTTCCCCACAGAGCGGCGGCGACCAGTTTCCTGGGCGACATCATCCCCCGAATTGCTGAAGCCGAATGATCCACACGCTCTTATGTTGATACCGGCCGACCGACTGAGCGAACTGGAGACACGCGCCATCGCGTTGGCGCGCATGGCGCAGGAATGGGCGCATGCCCCGTACTCGAACAAACTCGTCGGCGCCGCTGTGATAACTGCTGCGGGATCGATCTTCACCGGCTGCAATGTTGAGAATCTGGCCGGAGAACTCGGAGTGTGCGCCGAACGCAATGCCATCGGAGCGGCAATCGCCGCCGGTCATCGTGACTTCAGCACCGTTGTGGTGATCGCGCCCGATGAGCGCCTGTGGCCGCCCTGCAATCTCTGCCGTCCGGTGATCGTTGAGTTTTCCGCCAATCCCTCGGTTCTTCTGATCAGCGGCGAGTCGATCTGGCGCGCACGATTCACCGAATTGGGCGATCGCCCGTTTTCCGCCGACGGGAACAGACCGAACGCATGAAACTGGGATTTGTCGCCGGAACGCTGTGGAACGGCCGTCAGCATGCCGCGCTCGATGGCGCCAAATTGCTGGTCGTGCGCTTTGTTGATCGCGATTTGAAGCCGACCGACGACTATGCCATCTGCGCCGACGCGGTCGGGGCCGGTGTGGGGGAGTGGGTCTTGACCGTGGCCGGTTCGTCGGCGCGACTGACCGAGCGCACGCGACGTACTGCGACCGACAACTCCATCGTCGGAATCGTCGACCAACTCGACATCGATTCAGCGTATCGATATGTCAGCAAGCGCTAAAACCGTCCCATCGCGACGCGTGCTCATCACGGCCGCCGATTTGAAAGGTGTGTCAGACCGGCTGCTTGTTCCGATCAACGCGATTATCACACCGTCCGCGCACGACCAGGCCGCCCAATCCGGTATCACCATCATCCGTGAACAGCGCGTGACTGCTCCGTTGACCGTCAAGCCGGGCCGCCCGACACGCACTGTGACCAGTGTCGCACGTGTCATCGATCATACGAATCTGTCACCTTTGGCGACGCGTGACGACATCGCCTCGCTGTGCGGCGAGGCACGGGATTACCGGTTCGCGTCAGTCTGCGTCAGCCCGCCCCACGTTTCGGGGGCGGCATCTGAGACGCGTGGTACCGATGTCGCCGTCTGCTCCGTGGTGGCATTTCCATTGGGCGCGCATGATTCACAACTCAAGGCATCGGAAGCGCTGGAGTGTGTCAAATCGGGCGCGCGCGAAATCGACATGGTCGCCAACAGCGGGCTTTTGCATTCGGGCGAACTTCGCGCCTACTACGATGACATCGCCCTCGTCCGCCGGGCGATTGGCCGCGAAATCAAACTGAAAGTCATCATCGAAGCGCCGTTGCTCGATGAGTGCGACATCGTGCGTGCGGGTGTGCTGGCGGCCGAGGCGGGCGCTGATTTCATAAAGACTTCAACCGGAGTGTATTCACAGGCGCGCGCGACCGACGTCCACTTGCTCAAACGCGCGCTCGGTTCGCGTGTCCAGATCAAAGCCGCCGGGGGCATCCGCGATGCCCAATCCGCCTGCGCCATGCTCGATGCGGGGGCTGACCGTCTGGGCACGTCGTCGTCGATTGCGATTATGTGGGAGTTGGGGGCGAGATAGTCGCGTCGGACTATTGATGGTCAAATCCGTCTTTTCCGCCGATTCGCGCCGGGATCATGCAGGGGACAGACTTCCATCGTGTCGGCCGAATCCAGATACACTTCCTCGTGTACGCGGTGGCATTGGTCCGACGCGCGGCGATTCGATTCATCGCAGACCGTGGTCAGGATGACGCCGTCGGGGACAGGAAAGTCGCTCGGCGGCAGATCGCGCGTGGCGAACTTCATGATCTCGGTCCAGATCGGCAGGGCGGTCGCCGATCCGGTGCCGGTGTGGTACCCGCCGATCGGCGTCTTCAGATCGTAACCGACCCAGGCTCCGCACGTCACCTGTGGCGTGGAGCCCAGAAACCAATTGTCCATGTACTCGTTCGAGGTGCCGCTTTTTCCGGCGCAGGGGCGTGTAAACCCTCTCGTACGCGCGCCCCGTCCTGTCCCGGTGGGGCCATCCATGACCGATTTGAGCACGTGCAAAACGACGTATGCATTGGGAGATGAGAGCACTTCTTCGCGCTCGGGATTCGTGTGGTCCTCAATGACGCGTCCGAACCGGTCGACGATCTTACGGATCAGCACCGGCCGTGTGCGGATGCCCCGATTAGGAAATGTCGTGTACGCGGCGGTCAGATCGTACAGCGTGACCTCAGAGCTGCCGATCGCCAACGACGGCACCGGCTTCATCGGCGTCGTAATTCCCATCTGCTCGGCCCAGAAGACCGCCCGACGCACGTCGAGCTTGAGCAGCAGCTTGATCGCGATCAGGTTGCGCGACTCCATGTATCCCTGCCGGATCGTGATCGGCCCCTTGAACTGCCGGTCGAAGTTGTTCGGCGCCCATTCTTTTTCCGTGCCCGGAATGTTCATCACGATCGGCGAATCGTAAATCGTGTCGGAGGGCTTAAATCCCGCTTCAACGGCGGCGGTCAGCACGAACGGCTTGAATGCCGAGCCGGGCTGGCGTAGCGCCTGCGTCACACGATTAAACTGGCTCTCCTTGAAGTCGTAGCCGCCGACCATCGCCAGCACGCCGCCTGTCTCGTTGTCGATGACCGTGACCGCGGCCTGAAGCTGCTTGCGCACACGCACCATCTCGCCGGTCGCGGTATCGCGAATCAGATACGTATAGATCGGATCGTCGGCGGGATGCCGCGCTTCAGCAACCGCACGCAGCGAATCGAGACGGACGTGAATCACCTCTTCGGCGACACGCTGCAGCGCCGTGTCGATCGTCGTGTAGATCGACCATCCCTCCGTGTACAGGGCATCGGTCCCGTATGTCTTCTCGATGTAACGGCGCACTTCCTCGGCGTAGTAATCGCCCTGCGATGCGAGGACGGTCTTCTCATTGAGTTCGACGGGTAAAATCTTTAATGAATCGAACGTCGCCTGATCGATGTCGCCGACCGTCAGAAGCGAGCGGTATACGACATTGCGGCGCTTGAGCGCCAGTTCGGGATTTCGTTTGGGCGAATACAACGACGGCGCGGGCAAAAGGCCGATCAGCACCGCGCACTCCGGCAGCGTCAATTCCGATGCATCCTTGCCGAAGTACGTCATCGAAGCGGCCTGGATGCCGTAGGCGCCGGATCCGTAGTAGTTGTGATTCAAATACATCTCGAGGATTTCATCTTTGGCGTAAGTGCGCTCCAGCTTGAGCGCCATCATCCACTCTTTGATCTTGCGTTGGACCGTCTTCTCCGGGGTCAGGAACAACTGGCGCGCCAATTGCTGCGAGATCGTCGAACCGCCCTGGGCGCGTTGCCCCTTCAGGAAATTGATGACCACCGCGCGCATGATCGCCTGCCAGCGCACGCCCCAGTGATCGTAGAACTCGCGGTCCTCGGTGGCCAACAGCGCCCGTGTCAACTGCGGGGGCATGCTCTCATACGGGACCAGGACACGGCGCTCGGTGTAGAACTCATGGACCGGGTTGTCGTCGCGGTCGTAGACCCGTGTCACCAGACGCGGCTCAATGTTGTAGACCGCCTCGATCGGCGGCAGCTCGCCCGCGTAACGGACAAGCGTGACCGTGATCCACCCCGCGACCAGAAACAGAACAATCACCACCGGCCACACGAACGACGCGCGCGTCCACAGCGAACGCCGCCGGCGCATGGGTGGCGACGTCCGGAGACGGTCGGGCAGCCGACGAACCGCGTCGGCCGCGAGATGACGGTTTTGATCGCTGGTCACGCTGGTTTCTACACGTCTTTGGTCGGTTCCGATGCGGCGATTAGTCCCCCAGATGCGAACGTCACTCCGCGCCGCGAGACCGTCAAGGAAAAAGCCCGTGGCGCTGCGACCATGTCGCGCGTATCATGGTCAAGTTGTTCGCGTTTCGACGGTTACTGCCATGGCGATGCGGCCGGTCAAAGAACAATTGGCGATCATTCGTTCCGGGACCGTCGAGGTCATCCCGGAGGATGAGCTCGAACGCAAACTCAGACGCGCCGTCTCCGAGAATCGACCGCTGCGGGTCAAACAAGGATTCGATCCGACCGCACCCGACATCCACCTGGGGCACACGGTCGGTCTGCGCAAGCTCAAACAGTTCCAGGACCTGGGACATCAGATCGTTCTGATCGTCGGCGATTACACCGGCATGGTCGGTGATCCGTCGGGCTGTTCCTCGACACGCCCGCAACTGACCCAAGCCGATGTGCTCCGCAATGCGGAAACGTACCAGAATCAATTCTTCAAGATTCTCGACCGCGGCAAGACCGAGGTGCGTCGCAATGGCGAGTGGTTCGCGAAGATGTCGTTCGTCGAGATCATGCACCTGGCATCGCGCGTGACCGTCGCGCGCATCCTCGAACGCGACGATTTCGAAAAACGCTACCGCGGCGGTGATCCGGTGTCGATCCATGAACTGTTCTATCCGCTTATGCAGGCCTACGATTCGGTCGCGATCAAAGCCGACATCGAAATCGGCGGCAATGAACAAAAGTTCAATCTGCTCACCGGACGGCAGATTCAGCAGGATTATGGCGTCGAGCCGCAAGTGATCCTCACGTTGCCGATCCTGATCGGCACCGATGGGCAACTGCGCATGAGCAAGTCGACCGGCAACTATATCGGTGTCGATGAGCCGCCCGACACCATCTTCGGCAAAACAATGTCGATTCCCGATGATCTCATCGTGTCTTACTTCGAATTGGTCACCGACTCCACGTTGGAGCGGATCGACGAGGTGAAACAATCGCTGCGGTCGGGCGCCAATCCCCGCGACCTGAAGCTCGAGTTGGCCCGAACGCTTGTGCGGATGTATCACGGCGAGGCGGCGGCGAAGAGCGCCCGTGACGGGTTCATCCGACAGTTTTCCGAGCGGCAGGTGCCGCACGAGATCGAGCAGACTGCCATCATCTCGTCGGAGACGCACCTGCCGCTGTCGCGGATCATGGTCGAGGCGGGCGCCGCCAAAAGCACCAGCGAATCCAAACGCAAAATCGAGCAGGGCGGAGTCCGCATCATGTATGATGACGGAGACAGCGCCGATTTCACCTCATTCACCGACCCGCAGGGCACGATCGGCACCGACCGGCCGTTTGTCCTGAACGTGGGCAAACGCTTCTTTAAGCGGATCGCATTCTCCAGGGAATAACGGGGGCACTGATGGAAGGTCTCGACACAATCAACGAAAAGCTCGAACGGCTGCGGAGGTTCCTTTGACATTGATGGTCTGCGCCGACAGATCGCCGACCTCGAAGAGCAAAGTGGATCGAGCCAATTCTGGAACGATGGCCAGGCCGCGCGCAGCACGTTGAAGCAGCTCTCGCGCGCTAAGTTTTGGGTCGTCCGCTACGATTCGTTGCAGCAGCGCCTGCAGGACACCGCAACCCTCTGGGACCTCTCCGAGGAGGAAGCGGACCAATCCGCCAGGGACGAAGCATCCTCCGAGGCCGCCAAACTCACCGGGGATGTCCGCACATTCGAGTTTCAATCGCTGCTCTCCGGCGAAGACGACCAAAACGACTGCCTGATCACGATCCATTCCGGCGCGGGCGGGACCGAATCATGCGACTGGGCCGAGATGCTCCTGCGCATGTACACGCGGTGGATCGAGCGTCGCGGCTTCAGCTACGACACGCTCGACTACACTCCCGGTGATGAAGCCGGAGTCCGATCGGTCACGCTCGAAGTGCAGGGCGATTTCTCCTATGGACACTTGAAGGCCGAGGTCGGCGTGCATCGGCTGGTCCGCATCTCGCCATTCGACGCCAACAAGCGCCGTCACACGTCATTCGCGTCGGTCTTTGTCATCCCCGAGGCCGGGGAAGAAGTCGTCATCGAGATCAAGGATGAGGATTTGCGCGTCGACACGTACCGCGCCTCCGGCGCAGGCGGCCAACATGTCAACAAGACCTCATCGGCCGTGCGCATCACGCACATCCCGACCAACATCGTTGTGCAATGCCAGACCGAACGCTCGCAGCGCCAGAATCGCGAAGCGGCGATGAAAGTCCTGCGCGCGCGGCTCTATCAGCTCGAGAAAGAAAAGGCCGACGCCAAGAAAGCCGAGATGGCGAAAGCCAAGAAAAAGATTGAGTGGGGCAGTCAGATTCGTTCTTATGTCTTTCAGCCCTACCAGATGGTGAAGGATCACCGCACCGGCGTGGAGACATCGAATGTGCAGGCGGTCATGGACGGCGACATCGACGATTTCATCGAAGGGTTCCTCAGCCACGGACAGGCCGGAGTCATGACTGTCCCGCAGGCGGAATCGTAAACGATTGAGCTTATTGAGAGGAATTGGCCATGATTCCAATCTTTCCCTCACCCGTCCCTCCGTCCCGCGCACTGCTGTGTTCGGGACTCGGGACGACCTCTCTGCCTCGTCTTCGTATGGGACCCAGGGACACAGGGACACAGGGAGAGTTTAAAAGCTTCTGCTCCCTCTCCAATCGGGAGAGGGCAGGGGTGAGGGAAACCGCAGCCGTACCCAAAGCGAGATCATGAGACCGAGTCCATGTCGCACACAGCACCATCGTCACTGGATGAAGAGGCGACCGACAATATGATGAATCCCCTGCAACACATCCGCGAGCGGGCGCGACGGATCAAAGCGCGCATCGTCCTGCCCGAGGGGACCGATCCCCGCGTGATCATGGCCGCGCGATCGCTCGCGTCCGAAGAAATCGCGCAGGTCACGTTGCTGGGCTATGAACGCGCTGTTCGTCAAGCCGCCGAAGCCGAACACTTGTCTCTGCGCAAAGTGACCATCATCGATCCGGCGTTGTCGCCGCAATTGGCCGAGTATGCCGCCGAACTGCGCAAGCTGCGTCCCG
>Ga0256864_1000763_pt1 | contig 10604 bp, 13 predicted proteins | sample RVTome_11_FD_187336 | JGI IMG/M metagenome (GOLD analysis project Ga0256864, IMG submission 187336) | Soil microbial communities from uranium-contaminated site in the Upper Colorado River Basin, Wyoming, United States - RVT147D111 HiSeq ... | reverse complement strand
AGCTATTATGCAGAATCAACAAATGATGGGAGGCACAATGATGGGTTCTGGAATGATGGGTCAAGGAATGCAAGGACAAGGTATGATGGGAAGTGGGATGACAACTGGCTCTATGGTGCCAAATATGCAATTCAGTACAAATGCTCCCATGACAATGCCAATGATTGATGGTTATTACGATGGTGAAAAGGTCTTCTTTGTTCATACAGAAGTTTCCGATAGTGATATGGCACAGATGATGAGTACGATGATCAACTTTCCAACACTACATGTTTCTGATTTGAAAAATATTCCCCAAAGTGAAATGTCCAAGGTTTATGTTTTTACGAATGGAATAGCTGGCAATGGACCTTATGGAGGTGGACCATTCATGTTTCAGATAGATGTATTTGATTCAATTCCAGGTCAAATGGACTACAGTCAATTTAGAATTCCACATCTAGTTACATGGAATGATAACTCAACACCAAGAATCTTGACTTCGGTTGAAGAAATCTTAGAAGCAGAATCAAATGGTGAATTAACAATTCAAAAGACTAACAATGTTGTTAATGCCCCAATGATAGTTTGGAGATCAGGCGGTATGGAACAAAGAGCATCTATGATACAAAGAATGTTTGAAAGCATGCCAGGAGTTGATGGTGAGATAACTCACATAGATATTGACAATTATCTAGTAATGATGAAATTTGGATAATCCTGTATAGATTACCCAAAAAAATATTTTTTATTGCAGAAAAGTAAGACTGATTGCAGAAATGTTATTCTAATCTTTGATTCTATAACTAAAAGTATGTTTTGATCCTTCCAAGTCACGTTGTTTACATCATAACTCTCCGTAATGTTTTTCTTAAATATCTCAACAGACCTGTCAAATTCTTTCTTGGAAAATAGTCTAAATGTGGAATAATGATATTCTTTTGCTTGCTCTTCCAACCTTGCAAGAGTTGAAGTTCTTTCGTATTCAAAGCATCTTATTGACTTTAGACTCAGGTTTGGAGTATTTTCAATCATGTGTTCTAACTCATCCAATTCATAAAGTCTAGTTTCTTTGTCAGTAAAATTAGGAAAGTGCATTCCCCATACATTTCTCGCATTCTGACTTTTTAATCGAGTGTAAACAAATAATCTTGATTTGTTTTTTAGTATTCTTGAGGCTTCCTTTAGAAAGCTTGGCATATCGAAATGATGTACTGCGTTAAAGCTGACAACAAAATCTAGCGAATCAGTCTCAAGAGGCACTTTGTGAGCATCACTATGAAGGATTTTGAAGTGATTTATGCCATGCTCTACAAAGAAATTTTTTAATTGTATCAGCATGTGTTCGCTTTTATCTACACAATATAGTAAATGACATTTTTTTCCTAGTTGTTTTGCTAGTCTTAAGGTATAACGCCCTTCACCACATCCAATATCTGCGCCATGCATTCGATCAGCCTCACTTAATTCTCTTTCAATAAACAAAATAGGTTCCATGTCAGTAGTTCTAAGTTTTCTATATCTGGGAGCAATTTCTGCAAAATGATTTTCAATTTTGCGTAAGAAATTGGCAGATTTTGTAACGTAGTTTTCTTTTTCCTTGGCTACAGTATTAGAAACCTTATTGAGATCAACATTATTGATTTTGTTTGCCATAGCATTCAAAAAATTATTGATTAAACTGTTGCATGAATTGTTGATTCTGTATAAGCTCTTGCATTAACTGATGACGCTGAATCATCTGATCAATCATCTGTTGCCGTAATTCAGGATCATTCATTATGTTCTGCATCATTGGTCCCATCATGTCACGCATCTGCTGCATCATCTCTGGGTTCGGTGTCATTTGTGATGCAACACTTTGCATCATTTGAGGACGATTTGCCATAATGTTTGCATCAAACATCCCCCAACCCCTGTCCATTAATCTAAGATGTGCATTAGGAGAAACACAAACAGGAGTTGCATTTGCACCCCTTATCATTAACACCATTCCTTCTCGGCAAGTGATATCGTCAATGTTGTTTGTCATCATCCACTGTTGTCTTGGAGACATCATGGACATTCCCATTTGATTTTGGGCAAATGCTTGGTTTACAAGAATAGGAGATAGTGAAAGTAAGGTTACTATTGAAACAGCAAAAAATATAGTTAATATTAGATTTCTCATGCCCAACCTGGTTTTTTTGTCATCTATAATGGAATATACTTGTTTTCATTATTGATTATCCAGAATGAAAACTACATGTACTCTTCATAGGGATGTAGAACTTGTACATACTAAACTGCCAAATGGTGAAAGTAAGGATTATTGTCCTAAATGTGAAGAAGTGTTTGGAGAAAAGATATGATTTTACATGAAAGCATTGCCCAAAATTTTAATTATATTCTTAAGTTCTTGGGTTCCGGGTAATCATAGTAAGATTACCCGATAGCTAGCCATTTTGTCACGCACCACAATTAGTAGCAATTAGTAGCTGTTTGTTGTAGCTAAAGCTACATGATTTCATGAGTGAAGCCCTGACAGGCTTGTCTAACGCTAGCTGTTGCATTAAATCAATTTTTGAGCCTGAAAGCTAATGAATTATGTTAGATTTTTACGCCTGACAATTATACTCACACAAATTTTAGCTAATGTTTGACAATCTTTAGAATCATAAAATTAAGCTATACTAGCTATTGTTGTGTATTCAAATCTCAACAGACCCAATCCAAGATTAGCTTTAAAATAATTATTACTACTAACCTATGCTTTATCATTATGAGTAATAATACAATCGAAGGTTTGCGAAAGATGGCAGAATTAAATTTTGATCCAGAGTGTTACAAGAAGTATTTGGCATTGATAGAACCTGGTATAAAATCTATGTTTGAAAATTACTTTTCTGGCTGGAAAAGTCTTGAATCAACAATTAATCAAATGGTTATGAAACACAAAGGAATATTCAAGACGGATCTTATTGTTATTTCAATAGATTCAAAAGCTGATGAACAATATGTTGATGTTGAAGCTTTTAACAAAATTAAGAATTGGAGTTTTAAACAGAAAATTGATTATTTACATAAAAATGGCATACTTGGAGATTCATCTTACAAACTTCTTGATTTATTGAGAAAAAAGAGAAATAAAATACATGAACCAGGAGTAAATTTTTCAGAGCAGGAACTGGCTGAATTTTCTTATGCTCATTCTATTGTGTATTTCATTCTAATACCTATGGTTAGCCGTAATCCACAAAAACGAAATCTTGACTTTATGAAAGAAAATACAGAAAAATCTGCTGAATATTTCCTATCAAAAATAGAAAAATAATTACTCTTTTGATTCTTCGAAAAAAGTTCTTTTTTCTGTTCAATTTATGAAGGTGTTGTTTTAAACCTGTTAAAATAATAAAAAACATGCAAGAGATTCTACAAAATTACACAGATTTACGTGCAAAGGCTACAAAGTACAGCAAAAGTTTGGCCAATAACAAACCTGATTTCGAAGATATTTTTTCCATGATTTTTAATAATGCTACAATGGTTCTAGAAGTGCTAGACAACTACTACAAGTATTGGAGTCGATCCTATATTGGACTCAAGCAACAAGAAATTGATCGGACAAAAAAACAAAATGCTGAAAGAGTTATAGATATTACAAAGTGGTCATTTATTCATACTATATCATCTTTTGAATATTCAGCAAAACAAATTATCAAATATTCAAATAATAATCAATTTCAGAAATTGAAGAACGATTTACAAAATGGTAAACGAGTATACATATTAGGTATAATGAAGACGTCAAAAGATTCTGGGTTAATTAGTGATGGGGATTATAATGAATGGGATGGAATAATTTACCTTAGAAATTGTTTGGTTCATAATAATGGTGTAGCAGATAAAGATGCTACACTCAAAATAGGTACAATAACTGTAAATTGTAAAAAAGATAAAATGATTCAAGGCAAGTTAGATATTTTTTTTAATCTTGTTGATACTTCAATGGATCTTTATAATCAATGGATACAGAAAATGTGAATCTCAACAGATTTGCCCTTATGGATTTATTCAATCTATAATGAAAAACTAATGGTTGAGTCTCAACATGCATGCTGAACTAATTGTTTAAAGATATGAAAAGGCATAACTCAAGAGATACAGCCACATAAGGTTCTTCGTTGCATCTTCTTTCAATATCAAGTCTATACGGAACACAAATAAATCTTATTTATCAAAAATTACATATTGTTATGGAAGATATTTTAAAAATTATTAAAAATGAATGCTTATACTATGACCTATTCCGAATAATAATTCCTTTTGTAATAATGCTATGTGTCGTTGTAATTTTGATTGGTTATAGCGATAATGCCACGTTAGTAGTTTTGAGTATTTTTCTTCCAATGACTTATCCTTTTGCATTTTTGTTTACTGCAGAACGTGGAGCTCTATGGAGCTTAGGAACAAAGTTTGGATATTTTCCCACAAAATTTTTTGATAAAATAGGCTACCCGAGGGCAACAATTAGGTTTAAAAATATTAAGAAATTACGTCATCAAACAATATATGCTGCAATAATTAGTACTGTAATTCTATCGGCAACTCTTTTAACAATTTATTTCACTGAAGACAAAAATTCCAAACAATTTGAAAATGAACAGAAAATCTATCTTAAAGAATTAAAAACATACTCACTTTTACACGATGATGAGTTGGCATCTTATCTTAAAACACAAGTTATTAATTTTGATCAGTTTAACATACACGAAAATGTCTTTTTTTTGCTTAACAATGAAATTAAGGAAGAAGGAAAGTCAACAAATAATTCTACAATGATAGAAGAATCATCAAGTGAAGCAAATCATATTTTAAAAAGCATGACAGAATATCAAATTTCTCGTATGTTATTTTCGAAAGTTGATGATCTTAGTCCAGAAGGCTTGAGAGAATTAATTGAAAGAAATCTAGATAGACTGCAACCAACATATTCGTATGCTCAAATACCTATTCAATTATTTATTTTTCTCACAACATTATTGACTTTGCCTTTAGCTATGCTATATTCAGTAGGAGTTTTTGTATTGGGGTATAGTCAAAAGGTAGATTATCATGTTAATTTTGCAAGAGGTTGTTTTGAAATTGCAAATAAATTGCCTGACACACATGGACCATCTAAACGAAAATACATGATTTGGGGGATAAATTCGTATGATGAATTTATGAAAAAAACAATAAATATGCAAATTCAAAATATTGATAAAATCAATTCATCTATCGCGTTATATACAATTTCTAGAATAAATAACACGGCATATAATTTTGTTGAAATCTTACAACGTACTGATAAATTTGAATTATTGGACATTATTAGGCAAAAGTATAATGTTGGGTCTACAATGTTAGTAAAAGAACCTTCACTAAAGAAAATTAAGAACATCACATCATTTGCTGTTCCTGCCATTCCTGTCATAGTCGCCATACTTGAAATTATTAACAGATTTTTGGCCTAGTGAAGAACCAATATCTGAATGTTATAAGTAGGTTAATTTCAGTGCGTTTTGTTAGAACCAATTCTCAACAGATTTGTCATTTGTAGATTTATTCAATCTATAATGAAATATTCTTCGTATAATTTTTCTATGATTATGCATGAATTGATAGAGGGTTTGTCTATATAGGTCCAAAAATTGCTATCTGATCTAAAAAATTTCTAGGTATAAAGTCACGCATTATATATAGACCAGAAATTTCACCATCCACGCCTGGACGTAGTATATTTATCCGACATTAGTAGTATAATGGTATGACAAAAATAAAGAGGTCATATACAATCAATGCAGATCTGGATAATGCAATAGGTAGATTATCTACTAGGCTAGGTCAAAGCAATTCCCAACTTGTTGAGAACATACTTAGAAAAGATCAAGAAATTGATAAATTATTGAAACAAATTCGTGCTATAGAAGAAATGCCTGATTACACGCCAGAATTAAACGAAGAAATTCATGCCTAGATTTTTTTCTCCATAGGAAATAATCGGCAAAATTTTCCAACAGAGGGAGTACCTGATAGTTTAAACCCAAATTGAGTCTGCCAATAACTAACTCGGTCAGGAATTGAATCTAGGGTTATTTTTGAAACTCCATTCATGACAGCAACATCTTCCATGATCTGATAAAGTGAGCTTCCTGGTTTGGTTTCATGTAAAACTGATTTAGGAATTGTAAAATTGTTAGAAACCATATCAACATAGAATTCAGTTCCATGATCAATAAAAACAAGAACTCCTAGAATTTCGTCATTTGCATCGTATACCCAGACATGTTTGTCACCTTGATTGTCTAAACTTAGAGAATTCAATGTTGAACCACATGCAATCAATAATTTACTTTCAAATTGTTTAACGGAATCTTCTTCCTGAATTTCTCGAAATGGTTCATTTATGTTAAAAGTACGTCGAGACAATTACGATTCACTCATGTATTGTCCTCATGATGATACTCAACTTTGATCATTTTGTTAATCTCCAGAACTTACTATTCTTTATCTCTCTAGGATAGAAATCCAGAATTTGTTGATTACACATACAACCCAACTTTGCTTTTCGCATTTGTAATGAAATTCCACCTGGAGGTCTCATCGAGAGTTCAATAAAGTCTTTATTTATTGGATAATCATTTAATGTCATTTTTGCCATTTCTGCCAAAATCATTACTGCACCAGTTGGAGATAAGAAAGGGAGAACGCCCAACATTTGTTTTTCTTTATTATCTTGTACATTAACTACCCCCTCACTGCATGAAGGAGTAAACTTATGATCTATTTCTTCAGAGAATCTACACATAATACACCACTCCTTCTTTGGGATATGTCTTCCAAAATTTATTCCCCAATTTGGAGTTGTGGTTGCATGAAATACCAAAGGTGGAAAATTATATTGAATATCTGCCCATACATTCTTTTCATTAGCTAAGCAAAGAATTAGATCCGGCGGCTTGTCAAGATATCTTCCAGTTTTAATATATTCATCATAAGACCCACCTTCAAAAACGACGTGAGACATATTACTCGATTTTAAAATGTTACCACAGACATCAATTTTCCTTCTAGTATTTTGTGCATCAAGTGGGGTAAAAGAAAGAGAGCAGCTACAATTTGGATAATCCACAGTATCATGATCAATTAATATAATTTCAGATTTCCAATTTGTTAATGAAAATAAAAAATCCAGAGATGAACCGACTGCACCACACCCAATTTGGTATATTCTTCCGTAATCAAACTGTGAAAAGTATTTTGGATTTTTTAATTCGGCAGGATTGTTATTTGTTCTTGTGTAATCGTATAAAGAATACCATGTCGTGTGTGGAATAGGATCAGTTAAGCTAACAGCATTTGCAAAAACTTCTGCCATACCTAAGCATGAAGCAAATGCTGCACCTACTGGGTTATCATCCTCATTTGAAGGTAAAGCGAATTGTGGAGAACCATATCCAGCACCTGCAATCCAACCGGAACTATTTATCCACACAGACTTGTGAAACGGTTTCTCTGTTTTACCAATAACTAGAATTTGATCAAAATCCTTTTCTTCAATATGACCAAAATTAAATTTTCCATAAGGGTCTATGTTTATCATAAGTTCTTGTAAACAATTTCTGAAGTTAACTCCTTTTTTGTATGGTATCTGTGAGACGGTTTCTGGTATCTGTATTTTCACATTTTTACACCATCTTGAAACTATATTGCATGTGATCAAGGTCATAATTTGAGTAGAAAAAGAAGATTCTACACTTGAGTCTACTACTATTCCCAATGAAAAATCGTCATAACCACTAACACCGTTTATTCTGTTTGTCCTATCATTTCTTAATTTGTACCAACTATCCTTATCTAATATGAATTCATTCATTTTCTTAAATCCACAAAATCAGATTTTTCATTTACTAATCTGAAGTGTGATGTAATGTATTTTTTTGATAATCTGATAAAATTTCCATTTATGTATCTGTGTACACCACAATTCATCAGTGGCAACATTCCATATTTACAATAATTTGGAACAACTATTGACACTAATCCTTCAATTTTAAAAGATGCCCAAAGGTCATCCCCTTCTGAATGATCTACCCAATCACTTGGATGAGAATGAACTTGAGCAATTTCAATTGCTTTGTTCTTGATCAATGTTTTTACTACATCAAAATTTGATCTATTTGAAGTAGAAACTCTGCCAAAATTAGATTCAGTTTTTGGTGCAATTACAATTGATATGTTAATTATTTTTCCATTAATAACACCACCCCAATAAACAAGTCCTTCGTTTGAGGGGGTCATATCTCCATATTCTGAAAGTACTTTTTCCGTGTTGCGAATTATACTGTTAGGAACAATGTACGTAATTTCATCATTTGGAGATTTTTGTTTCTTTGTTACAAAAGAGAAGAAATTTTTATCCAAACATTCTCCCCCCGTAAGTTTTACGATTGCTTATTCTACCATAAATTGCTAGCAATATTGCCCTGATGTTAGTTAATGTTCCAGTATACGGATTTTGTTGCCAACCGGTAATATTCCAATCACCATGTAATCCAGTATATCCTTGATAGGCTTTTCTTGAACAAGGATGACATATAGATGGGTGTTGAGGATGAAAAAATGAACCATAATCACCGCCACTCGATAAAGGATAAGATTTTTTTGTACCGCGTTGATCAGATATTGGATCTATAAACTCTATGTAAGGTGGCCATTCGTTGTAATTATCAAACTTTATTTCTATGACATATAGTTCGTTATCAATTGGGGATTTCATTTTTACTATGAAAGTTTGATTTTGCTCGTCTATGTTAGAAATTTCCCAATGATAACGCTTACAATCTTCTTGACATTCTTTTAGTTCTCTTTGTACAGTTATCAATGAGATTCTTGCATCTACAGGCAAACTGCTACTCCAAGGTCAGTAAAGATCAAGACATCGCCGTCTTTGATCCCATAACTAACAAGAGGGCGTTCTGATTCTAATGCATTATCGGGATCGGTTTCTAGTCTAAGATCATATTTTCCATTCTGAGCAAAGTTGAAATGTTTGATTACTGCCTCTATGACTTCACTAACTTTAGTGGTTTTTGGAAAAGTTGTTTTTAGTTTCCCCTGTACAGTACTAATCTCGATTTCCAAGTTATTGTCGCTTTTTCCTTGTGACATATTATCACCTCAACAGTCATAGATTTATACACGTATTTAAATTATATGCACAATTAAGAGTGTTATGCACAACATACAGTTATTTACATATATAATTTAAATATACACGATTTGTAAAATTAGTATGAAAAAACCATCTAACATAATGAAGTTTAAAAATATTTTAGACAAGGCTGAAAAAGCTAGTGCAAAGACTCCCAATACATGGTATTCTGTTTTTAAAATGCGTGAAAACCCATTCATGCCAAACCGAATCAATGACGATACTGAATACTTTGTTAACCAAGAAGAAATAACCAAATCAATAATTTTTGATATCGGAGTTTCTGTTAGAGGCATTCTACCAATCGAATTACTGGTTGGTCCCTCAGGTTCCGGAAAAAGCTCTATACTAAAATATGTACATGCAATGATGAATATTTTATCAAAAGAAGGATCAAAGTATCATTTCAAAGGAAATCTCATTTCAACAAAATCATTGTTTAGTGAGAAAGACAAAACTCTTCCCAGTAAAGAATTACATGAACTACTGCTACTTAAAAAAGAAGAATATGATTATCTGTTTTTTGATGATGCCACTCCTAATCAAATTTTATATTTAATGAATGAATTTAAAAATGTAAATCTAAAATTATTTTCAATATCTCCAAAACATCTCAATTTAGTTAGGCAGCAAATAAATCAAACACCAACCATTTATACTGTTAATCTACTAGATTTTAAAAATGCAAGAGCAATATTAGAAAAGAGAATAAAAAAAGATCTTACAGCAAAAGATAGTATCACACTAAGTGATATTTTTGAAGATGATGCGTTGCAATTAATGTTCGAATATTGTTTTTACGTACCTCAGTTGATTTTAGAATGTGCAACAGCAAGTCTTCAAATACTCATAGATAGATATCAAAAAATGCCAATAGAGATTGGAAGACATAAAGTGACAAAAAACATAATCTTAGCAGCATGTAAGATAATAAAATGTTTTCAAGCCTATGAAAATTATGATAAAATTAGTAATTATCAATATGCAGTTTTATCAAAAGTTATTGATAAATCCAAAAGCCCGATAGAAATAAGTGTTGAAATACAAAAAGATAGAACCACAGTTTCTAGGCATCTTAAGGAATTAAAAGATCAAGGATTGATTGAGCCCATAAAGGATGGAAAAGGATCACGTTATAGAATAACAAAACCAGCTAGAATATTCATGGAGATAAAATCACTCAAAGAAATATCCCAGGGTTATTAGAACTTCAAGACAATTGAGATCTATACGGCATAACGAAATGTAATTCAACAAAGGTTCAGACCTTAGCAGGTCCGCAACTTTAATCGTATTCAGCTAGTGCTGCTTTTAAGTCTCAATTTTACTTGCTCTCTAAACATTTTTGGAGTTCCAAACACTTCGTGTAAATCAGGTTTTCTGTTTTCTA
>Ga0256864_1000756_pt1 | contig 10654 bp, 8 predicted proteins | sample RVTome_11_FD_187336 | JGI IMG/M metagenome (GOLD analysis project Ga0256864, IMG submission 187336) | Soil microbial communities from uranium-contaminated site in the Upper Colorado River Basin, Wyoming, United States - RVT147D111 HiSeq ... | reverse complement strand
TGTGGTCTACGACACCTCGAGCACGGCTCCGATCGCACTGGACACCCGGCACCTCGTCATCACTCGGCCCGGGGAAGATGGTTCGCGGAGCGTGCTCGACCTGCTGGTGCTACGGAATGATGGACGGCTCACCCGGGTAACGCCCGACAGATCCCGGCCTTCGTGGAGCGGCCCGCTGCCCGATGGGACTCTCGGGCTGGAACTGGGGGAGGGCGACATCTCCCCCGACGCGGCGAGCCGCCGGGACGACTCGCTTATCGTGACAGCCCCGCTCGCCCCGGGCGAAAAGCAGATCACCGTTCAGTACCTGATCCCGTCCGATCGCACGGTGCTCGAGCTCCGGTTCACCGAGCTGGTCTCGAGCGTAAACGTGATGGCAGAGGAGGAGACTGCCATCGTCAGCGGCGGCAGCCTCGCCTTCGCTGACAGTCAGGTCATCCAGGGACGCCCGTTCCGACGCTGGACCGGGCAAGTTCCGGCCGGCGCCACGGTCCGGGTGTTGCTGCCGCGCACGGGGCGTGCTCCCCAGTGGTTGTTGGCTGCACTGGTCGGAATCGTCGTGCTGGTGCTCGGCGGAGCAGGGTGGTACGTCCTCGGGCGTGCTGAGACGGGGGAGTCCGCACGCTCTCGGGAGGAGTTGCTCGGTGCCATCGCCACACTCGATGCCCGGTACTTGGGCAACGAGGGCGAGACCAACGCGGAGGAATGGAGATCGTATCAGGCTGAACGTGCCCGGCTGAAAGCTCGTCTCCTTGCGGGGGACGGGCAAAGACAATAGACTAACCGCTGCAAGACAATCGAAGGAACACGAACGGGGCTACTCGGAAGCCGGTGCAAGACCGGCGCGGCCCCGCCACTGTAACGGGCACCTGGCCCTCGAGGCCAGGCTCTCCACTCAGAACGCCACTGGGAGACCGGGAAGGCGAGTGGAGTCCCGAAGCCAGGAGACCTCTCCGTTCGTGCCACCATGAAGCCCTCGGGGGAGGGTTGGTGGCGTGCCCGGTAGCCCTTCGGCTCTCGCTCATCGCCCATCCTCCCAGTCCAGGAGAGATGGGCGTTTCTATGAGAAGTCGGGAAGGACGGGAAGGACGGGAAAGACGGGAAGGTGAGCAGGAAGGAAGAAATGGTGCGACGCAGCAGTTCTTCCCTGCCTTTCATTCTTTTCTGCAAACCTTCCCGTCCTTCCCGACCTTCCCGACCTTCCCGTCTTTTCTGTCTTTGCCTTCCCGTCTTTCCCTCCTGACGATCATTGCGGCGGCCGCCTGCCGCCCGGCTCCGGCGACTGGCGGCGGGATCGCCGTGGTTGACGACGCGGGCGACACCGTGAGAATCGGCGCGCCGGCCCGGCGGGTCGCCTCCCTCATTCCTGCCTCGACCGAGCTGCTCTTTGCCATCGGGGCCGGTTCCGAGGTAGTGGGCCGGACCAATTACTGCGATTACCCGGCTGCCGCTGCGGCCGTTCCCGATCTGGGCGACGGCATCAAGCCCAACATTGAAGTGGTGATCGCCCGGCGACCCGACCTCGTCGTTCTCTACAACTCCGGCCAGAACGCCGCGGTCGCGGCTCGCCTTCGCGAGCTCGGCATCGAGGCGCTTCGTCTCAACACCGACCAGCTGAGTGATGTCGGCCGGGTGGCCCGGATCCTGGGAAGGCTGACCGGCCGGGAGCGGAGCGCCGATTCACTGGCGGCTGAGTTCGATTCGGCGTTGGCTGTGGCAACCCGGCCTCGCGTAGGGCGGAGGCCAAAAGTGCTGCTTCTTGTCTGGGAGCAGCCTCCGATGACTGTCGGCCGGGGCAGCTTCCTCAGCGAGCTGATCGAGCGCGCGGGAGGCGAAAACCTCTTCGCCGATGTAGCCGCCTCCTCCGGCATCGTTAGCATCGAGGCTGTGGCGGCGCGCGCTCCGGATCTGATACTCACCACCACCGATGGTCCGTCGGCGTTTGCCAGCCGGCCCGAGTGGCAAGTGGTCGCCGCCGTCCGGGAACGCCGTTTTCTCCGGGTCACCGGCTCCGAGTTCAACCGCCCCAGCCCGCGCGCGCCGCTCGCGATCCGTGAGGTCGCGGCCCAACTAAAGGGGCGCACCCCGTGAGCCTGCCGCGCCTTGGAATTCTCGGTGGTGCGGTGGCCGCCTCGCTTCTACTCGGGCTGAGCGCGGGGGCCGTGCCACTCCCCTTTAGCGAAGTCTGGGCCGGGCTGTTGCATGCCGACGCCGAAGCGGCGGCCATCGTTCGGGACCTCCGTGCACCGCGCGTGATTCTCGCCTTTCTCGTCGGCGGCAGCCTCGGAGTCTGTGGCGCGGCCCTCCAGGCGATGATCCGGAACCCACTCGCCGAGCCATATCTCCTCGGGCTGTCCAGCGGCGCGGGGCTCGGGGCCGTGATCGCCATCGCTACCAATGCCGGAGGCGCCTGGGCGGTACCGGTGGCCGCGTTCATAGGCGCGCTTTCGGCGGTAGCCCTGGTCTACCGGCTGAGCCTCGTCTCCGGCCGACGCCTCGATCCTCACGTGCTGCTCCTCTCCGGCGTCGTCGTCGGAGCGTTCGCCGGCGCTCTCATGAGTGCGATCATGGTGCTGTCGGATGCCCCTGGCGTACGCAACGCGTTTCTCTGGCTGCTCGGCGGGTTCGGAGCCGTCTCCTGGCGTGCCCTGGCGGTCTTCGCGGCGTACGCCTCACTCCCGCTCGCCTTGCTGCTCTTCCACGCCCGCTCACTGGATTTGATGGCACTCGGGGATGAGCCCGCCCACCACCTTGGGGTCGAAGTCGATAGGCTACGGCGACTGGTCTACCTCTCCACCGCGCTTTTGACCGCAGCGAGCGTGGCGACCTGTGGCATCATCGGGTTCGTCGGCCTGGTGGTGCCGCACGCAGTTCGGACGGTGTTCCGTCCCCTCCACCGGAGCCTGCTTCCGCTGGTCTTTCTCGTCGGTGGCTGTTTTCTGGTACTTGCCGATGTCGTGTCCCGCACGGCGGTGCGCCCACTCGAGCTGCCCGTGGGAGTCATTACCGCGCTCATCGGGGTTCCCCTCTTTGCGGTCCTGCTCCGGAGAACACTCGCATGATCCTCGAGGCTCGGGACATCACCGTGCGGTATTACCGGAACGTCCCTCCCGCGCTCGATCACGTCAGTTGCCAGGTGACCAGCGCCGAGCTGGTGGCCGTGGTAGGCCCCAACGGGAGCGGCAAGACTACCCTGGTGCGCGCCCTCCTCGGGCTGGTGCATCTGGAGCATGGCAGTGTCCTGGTGGATGGGCGGCCGGTCCGCGCCTGGCCGCGACGCGCTCTTGCCCAGACGGTGGGGGTTGTCGGTCAGCAGGAGGAGTCGGTCTTCAGGCTCACCGTTGCCGAGACGGTGATGTTGGGCCGTTATGCCCGACTCGGCGCCCTGGCCGCTCCTGGGCCAGCGGATCGGGCTGCAGTAGGAGCTGCACTTCAGCGCTGCGACATTGTCGCGCTGGCGGAGCGCTCAGTCGATTCGCTCTCCGGAGGGGAATGGAAACGAGTACGGATTGCCCGGGCGCTGGCCCAGGAGCCTCGCGCGCTGGTGCTCGACGAGCCTACCGCCTCGCTCGACGTGCGTCATGAAATGGAGCTCCTCGAGCTGGTGCGGCAATTGGCCGACAGTGGACTCGCCGCTCTGGTCATTACCCACCATCTCAATCTGGCCGCCCGCTTCGCCGACCGGATCATCCTCCTCGACCGGGGCCAGGTCGTAGCGGAAGGGAAACCTGGCGAGGTACTGGAGGAGAGCACGGTGTCCCGGGTTTTTGAATGGCCAGTGGCCGTGACGACCTGGGCCGACGGATCCCCGCAGGTGGTCCCGCTGCGGGTTGGTGAAAAGAGTCGATGAATGAAGGATCAACCACGATGGGGGTATGCGATGAGAACAGCGTGGGTTACTACATCGATCAGGGTCGCGGTCATGGCGATCAGCCTCTGCAACTCTCTCCGGGCGCAGGAGCCGCGGGACACCACCCGCCTGACCGAGCTGGTGGTGACGGCAACTCGCTTGCCGACCTCCCCAGAGACGGTGGTCTCGTCAGTGACCACGATTAGCGGCGACGACCTCCGGGCCCGCGGCACCCGCTTCGTGCAGGACGCCCTTCGTGAAGTTCCCGGGGCAACGGTAGTGCAGTCGGGCTCCTTCGGCGGAGTGAGCTCACTCTTCTTGCGTGGAGGAGAAAGCGACTACGTCAAGGTCCTGATTGACGGGGTACCGGCGAATCAGCCGGGCGGGGCATACAACTGGGCCAATCTCACCACCGACAACGTAGATCGGATCGAGATTCTACGGGGACCGGGGAGCGTCATTTACGGGTCCGATGCGGTGAGTGGCGTGGTCCAGATCTTCACCCGTCGTGGCCAGCAGGGCTTGGGAGCCGAGGCCGCTGCCGAGGCCGGCAGTTTTGGTACGTTCAACGGAGGAGGAGGAGTTCTCGGCGGGACCAACCGCCTCGGCTACTCCGCCAATGCGAGCCGCTTCTCCACCGATGGGACCTATCCGTTCAACAATGACTACGGCAACACCGTGTTGAGTGGGTCGGTTCGGGGCGAGCCCGACGCTCGAACCGACGCCTCGCTCTCGGTCCGATTCAGCGACAACCGCTATCACTTCCCTACCGATTTTGCCGGCACCCCGGTGGACAGCAATCAGTCGAGCGCCGAGGAGGCGCTCTCGCTCGCGGCGGATGTCGGACGCCGGCTGGGCGAACGCTACGAGCTGCGCCTCACAGCGGGCGGCAGCCGCGCGGACGGTGAATTCGACGATCGGCCCGATAACGCCGGCGACAGCACCGGTTTCGGCTTCGCTTCACATCGAGCATCCCGGGCGCAACGGGGGAACCTGGATGCGCGAGTCAACGGCAGACTGAGCCCCATGCTCACTGTCACCGCCGGTGGTCAGGTTGAACGGGAGACGGAGCGTCAGTCCGGAGAGACGACCTCGAACTTCGGCGGGATTGTCACGTCTCCCGATACCCCGTTCGATCGTGGGCGGACAACCCTGGGCTACTACGCTCAAGGCATCCTCGATCTTGCCACCGGGCTGGCCATCAACCTCAACGCCAGGATCGATGACAACAGCGCGTTCGGAACCTTCTTTACTTATCGGGCCGGTGCGGCCTACCGACTAGGGTCGGGCACGAGAGTGCGGGCGTCGGTCGGCCGTTCGTTCAAGGCACCCACCTTCTGCGAGCAATTCTGCGATGCTCCCTTCGTAGTGGGCGACTCCGGTCTCAGGCCGGAGCGTGCCACCAGCTGGGAGGCCGGGCTGGAGCAAGGGCTTGCAAGCGGTGCGGCATCGGTGTGGGCTACGTACTTCAATCAGCGATTCCGCGATATGGTAGTGTACGATGGTGGTGTCGCACCCGGCCAGCCCACCTATCGGAATGGCGCGGCCGCCCGGTCGCACGGGATCGAAACTGGTCTGACAGCCGCACTGGGAACGGGCGTGAAGGCTTCGGTGTCGTACACCTATCTCCTCACCGAGGCGACCGACGACGGCGGGCTCCCATCGGCGTCCTTCGCAAACGGCGAACGCCTGATCCGGAGGCCGGAGCATTCCGCTCAAATTGCGGTTCGTGCTCGCCTGTTCGATCGCGCCACCCTGGGAGGCTCGGTCGTTTACCTGGGCGCCCGAGACGACGTGGACTTCAATCAGTTCCCCAGCCAGCGGGTCGCGCTTCCGGCCTACACTCTGGTGGACCTGGCTACCGAGATCGAGATCCTTCGGCCAGGGTCCGGTCGTCCTGGTATCTCGGGTGTGCTCAGGATAGAGAACCTGTTCGACCAGGACTACCAGCAGGTGGTCGGCTTTCCAGGTCGCGGGAGGGGGGTGTTCGGGGGGGCGAAGTTCCGGCTCTGATTCTGCGGCTGGCGATCCTGCCGGTGTGCTTCGATCTTTGGAGGATGAGACTAATACAAGCCATGATCCGGCTGGCTCTGGCGATCCCAATAGCGGGATCGGTCGCCTGTGCCGAGACATCGGCGCCACTTCCTCCACCGGAGGAGATGGTCGTGGTCCTCAACAGCACGGCGGCGACCCTGAGCTTGGTTCCGGTTGGGGCCCCCACCCAGGTCTCCACGATCCCGCTGGGTGCTTCCGATGTCCAGCCGGTGAGTGTGGCCACCCGCGGCGCCACGGCGGTTGTGCCTCTCCGGGGTCAGGACGCCATCGCGGTGGTGGATCTGCGTGAAGGTCAACTGGTGAATACCATCGCGCTCGCGCCCGGGTCAGGTGTGGCGGGCGCGGCGCTGATCAGTGATTCGATCGCGTATGTCACCAACTCGAGCCTGAACACCGTAACCCGGGTTGATCTGGCTACCGGTGAAACCACCAGCACCGCCGTCGGGAACACTCCGCAACACGTAACGTTCACCCGGGGCAGGGTGCTGGTGATGAACTCCAACCTCGACCAGCTTGGCAAACCGGCGGGAGAGAGCTCGATCACCGTGATCGATCCGGCCAATGATGCGGCCGGCCCGATCGGCGTGATTTCGCTGGTGGGTCCTGGGAATGCCCGTTTCAGCACCGTGGCGGGAGACGGCCTGGTCTATGTGATCCAGGAAGGCGACCCCAGCGTCGATGAAGGTCGCCTCTCGATCGTCGACCCGGTGGATCGGCGCGAGCTGGCCAGCTTCGGTGGATTCGGCTTTGGCCCGGGCGACCTCACGGCCGACGGCGGCGACCGGGTCCTGATCAGCTCACGCACGGAAGGGCTGATGGAGTTCGACACCGCGGAGCGGACAGTAGTGCGCGGCGAAGGCAACGGCGTCCTGATTCCCGCGAACAGCGGAGTGGCCGTGGACTCGCGCGATCGCATCTACGCGCTGGAGGCGGGGTGCTCGGGTCAGGGTGTCCTGCATGTGCTGCGGTCCGACTACACCGAGATCCGAGCCGTGCCCCTAGGACAGTGCGCAACCCAGGCGCTGCTCGCACGAGTTCCGGTCACCGGCACCGAGGCAACCGAAGAGCCCCCGTTTTAGCAGCCGGAGGTGCAGGGTGCGGCTACATTCCCATTCATGCCTCAGGTCACCACGCTCGCCATCGTCCTCTCCGCGCTCAGATACAGCGAGACCTCGAAGGTCGTCCGGCTCGCCACTAGAGATTACGGGGTCCAGAGTGCCATCGCCAAGGGCGCTCTCCGCCCCAAGAGTCGGTTTGGCGCTGCCCTGCAACTGTTGAGCGAAGGGCAGGCACAGCTGCTCCTCAAGGAACACCGCGAGCTGCACATCTTGACTGCCTTCGATCTCGGCCGCCTGCACGTGGGCCTGGCGCTAGACCTGGAACGCTACGCGGTGGCATGCGCCCTTGCCGAGGTAATGCTTCGCTTTGCCCCCCCGGACCCTCACCCGGACAGCTTCGATCTCTTGCGGCGCGCGCTCGATGAGCTGGAGGTGGCCCCGATGGCTGGGGTTGAGGCGCTGGGGTATCGCCTGCTCTGGCAGCTAGTCAGCGTGCTCGGCTTTGCACCGTCTATCGATGCCTGCGTGATCGACGGGACTCCGCTTGGGCCGGAGGGGCCCCTTCCGTTCAGCACCCGAGATGGCGGCGCCCTTTGTCCCGTCTGCTCGGCGCAGCCTGGTGCCACCCAGCTTCCCGAGCGCGCAAGGGCCGATCTCGTGGCCCTGCTCGATCCCAGCGCCGAGCTGCCCGTGCTGGACGGGAAGCACGGAGCGGCACACCGCCGGCTGCTGGCCCGCTACATCCAGTATCATCTGGCGGAAGGGGCCGAGCTTCCTGCACTCGAATTCTGGACTCAACGGCCGTGGGTGGCGGCATGATCATTGGAACCGCCGGACACATCGATCATGGCAAGTCGACCCTGGTCACCGCGCTTACCGGCAGGCCGATGGACCGGCTCGCGGAGGAGCGGCGCAGGGAGATCACGATCGAGCTCAACTTCGCTCCCTTCGATCTCGGCTCCGGCCGAGTTGCGGGCGTGGTGGATGTGCCGGGACACGAGGACTTCATCCGAACCATGGTGGCGGGCGCGTCCGGCATCGACCTGGTACTGCTCGTGGTGGCGGCCGATGAGGGGATCATGCCGCAGACCGAGGAGCACCTCGCAATCCTGGAGCAGCTGGAAGTGCCCCTCGGAATTCCGGTGATCACCAAGGCGGACCTGGTCGACCCAGAGTGGCTCGAGCTGGTGACCCTCGACGTATCGGAGCGGATGGCCTACTCACGGGTAGAGTTCGAGGCGCCGATGGCGGTCTCGGCGCGAACCGGAGCGGGTATCGATGCCCTGCGCGCGCGCCTGGTGGCCAGGGCGGCCGCACTCCCACGGAAGTCTGTCGCGGATGCTTTCCGGATGCCCATCGATCGGGTCTTTTCGGTTTCCGGAGTCGGCACGGTCACGACCGGAACGGCCTGGTCGGGACGTCTGGGCATCGGCGATCAAGTACTGGTGCTACCATCGGGGCTTCGGGGGCGGGTGCGCTCGCTCGAGAGCTACGGCCACGCCGTGGAGCACAGCGAACCACGGGCCCGCACGGCCGTGGGGATCGCCGGAATCGAGCGACCCGCGATCGGCCGGGGTGACGTGCTCGTGACGGAGGAGCTACCGTGGCTGGCGGTGTCGGCGCTCGATGTGGAGATCGAGCTTCAGCCCGAGGCGGGAAGAGCCTTGAAGTCGAGAGCCCGGGTCCGCCTGCATCTCGGAACCGCCGAGGTGATGGCCCGAGTGCTTCCCCGGACCCCGATCGAGCCTGGGGGGAGGGGAATCGCCAGGCTCTCGCTCGAGAAACCGCTGGTTGCTCGCGGGGGAGACCGGTTCGTGCTTCGGAGTTATAGCCCGGTCACCACGATCGGCGGCGGCCGGGTGCTCGATCCGCAGCCCCCGCGCCGGAGCTTATGGCCGGCCGGGCTGGTGTCCCGCGATCCGGGCGAGCACTTCCGTGCAGCGCTCGCGCGCCGGCCTGACGGCATTTCGGCCGCGGCGCTCCCGGTTCTGCTCGGACTTCCGCGAGCGGCGGCTGTCGAGCTGGCCCGCGCCGAGCCTTCCGCCCGGTCCCTGGGCGAGCTCTGGGTCAAGAGCACCGTGCTCGAGGAAGTTGGGACCCGGGCGTTGGCCATCCTGCGCGACTACCACCGCGAGCATATCAGTGATCCGGGCATGCCGCTCGAGACGCTGCGGCATTCGCTGCGCGCCCGCGATGTCATTGTCGAGGCCGCGTTGGCCGACTTCGGCCGTGCCGGACGCCTCCGCCGGGTGGACGGCGTGGTGGCGTTGGCAGGCTTTGTCCCCCGTGTCGCCGGAGGGGACGCGGAGATCGACCGGGTGGTGGGGATTCTGCTGGACGCGCACCTGACCCCGCCTTCGATCGCCGAGCTGGAGCGGTCGACTGGACGAAGAGACCTGCTCGCCCTGCTGCGTCTCGCCGCCGTGAGCGGGCGGGTGGAGGCGGTTGAGCGCGACCGCTACTACGCCCGGGAGGCCCTCGATCAGTTCACTGCAGTCCTCACCGACCTGGGCCGGGAGGGGGAGATCGTTCCTGCAGCGCTCCGCGACCGGCTGGGCATAACCCGGAAATACCTCATTCCGCTCCTCGAATGGGCGGATGGGAGGGGGATCACGGTGAGGGTGGGAGAGGGCAGGAGGCTAAGGAGTCAGGAGTCGGGAGTCGGGAGTCGGGAGTAACCCTCTCCCGCCCTTGACTCTAGACTCTCGACTCTAGACCTTCACTTTGGGTCACACTGCATCTACCGCGGAGGTGCCACTACCGTTCCAATACTTGTTTGAAGAGGAGCGCCCATGGTCCGCTTGGCGTGGCTGGGGTGGTGGCTCGGGCTTCTGGTGGGAGCTGGTTCCCCGGTAGCGGCACAAGCGAATGTGAGCCCGCCTAGAGTCGAGCTGAAGGAGAACTACCCCAATCCGTTTTTCCCGGCGACGACGATCCCGTTCGAGATTTCCCGAGCGGTGTGTGCCAGGGGTCATCAGCCGGTGGTGAGCTTGAAGATCTACAATGTCCTGGTACAAGTTGTCGCGATCCCCACCCTGGCTAGTGGATCGAGCGAGCGGCTGGATAGCCTGCGCCTGCGCTGCGGCGAGTATCGGGCCTTCTGGGACGGGCAGTACATGGATGGAGAGCGAGAAGCCGTGCCCGGGGTCTATTACTACCAGCTTACGGTTGACGGCGAGCGGTTCACCAGAAAGATGATTGCACAGAGGAAGGTCGCCAGTCAGAAATGATCTGTGGGAGGCAGCCGGAGCGGCTGCCTCTTTTGCGTCTCGGGGTGGGAGGGAGTGCCGAGCCTCCCCGACCGAATGCTGCCAAAGCGGCAGAGTTCCAGGGTACAGGCCTTGCCAACGCGATATGGTTCTGAGGTTCCATCGAGCATGAGGCCAGGATGATTCGACCAGAGCGACTCACGATAAAAGCCCAGGAGGTCTTCCGGGACGCGGGCGAGTTGGCCCGGGCTCGAGGCAATCCAGTGGTGAACGACGCTCATCTCCTCGCGGCCCTTCTGGCCCAGAACGAGGGGGTGGTTCGCCCGCTACTGCAGAAGGCCGGTCTCAATCTCACCGCGGTCGCCGAGGCGGTCGAGCGGGAGGTTGCCCGCTTCCCCACCCAGGCCGGCAGCGGGGTGGAGCCCAGCTTGAGCCGGGAAGTGCAGCGGATCTTCGACAAGGCAGAGGCAGAGGCTAAGAAG
>Ga0256864_1000751_pt1 | contig 10688 bp, 12 predicted proteins | sample RVTome_11_FD_187336 | JGI IMG/M metagenome (GOLD analysis project Ga0256864, IMG submission 187336) | Soil microbial communities from uranium-contaminated site in the Upper Colorado River Basin, Wyoming, United States - RVT147D111 HiSeq ... | reverse complement strand
CTGACGGCCCCGGTGGACGGCCTGTATGCGGCGGCCGAGCTGAATGAGCGAGCCTGGGAGGCAGCTGCGGCGGAGCTGGCAGGGCAGCCGGCGCCGGCTTACGCCGCCGACGGTGCCGCGCTGCGGGAGGCAATCACCGCGGAGAGAAACCCGGCGCTGGTCGCGCTCCGGCTGGAAGCCAGGTCTCGCGGGCTGACGTTCCTGAGCGGCGAGGAATTGGTGTCCGTAGGGTCGGGAACGGGGGCCATCGTCTGGCCCGCCGACGCGTTGCCCAACCCCGCCGAGGTGGACTGGCCCCGGGCCCACGATGTGCCCATCGCTCTGGTGACCGGCTCCAACGGCAAGACCACGGTGGTGCGTCTTCTGGGCGAAATGGCACGGGAGGCCGGCCGAACTCCCGGGCTGACCTCCACCGACGGCGTGACCGCCGGATCGGCGTTGATCGGCGAGGGCGATTATTCCGGCCCCAGTGGCGCGCGCCTTGCCCTTCGACATCCGCGGGTGCAGACCGCCATCCTCGAAACGGCGCGTGGTGGCATTCTGCGCCGGGGCCTCGCCGTGGAGCGCGCGGACGTGGCCGCCGTTACCAACGTGGCCGAGGATCACCTGGGAGAGTTCGGAATCGAGACCCTGGCTCAACTCGCCGATACGAAGCTGGTGGTGGTCAAGGCTCTTGGCGCTCATGGAGCCCTCGTCCTCAATGCCGACGATCCCATGCTGGTGGAGCGGCACGGCCGGATCAGGGCGCCGATCACCTGGTTCTCTCTCGACCCCACGTCACACGTCATCAGTGGGCACATCCAGGAAGGCGGCACCGCGGTTCTGGCCGACGCCGGGGTGATTCTGCTGGTCCAACCCGACCACCGCGCTCCGGTCGCGCAGCTGGCAGAGGTCCCCATCACGTTTGGAGGAAACGCCCGGCACAACATCGCCAACGCACTCGCCGCGGTTGCGGTCGCGGCCGCTTTGGGCATCGGGGTCGCAGCCATGGCCGCGGCGCTCCGGCGGTTCGGGCGTGGCGCGGGAGACAATCCCGGCCGGGCGAATCTCATCGAGCTGGGCGGAGTGCGGATCCTGATTGACTACGCCCACAACCCGCACGGCATGAATGCGCTGGTACGTCTGGCGGAAAAACTTCCGGCCAGGCGCCGCCTGGTCATGCTGGGCCAGGCGGGTGACCGCAGCGACGAGGCCATCCGTCAGCTGGCTCGTGCCGCCTGGTCGCTCCGGCCCGACCATGTCGTCGTCAAGGACATGGCCGAGTACCTCCGGGGCCGCGCACCCGGCGAGGTTCCTGCCTTACTGACGGACGAGTTCTCGCGGCTGGGCGTCGAGGATGGGGCAATCTCCCGAGCCGGCCCCGACATCGAAGGCGTGCGCAAGGCGCTCGACTGGGCCCGTCCCGGAGATCTGCTGATCCTGGCCGTGCATGAGGATCGGCGTGCGATCGTGGAGCTCCTGGCCCAGCTGAAGGCGGCTGATTGGAAACCTTGCCATTCTTGAAGCCGCTGGTTCCCCCGCCCCGTCAGCGAGGCTGGATCCCGATTGGCGTCAGCGCAGGGCTCCACCTGGTACTGCTGGTGCTTGCGGTAGGACTATCACGGCAAGCCGTGGTTGACCCGACCGAGCCGCGGGATGGACCTCTTCAGAAGCCGCGCCACATAGACATGATCTACGTGCCGGCGTGGGAGGTCGTTCCTCCAGCACTACCAGCTCCGCCGCCGCCGATCGAGCGCACGGAGGCAGAGCCGGAGCCTAATGCTCCCCCGGAAGCGACCCGCTCGGCCGGTGTGGAGACCCCGGAGACCGCGGAGCCTGCCGGGGGCGGTCCGCCCACCGAACCAGCGGAGGCCGAGGCCACGCTCGAATCCGAGGCACGGCGCATCTTCGGCCGGCCCAGGTTGGCCACTCGGCCGGGTGCGGGCCCGCAGGCAATCCGCCCGATGGAGTCCTGGGCGGCCGATCGGCCCGAGCGCTGCGTGCCGCACCCAGTCATGCCACGGGATTCGGGCGCGGCGGTGCAGCTGGGCACGGTTGAAGGCCGGATCTTCAGGCAGGACACGGGACAGCCTTTGTCAGGAGCCCATCTCCAAATGATCGGCTCGCCCTACGTCACCTTCACCGACGGCAGGGGTGAGTATCGCTTCCGTTTCGATCTGGCTCTGGTGGACAACTGCCGGATCCAATACGTGAGGGTATCGGCGGAAGGATACGAGTCACGCCTCCTGGTTCTGGTGGTGGGACCGCACCGGAGCGAGGACGTGCGCTTGAGACGGCGCTGAGACTTGGTATTCCTGGGCCGTGAGCAGGAGCCTAGCCCAGCAGGGATAACCCGAGCGCCAAAGCAGCGAGGATGGTGGCGCCAATGACCAGATAGACCAGAACCCGCTCCTGCCGGCGCCCGCCTGAAACGAGGCGACCCTGGTCCTCGGCCAGCGTGCGGAGAGTGCGGTCCATTCCATCCAGTTGCTCCGCTAATACTCCCAGCTCCCCTCTCAGCTCTTCCTGCCCCTCGGACAGCCGGTCAATTACCGCACCCAGGGGAGCGGCGGCTCTCACATCGTCGAAGAGAGACTGTGACATGACGTTCTCGGCCGAGATCACCTCTGCCATGCCCTGGATGAAGTGGCGCTGGTGAATCCTCTTCTCGGAGTCGGGCCCGGGCTCGACAGTGGCGATCTGGGCCGCCTTGAGCACGGCGTTCTTGATGTCGCCGCCGCTCCGCGGATACGCCTCTGCCAGGGCGCGAAAATCGACGTCGTTGGCGAGGGGCGTCTTCCGGGAGTGCAGCTGCACCCGCCAGATCCGCTCCCGCTCCGCTGCGTCCGGCATCTCGAACAGGATGTGGGTACGGATGCGGCGCTCGAAGGCGGGGTCGATGTTGGCGGCGAGATTGGTGGCGAAGATGACCACGCCGGGAAAGCTCTCCAGCTCGTGGAGGAGCACGTTCACTATGGCGTTGGCCTCCCGCTCATAGGCAGCGCTGATCGCGGTAAACCGCCGGCCGGCGATGGCGTCGGCCTCGTCGAAGAAGAGCACCGCGTCCTGACGCGCGGCCGAGCGAAAGACTGCAGCAACGTGCTTCGAGGTCTGACCTACCCAGCGGGACTCGAGCTCTGCGTAGCGGACGACGAGAAGCTTCTTGTCCAGCGCGTAGGCGAGCGCCTCGGCACAGATTGTCTTGCCAGTGCCGGGAGGGCCGGCAAAGTGGAAGGCGAGACCGAGCCCGGTTGAATGCCGCTCCGCCAGGCCCCACTGCTGGAAGATCAGGTCGTGCTTGCGCACCAGGGCGAGCGCGTGGTTGAGCGCTCGAAGCGTCGGGGCCGGCAATACGACGTCGTCGAAGGATCGGCGGGGCTCGACCGCCTCGACTAGTTCGCGACCGGACGATACGCCTCCAAAGAAGAGATCGCGGATCGAGTCAGCCATGGATCCCTTAATCTACTGCTTTTGGAAGGCTGCGATCCTCCGAACGGGTCTCGCACATGACCCGGTCCCAGGCGTCGCGCACCGCCTCCTTGATCTCCTCCCAGGGCGCGGGGCTGGTGCCCCGGTGCTCGTATGTGTCCCATCCCCGGCGCAAATCGGCCTCCGCCTCTTCCCAGCCGCGACCCATGTTGTGATGCGCTGATTCGAAACCGTACCTGAATGCCGGCCGGAAGCGGTCGTAGACATCAGCTCCGATGGCATACGGCCGGCTGCTGAAGTTCTCGAACCAGTAGTTGTCCTCGGTTTCCCAGGCAGCCTTCCAGGCTGGGTCCTTTATCCGCGGGGTCTCGTCCCGTGTTCTTCTCTTGGGCATCGTCGCCTCCTCGGTCTCACGGTATTGTGGTTAGGGTAGCTGGTCTCATTCTAGCTCGCCTCCCCTGAACGCCGGGTGACCGTCGTCACTCCGACCTTTACGCCAGGCCGGGATCGCCGGCATACTCCGGAGGCCGCCAGGCTTGGTCCAGCCGCTTCCGAAGGAGATACAGTTGAAGACACCGCCCCCGCTCTGGATGTTGCGCGCCGCGTTCCGCACGGTGGGCATAGTCGCGCCGGGCGTCGCTGCACGCTGGGCCGAAACCATCTTCTGTAGTCCACCGCGGCAGGAGCAACGGCCCGGCGAGGAAGCTTTCCTTGCCACCGGAAGCCGGCTCACCGTACGGAGTGAGGACCAGGACCTGGCGGTGTGGAGCTGGGGTAGCGGGCCCACGGTGGTACTGGTGCACGGATGGGGCAGCCGGGCAGGCCGGTTCAGCGCCATAGCAGGAGCGCTGGTCCTGGCTGGTTTCCGGGCAGTCGTGTTCGACGCCCCGGCTCATGGTGCCTCGATGGGACGGCTGGCATCGCTGCCCCAGTTCTCTCGGGCACTGCGGGAGGTAGGGAGGGCCGTGGGGCCGGTGCACGGCCTCATCGGACACTCGTTGGGAGGCGCAGCTGTTTCACTTGCCATGCGGAGCGGCTTGCGCGCCGAGCGTGCTGTGCTACTGGCGCCCCCGGCCGATGTCGTGTTGTTCTCTCATGCCTTCTCTGAGCACTTACGTATTCCGCTCCGGGCCCGCGACGTGATGCGGCAGAACCTGGAGAATCGACTTCAGTTCCGGTTCGAAGAGCTGCACATACCAACCCTCGCTCGGACCATGACGGCACCAGCGCTCATCATCCATGACCGCGACGACCCCGACGTGCCTTACGCTCACGGCGAGGAGATCGCACATGCGTGGCCGGGAGCCCAGCTCGTGGCCACCACCGGACTGGGCCACCGCGCCCTGCTGCGAGACCCGGACGTCATCCACCGCACCGTCACCTTTCTCTCCAGCGGTGACACATGATCGTCATGGACCGAGAGAATCTGTTCGCCCGGGGATGGTCCCACGTGCTCTCCACCACGAACAGCCTCGATGAGCTGCGCGCCTTCTGCGCGCGTGTGGGTGCCCCGGCTGTGGCGCTGCAACTCGGCCGGCGCTGGCCGCATCTCGATCTCAAGCTCGAGCCTCGCGAGCGGGCGTTGGCCTGCCACGACGTCCGGGTGTTCGAGCGCACGTCGGACATGCTCCGCTTTGTCAGGGGCTTAGCTGACAACGTGAGCGGCATCGCACTGCAGGCATGACATTGACCACTGCCTTTCAACCCACGCATTGACATAATTGCCCCCATCGATCTCTCGGCGACGGAGACACTGATGGTGGCTCGCGTGACTGTGCTGGTCGTTGATGATGAGGAGATGGTGCGGCGGCTCGCCGCGCGGATCCTCGTAAATGAGGGCTATGTCGTACTCGAGGCGACCAGCGGAGAGGATGCGGTACGGCTGCTCCAGCGCGGAGCGCACCGGGTCAGTTGCGTTCTTACCGATCTGGCCATGCCCGGCATCGGTGGACGGAAGCTGGGAGAAACCATTGGCAGCTGCTGGCCGAAGGTGCGCGTCGTCTACATGTCCGGCTTCCCGGCCAGGCGCATGATCGAAGAAGGAGCGCTCGATCCCGGCCAGCCATTCGTGCAGAAGCCATTTACATCGGTACAACTGGCGAGAACAATGGGAGCGGTTTGCGGAACAGATGCGCCGGTCAACGTGGTTCAGTGAGCCTCGGGGCGGGCCTCCAAATCGAAATGCTTGGCCAGAACGTAGGTGACCCAATCCGTCACCTGGATCCAGAGCCCCTCCATGTCATCCTTGTACTCGCCCTCCTGCACCACCGCATACCAGTGCTTGGGATCGACCCCGGGATAGAGGTGCACCCACTCGGGCTTGACGCGGGCCCGGACGGGCCGAGCGGACCCTCGATCCGTTGCCCCCGACTGGCGAGGCCCGAAGGTGAAACCGGTGGAGCCATAGGGCTCGTACTCGAGCATCTTCATCCCCATAAAAATTTCAGCTGGGCGCTTGCGGCCGACCGAGCCCTGCTTCAGACGGGGTGGCGATCCGCCCTATTCTACACACCCCCCAGCGCAAACCGCAATCGGTTGTCGCCCCAGGTCAGGTCAAATATCACACCTTGAATGTTTACTCACCCATGACCGCGGTCTCGTCCTTCAGTGCCACGCCAGACAGCTTGCGGCGGCGAGCTTCTCTCATCAGATAGTCCAGCCTGCCCGCAGCCGGCTCGTAGGCGAGCCCCTCCGGGCGAATGTTGGAGATGCAGTTTCGGTCGGCGTCGGTACGACCTTGCCGTGGCTGCCAGGTGAGATAGGCACCGAGACTGTCGGGCGAGCTGAGCCCCGGGCGCTCGCCGATCAGGACCACGACCAGGCGGGCCCGCATCAGAGCACCAATCTCGTCGCCCAGGGCCACCCGCCCCTGTTCCGCCAACACGACGGGAGCGAGACTCCACCCGTCGGCCACCAATCGTGGAAATATGCGGCTGAGAAGCGGGACGGCGTGCCGGTGGACGGCGCGGGCGGAGAGACCGTCGGCGACGACAAACACCGCGTCGATGCCAGCATCGGCTGCGAACCTCCGCTCGAGCGATTCGCGCGAAGCCGGGTCAAGACGGCGCCCCAGGTCGGGACGCTGGAGATAACGATCGCGATGGCCCGCCCCTTCGGCCAGCTCAGGGCAGGCTGCACTGCGAACGGGCAACCAATCCATGCCCGCCGCCCGGAGTGCACCACCGGCGGCCTCGATGTCGAACGCCTCGTGCACGGCGTCGCGAGCGCGGGCGTGCGCGAGTTGGAAATCCAGGTGCGCTTTGGTGGGAAGACTGGCCCCGGCGCGGCCGAGCGCAATGCGCGCGGGGGTGAGTGCGCGCAACTGGCTCCAGGGATCGGGCGTCACCAGTCCGGCTCCGGGCTCCTCTGAAGCCGTCATCCAACCGCCACGCCGGTGCGAGGCTTCCATTGGCTCCGGTCGAGGGAGACCCGGCCTCGAGCATCCAGGTGAATTCCCTCCTTCTCCAGAAGAAGCCGCTGGACCAGCTCCGCACCGCGCACGGCCCGGGTGCTGATCCCGCCGCTCGCATTCACCACCCGATGCCAGGGCACGACGGTTCCGTCCGGTAGCGCGTGCAGGGCATACCCTACCTGACGAGCATGACCGCCAAGGCCGGCAAGTGCGGCTACCTGACCGTAGGTTGCAACCCGACCTCGGGGGATCCGCCGGACGACCCGGTAAATGCGCTGATAGCTCACGGAGCCGGGAGTGTCAGGCGCGCCGCTTCATGCCGGCGGCGAGCAGGACGACGCCGGCCACGATGGCCACGCCGCCGACCCAGGTCGGGACGGCCTTCTTCTCTTCGACCGTCGCCTGCATATCGCCAACCCTCAACACCTCTTCCTTGGATGAGTACCTGGCTCCCCTGAACACGATGAAGGCGCCGAGAGCGAGAAGGACAATCCCAATGAGCGAGAGTGGGCGCATGATCGACTCCGATTCTTTAGAGGTAACTGCGCTGCCAGCGTTGGTGTTGAACGACGAGAGAGCGACTCAATCCCGGGACACCCAGATGGAACGCAGGTAGAGGCTTACGGCCAGCACCACGATGCCGGCGATGATCGGTCCCGGTCCACCATAGTTTTCGAAGCTGAACGGCACCCCATTCGGTCCCTCCAGGTTGCGAACGATCGTGAGCACGCCGACTGCGATGCCGGCCAGACCCAGGAGTGCCAAGAGGAGGAAGAGCGCACGCATGATTGCCTCAGAGAGTTGGGTCCAACTGCAGCACAGCTGTTTTCGGCGGCAGGAGACGGGTGCGCTCATCCATCACGCCCATCGCCTGAAGCCAGGCCTCGAACTCTGGCGCCGGTCGAAGGCCCAGCGCCTCGCGCAGGTACAGCGCGTCGTGGAACGACGTGCTCTGATAGCCAAGCATGACATCGTCGGCACCAGGCACGCCCATAATGTACGTGCAGCCTGCTACACCGAGGACCGTGAGGAGGGCGTCCATGTCGTCCTGATCGGCCTCCGCGTGGTTAGTGTAGCAGACATCGCAACCCATGGGGAGGCCCATCAGTTTGCCGCAGAAGTGGTCCTCCAGCCCGGCACGAAGAATCTGCTTGCCGTCATAAAGGTACTCCGGCCCGATGAAGCCGACGACCGTATTCACGAGGAGTGGGCGGAAGCGCCGGGCAACGGCATAGGCCCTGGCCTCACAGGTCTGCTGATCCACTCCGTGATGGGCCGCCGCCGAGAGCGCGCTTCCCTGCCCGGTCTCGAAGTACATGACGTTGTCGCCGACCGTACCGCGTTTGAGCGACAGGGCGGCGTCCTGACCCTCTGCCAGCAGCGACAGGGTGATCCCGAAGCTCGCGTTGGCAGCCTCGGTTCCGGCGATGGACTGGAAAACCAGGTCCACTGGCGCGCCGCGGCGAATGGCGTCAATAGTGGTCGTGAGATGTGCCAGAACGCAGGATTGAGTGGGGATGGCATATCGGAGGCGCAGGGCATCGACCATCTCCAGCAGCGTGGTCACCCCCCCGGGGCTGTCGGTCGCCGGGTTGATCCCGATAACCGCGTCTCCGCACCCGTACAGCAGCCCATCGATGATACTCGCGCCGATGCCGCGGGGGTCGTCGGTTGGATGGTTCGGCTGCAACCTGGTGGAAAGCCGCCCGGGAAGCCCCAACGTATTGCGAAACCGAGTCACTACCCGACATTTCCGAGCCACGAGCGCGAGGTCCTGTAGCCGCATCAGCTTCGAGACCGCGGCGGCCATCTCAGGGGTAATCCCCGGAGCCACCGCGGCGAGAGTTTCCGAGGTTACCTCATGGGAGAGGAGCCACTCGCGAAACGACCCGACCGTGAGATGCGCTACCGGCCGGAATGCCACGGCATCGTGACTGTCGAGGATGAGCCGGGTAACCTCATCCTTCTCGTAGGGGACGACTGCCTCGGTGAGAAAGGTTGCCAGCGGAAGATCGGCCAGCGCCAGCTGGGCGGCCACTCGTTCCTCGGCGCTGTCGGAAGCCAGTCCCGCCAGAACGTCGCCCGAGCGGGCAGGGGTGGCCTTGGCCAGTAGAGTGCGGAGATCCGCGAAATGATAGCGTACCGAATCGACGGTATGGGCGTACATCACAGTGCCTCGTACGGGTATGCGGGGCCTGACTCCGTAATGCTGCGGGTCGGCGCCGGGAACGCAAGCCGACCCCTGCAAGCCACCGAGACGGTCGCCGTTCCGGAGCCGAGCGAGCTGGCCCTCCGCTACCATCGAAGTGGCAACGTGCTCTGGGTGATCGAGACGGTGCTGAGTTTGCTCCTTCCGGCGTTGCTTCTGTTCACCGGGGTTTCGGCCCGTCTCCGCCATCTCGCACAGCGGATCGGGCGCCGCTGGTTTCTAGTCGTAGCGGTCTACGCCCTGATCTTTACCCTGGTGATGGCGGTGCTCACCCTGCCGGTGGCCTACTATGGGGGGTTTCTGCGCCAGCACACGTATGGACTCTCCAACCAGAGCCTGGAGAGGTGGTTCAGCGAGTGGCTCAAGGGGGTGGCGGTGAGCGGGGTCGGCCTGTCGCTGGTGCTGTGGATTCCCTACCTCCTGCTCCGGAAGAGCCCGAGACGGTGGTGGTTTTATGCCGGCCTGTCGTCCATCCCGGTTGCGGTGCTGGTGCTGGTGATATCACCGGTCTGGGTGGATCCGCTCTTCAATCAGTACCTTCCCCTGCAGAACAAGGCTCTCGAGACCCGTATTCTCACGTTGGCCGAGCGGGCGGGAATCCACGGAAGCCGGGTCTACCAGGTGAACAAGAGCGTAGATACCAAGGCCGTCAACGCCTATGTCACTGGTGTCGGGGCGACGAAGCGCATCGTCTTGTGGGATACGATTCTGAGCAAGCTGGAGCCGGACCAGGTGCTGTTCGTCACCGCTCACGAGATGGGCCACTTCGTGCTGCGACACACCCTGGCTTTCATATTCGGGGCAGCGATGCTCACGACCGCGTCGCTCTACCTGGTCCACCGCGTCGCTGGACGACTCATCGCGCGGTTCTCCCACCGGTTCGGCTTCCACCAGCTATCGGACGTCGCCTCCTTTCCGTTACTGCTTCTGCTGGGAAGCGTCGTGTCGCTGGTGGTGACACCCGCAGTACTCGCCTTCAACCGATATCAAGAACGCGAAGCCGACCGATTTGCACTGGAGATCACCCGGGGGAATCGCGCCGCCGCCACCACCTTCGTCCGGCTGCAGCAGGAGAACCTGACCGTGCCCCGGCCTGGTCCACTTTACCAGCTGTGGCGTGGAAGCCATCCCTCCCTGGGCAACCGGGTCGATTTCGCCAACCGGTACCGGCCCTGGGAGAATGGGAGGAGGCAGAAATACGACCGCTTGTTTCGCTAGCAACCGGCAGGGTGCCGCCGTAATGCGGCCTGTGTCGCTCGTCACGGCATCGGCTGGGAAAGCTGTGCATATAAGCAGCCCCCATTAAGAGAGGACCCTGTATGAAGGCTCACACCGCCGCCAGTCTGATTCTTCTTGCCTTCGTAACTTCATGTGGGGGGCGCAAGGCCGTCGAGATCGACCCCAACAGCCAGCCGATTGCCACCCGGTGGAACGGCACGCTCTCCACCTCACCAGAGATGGTTGGAGTCGTGCAGCTTCGTGGCTCCGCCTGGATGGGGACCGATGAAAAGGACCAGAATCGAACTCGCGTCCGGGTGGACGTCTCGAATGCGGTCCCGGGGGCGGTGCACCCCTGGCACGTTCACCGGGGTCAGTGCGGCTCGGATCAAGGGATTCTGGGGCCGGCGGATGCCTACAATCCGCTAAAGGTGGGGGGCA
>Ga0256864_1000750_pt1 | contig 10688 bp, 9 predicted proteins | sample RVTome_11_FD_187336 | JGI IMG/M metagenome (GOLD analysis project Ga0256864, IMG submission 187336) | Soil microbial communities from uranium-contaminated site in the Upper Colorado River Basin, Wyoming, United States - RVT147D111 HiSeq ... | reverse complement strand
CCAGGCCGGCGTCGGCGATCAGCCCCTCGAGCGCCGGCGCGCCGCCGAGGATCGTGTTGGGCCCCGGCTCGAAGAGCCAGGCGCCGCCGGGGCCCTCGGTCGCCCAGGTCTCGATGCAGCCGCCGAACCGCTCCGACGCCTCGACCACCGCCACCGAGCGTCCGGCGCGGACGAGCCGAAAGGCGGCGGCGAGGCCGGTGATCCCAGCCCCGACCACCACCGCGTCCAACTCGTGGGGATCGCTCATCGAACTCGACCCGGGCACCGATCGGCGTCCCGGACTGTCGGCCTCGGGGCGCGCCAGGACTCACCGCGCCGGATCGATCGATCCGGCGTAGCGGATCGCGGGCGCGCGCCGCGTCAGCTCAGCAGCCGCGCCTCGAGCCGGATCTCGACCGCGGCGAGCGCCTTCGACACCGGGCATCCCTCCTTGGCCTGCCGGGCGTGCGTCTGGAACTCGTCGTTGGCGAGCCCGGGCACCTCGGCCTCGCAGTCGAGATCGATCGCGGTGATCGCAAACCCCGCGTCCTGCTTGTTCAGGTGCACCCGCGCCGTCGTCGCCACCTTCTCCGGGCTGTGCCCGGCGCGCTCCAGCCCGGCCGCCAGCGCCATCGAGAAACACCCCGCGTGCGCGGCGGCAATCAGCTCCTCGGGGTTCGTCCCCGAGCCGTCCTCGAACCGCGAACCGAACGAGTAGGGACCCTGGAACGCGCCGCTCCCGAGCGCCACCGTCCCCTTGCCCCCCTTGAGACCGCCCTCCCAGGCGGCGTTCGAACTCCTGACCGGCATACCGAACCTCCTCCGTGAATTCGCCTGAATCGCCTGATGGTTGATCGTCGACCCGACCGGCCTCTCAGCCCCCGAGGTCGAGCACCGTGTCCGCCCCCAGCTCCTCGACGCGGGTGATCCGGTACGGCGGATCGCCCTCCCACTCCACCTCGAGCGTGAACCCCACCTTGTCCCCGACCTCCACCCCGTCCAGCTCTACCCCTTCGCCGACCGGAAACGGCATCGTCATCGACTCCATCCCCACCACCTCGCCGTCGATCCCCACGAACCCCGGCATCGCCTCGTGCCGCACGGACAACGCATCCACCCCCGCCGAAGGCAACCGCGTCACCTCTCCCCGCACCTCGTACCGCTGGACTACCCCCGGCGCCTCCCCCTCGCCGTCCGCCTCCCGCGGATCCCCAGAGCATGCCGCGTGCGATGCTGCCAGGAGTAGCAGCGCGAGCAGACCGCAAGGACCTGAGCGGAGGACGAGAGCCTCGTTCACGCCAGCGAGCCTATCAGCCGTCAAGGCGGCTCCCACGATGCCCCGCAGGTGGTGGACGCCTCGTGGTGTTCACCCGCAGCCAGTCCGCCGGCGCACCACCTGGTCTCTGGCGGCGGGTGCAACTCACGCCGCGGCAAAGCATATACCCTCACGCAAATATGCTCATTTGACTATGGTGGCCGGTCTGTAGCACTGTTCGCCGACTCTGGAGTGGACGCGCGCGAGCCGTGATCGGGCCTGGGTGGGCTCGGCCCGGGGCGTGCGCGTTCGTTCGTCGAGAACGTAGTCCTGTCCCGCGGAAGGTCGTCGATGCCCTTGCGATTCGTCTCTCGGTCCAAACGCGGTCATGCGCTCGCCGCGCTCGTCGCGGCGACGGTGATCGCGGCCCTGCTCGCGGTTTACTGGCCGAAGGGCGAGCAGGAGGTCTACGTCGCCCTCTTCGGCCGCGTTCGCGACACGCCGTTCGAAGCGATCCATCGGCACGCTCTGGAGCATTACCTGGCGTCGCTGAGCGATGAGACCCCGGGGTATCGGTTCACGCTCAAGCCTCGCTACCTCGACGACGAGCCCGGCCGCCTCGACGACCCTGCGACGCTGCAGCGGTTCTATCGGACGATCGTCGCGGACGACGAGCGCTACGTCGTCGCGATCGACAACACCTGAGCCAAGCACCTGCAGGCGGCGGGCACGCTGATCAGGGAGCACGAGATCCCGACTCTTTCGCTCAACGCGGACAAGGGGAGCACCGACTTCGGCCACAATGCGGTTTTCATCGGCCACGCGGACGCTACGCCGCTCGACCTCGTCACCTACATGAACGAGGTGATCCGGCCCGCCACGGTCGGCTTCGTGGGCGAGCAGGACTACTGGCTGACCCAGGAGTTCTTCGGGCTTGCCGAAGAGTCTCCCGACCGCTCCGAACGGCCGCTCCTCGATCTCGACTACAGCGAAACCGTCACGACGGCGCTGACCGACGAGAACGAGAGGCGGCGGCTCCAACGAGCGCTCGGGTCGTGGTTCAACGACGCCCCGCAGCCGGCGGTCCTGCTGCTCAACGTGCACAACGACTGGGGTGACGAGATCATCCAGTACGTCGACGACCACATCGAGGGTGTCACGATCCTGGCCGCTTCGTACGCCGTTCGGGAGGGCAAGTCGGCCACGTTCCGCGGCGATCGCGGAAACCGTCTGATCCTCATGACCGACCCCGAGGATGCGGTGTCCAAGCCGGTCAGACAGGACATCATCCGGTTGCGCCAGCGCCATCCGGAGCGGTTCCAGGAGCAGTTCAACCTTCCGTTCTATGTCAAGCGCTGCTTGGACGCCTCGGAGATCATCCGAGAGGCGGTCATGGACGCGGCGAGGACCGCCGGCGGCGCGCCTCTCACCATCGATCGCGAGGTGTTCGCGCGCTTCTTCAGGGAGCAGCTCATCGGCCACGCCGTCGCCGGTCGTCACGACCTCTACAACTTCGACGGCGAAGGGCTTCGGGTCCCTGAGATCTCCTTTGTCGAGTACAAGCAGGGCGTCGCCATGTCTCAGTGGCAGCAGCTCAACTCTCATCGCGAGGTGATCCCCACGGTCTTCTTCGGCTTCGACCTCCTCGACATCGGCAGACTCGACGCGGAGAACGGCCGCTTTCGGGCCGACTTCTACTACTGGATCCGCGCCCAGCCCAACCGCAGGACTCCCGACACGCGGGCGCCCGATGCTCCTTCCTCCGAGCCAGCCGCGCAGACCGCCCAGGCCGATCTGGCGAGCCGGACCGTGAGCGATTTCATTCATTTCCGCAACCTCTCGCAGGAGAACAGCAGCACTCCCATCGAAAAGGCGGCCGACGGCACGTATCGGCTCGAGCGCATCTCCGGCGAGTTCAACGTCGACCTCGAGCTCGAGGACTACCCCCTAGACACCCAGGAGCTCACCCTCGAACTGGAGCTGGCGAATCCCTTCGACGACGTGCGCATCGCGTTCGACTACGCCGCCTTCCAGGAAGGCGGGCGGAACGTCGAGATCTTCGACATCCCGGGCTGGAAGCTCGTCGAGCACTACGTGACCGTCGACAACGTGATCTCACGAGGGTTGCGGGGGGCGAATCCGGGTCAGAGCCGGGAACCCAAGAAGTTCAAGACGCTCACCGTTCGGATCGTGACCGAGCGCAAGATCCAGGGCGCCCTGGTCTCGGTGGCCCTGCCGCTGTGTGCGATCGGATTGGCTGCCCTCTCCTTGCTCTTCATCCGGGACATCCGGTTCAGCCGCGTCGGCGACGTCTACGTCGGCCTGTTCTTGAGCATCGTCACCTACTCGATCGCGTTTGCGCAGCTCGCGCCGCCCTCCGGGGTCTTGACGCGCGCCGACTACCTGTTCTACTTCACGTTCTTAACGGTCCTGGCCGTCTTCCTGCGCTCCGTGATCCTCAACGTTCTCGACCGGACTTCCGGCGACGGTCTGGTCAGCCCCCGGCGGCCCTTCGCCTACGGCGCGGTGGCGGTCTATCTCGTCGTCGTCTGCTTCCTCGCCTTCTACTGAGCGGCGGTCCGCTCCAGCATCCGTGCGGGGCCGGTCCTGGGCGCCTCGGCCTGTGAGAGGATTGCCCGAGGAGGGCGGCGACCCGATGAACCCCCTGCGCAAGCTCCACGACCAGGGCCAGGCGGCGTGGCTCGACTTCATCCGCCGCGGCATGCTCGACGGCGGCGGCCTCACCCGCCTGATCGAAGACGACGGCCTCACCGGCGTCACCTCCAACCCCTCGATCTTCCAGCAAGCGATCGCCGGCGGCAGCGAGTACGACGACCAGATCGCCGAAGTGCTCGCCGCCGACCCGCGCGCCTCCGCCGGCCACCTCTATGAGGCGCTGGCGGTCGAGGACATCCGCACCGCCGCCGACCAGCTTCGCGGCGTCTGGGACGCGACCGCCGGCGCCGACGGCTACGTCAGCCTCGAGGTCTCCCCCTACCTCGCCCACGACACCGAGGCCACGATCGAGGAGGCGCGCAGACTCTGGAGCGCCGTCGACCGCCCCAACCTGATGATCAAGGTCCCCGGCACCGACGAGGGCGTGCCCGCGTTCGAGGCGCTGATCGCCGAGGGGATCAACGTCAACGTCACCCTGATGTTCTCGCTCGCCACCTACGAGGCGGTCGCCCAGGCCTACTTGCGGGGCCTTTCCCGCGCCGCCGCGCCCGAGACGATCGCCTCCGTGGCGTCGTTCTTCGTCAGCCGGGTCGACACCTACGCCGACGCGGCGCTCGAGGAGATCGGCGGCGAGGACGCGCTCGCCCTGCGCGGCAGGACCGCGATCGCCAACGCCAAGCTCGCCTACCGCCGCTTCGAGGAGATCTTCCACGGCGAGCCGTTCGCCGCGCTCGCCGCCCGCGGCGCCCGGCCGCAGCGGGTGCTGTGGGCGAGCACCAGCACCAAGAACCCGGCCTATCGCGACGTCGTCTACGTCGAGGAGCTGATCGGCTCGGAGACCGTCAACACCCTGCCGCCGGCGACGCTCGAGGCGTTCCGCGACCACGGCGCGGTGCGGCCGAGCCTGACGGAGGAGGTCGCCGAGGCCGAGGAGCACCTGGCGCGGCTGGCCGCCGTCGGCGTCGACCTCGACGACGTCACCGACCGGCTCCAGTGCGACGGCGTCGAGGCGTTCGCCGCCTCGTTCGACTCCCTGCTCGCCGCGGTCGAGGGCAAGCGCCGGCGGATGCTCGCCCGCCGCGCCCCGCGCGCCGGTCTCCGGCTGGGCACGCTCCGCGGCGCCGCCTCGCGGATGCTCCAGCGGTGGCAGGACGAGCGGCTGACCGACCGGCTGTGGGCGCGCGACGTCACGCTGTTCGCGCCGGGCGCCGGTTCCGGCTGGGCGCCCGAGATCGCCGACCGCCTCGGCTGGCTGGCGCTCCCCGAGTCGATGCGCGCGGCGGCCGAGGAGCTGACCGCGTTCGCCGCCGAGGTCTCGGCCGAGGGAGTCCGCGACGCGGTGGTGCTCGGCATGGGCGGCTCCAGCCTGGCGCCCGAGGTCTTCGGGCGGGTGTTCGGCGGTGAGGCCGGCGAGACGGTCGGGGACTCCGGCCGGCCGAGGCTCACGGTCCTCGACTCCACCCACCCCGACGCGGTGCGCGCAGCCCTCGACCGGCTCGACCCGGAGGCGGCGCTGTGCGTGGTCTCGAGCAAGTCGGGGACCACGGCCGAGACCGATGCGCTGTTCCGCGCCGCCTGGGAGCGCACCGCCGGCGCTGTCGCCGCACCGGGCCGGCGCTTCGTCGCGATCACCGACCCGGGCACGCCGCTCGCCCGGCTGGCCGAGGAGCGCGGCTTCCGGCGGCTCGTGACCGCGCCGCCCGACGTCGGCGGTCGCTACTCGGCGCTGACTCCTTTCGGCCTGCTGCCGGCGGCGCTGGCCGGCGCCGATTCGGGCAAGCTCCTCGACCGCGCCTTCGTCATGGCCCAGGCGTGCGTGCCTGGCGTCTCCGCCCTCGACGACCCGGCGCTGGCGCTCGGCGCTTCGATCGCCGCCGCGGCGGAGGCCGGGCGCGACAAGCTGACGCTGCTCACCTCGCCGGCGCTGGCGTCGCTGTCCGGCTGGATCGAGCAGCTCGTCGCCGAGAGCCTGGGCAAGGACGGCCGCGGTGTCGTGCCGGTGGCCGGCGAGCCGCTCGCGGATCCCGAGGCCTACGGCGACGACCGCCTGTTCGTCGCCCTGCGCCTGGCCGGCGACGAGGGGAGCGATTCGCTGTCGCGCGGCCTCGCGGCGCTTGCCGCCGCCGGCCACCCCGTGGTCGAGATCGAGCTGGCCGATCGCTACGACCTCGGCTCCGAGATGTTCCGCTGGGAGCTGGCGACCGCGGCCGCCGGCGCCGCGCTCGGCGTCCAGCCGTTCGACCAGCCCGACGTCGAGGAGGCCAAGCGCCTGGCACGCGGGGCGATGGCCGGCGCGACCGCCGGCTCCGCCCCGCAGCCGATCGCCGCGACCGACGAATCGGCCGCCCGCGCCGCCCTCGAGCGCTGGCTCGACGGCGCCGCGCCCGGCGGCTATCTCGCGATCCAGGCCTACCTCGCCCCGACCGACGCGACCGCCGACGCCCTCGCCGCCTTCCGCCGCGAGCTGGCCGCCCGCACCCGCCTCGCCGTCACCGCCGGCTGGGGCCCGCGCTTCCTCCACTCGACCGGCCAGCTCCACAAGGGCGGCCCCGACTCCGGCCGCTTCCTCCAGCTCCTCGACCGGCCGGCCGCCGACCTGCTCGTCCCCGGCCGCGCCTACACCTTCGGTCGGCTCATCCACGCCCAGGCCGCCGGCGACGCCGCGGCGCTGGCGGGCGAGCAGCGGCCGCTGCTGCGGCTCGACCTCGGCACCGACCCCGCCGCCGCCCTGCGCGCGCTCGCCGAGGCGCTCGCCACCGTTCCGGCCTGACGGGTTCCCGTCAAGCCGCCTGGACGTCGACCCCAGGAAGCTCGACCGCCCTCGGCTTTCGAACGCTGCGCCGCGCTACCGCCCGGGCGGCGGCGACCAGCCCTCCAGCGGACCGCGCGGCGATTCGATGCGCCGGATCGCCTCCGCCGCCGCCACCGCAACCGTGGGCTCACGGTTGAAGATCGCCGGCTCCTCGTCGCCGAGGGCGGTGCGGAGGGCCGGCAGCGCGGCCGGATCGCCGATCTGACCGAGCGCCCGGGCGGCGGCGACGCGCAGGTGCACTTCGTTGTCGTTGAGCAACCGCGCCAGCGGCTCGACGGCGATCGGGTCCTCCAGCTCGCCCAGGCCGACGATCGCATGCCGCCTCTGGTCCCACAGGAGGTCGGAGCCGGTGGCGACGTCGATCAGCAGGTCCCAGCCGTCCCGTTCGCCGAGCATGGCCAGCGCCCACCCCGCCCAGTGGCGTTCCTTCGGTATCGCCCGCGCCATCTCGCGCAGCGCCGGGATCGCCCGCCGGTCGCCGATCTCCCCGAGCGACATGGCGGCCCGGTAGGTGAGGCCGGGATCGCGGGTCCCTTCGATCAGCGGGTCGACCGCGCGGGCGTCGCCGATCAGGCCCAGCGTCAGCGCCGCGAGGTACCGGCGGTGGTGGCTTCTCTGGAAGTGCAGCTTGTGCTCCAGCGGGGGGACCGAGGCGGGTGGCCCGAGCTTCGGCAGCGCCTCGACATCGGCTGTGGCCTCCGCCAGCTCCGTCAACACCAGCTCGAGCCCCCGCTCGTCGCCGGCGCGGGCGAGCACCAGCCCGGCACCGAGGCGGTCCGCGAAGTCCGTGGCGGCCATCCGCGAGTCCCAGAGGTGAGTGAACCTCTCGGCGCGCCGGCGCGCCATCTCCTCGGCGATCACGAACCGCATCAGCGCGGACTCTGCACTCGCCAGCTCCGCCGCCAGCTCGGCGTCGCTCGCAGCGGCGAGTCGGGCGGTGTGCTTGCCTTCGACGGCCACCGCGGCGGGGGCGAGCGCGAGCAGAAGCAGCACCCAGGCGGCGAACCACCCGAGCGAGAACCCGTTCGAGGCCGTTCGCGGAGTCATGACCGGTCCTCCCTCTGCCGGATTCGATGGTGCCCGTCCGTCCCTGATAGCACCTCCCAGCCCCCCTGGCAAGGAGGTCCGTCCCGTGGGCGCTCCTCCCAGGCAGCTCTGAGCCAGCGCAGCCCGAGCAGTCCCATCAGTCCATACCGACACCCGCGCGTAGCGAAGCGCAGGCGTGAGCAACGCCCCTGAAGTCCCGAGAGCGAGCGCCGGTGCCGGGGAGGAGCGCCCACGGGACGGACCGGCCCACCATTCGAACGGGCCGTTCCCCCCATTCGACACCCGTGCCGCCGTCTACGAAACCGGCCGCCGCCTCACCGCTCGATCGGCACCCCGATCAGGTTGCCGTACTCTGTCCAGCTCCCGTCGTAGTTGCGGACGTTCTCCAGCCCGAGCAGGTACTTGAGCACGAACCAGGTGTGGCTGGAGCGCTCGCCGATGCGGCAGTAGGCGATGGTCGGCCGGCCGGCGTCGACCCCCGCCCCGTCGACGTAGATCTTGCGCAGCTCGTCGGCCGGCTTGAAGGTCGCGTCCGGCGCCACCGCGGTCGACCACGGGACGTTGGTGGCGCCGGGGATGTGGCCGGCGCGCTGGGCGGTCTCGGGGAGGCCCGGCGGGGCGATGATCTTGCCGGTGAACTCGTCGGGGCTGCGGACGTCGACCAGGTTGTGGTCGCGCCGCTCGAGCACCGCGAAGACGTCGGCGAGGTGGGCGCGCAGCTCGGGGTGCTCGCCGCGCGCTACGTAGTCCGTCCGCTCGACCTCGGGCGGCTCCGGGGTCAGCTCCTTGTCGTCCTCGTTGAGCCACTTGACCCGGCCGCCGTCCATCAGCCGGACGTCGGGATGGCCGTAGATCTTGAACAGCCAGAAGCCGTAGGCGGCGAACCAGTTGTTGTTGTCGCCGTAGAGGATCACCGTGTCGTCGGGCGAGAGCCCCGACTCGCTCGCCAGCCGCTCGAACTCCTCCTTGCTCAAGATGTCGCGGCGCCGTTGGTCCTGGAGCTGGCTCTGCCAGTTCCAGCCCACCGCGCCGGGGACGTGGCCGGCGGCGTAGGCCTGGGTGTCGACGTCGATCTCGACCAGCTCGATCCCCGGCTCGCCGAGGTGCTCTTTGACCCAATCGGTCGAGACCAGGACTTCCGGATGTGCATAGCCGTCAGTGGCGGTCATCGCTTGCCTCCTGTGCCCGGCTCCACGCCCTCGGCGAGGGCGGGGAGGTGGCGGACGAAGTTGGACGTGTACTTGAAGACGCTGTCGGGAAAGATCATCACGCCGCAGCCGATGCGGTCGCGCTCCACGACGCGGCGGGCGCCCTCGTAGATCAGCCCCGCGCTCGGGCCCGCGAGCAGCCCTTCGGTGCGGGCCAGCTCGACGGCGCGTTCGTAGGCCAGCTCGTAGTCGATCTCGACGACCTCGTCGATCAGCTCGGGGTCGAAGAGCTTCGAGACCTCGAGCTGGGAAATGTTGCGCAGCCCGGGCACGTCGTGCCCCTCGCTCGGCTGGACGGCGATCAGCTTGACCTTGGTCTCCTTGCCGGCGGGCTTGCGCTCGCGGAAGAACCGGCCGAGCCCGGTGACCGTGCCGCAGGTGCCGAGGGAGAGGAAGACGTGGGTGACCTCGCCGCCGGTCTGGCGCCAGATCTCCGGGCCGGTGGTCACGACGTGGGCCTCGACGTTGGCCTCGTTCTCGTACTGGTTGGGCATCGCCCAGCGGTCGGACTGGGCCTTGGCGTAGGTCTTGGCCAGGTTGATCGAGCCGTCGCCCATCCCCGGCGAGGGGCACAGCTCGTCGGAGACCACCTCCAGCTCGGCGCCGGCGATCCGCAGCAGGAGCTTCTTCTCGAGCGGCACCCGGTCGGGGACGACCGCGAGCATCCGGTGGCCGCGGAGGCTGGCCAGCGCCGCCAGGCTAATCCCGGTGTTGCCCGAGGTCGGCTCGACCACGCCGCGGCCGTTGTCGAGCTTGCCCTCCTCCTCGAGCTGGCGCAGCAGGAACCAGGCGGCGCGGTCCTTGACCGAGCCGAACGGGTTCATCCACTCGAGCTTGGCCCACAGCGCGAAGGTGTCGGGGCACGGGTTGAGCCGGCGCACCCGCACCAGCGGCGAGGGGTTCTCCTCGCTCGGGAGCAGCTCGAGGACGCTGTCGTAGACGCGCGCGCGATGATCCATGGTCGCTCCTCGGGCCTCTCATGCCCGGCCGGGGACGGCCGCCGAGGCGCCGGGAGCGGGAGTTCGCGAGGGTCGGAAAAACGAAAGACCCGCTCCGGCGGCGCCGGTGCGGGTCCTCGGGAGGGCTTCGGTTTCGGCGGCGACGCTAGCCCGCGTCGCCCACGCCCCGCACGGCGGCCTGGGCACTGCGACAGGTACAGGCGCAGACCTCGCGGCGGGCTCCGTTGCCGGAGCGAGTGCGGGAGAGCGGGTGGGCGGTGGTCGCGACGCCGCTCATCACCGGGGATTGATAGGACATCGGAGCGGATCTGTCAAGTCGGGGCCGGCCGCGGTAGTGGCTCAGTTTCAAGAAACCGGATTCAGGAGCCCGACCACGTCCTCGATCGTCCAGGGCCGGCGGGCGATTCCGGCCGCCATCGCCGGGGTCAGACGGTTGCCCTTCTCGGTCCGCAGCGAGCCGTGCGGCCGGCACCAGTTGTAGGCGCTCGCCGTCTCCTGGATCGTCGGTTCGCGGGATGCCGGGCTCGCCACGGAGTTCATGCGAGACGTGGCGGGTCGGCTGGCGAACCGGGTGAAGACGGCGATCGGCCAGACGCTCCTACGAAGAAACACCACGGCCCGTGGCAGGGCGGTTGATGCGGCTTTGTTCAGGCTGCCTGTTTGATCGTGACCTCATAGCCGAGCTCCCGGATCCGCCGTGCGAGGCGCTGGGCCACGCGGGTGCGATCTCGTTCGACGAAGTGGTCGGGACC
>Ga0256864_1000747_pt1 | contig 10704 bp, 9 predicted proteins | sample RVTome_11_FD_187336 | JGI IMG/M metagenome (GOLD analysis project Ga0256864, IMG submission 187336) | Soil microbial communities from uranium-contaminated site in the Upper Colorado River Basin, Wyoming, United States - RVT147D111 HiSeq ... | reverse complement strand
TCGACTTCTAACCGGACACTAGTGATACTGGATATGCAGCGTTCCCTCGCGACGCAAGCCACCACTCCGGTACCGCACGCTGAAGCTGCGGGCAACAACCTCATCCTCGATTATGCGGACATCCAGAACGGTGGCATCGGGGTAACGCCGCTGAAAATCTGCCCGAGCCGCTTCGATTCCCGGTCGCCCATCGGAACATCCAGCAGCAAGAAGGCAGATTACGGCCCATGCGTGCCGGGTGACACGCTGCCAAAGCCTCGGCCTGTCTCGCCTGAAAGGCATGACGGTTAACGGTTTCTGAGGTGAGCGGCGGCGCCAGCCGTCCGCTCAACCGAGGTGTTAGCCGCTCCCGCTTGCACGGTATGGCGATTGGTGATACCATCGCTCCATGCCTGCTGCCAAGATTGCTGTCTCGCTAGACCCTGACGCCCTGAAGGAAGTCGACCGCCTGGTGGAGCATGGCCTCTTTCCAAGCCGCAGCCGCCTGATCCAGGATGCGCTTGGTGAGAAGCTCCGGAGGATCCGGCGTGTGCGTTTGGCCCAGGAGTGCGCCAAGCTCGACAAGGCCGCTGAGCAATCTGCCGCCGAGGACTACCTCCCCAGCGAGGCCCAATGGCCCGAGTACTGAGGGGCGACGTTTTCTGGGCTGACTTGAACCCGGTACGCGGGCATGAGCAGGCGGGCCGCCGGCCGGTCGTGGTCCTCAGCGAGGACGTGTTCAACGACAGGTCCGGAACGGTCATAGCGGTTGCCGTCACTAGCCAAGAACCCTCGGCGGGCTTCCCGCTCACGTTCGAGATCCGGTCGACAAGGCTTCCGAAAAGGTCCTGGATCAAGGTGGGCCAGATTCGGACGCTCTCCACAACCCGACTCGGCCGCCGCCTCGGGCGTCTCGCACCAGAAGAAGTCGAACAGGTCATCGCCGGCCTCAACGAGATCCTGGGCGGCTAACGACTACGGAGCTCAGCGGCGAGCGGCGCAGCCGCGCGTCCGGTGCAGCGACTGGTTAGACGGCCGATCACCATGTTTATCTCCTGAGCACCCTGAACACCCTATCGTTGCCCTCTGCGCCGAAGGGAACAGGCAAGCAGCACATCGAGGGCGCGCTCAAACTCAAAGACATGCCCAAGCTCTTGGTCCGAGCCGCAATGAAACACGGCCGCGCTGTTCTCTGCTGCACTCCATCGCAGCCCGTCCTCGTATGAGGCAAAGTCCTGGAAGTAGATCCGGCCCACATCGTGGGCGCCGAGGTCTCGCCCGATGAACACCACCGGCTCCAACTCCGGAGCCAACATCGCCTCGTCGGCAAACGTCAGAAAGAAGTAGACCGATCCAACCTGCAGCCTGTCTGCCGCCACGGGCTCGGCGTACGGCTTCGAATCGCGTTCCTCGAATCGCATGGTCCGCTCGGCCGTCTAACCGGTAGCTATACGGATTCGCCGTCGATATGCGGAGACGGAACGCGACCACATTCCCATGCCTCCGGCATCGGTGCGCGCATAGCTCCATCTAAAAACCAATGACTTAGACAAAGCTTACAGCGGAACGGCGTTGGGGTCAACCGGCCTCGTGCCGTCCGATAACCTGACGCAGCGGTCGGCGGATAAGTCATACCCCGTCAAGCGCTTATGCGGATACCTGGGGAGGAGGTCTCCGGCGGTCGGTGGCGGGTCCAGGGGTCCGGTATCTTCCGGCGAGCATGAGGAATGCGCCGGACGCAGTGCAGGGCGGGGCTCGGCAGGGCCCGCGCATCGGCGCCGCAGATCAGGCGACTGGGCGGGGGCTACGGACCCTACGCGGTGGTCTCGCCAGGGGCCGCCGGACGGACGGGACGGGTAGTGCATGGCAACGAGAGCAGTTACAGGTGGCGCGTGATCGTCTCGGGTAGCAGCAACTCGTTCAGGTATGCACCTGGGCGGCGCTCAAGCCCTGCGTCCTCGCGGTGTCGGCTCGCGCGGATCAGAGGAGGTCGACCGGGCTCCGAACACCCCGGCCACCACGATTGAGCACGTGGGTGTAGATCATCGTCGTCTTCAGGTGGCGGTGGCCGAGCAGCTCCTGGACGGTGCGGATGTCGTAGCCGTTTGCGAGCGGATGGGTGGAGAAGCTGTGCCGGAGGCAGTGCGGCGTGGCGGGCTTGGTGATCCCCGCCTTGCGGGCGCCCTCCTTGAACGCTTTCTGAAACGCCCGCTCGTGGAGATGGTGGCGCCCCTCGCGGCCGGTCTCGGGGTTGCGCCACCGGGTCGTGGCCGGGAACACGTACTGCCAGCCCCACTCTCGGGCCGCGCCCGGGTACTTGCGGGCCAACGCGTGCGGTAGCGGCGCCTCGCCCCAGCCGTCGCGGAGGTCGCGGTCGTGGATCGCCTTGACCCGGCGGAGGTGCTCCTGGAGACTCGACTGGATCGACTCGGGGAGCACGGTGAGGCGGTCCTTGTTGCCCTTGCCCTCGCGGACGGTGACCTGGCGAGTCGCGAGGTCGATGGCCTTGACTCGGAGGCGCAGCCCTTCCATGAGGCGGAGGCCTCCTCTGTAGAGCAGCGTCGCCACCAGACGGTGGACGCCGCGGAGGCATCCGAGCACCCGCCTGACCTCCTCCTGCGTGAGCACCAGCGGGAGCCGCCGCCGTCGGCGGGCTCGGACGAGGCCCTCCCAAGAGCCTGGCGCGTATACTCCCCTCGTCCGCCGCCGTAGCTCAGCAGGATAGAGCAAGGGTTTCCTAAACCCGAGGTCGGGGGTTCGAATCCCTCCGGCGGCACCAGCCCGCCCGACATCGCAGCCGCCGTCCCCGTCCCCCCGCCCGTCCGGTAGGATGCCGCCCGGAGGAGGCGCCCATGTCCCTGCTCGGCAACATCATCTGGCTCGTCTTCGGCGGCCTGCTCGCCGGGCTGGGGTACATCGTCGGCGGGGTGCTGCTGTGCTTCACCATCGTCGGCATCCCGTTCGGGATCCAGCAGGTCAAGCTCGGGGTGGCGACGTTCGCACCGTTCGGCAAGGAGGTGGTGGAGCGGGAGAAGGCCAACAGCGTGCTGCGGGTGATCTTCAACCTGATCTGGATCGTGCTCTTCGGCTGGGAGATCGCGATCGCCCACCTGGTCTCGGCGGCGTTCCTGGCGCTGACGATCATCGGCATCCCGTTCGCGAAGCAGCACGTCAAGCTGATCCCGCTCGCTCTCCTGCCGTTCGGCCGCGATCTGCGGCCGATCGAGGGCGACTAGGCGGGTCGGAGCATGCGAGGACGACTCGGCACGGCGCTGATCGCGGTCGTCCTGGCGCTGATCCCGGCGGCGGCCTACCCGATGACCCAGCCACCCACCGAATCCGGGGCCGAGGCCATCAAGGCCCCCGGCGTCGACCCCGCCGCCGCCGCCCGCTTCGCCCGGCTGGCGCTCGACTGCGTCCACCGCGAGTACCCGAACAAGATCGCCCACGTCCTCCAGGAGGACGCCGACGCCCGCCCGCCGCGCGAGCTGACGCCGGCCTTCTACGGCTGCTACGACTGGCACTCGGCGGTCCACGGTCACTGGCTGCTCGCCCGCCTCGCCCGCACCTTCCCAGCCGAGCCGTTCGCGGCCGAGGCGCGGGCCGCGCTCGCGCGCAGCCTGGCCGCGGAAAACGTCGCCGCCGAGGTCGCCTACCTCACCGGCGAGGGGCGCGACACCTTCGAGCGCCCCTACGGGCTCGCTTGGCTGCTCCAGCTCGCCGCCGAGCTGCGCGAGTGGGACGATCCCGACGCCATCCGCTGGGCCGAGGCGCTGGCGCCGCTCGAGCGCGCCGCCGCCGACCGGCTCCGCTCGTGGCTGCCCAAGCTCTCGCACCCGATCCGAGCCGGCGAGCACAGCCAGACCGCGTTCGCCTTCGGCCTGGCGCTCGACTGGGCGCGCGGCGCCGGCGCCGACCCGGATCTCGCCGCGCTGCTCGAGGAGCGCGCCCGCGCGCTCTACCTCGGCGACCGCGGCTGCCCGCTCGGCTACGAGCCCTCGGGGCAGGACTTCCTCTCGCCGTGTCTGGCCGAGGCCGACCTGGTGCGGCGGTTGCTGCCGCCGGCAGGGTTCGCCGCCTGGCTCGGCGCCTTTCTGCCCGGCCTGCCGCTCGAGGGCGGCGCCGGCTGGCTCGAGCCGGCGGTGGTCACCGATCCGACCGACGGCAAGCTCGCCCACCTCGACGGCCTGAACCTCTCCCGCGCCTGGATGCTCGAGGGGATCGCCGCCGGCCTGCCCGCCGGCGACCCGCGTCTCGCCGCGCTGCGGGACGCCGCCGCCGGCCACCGCGCCTCGGGCCTCGCCTCGGTCACCGGCGAGCATTACGAGGGCGGGCACTGGCTGGCCAGCTTCGCGGTCTACCTGGTGACCGGCCGCGGCCTGCCGTGAATCTGCGCGTCCTCAGCTACAACATCCATCGCGCGATCGGGGTCGACCGGCGGTTCCGGCCCGACCGTATCGCGCGGGTGATCGCCCATCACGACCCCGACGTGGCGCTGCTGCAGGAGGTCGACGAGGGGGCGCCGCGCTCGCGCGAGCTGGACCTCGCCCGCGAGCTGGCCGAAGAGCTGGGCTACCCGCACGTAGCGGTCGGCCACAACGTCAGCCTGCGCAAGGGGCGCTACGGCAACGCCACGCTGTCGCGCTTCCCGATCGTCCGCGAGCGCAACATCGACCTCTCGATCCGCACCCGCAAGCGCCGCGGCTGCCAGCACACCCGCATCGAGCTGGGCGCCGGGCTCGGCGTGCTCGACGCGTTCAACCTCCACCTTGGGCTGTCGGCGCAGGAGCGGCGGCGGCAGATGGGCGTGCTGCTGCGCTCGAAGGAGATGCGCCGGGTGGCGGAGCGGACCCCGTGCCTGATCGGCGGCGACTTCAACGACTGGCGGTCGCTCCTGCGGCGGCCGATGATCGGCGCCGGTTTCGCCAGCGCCACCGAGCGCGGGCGTTCCCCGGCGCTGCGCACCTACCCGTCGTTCTCGCCCCAGGGCGGGCTCGACCGGATCTACTACCGCGGGGGGCTGCGCCTGCTGGCGGCGCGGCGCTGCCGGCTGAATCTCTCACGGGTGGCGAGCGACCACCTGCCGATCCTCGCGGACTTCGTTCTGGGCGAGTGAGGCGAGTCAGGCGAGTGAGATAGAGTCCGTCCAGCATGTCCGACCGCAAGTACCGGCAGCGCGGCTACCGCGACGACGGTGGCGGCGGCCGCGAGCGCAAGGGCGCCGGCCCGCAGCGGCCGTCCGAGCGCAAGGAGGGGCCGCGCGGCCGCGGCCTCGGGGCGCCGACAGAGAACGTCTTCCGCTGCCCGAGCTGCAACGCCCTCGCGCTCGCTCCCGGCGGCGAGGACTTCGAGGCCGCCTGCCGCAAGTGCGGCGAGGCGCTCCACGCCTGCATCGCCTGCGCCCACTTCGACCCCCAGGCGACCTACGAGTGCCGTCAGCCGATCGAGGTCCGCGTGCCGAAGAAGCGCGCCGCCAACACCTGCACGCTGTACACCGCCAAGACCCAGGTCGAGTTCGCGCGCGGCGAGGGGATGGAGGGCCTCCATCCCGACGACGCCCGCGCCGCCTTCGACAAGCTGTTCGATCTCTGACCGCCGCTACTCCTTCGGTGCCGCGGGGTCGAGGAGGTCCTCCCCCGGGGCGGCGGCGCGGTCGGCGGCGACCTCGTGGTCGATGTCGACGTCCGGCGAGGTGTCGCGCTGGGGGCCGGCAGCGGCGGCGGCCTGTTCGGGGGGCAGCGCCGGGGTGGGGCGGGCGCGCTCTTCGACGGGCTCGGCGGACGGCTGGCCCGGCGCGACCGCTCTGGGCTCTCCGGCGGGCGGCGTGCCGCGCAGCAGCACCCGGTAGATCGGCTCGGGCATGTCGAAGCCGGCGGCGTCGAACGCCTCCTTGACGGCGCGGATCCCCTCGCTGCGGACCTTGGCGAAATCGTGCTCGCGCTGGTCGACCCAGCCGACGACGACGATCGCGACGCTCGAGTCGCCGAGGCGCTCGATCCAGGCCGACGGCGGCGGCTCGGCGAGCACGCCGTCGAGCCGGCCGAGGGTGGCCAGGCCGAGGTCGAGGGCGCCGGCGAGGTCGACGTCGGTGCCGACCCCGACCTCGACCCGGAAGCGCCGCCGCGGGTTGCGGGTGTAGTTGACCATGATCCCCTTGAAGACGATCGCGTTGGGGATCCGCACGTGGTTGCCGTCGAGCGTCATCAGCACGGTGGCGCGCGGGGTCAGGCGGATCACCTTGCCCTCGCGGCCCTCGATCTCGACCAGGTCGTTGGGCGCGAACGGCTGGCGCAGCGAGAGCAGGATGCCGGCGATGTAGTTCTCGACCGTGTCGCGGAAGGCGAAGCCGACGGCGAGGCCGGCGAGGCCGGCGGCGCCGAGCACCGCGCCGACCAGGGCGGTGGCGCCGAGCAGCTCGAGCGCGAGCACGACGCCGACGAGCGTCACCGCGGCGCGGGCGCCGCGGCGCATCCAGTCGCCGGCGAAGGGGTTGCGGCTCAGCCGATCGAACAGCCAGTCCCAGCGCGCGAGCCAGCACGCCAGCAGCCCGAACAGCGCCACCAGCGCCGCCGCCACGCCGAGCAGCGGCAACAGGCCGATCAGCGCGTCGGCGCCCTCGCGCAGCGTGGCGAGGGCGGGCGCCAGCCGGCGGCGGACGTCGCGCACCACCGTGACGTGGTCGACCACGTCGACCACCCCGGCGAGCGAGCGCGCCAGGCGCACTGCGCGGGCGGCGTCGTCGACGCTCAGCGCCTCGCCGCCCAGGCGCACGACGCCGCTCTCGACCTCGACGGTGACGCCCTCGAGATCGCCGGCGGTGGCGAAGATCGCCTCCAGCCGGCGCTCGATCGCGGCGTCCTCCTCCGGTCCGGTCTCCGCCGCGACGCTCCCCGGCGCCGGCCCCGCGGGCTCCTCGGCCGGCGCGGCCGGGAGGAGCTGGGGGCCGGCGCCGGCCGGAGCCGCGGCGAGCCCGAGCAGGACGGCCGCCGCCAGGGGGGCCAGCGCCCTCCCATCCGGTCGCGCAGCCCCTCGACGCCATGCGCCCGCGCGCGATGGTCGCAGCAGATGACGCGGCCCTCGGCTTCCACGCCGTGGCCGGTGTAAGCGCCGTGCCAGAAGGGTTGGGAGGTCCGCCATCAGAAGAGGCCGAGCTGGCGTGGTGCGGGTGGAGGTTCGGGCACCGGGCTCGCCGCCGGTGCACCGGCCGCGACGATGCGGTCGGCGGCCAGAAACCACAGCTCGAACCGCGGATCGCTCTCGAGGCCGAGGGCGTCGCGGACCGCACGGGCGTAGATCCGGCCCTGCGGCGCGTAGGCGGCGGCGCGGCGGGCGAGGTCGGTGGGGGAGTCGACGGCGTCGGTCTTGTAGTCGACGATCACCCAGGCACCGGTCTCGGGGTCGCGGTAGAGGAGGTCGATGACGCCGGCGACGAAGCCGACCGGGGTCCCGCGGCCTTCCTGCTCTGGCTCGAGCGGTTGCAGCGCAGCCTCGGCGCGGTCGCTGCCGAGTGGGGCGTGGTCGCCGGTGTCCGGCCCGGGTCCCGCGGCGCCAGCGTCCGGCGGCAGCAGCACCGGCAGCTCGCGCGCCGCCACGTGGGGGCCCAACACGTGCAGGCGGGCGAGCAGGCTGCCGCCGGCGAGGCGGTCGAGCAGCTCGCCGGCGGCGGCGAGGGCGCGGTCCCGTTCGGCCTCGGGCGCGGTGGCGAGGTAGGCGGGCAGGCGGTCGCGCTGCCGGGCCAGCGCGGCAGCGGCGTCGGCGGCCTCGAGGTCCAGCTCCTCGAGCGCCCGATGGATCGCCGAGCCGATCGCCATCGCCACCCCGCGGCGCTCGGGGGCGGCGTCGAGGCCCTCCTCGGCGGCGAGAACGGCGAGGCGGGCGTGGGCCTCGTTCGAGGCGGCGATCGAGAACGGCCGCGCCATCCGCAGCGCCGCGGCCTCAGCCCGGCGCGCCAGCTCGGCGGCGGCGCGCTCGACCTCGGCCGCCGGGGGCAGGGCGGCGGCGGGCGCCTGGGCGGTGGCGGCGCCGGCGCCGCCGGCGGCGAGGCCGGGGAAGCGCCAGCGGGTGCCGTGCGGGTCGTCCCAGGCGGCGGCCGGATCGCCGCTGAGCTGCCGCCACAGCTCCGCCAGCGCCCGCGGCGGCCGGCCGGCGAGCAGGTCGAGGTGGCTGGCGGCGCGCTCGGGCGGCGGCGGCTCCCAGCCGGCGCCGCCGGCCGCCTCGCTCCAGCAGCCGCACAGCACCAGGCGCCGCTCGGCGCGGGTCATCGCGACGTAGAGGGTGCGCACCCGCTCGGCGGTGTCGACCTCGGCGCGCCGGCGCTCGACGGCGTCGAAGCCGAGGGTGGCGGCACCGAACAGCCGGTACTCCCAGCCGTCCGGGCCGCCGCCGCGATCGCCGCCGGCGAGCCGCGTCGCCTCGGTGTCGGTGCGCGAGTCGCTGCGCGAGCCCTTGTGGAGCTGGGCGAGGAAGACGTGCTGCCAATCGAGCCCCTTGGCGGTGTGGATGGTCGACACCGCGACCGCGTCCTCGAGCCCCTCCTCGGGCCGCGCCTCGTCGGCGTCCGGCTGTTCGGCGACCGCCGCGCGCAGCATGCGCAGCAGCGCGGTGGCGTTGCCGCCGCCTTCCTCGAGGGTGGCGAGGAGCCGCGCGAAGAAACGCTCGAGGTTGGCCAGCCGGTAGGGGCCGAGGTAGCGCGCCGCCTCGGTCGCCTCGATCAGGGTCAGCGTGCGCAGCCGCTCGACGAAGGTGTCGGCTGGCTCGCGCTCGAACGCCTCGCGCGCCGAGGCCAGCGCCTCGAGGAAGGCGAGCAGCGGCCGCTCCCAGCCCGCCACCTGGTCGATCCCCGGCGCCTCGCGCGGGGTCGCGAGCGCCGCCTCGCGCACCGCCGAGGCGAGGGTCGACAGCGCCTCGCGGTCGGGGGCGGTCAGCTCGGTCGCCAGCTTCGGGAACTGCCGCCGCCAGAGCGGGATCAGCGCCGCGTCGGGCACGCCGACCCAGGGGGCGCGGAGCGCGGTGAGCAACGCCAGGTGGTCGCCGGGGTCGAGCACCGTGCGGACCAGCGCGGCGGCCTCGATCACCTCGCGGCGGCGGTAATACTCGCGGTCGCGGGCGACCTGGAACGGCACCCGTCGCCGGCGCAGCGCCTCGAGGTAGACGGGGAGGTCGCCGGTGGAGCGGAAGAGCACCGCCATCTCGCGCCAGGGGACGCCCTCGGCGGCCAGCGCCACCAGGTCGGCGGCGATCGCCTCGGCCTCCAGCTCCATCGCCTCGACGCGGGCGGCCGACGGCGCGCCGTCCTCGCCGCGCCGCCACGACACCCACCACTCCACCGCGGCCCGCCCGCCGGCGGTGTAGCCGGGCGCGCCCTCCAGCTCGGGCCGCGGCAGCAGGGCCTCGAACGGCGGCTGGATGCCGCGCCGCTCGGCCATCACCGGCGCCACCGAGCGCGCCACCTCGTCGAGGATCGGCGGCACCGAGCGGAAGTTGGTGCGCAGGGTGTGGCGCTCGCCGCCGGCGGCCAGCGCGCGTTCTACGAAGGCGTCGTATGCGGCGAGGTCGGCGCTGCGCCAGCCGTAGATCGACTGCTTGGGGTCGCCGACCAGGAACAGCCCCGGGCGCTCCTCGGGCGGCCCGTCGAGCGCCAGCCAGCCGACGATCTCGCACTGCAGCGGGTCGGTGTCCTGGAACTCGTCGACCAGGAGCTGCTCGATCCGCCGGCGCTCGGCGCGCCGGACCTCGGGGCGGCCCGCGAGGAGCCTCGCCGCCTCGGCGAGCAGGTCGTTGAAGGTGACCACGCCGCGGGAGCGCAGCTCGGCCTGGACGCGCCCGAGCAGCGGCGCGAGCACGGCGCGCGCGGAGGCCAGCAGGTCGGGGTCGAGGCGGGCGGCGTGGTCGAGCAGGGCGCGCAGCTCGGCGGCCGCCTCGGGCACGCCGGGCGAGTCGTCGAGCAGCGCCGCCTCGGTCTTGTTGAAGCGGCCCTTGCCCCACTCCTTGAGGCGATCGCGCAGCCCCTCGTCGCACAGGCCGGCGACCGCGGCGAGGGCCGAGGAGAGGTCGCCGGCCGCGGACGCCGCATAGAGGCCGTCGACCGCGCGCGCCAGCTCGGCCGCCAGCTCGGCGGTCTTCGGGCTGCCGCCGGCGCCGAGGCAGCGGCGGCCGGCGAGGTCGTGCAGCCGCCGGCAGGCGGCGGAGAGCGCGGCGACGATCGCGCCCGCGCGCTCCGGGTCGAGCGGGTCGCGCTCGAGGACCTCGGCGGGGAGGCCGGCGCGCGCCAGCTCGAGCAGCGCCTCGACCAGCCGCGGCGGGCCGAACCCCTTCTCGGCGAGGTCGAGGAACGCCGGATCGCCGGGGTCGCCGTAGGCCGCCGGCAGCGCCGCCTCGACGGTCTCGCGCACCACCTCGTCGAGGCGCAGGCCGTCGGCGTCGACGGTGAGCTGGGGGTGGAGCCCGGCCTCGAGCGGGTGGCCGGCGAGCAGCGCGTGGCACCAGGCGTGGAACGTGCGCACCACCAGGTGGTCGAGGGTGGCGAGCAGCGCGCGCGCCCGCTCGGTGCGCGCGGCGGCCGGGGGCAGCGCCGCGGCCTCGAGCCATCCGGGCGGCTCGGCGCCGGCCGCCAGCCGCCCCAGCCACTCGCCCACCTTGTGCGCCATCTCCGCGGCCGCCGCCTCGGTGAAGGTGATCGCGACCACCCCCTCGAGCACCCGCGCCGCGGTGCGCTCGGCTCCGCCG
>Ga0256864_1000744_pt1 | contig 10726 bp, 11 predicted proteins | sample RVTome_11_FD_187336 | JGI IMG/M metagenome (GOLD analysis project Ga0256864, IMG submission 187336) | Soil microbial communities from uranium-contaminated site in the Upper Colorado River Basin, Wyoming, United States - RVT147D111 HiSeq ... | reverse complement strand
CTGGCGGTCGCCGAGCTGTACCGGGTCGCCTCGACCCACCGAGTGCAGATCCGCCGCCTCAGCTACAAGCGCGACTCGCTCGAGGAGATCTTCCTGCGCGCGATGGAGGGGCCCCAGTGAGAGGCCAGACCGTATGACCGTCTTCGCCCGCACGCTCGGCCCCTACGACGGGCCGCTGGTGCCGCGCGACCGGCGCTTCCTGGTGATCTGGCGGTCGAGCCGGCGGCGGGTCTTCGCCTCGAAGATCCTGACCGCGTTCTACGCCTTGACCTTCGCGCCGCTCCTGCTGATGCTCGGCTATGTCTATCTGCGCTACAACCTGCCGGTGCTCCAGACGCTGGAGATCCCCGCGGCCAACCTGCCGCCGGTCGACGCCCGCTTCTTCTTCCACCTGACGCGGCTCCAGGGGATCTTCGCCTTCCTGGTCGCCGCCTTCGTCGGCCCCGGCCTGATCGCCCCCGACCTCGCCGACAACGGCCTCGCGCTCTACCTCGCCCGGCCGCTCTCGCGCGCCCAGTACGTGCTCGGCAAGCTGATGGTGCTGCTGGTGCTGCTCTCGGCGATGACCTGGCTGCCGCTGGCCGCGCTCTGGGGGCTCGAGAACGGCCTTTCGCCCGAGCCGGTGAGCGGCGCCGCCCTGCGCACCCTCGGTGCGATCGTCCTCGGTTCGGCGCTGTGGATCGTCCTGATCTCGCTGCTCGCGCTCGCCGCCTCGGCCTGGGTGCGCTGGAAGCTGGTCGCGGCGGCGCTGCTGTTCGGGTTCTTCTTCATCTCGCGGGCGATGGGCGCTATCCTCAACTTCAACTTCCGCACCACCTGGGGCGACGTCGTCAGCCCGGGCAAGCAGATCGTCGCGGTCTGGGAGGGCCTGTTCTTCGGCGCCTCCGCCGGCCTACCGCTGCCGGTCGCGGCACTCCTGCTCGCCGCGCTCGCCGGGTTCTGCCTGTTGCTGCTGCACAAGAAGCTCCGCGCCTACGAGGTGGTGCGGTGAACGCGGCGATCGGGAGCGGCGCAGCCAGCCGCGTCATCCGCCTCTCCGGGGTCTCGAAGTTCTACGGCGAGGTGCTCGGGATCAACCGGGTCGACCTGGCGATCGAGCCCGGGATCACCGCCCTGGTCGGCCCCAACGGCGCCGGCAAGTCGACCCTGATGAACCTGATCACCGGGCTGCTGCGGCCGAGCCGCGGCGAGGTCTCGGTGCTCGGGGTCGGCCCCGATCGGCCCGAGGAGCTGTTCCGGCTGGTCGGCTACGCCAGCCAGCACGACGGCTTCCCGCGCGGCTCGACCGGCCTGAGCTTCTTGCGCTCGATGTTGCGCCTCCACGGCATGGCGGCTCGCGAGGCGGAGGCGCGGGCCTGGGAGGTGCTGCGCCTGGTCGGGCTGGAGTCCGCCGCCCAGCGCAAGATCGCCGGCTACTCCAAGGGCATGCGCCAGCGGATCAAGCTCGCCCACGCGGTCGCCCACCGGCCGGCGGTGCTGGTGCTCGACGAGCCGCTCAACGGCCTCGACCCGATGGCGCGCGCGGAGATGATCGACCTCTTCCAGCGCCAGGCCGAGGCCGGCCTGCACGTCATCGTCTCGAGCCACATCCTGCACGAGGTCGACATGCTCTCCGACCGGGTGGTGCTGCTCTCCGCCGGCTACGTGGTCGCCGAGGGCGAGGTCGAGGGCGTGCGCGACGAGGTCGACGAGCGGCCGCTCCAGATCCTGGTCCGTTGCGACCGGCCCGAGCGGCTGGCGGCCCGAGTGTTCGAGCACGACCACGTGGTCGAGGTGCGGCTCCACGAGGACCGCCGCGGGCTGCTGCTCGCCACCCGCGACGCCGACCGCCTCTACCTGCTGCTCAACCGGCTGGTGCTCGAGGAGGAGCTGGCGGTCGAGGCAGTGGCTCCCGCCGACGCCGACACCGCGGCGGTCTACGGCTACCTGATCGAGGAGGCGCGATGACGCTGCACACGGCGGCGGCCCACGCCGACCCGATCGAGGAGGGGCGATGACCGTTCACGACGCTGCACCGCTCGGCTCCGCGGACGCGCGCCCCGCGCCCGGCGGCTCGCTGTTTCGGCGGCGCGCCGGCCAGGCCGCGGCGGCATTCCGGATCGAGGCCGGCCAGCAGCTCCGCGGCCTCGGCGCGCTCGGGCTGGCGATCCTCGCGCTGCTGCCGTCGCTGCCGTGGGTGATCGCCTGGGCGGTGCGCACCGCGGTCGGCCAGGGTCCGGCGCTCGCCGACACCACCGGGGTCTTCGCCGGGCTGTTCCAGGGGTTCGTGCTGCCGCTGGCGCTGTTTTTCGCCTGCGTGGTGGTGTTCACCGGCATCGTCCGTCGCGACGTCCGCCAGCGCACCCTCCACCACTACCTGCTCTGCCCGCTGCGCCGCGAGGTGCTGCTCGGCGGTCGTTTCGCCGCCGGAGTGGCAGTGGCGTTCGCCTTCCTCGGCGTCGGGACCGTGCTCGCCTACGCGCTGGCCTACCTCCAGCTCCTCGGCGGCGAGCGCTTCGCGGTCGAGAACTTCTTCACCGCCGGCCCCGGCATCCCCCACCTCGGCGCCTACCTCGCGGTGGTGTTGCTCGGCTGCGTCGGCTACGGCGCAGTCTTCACGGCCTTGGGTCTCTATGTTCGCAACCCGATCGTGCCGGTGATCGCGGTCGCCGGCTGGGAGTCGCTCACCCCCTGGCTGCCCCCCGGGCTCAAGGCGATCACCATCTACCACTACCTGCGCGCGCTGTGCCCGGTGCCGATCGACGAGGGCCCGTTCGCCCTGCTCGGCGAGCCGCCGTCGCCCTGGCTCGGCATCCTCGGTCTGCTCGCCATGGCCGCGGCGCTGCTGGCGCTCGCCGGCTGGAAGCTGCGCCGGCTCGAGATCGACTACGGGGACGAGTAGGCGAGTCGGGCGGGACGGGCGGCGGCCGGCTACTCCGCCGGCGGCCCGGCGGAGCGGACCTCTTCGCCGACCCCGTCCGCGTACTTCTCGAAGTTGCTGCGGAACATCGCCGCCAGCTCGCGCGCCTTGGCGTCGTAAGCGGCGCGGTCGGGCCAGGTGTGGCGGGGGACGAGCAGCTCGGGGGGGACGCCCCCGACCCGCTCCGGCACCGCCAGCCCGAACACCGGGTCGGTGGCCGTCGACGCCGAGTCGAGGTCGCCGGCGAGCACCGCGTCGACCATCTTGCGGGTGTAGCCGAGCTTGATGCGGCTGCCGGTGCCGTAGGGGCCGCCGGTCCAGCCGGTGTTGATCAGCCACACCTTGGCGTCATGGCGGGCGATCTTCTCACCGAGCATGCCGGCGTAGACCCCGGGCGGCAGCGGCAGGAACGGCGCCCCGAAGCAGGCCGAGAACGTCGCCTTGGGCTCGGTGACGCCGCGCTCGGTGCCGGCGACCTTGGCGGTGTAGCCGGAGAGGAAGTGGTACATCGCCTGCGGTTCAGTCAGGCGGCTGATCGGCGGCAGCACGCCGAAGGCGTCGGCGGTCAGGAAGACCACGTGGCGCGGGTGGCCGGCGACTCCGTAGGCGTCGGCGTTCTCGATCTGCGACAGCGGATAGCTCGAGCGGGTGTTCTCGGTCCTGGCGTCGGAGTCGAGGTCGAGCCGCCGGGTCGCGGGATCGATCACGACGTTCTCGAGCACGGTGCCGAAGCTGCGGGTGGTGCGGTAGATGTCGGGCTCGCCCTCGGGCGACAGGCGGATCACCTTGGCGTAGCAGCCGCCCTCGACGTTGAACACGCCGTCGTCCGACCAGCCGTGCTCGTCGTCGCCGATCAGGGTCCGGCGCGGATCGGCCGAGAGCGTCGTCTTGCCGGTGCCCGACAGCCCGAAGAACAGCGCCACGTCGTCGCGGTGCTCGCCGTAGTTGGCCGAGCAGTGCATCGACAGCACAGCCTGCCGCGGCAGCAGGTAGTTCATGACGCTGAAGATCGACTTCTTGATCTCGCCGGCGTACTCGGTGCCGCCGATCAGCACCAGCTTGCGGCCGAAGTGGACGACGATGAAGGTGCCGCTGCGGGTGCCGTCGGCCTCCGGATCGGCCTCGAGCGAGCAGGCGTCGATCACCGTGAAGCCGGGCTCGAACGCCTCCAGCACCTCGTCGTCGTCGGTGTCGATGAACATGTTGCGCGCGAACAGGTTGTGCCACGCCCGCTCGGTGATCACCCGCACCGGCAGCCGGTAGCGGCGGTCGGCGCCGGCGAAGCCGTCGAACACGAACAGGTCGCGCTCGCGCAGATGGGCGCGCACCTTGTCGAACAGCCGATCGAACGACTCCGGGGCGATCGGCCGGTTGACCTCGCCCCACCACAGCTCGCCCTCGGTCTCCGGCTCGCGGACCACGAACTTGTCGTTGGGCGAGCGCCCGGTGTGCGAGCCGGTCTCGGCGACCAGCGGCCCGCCGCACGCGATCAGCGCCTCGCCGCGGCGCAGCGCGTGCTCGTAGAGCTGGGCCGGCGGCAGGTTCCAGTAGGCGGTGGCGCTGCCGGCCAGACCCAGCCGGTCGAGCCCGTGGCGGCTGATGAACGGTCCTTCGTTCCTCATGGACGGCACCCTCGTCGTTTCGGTCGGGGGAGCGGGGGGCCGGCACGGCGGCCCGGAGGGGCGATTCTACCCGCCGCGCCGGCCGGTCCTCAAACGCGCGGGGGAAGGGGTTACGCCTCGCCGTCGGTTCCCTGGCCGAGCTGCCGGACCAGGGCGTCGACCGAGGCGTTGAACTCCGAATCGTCGGGCGAGCCCGGGTCGCCGAGCAGCGCCGATTGAAACCTCGTCACAGTCTGGTTTGGGAGAATTCCTCAACCGCTAACCCTCTTAGTCCGGCCAGACCATCGCCGGGTTACAATCGGCGCCGGCCCTGCCCCCTTCGGCGGTCCCTGCGTCTCCAGCGCCCACAGCAACGTCTCGCTCGCTCAGGGAGAAGGTCTCGACGGTGGACATCCAAGGCAGCAAGGTCCTGGTCCTCGGCGGCTACGGCCTGGTCGGCACCGCGGTCTGCCGCGAGCTGTTGACCCGGGCGCCGAGCCTGATCCAGATCCACAGCCTGCGCGCCGAGGAGGCCGAGGCCGCGCGCGCGGAGCTGGCGCCCGAGGCCGGCGGTGTCGAGCTGACGACGTCGAGCGGGGACCTGTTCGGGCTCACCGGGGACGACGCCGCCGACGCCGGAGACGACACCGACCGCCGAGCCCGGCTGCGCGCCCACTTCGCCCAGCTCGACGACGAGAGCCTGCGCCGCTTCCGCCTCTATCGCCTCCTCACCGAGGTGCGCCCCGACGTGGTGGTCGACTGCGTCAACACCGCCACCGGCATCGCCTACCGCGACATGTTCAGCGCCGCGGAGGAGCTGGACCGGGCGATCGACGACGGCGAGTCGAGCCGCGAGGCGATGGACCGTATGCTCGAGGCGCTCTACATCCCGCGCCTGATCCGTCACCTCCAGGTGATGTTCCGAGGCCTGGTCGACGCCGGCACCCGCGCCTACGCCAAGGTCGGCACCACCGGCACCGGCGGCATGGGTCTCAACATCCCCTACACCCACTCCGAGGAGCGACCGAGCCGGGTGCTGCTGGCGAAGAGCGCGGTCGCCGGCGCCCACTCGATGCTGCTGACGCTAATGGCGCGCACCCCGGGCGCGCCGGCGGTCACCGAGATCAAGCCGGCGGCGGCGATCGCCTGGAAGCGGATCGGCTACGGACCGATCGTGCGCCGGCGCGAGACGCTGCGCCGGGTCGAGGCGAAGCCGCGGCCGCTCGGGGCGACCTTCTCGAGCGACGACCCCGAGGCCGCCCGGGTGCTCGACGAGCCGCTCGAGAGCGTCTTCATCGACACCGGCGAGAACGGCATCTTCAGTCTCGAGGAGTTCGCCACCGTCACCTCGGTCGGCCAGATGGAGTTCGTCACCCCCGAGGAGATCGCCGCCTACCTGGTGTTCGAGATCGAGGGGCGCTCGACCGGCGCCGACATCATCGCCGCGCTCGACGGCGCGATCCTCGGCCCGACTTACCGCGCCGCCGGGATGCGCCACGAGGCGATCGAACGGATGATCGAGATGGAGCGCGAGCACGGCGTGCGGTCGGTGGCGTTCGAGATGCTCGGCCCGCCGCGCATCTCGAAGCTCCTCTACGAGGCGCACCTGCTGCGCGAGGCGCTCGGCACCCTGCGCGCGGTCGCCGCCGCCAGCCCCGAGCAACTCCGCGACCGCCTCGACGAGCTGGTGCGCGCGCGCCCCGAGGTGGCGGCCGAGGCGGCGGCGGTCGGGATCCCGGTGCTGCTCGACTCGGGCGAGCAGATCCGCGGCCCCAAGGTGATCGTCCCCCCCGACGCCGACCGCGTCGAGGTCACCCCCGAGCGCCTCGAGCGCTGGGTGCGCGACGGCTGGGCCGACCTGAGGCTCGCCAACTGCGCGCTGTGGGTCGGGCGCGCCCGAAGCATCCTCGCCGAGATGGAGGCGATCCCCCTCTGCGAGACCTCCAGCCGCCACATCCGCACCCGCCGCTACTGGCTCGACGGCGGCACGATCCAGCCCGGCAAGACCGTGGGCTGGATCCTGTCGGTCGAGGAGCGGGGAGAGCGGATCAAGCGGTAGGGGAGACATCCGTTGACACCTCTGGGACGGATCGGCTATCGTCAGAAACGTCAGATCGGCCCGAACTTCCCCTGAAGGGTTGGCGATGTCGAGCACCAAGGCAGAGCGACCACCGCAGAAGGCGGGGCGCCGCGAAACGAGCACCCTGAGCAAGAAGCGCCGCCCGAGCAGGCGGACCGAGGCGGCGGCCGAAAGCGTATGGCTGGCCGGGCTCGGTGCCCTGGCCGTCGACGACGGCGGTACCCATCTGTTCCGTAAACTCGCCGAGCATGGACGGAGGATGACCGCGAAGCGCGGCGAACCTGGCGCGATGCTGCGCCGACTCGGCGTTCCAGCCCGAGCCGAGGTTCAGAAGCTGACCGAGCGGGCGGATGATCTGGCTCGGTTCGCCGAGCGTTGGAAGAAGCTGCGGGAGGACATCGAGGCGGTCAGTCCGCCGCGAGTCGTGACCGACGCCGAGATGAAGCAGTCTCTCCGAGCGCTTATCGCTCGCGAAGCGACCGCCATCATCTGGCAGGAGAAGTTCCTCGCGCCGAGTCAGGTCGCCGTCGCGCTCGGTGCCAAGGAAAGCAACCGAGAGAAGGCGAGCTCGCTACGGAAGCGATCGTGGCTGCTGGGAGTCCCTCGCGATCGCGGCTACCTCTACCCGGCCTTCCAGATCGACCTTACTCACCGGGAGCTCTATCCCGAGGTGCGTCAGGTCAATGAAACACTGGGGGCGGCGAACGATCCCTGGGGGGTCGCCTCTTGGTGGGTCTCGACAAACGATCGACTGGGTGCCCGGCCCACTGATCTAGTGGGTTCACATCGCGCCGAGGAGCTGGTTCAGGCGGCGAGAGCGGTCACGGCTCCAATCGGCTGAGCAGTGGCAAGCCACCCTCCTCCGGCGAGTCCTCCGGCGGAGCCCGCTCTACATGTCCTCCGCGGTGGCTCACGATTGTCTCGAGTCCACTCCCGACGGTTCGCCGCTCATCAGTTCAACCCCACCCTCGCCGATCCACACTGGTACGGCGGCCGCTTCGACGCCACCGAGGTCGATCGTTACGGATACCTCTACGCCGGAGCGGACGATGAGTGTGCGATCTGCGAGGCTCTGCTTCGCGACGTGCCGCTTGAAGCGGGCGGTGCACGGTACCTCACGCAAGCCGCGGTAGCCGATAGCGTCCTGAGCCGGTTGGTTCTCTCCGCTGATGTCTCGCTGATCAGCCTGTGCGACGGCAGCGATCTCGCCCGGCTCGGCCAAGGCGACAACTGGCTGGTGAGCTGTCCGTCGTCGGAGTACGGATACACCCGTCGCTGGGGCCATGCCCTCCGCCGCTGGATGCCGAAGGCCGAGGGACTCGTCTGGCCGTCACGCCGTGACCCGTCGAAGCGGACCTACGTGTTCTTCGACGATCGATTCTCGGCCAGCCTCGTGGTGGAGGAAGAGCTGGCTCTCGATTCCGGTGCTGGTAGAGAACGTCTACTGGATATCTTGCAGAAGTACTGGGTCACCTTCGTACCGTGATCGCCGGGTCCCGATCGAATCACCGGGCTTTGAGTTCACTCCCCCTTCCACGCCGAGCGCAGGCCCGAGTCGTTGAGGGCGTTGGCGAAGGCCTCGGCGAGGGCGTCGCTCAGGACCTCGTTGATGTTCTCGGCGCTGTACTTCTTGCCATAGCGGCTGGCGTCGCCGTTGAAGACGCCGGACCACTGCTTCGCGCCCGAGCGGCGCAGCTCGACCTCGAGCGTGCACCGGGCCTCGAATGTGGCGCCGAGCGCCTGGTTGGTCTCCTCGACCGTGAACTGGGTGAGCTTGATCGCCAGCACCACCTTCGCCTCGTCCGGGTCGGCGATCACGTAGCTCCACTCGCGCGCCTGTTGGATCAGGGCGGCCTCGACGAACGCGCCGACGTCGCTGGTCGCGCGCAGCTCGATCCGCCGGTCGTCGTCGTCGGTGCGGGTGCCGATCATCGCCTTGTCGACCGCCCGGTCGTCCTCGAGCTCGATCGCGGCGGGCACGGCGCGCATCTCCGAGGTCGGCACCGACGAGGCCTCGGCGACCTCGGTGGTCGGGGTGTAAGCGAGCTGGATGTTGGGGTCGTTCCGCTTCGCGTGGGCGGCCGCGGGGGCGACGAACAGGAGCGCGAGGGCGAGGGGCCAGAGCTTCGAGCGTTGCATATCGGTTCCTCCGATCGGAGAGCGGTCTTCGGGTGGGCGCAGACGGTGCGGTCCACGTGCGGACGCAACCCGATTCTACCGCGCGGCTCTCGACCGGGGCGCCGGCGGCGGCGGATGCGTTCGCGATCGCCGGCCGCCGTTCAGCCGGCCGGCGTCCGCCCCGCCGCCGGATCGGCCGTGGCCTCGTGCACGGGCCGGCCGGCCTCGCGCAGCGCGAGCTGGCCGCGGCGGGCGGTCGCGGTCGAACTCGAAGTCCCCGACGCCCTGTGCCGCCTTGACCTTGCGGATCGGGATCTCGTCGACCGTGATCGCGCTGACCGCGACAGTGGAGACTTCCGCGGCCCAGCGGAGGACGGCCGGATCGGGTTCCTTCCGGGCCAGCTCGCTGAGGATGTTGGTGTCAGCGAGCGGAGCGTCCATCGAGAGCCTCGGCCAACGGGTTCGGGCGGTCCTCGCGCGGGGGCGGCTGCAGCTCGTACTCTTCCTCGGCGCAGATCGCCCTCAGCTCGGCGAAGGCATCGCCGACCGTGCGCCGCTCCCGCTCCTCCCGCCACGCCTCGTAACCGCGAAAGGCCTCAGGCTGCACTATCACCGCCACCAAGCGATCCCGGTTGTAGATGAGCTGCGGCTCCTCGGCGGCACGGCGCACGACCTCGGAGAACCTCTGCTTGGCTTCCGCGATGCTCCAGTTCATCCGCGGCCCTCCTGTTCTGGACATCATAGCCTGCGAGATTGTCCAGAGGGCCTCCGGAAAGAATGGGGATGCTCTCTACCCCCCCGCCTTGCCCGCCAGCCGCCGCTGCACCCGCGCCCGCTCGAGGGCGCGGTCGCGGGCTTCCAGCTCTTCGCCGGAGAGGGTCAGGTGGCGGAACTTCTGGAGCTCGGCTTCGGCCTGCTCGGGGCTCAGGTCTTCGAGCGCGCTCGCCTGCTCGGTGAGCAGGACGACCTTGTCGTCGACGACCTGGGCGAAGCCGCCGTCGACGTAGAGGCGCTCGACGACGCCGTCGAGGCGGGTGACGCGCAGGGTGCCGATCCCGAGCGCGGTCAAGAGCGGCGCGTGCATGGGCAGGATGCCGATCTCGCCGTCGTAGGCGGGGAAGACGACCGACCGCGCCTCGGCGTCGAGGACCGCGCCCTCGGGGATGACCACGGAGACGTGGAGCGTCCTGGCCACGTCTACTTCAGCTCCTCGGCGCGCTTGGCCGCGTCCTCGACCGTGCCGACGTACATGAACGCGCCCTCGGGCAGGTGGTCCCACTTGCCCGTGCACAGCTCCTCGAACGAGCGGATGGTCTCCTCCGGCTTGACGTAGACGCCGGACCAGCCCGTGAACTGCTCGGCGACGTAGAACGCCTGCGAGAGGAACCGCTCGATCCGCCGCGCGCGGGCGACGATGATCTTGTCCTCCTCGGACAGCTCGTCGACGCCCAGGATCGAGATGATGTCCTGGAGGTCCTTGTAGCGCTGGAGGATGCGCTGGACCTCGCGTGCCACCTTGTAGTGGCGCTCGCCGACGACGTCGGGCGAGAGGATGTTCGACGACGACGCCATCGGATCGACCGCCGGGTAGATCCCCTTCTCCGAGATCGAGCGCTCGAGGTTGACGGTCGAGTCGAGATGGGTGAACGCGGTCGCCGGCGCCGGGTCGGTGTAGTCGTCGGCGGGAACGTAGATCGCCTGGATCGAGGTCACCGCGCCGCGCTTGGTCGAGGTGATCCGCTCCTGGAGCTCGCCCATCTCGGTGCCGAGCGTCGGCTGGTAGCCGACCGCCGAGGGCATGCGGCCCAGAAGCGCCGAGACCTCCGAGCCGGCCTGGCTGAAACGGAAGATGTTGTCGATGAAGAGGAGCGTGTCGGCGCCGGTCTGGTCGCGGAAGTGCTCGGCCATGGTCAGCGCCGAGAGCGCCACGCGCAGGCGCGCGCCGGGCGGCTCGTTCATCTGGCCGAAGACCATGACCGTCTGGTCGATGACGCGCTTGCCGGTGTCGCCGATCTTGGCCTCCTGCAT
>Ga0256864_1000741_pt1 | contig 10752 bp, 8 predicted proteins | sample RVTome_11_FD_187336 | JGI IMG/M metagenome (GOLD analysis project Ga0256864, IMG submission 187336) | Soil microbial communities from uranium-contaminated site in the Upper Colorado River Basin, Wyoming, United States - RVT147D111 HiSeq ... | reverse complement strand
GAGCTTGCTGCCGCGGCAACCTATTTCGCATTCGTGGCCGGATTTGCCAACGCCCTCGAGATCCCGGCGCCGCCCGACGGCGACAAGCTGCCCTAGCGGCAGAGGACGAAAGGCGAAAGGCGAAAGCAACCCCGCTTAACAGATTTTCAGGTCATCCTTCCGCCTTCATCCTTCATCCTTCCGCCTTCCGGGGCCCCTATCGCGCGTCACGGGGCTGCTCGAGGGCGGCAGTTGAAGGGAAGGTAGGCGACGGGAATGTTGGTTTTGTTCTCGCCCTTGACGGTCATCTTGTCGGGTCCCGGAGCGTTTCCGCACACCCACGCGATCGGGACGACCGGCGCGTCCATGACTACCGCGGGGCGCAGGCTCAGGGTCTTGCCGATGATCTGCGGGTTGGCGCTGTTGCCGAAAGTGATGTGAATCGCGCCGTCCCGCACAGCGGTCTCCTTGATGTGGTTGCTCACGATCTTCTCGGCGGGCGGCAGGCCCGCCGCCTTGTTGTTCCGCGGGAACGCCTGCGCGCCCGACCAGGAGGCCTCGACGCGCTTCTTCGCGAGGTCGGCGAGGGGCAGGGCCTCGACGATCTGATCGCGGATCAGCTTGTCCTGGTAAGTGGGGACCAGCATCAGCGCCAGGATCGCGATGATCGCCATCACGACGATCATCTCGATCAGCGTGAAGCCGTCGCGGCACTTGGAACCGGTAACAGAAGGAAAAGCGTAGACACGAAGGACACCAAGGACACTAAGAAAATTCAATATCGCCCCTCCTTCGTGTCCTTAGTGTCCTTTGTGTCTGCGCTTTGGCGATCGCTTGAGCAGGAGCGGAGTCTTTCGACTTCCGCCTTTCGACCTTCGCCTTCGGGCTCAGTTGAAGAGATAGCCGCCGTTGACGTGGATGGTCTGCCCGGTCATGTAGGGATTGCTCGCGACCATTACGACTGCTGCCGCGATCTCCTCGGCGGTGCCGAGGCGCCCGAGCGGCACCCTGGCTGCGATCTCGTCGCGCTGCGACGCGATCATCTCGGTGTCGATGAGGGACGGGGCCACGGCGTTGACGGTGATGCCGTGCTTGACGAGGCGTGCGGCGTAGCCGCGCGTGAGTCCTTCCAGCCCGGCCTTCGACGCGTTGTAGTGCACGCCGAATACGCCGGCGCCGCGGGCGGCGCCCGAGGAGATGTTGACAATGCGCCCCCAGCCGTGCGCGCGCATGCCCTTCCAGACCGCCTGCGTGCAGAGGAAGACCGACTTGAGGTTGGTCGCGATCGTGTGATCGAAGTCGGTTTCCGTGATCTCGTCGATGGAATGGCGGAGCGCCACGCCCGCATTGTTGACGAGGATGTCGATGGGGCCGAGCGCCTTCTCGACGCTCGCAACCATCGCCGAGACGGCCTTTGCATCGGAGACGTCGGCGCCGAAGGCCCCGGACTTGCGGCCCAGCGCCTTGACCGCGGCGGCGGTCGCTCCCGCGTCCGCCTTGCGCTCGCGGTAGTTGACCGCGATATCAGCTCCCGCCTCGGCGAGCGCGAGCGCGATCGCGCGCCCGATGCCGCGCGAGGCGCCCGTCACGAGCGCAATGCGGGAAACGAATGGTGGTGCCGACATTCCGGTTCGTGGGGAGCGCGGATCTTGAAGTGGATTCTAGCACCCGGACGGCGGGGGCCATCGCGCGCTATTGACACCGCATTCGAGAATCGGGAATATGCCTTGGCATCGACAAGAAACACCGTCCGTTTTCTTCTGGAGGAGATTATGAAACGTACCCTGTCAGTGATAAGCGCGAGCGCGCTCATTGCGGCCTTCGGGGCCGCGACGCCGCTCGCCGCCGAGACCATCAAGCTGCGGATTGCGACCGGACATCCGCCCGGGGTGGTGTACGCGGGCCTGATGAAGGACTTCTTTCAGCCCGAATTCAAGAAGGCGGTCGAATCGAGGACTAAGCATAAGGTCGAGTGGGTCGAGGGCTACAGCGGCTCCATCGTCAAGGTGACCGAGACCTTCGAGGGCGTGCAGAACGGCGTCGTGGATATCGGCGGCTTCTGCTTCTGCTTCGAAGCTTCGAAGCTTCCGTTGCACGCCTTCCAGGTGATGCTGCCCTTCGGCACGATGGACCCCACCGTCAGCCTGAACGTTGCGCAGGACGTCTACAAGGCGGTGCCGTTCCTGACCGAGGTATTCGAGAAGAAGTACAACCAGATACTGCTGGCGCGCATCGCCGACGGCGGCTACAACCTCGGCACGTCGTTCGACTGGAACAAGATCTCCGACCTGAAGGGCGTGAAAATCGCGGGCGCAGGGCTCAACCTGAACTGGTTGAGGTATGCAGGCGTCACGCCGGTGCAGGGCTCGCTGCCGGAGGCCTACACGGGCATGAAGACGCACGTCTACGAAGGCTGGATCATGTTCCCGAGCGCGTGGGTCAACCTGAAGCTCTATGAGCCGGGCCCGTTCTACACGCTGATCGGATTCGGATCGATCACCTGGCACGGCCTCACGATCAACAAGAACAGCTGGAACCGCCTGCCGAAGGACGTGAAACCCATCCTGCAGGAAGTCGCTCGCGCCTACGAGGAGAAAACCGGCACCAACAACAAGGAGCGCTACAGCAAGGACATCGAGAAGCTGAAGGGCGGCCTTGCCAAGGTCAAGGAGCTCGACCCGAGCGTTCGCAAGGAGTGGGCGACGTCCCTCAAGGACTGGCCGCAGTCCCATGCCAACACGCTGAAGAAGCAGGGGCTGCCCGTGGTCAAGACGCTCAACACGGTGCTCGATGCGGCCGAGAAGCACGGCTACCAGTGGCCGGTGCGCTACGTCGTCAAGTAGAGGGGCTCAAGACCGCATCAATCTCATGCGCCGGCGGGGCTCCGCTACCGGGGTCCCGCCGGCGGATGCCCGCACAGGGGTCCCGCTGCCGGGTATCCGTGAATCCTGTAACGAGGAATCATGTCAGTCCGCGTAATCAGCGACAACGTCGCCAAGTTCATGATGGTCATGGCCGCAACCTGGGCCTTCATCCTGACCTTCATCATCATGGCCGACATCATCGGGCGCGGGATGTTCAACGACCCGGTGCAGGGTGTGCGCGAGATCGTCGCCAACTCCATTGTCATCATCGTGTTCCTCCAGGCGGGATATGCGATCCGCAGCCGATCGATGCTGTCGGCGGAATTTCTCATCGATCGTTTTCCGCCCTGGGCCCGGCGCGCCGCACTGGCGTTCGGCTACCTCCTCGGCGTCGTGTTCTTCGTCCTGATCATCTGGGGCGGATGGCAGCTCGCCATTGATTCCTGGGTGGGCGGCGAATTCGAGGGTGAGGGCGCGTTGCGCGTGCCGGCCTGGCCGACGCGTTTCATCATTCTTTTCGGCAGCGCGCTTGCAATCGTCAATTACCTTGTCATGGCGTATCTCGATGTCGTGCGGCCAGGCGACGCCGGGGGCGGAGCGGACGAGCGTGACGCGGCATTTCGTCCGGCGCCCAGGCGCTAACGGCGCACGCCAGCGACCCGTCACGGCAATTCTGTATACCGGCAGGAAATAGCAGTCGTGTTCGACTTCACCACGGCCATCATCCTGATCGTCAGCCTGCTCGTTCTCGTCTCGCTCGGCGTGCACATCGCGATCGCGCTCGGCATGACGAGCGCGCTCGGCATCTACTTCGTGACGGGCGACGTGCGCATAGTCGCGACCATGCTCGGCAGCACAGCCTACGAGGCGCTGCGCGACTACGTGTTCGCGGTGATCCCCCTTTTCATGCTGATGGGCGAGTTCATCGGCAAATCCGGCGCGGTGACCGATGTCTACCGCGGCATCAACCGCGGCTTGAGGCGCCTGCCGGGGCGGCTCGCCATTGCGACCGTGCTGGGAAACGCGCTTTTTTCCTTCGTCACGGGCGTATCGATCGCCTCGGCGGCGGCGTTCTCGCGCATCGCCTACCCCGAGATGAGCCGTCACGGCTATCACAAGGGCTTCGCCCTCGGCACGGTGGCGGGCTCGAGCTGCCTCGGGATGCTGATCCCGCCGAGCGTGCTGATGATCGTGTGGGGCATCCTCACGGAAAAATCCATCGGCCAGATCTTTCTCGCGGGCGTGTTGCCGGGCCTGATGCTCACGGGCCTGTTCGTGATCTATATCCTCTTGACGGCGATCCTGCGCCCGGCGCTGGTTGGCGGCGCCGTCGACCGCAAGGAGGACGATGAAGGCGCTGAAAAGGTCTCGCTCCGGGCGTTCGTCACCAGCTTGACCGGCATTGTTGCCGTCGTCATCGCCGTCCTGGGCGGAATCTGGTTCGGAGTATTCACTCCGACCGAGGGCGCCGGCGCGGGCGCCTTCATCGGGCTCGTGCTCGGCATCGTGAAGGGCATGCGCTATCGCGGCATCATCGACTCGATCCTTTCGGTCGGGCGCACGTCAGCGCCGATTCTCCTGCTGCTGGTCGCGGCCTCGCTCTACTCGCGCGCGCTTGCCATGACCGGGCTTGCCAACGCCATCCAGGATCTCTTCCTCGGCACCGGGCTCACGCCGCTTCTCATCATCGCCGTGATGGTGGTGATCTGGTTCCTGCTGGGGATGGTGATCGATTCGATCTCGATCATGCTGCTGACGGTGCCGATCTTCGCGCCGATCGCGGAGCAGCTGGGCTACGACCCGATCGCGTTCGCGATCGTGGGCATCCTCGCGATCGAGGCGGGGCTCCTCACGCCACCCTTCGGGTTGCTCGTCTACACGGTCAAATCGGCAGTCCAGGACGAGGACTCGAGCATCACGATCGTGCAGATTTTCAGGAGTTCGCTTCCGTATTGGTGCATCATCCTCCTCGCCGCGACGCTGGTCATCAACTTTCCGCAGATCGCACTGTGGCTCCCCAGCCTCGTGTTCTAGAAGGCGTGATCGGTGATCGGTCTCCCGAAGGCGGAAGTAACGGCAGCTAACGGATCAGGTCATCCTTCATCCTTCATCCTTTCGAGGCGGGGAACCTTTGCCCGCTTCCAGGAATCGCACTAGGGAAGGCGGCCGGGGAGGATTCCGGACCCGCCCCCATTGGAAATGCCAGTTATGCTGGAGGAGCAAAACATGAACAGGCTGAAAGAGCTCGACCGGTTCGGCCAGTCGGTATGGCTCGATTTCGTGCGCCGGGAGCTGCTGACCAGCGGCGGTCTCAAGGCGCTCATCGCCAACGACGGGTTGAAGGGTGTCACCTCCAATCCGGCGATCTTCGAGAAGGCGATGGGCGAGGGCGCGGAATACCGCGAGGCGCTCGAGGCCGCCTCGCGCGCGGGCGAGTCTGACCCCGAGCGCATCTATGAGCGGCTCGCCGTCGAGGACATCGCGATGGCGGCGGACCAGCTCTCCGAAGTTCACGCGGCAACCGGCGGGCGCGACGGTTTTGTGAGCCTGGAGGTGTCGCCGCGGCTCGCGCACGATACCGCGGCCACGGTGGATGCGGCGCGGCGGCTCTGGCGCGCCGTCGATCGGGCGAACCTCATGATCAAGGTCCCGGCGACGCCGGCGGGCCTGCCCGCGATCGAGCAGCTGATCGCCGAGGGGATCAACGTCAACGTGACGCTGCTCTTCGCGGTCGAGACCTACCGCGAGGTTGCGCAGGCCTACCTGCGCGGGCTCGAGCGCCGCCTTCGGGAGCAGAAGGCGGTGGACGCCATCGCGAGCGTGGCGAGCTTCTTCGTGAGCCGCATCGATACCAAGGTGGACGACAGGCTCGAGCGCCGGATCGCAGACACGACGAGCACCGATGAGCGCTGCCAGCTCGAGGCGCTGCGCGGCAAGGCGGCCATCGCCAGTGCGCGGCTCGCCTACGCCGCGTATCTCGAGATCGTCGCGGGCGAGTCCTGGCGCGCCCTCGCGAGCCACGGGGCGCGTACCCAGCGCCTGCTCTGGGGGAGCACCGGAACCAAGAATCCCGCCTATCCCGATACGCTCTACGTCGACGAGTTGATTGGTCCCGATACGGTGAACACCATGCCGCCTGCAACGCTCGAGGCGTTCCGCGACCACGGCATGCCGCAGGATCGCCTCACTGGAAATCTGACCGAGGCGCCGGAAGTCACGGCGCGGCTTGCTGCCGCAGGGGTCGACATGAAGGCGGTCACCGCGCAGCTGCTGGACGACGGCGTGCGTCTTTTCGACGAGGCTTACGGCCGGCTTCTCGGGGCGATCCAGCGCGCGCGCCGGGCGGCGTAAAGCGTCTTATCCGCCTGCCGCGCCCTCGGCCGCATCCACCGCAAGGGCGCGTCGAAGAGCTGCTTATTCCGGTCGAACCCGGGAGCCAATCCCCCGGCGCCTGTCGGGCACCGGCGCGGCCAGCCTGAGGCACTGCGTGCAGATCCGCCCGAAGGGAGGCCGGGTCGGAAATTCCTCGTAGCTGCCCGCCGGCCATTGAGGTCCAATCGGCCACTGGCAGCAAAGCTCGGATACATGCCAGACTTCGGAATGGCGGTGCCGCCGGTATACCATGGCGCTCCCCCGGTGCCGGGAACTGAATCGGAATCAAAGTAATTTTAACCCGGCACGTTCACGCAACGTTTGATCCAGGTCAAAGTGTCAAGGCGAGCGTTCCGCATCGAATGATTGAACGGAGCAAGCCGGCCGCAATGCGCGCCCGGGCGGGCTAGCGCAGGTAAGCTTCGATCGCGTAGCGCCGCAGCATGCGGTGGCTGGTGAAAAACGCCGCGTTCTTGGAGATGGCGCCCTTCATCAGCGCGATCCACTTCGCGCGATCGCCATGCCACATGGGCAGGATCTTCTCCTCGAGCTTGTTGTACAGAGAGTCTGCATCCTCGCCGTTGTGGCTCTCGTGATCGTTGCCGATCGCCCATCCCGTAACGCCCTCGATGCAGCCCTCCACCCACCAGCCGTCCAGCACCGAGAGCTGGGGCACGCCGTTCAGGGCCGCCTTCATGCCGCTGGTTCCGGAGGCTTCATACGGCCGCAGCGGCGTGTTGAGCCAGAGGTCGCAACCGGCGACGAGATCGCCTGCGACCGCCATGTTGTAGTCGGGCACGAACGCCGCGGGCACGCTGCCGGCAAGGGTTCGGATGTGGCGATGAAGATCCTCGATCGTATGCTTGCCGGCGCTGTCGCGAGGGTGCGCCTTGCCCGCGAGCACGAGCTGGAACGGGTAGCGCCGGGCGATGGTGCGCAGACGCTCGATGTCGGAGAAGATCAGTTCGGGCCGCTTGTAGGCCGTCATGCGGCGCGCGAAACCGATGATGGGCAGTTCCGGATCGAGCGCCACGCCGCAGCTTTCCCGCACGCGCTCGATCAGCCGCGCCTTGGAGGCAACATGGGCCGACCAGATCTCCTCGTCCGATATCTGGTCGGCGCGGTTGAAGAGCAGCGTCTCGTGGCACCAGCCTGAAATGTGGCGATCATAGAGACTGGCAAATGCCGGCGCGGCCCAGGTGCCCGGATGGACGCCGTTGGTGACGGCGTGCACCTCGTAGCCGGGAAACATCTTGCGCGAGGTTTCCGCGTGCCGGCGCGCGACACCGTTCACGAAGCCGCTCAGGTTGAGCGCGAGGCATGTCATGTTGAGGCGGTCCTCGCCGGCGTATTGCTTCAGCACGTCGAGGTCGACGAAGCCGTCGAGCAGCTCGTGCACCAGGCTCCACTCGAACTTGTCGTGTCCAGCCTCGATCGGTGTGTGCGTCGTGAAGCGGCACAGCGCGCGCACCCCGGGGACATTGTAGTTGGGCTCATCCGACCGGCGCCGGTCGTAATAGCGGAAACGCCGCATCAGCTCGACCGCGAGCAGCGCCGAATGGCCCTCGTTCATGTGATAGTTGCGGACCACGAAATCGAGCGCCTGCAGGATGCGCATCCCGCCGATGCCGAGCACGATCTCCTGCCTCAACCGGTATCTTTTATCACCGCCGTAGAGGTAGTGCGTGATATCGCGGTCGCGCTCATCGTTCTCCGGCAGGTCCGTGTCGAGCAGGATGACGGGGACCGTGCCGCCGGTCTGGCTTTGCACGACGTGCAGCCAGCCGCCTACCCACACCGCGCGGCCGCTCATCTTGACGACGACCTTGGCTTCGAGCTGCTCGGCGTGCTCGGCGGGATTCCAGGGAACGGGGTGCTCGATCTGGCGCCCGGTGGAATCGATCTCCTGGCGGAAGTAGCCCCGGCGGCTCGCCAGTGTTACGCCAATGAGGGGGATCTTCAGATCGGCCGCCGAACGCAGGGTATCGCCCGCGAGGATGCCCAGACCGCCGCTGTAGGTCGGGATCTCGTTGGAGAGCGCGATCTCCATCGAGAAGTACGCGATCCGCGGCCGGTCAAGAAACGGCGTAATCAAACTTGCAGCTCCGAAACTGCGCGAAGCTTATCACCATTCACGAAAATGTCATAACTCACAGGTACCTGCGCTGCTTTTCTGTTGCAGAAAACGCGATAGGCCAGCGCAGTTGAAATTCCACCGACAAGACGCCGAGCCCACCGGGACTATCCGGCAAGAATGACAATCCCGTGTGGCTCCTGTCACCGGCCGCGGCGTTCGGAAGGTCGCTTACACTATGAACTTCGTGGGCCTGCGCGGGGACTGTTCTGGCCCCCTTCCTGGGAGAGACTTCATGAACATCAAGGCGGCGAATGGCGTTGCGCGGATACTCAAGGCCGAGGGCGTGCCCTGGGTGAGCTGCTACCCCACCAATCACGTGAACAACGCGCTGGGAGAGGAGGGCGTGCCGATCCTGATGATGGGCGAGGAACGCTTTGCAGTCGCCGTGGCCGACGGCTACTCGCGCGTGACCTGCGGGAAGCGGATCGGTGTCTGCACGGTCATGTCCAATCTCAACGCCGCGGGCATCCAGATGGCCTATGGCGCGATCGGGCAGGCGTGGGAGGACTCCTCGCCGGTGCTCGTCATCACGGAAGGCGTGGGTCAAGGCGCGAGCCGGCACACGCACTTCGACATCGCCGAGGCGCTGAAGCCGGTCACCAAGTGGGTCGGGAAGATCGATCGCGCCGAGCTCGTGCCGGACTACCTCCGCCGCGCGTTCACGCACCTGCGCTCGGGCCGGCCCGGTCCCGTGCTGCTCGTCGTTCCGCGCGATCTCGGCGAGTACGACGAGGAAAAATTCCCCTACGCCCCGGTGAAGGGCTGGCGCGCCGGCCCCGATCCGGACGACGTGAAGAGCGCCGTCAAGGCGCTCCTCGCCGCGAAGGACCCGCTGCTCTACGTCGGTGAAGGTGTCTATTACGCGGATGCCACCGCCGAGCTGCTGCAGTTCGCCGAGGTCGCACAAGTGCCGGTGCTGACAACGCTCAAGGCCAAGGGCGCTTTCCCCGAGAATCATCCGCTTTCGGTGGGCGTGCGCGGCTCGCATTCGGCGCACTTCCTGCACAAGTGCGACCTGCTTTTTTCCATCGGCTCGAGCCTCTTTCCCAACCGCTTCAGCCACGCCATCCCAGAGCCGCAGAAGAAGGCCATCGTGCAGTGCACGGTCGACACGCTCGATATCAACCGCAGCTACGAGACGCGTCATGCCGTGATCGGCGACGCGAAGCTCACGCTGAAAGCCTTGATCGACGAGCTTGCGAAGCAGGGCGGCGGCGGCCGGAAGAACGGGGCGGTGCTCGAGGAAGTCCGCGCGGCCAAACAGACCTTCCGCGAAAAATTCCGTCCGCTGATGGAGTCAAACGAGAAACCGATCAATCCCTATCGGGTCATCGGCGATTTGATGAAGGTCCTCGATCCCCGGGCGTCATTCGTCACCGCGGACTCGGGCAACACGCGCGACCAGACGAGCACGGTGTACGAAGCGCAGATTCCGCGCGGCCACCTCGGCTGGGGCAACGTCTCGACCCTCGGCTTCAGTCTCGCGGGCGCCGTCGGGGCCAAGCTTGCGTATCCCGACCGGCAGTGCGTGAACATCACCGGGGACGCCGGCGTGTGCTACATGATGGGTAACTTCGAGGCCGTGGCGCGCTATGGCATCGGCATCACGACACTTCACATCAACAACGGCGGCTACTCCGGCTACGGGCCGGGCTTCTGGGGCCAGGGTCACGATCCCTACACCTGGAAGGTGTCCGATCACGGCTCGGCGTGCATGTCGGCCATGGCGCGGGCCGTCGGCTTCCATGGCGAGGATGTGACCGAGCCCTCGGAGATCATCCCCGCCCTGAAGCGCGCCTTCGATGAAAACGCAAAGGGGCGGCCGGCCTTTCTCGAGTTCATCTGCTCGCACCATCCGGTTCACGGCGGGTGGGTCGGACGCTGACGAGTGGTGCGTAACCAATTGAGGCGGCTCAGCTCACCCGGAAGACGCCTCTGACAAGCCGGACCTGGCCCTCCTCGAGACTGCGCCGCGCGTTGCCGGCCTTTTGCGCGAGATTGTCGACGAACACCCCCAGGCCCAGTTGCCCCGGGGTGGCCGGCGTGGCGTTGGCCATCGTCCTGCTCAAATGAGTGTCGCTGGTATCCTCGAATAGTTCGGCGATGAACCCGCATCCGCCGAGGACCGAGCGCATCTCTTCGGCGGAGACCAGGAAGTTGTCGGCAGGATCGCTGGCCCACGGAAGGGGATAGTAGGACGTCGCCACTTTCCCTGCGGCCATCTCCTGGAAGGCGTACCGGCCACCCGGCTTGAGGACCCGGTAGATCTCCCCGTAGAGCGTCCGCTTGTCCGCGATGTTCATGCCGACGTTTTGCATCCAGACGACATCGAACGAACCGTCGGGAAAGGGCAGGTCGAGAGCGCTGCCCTGGTGCACACTGATTCGGTCCTCAAGGCCG
>Ga0256864_1000739_pt1 | contig 10772 bp, 10 predicted proteins | sample RVTome_11_FD_187336 | JGI IMG/M metagenome (GOLD analysis project Ga0256864, IMG submission 187336) | Soil microbial communities from uranium-contaminated site in the Upper Colorado River Basin, Wyoming, United States - RVT147D111 HiSeq ... | reverse complement strand
GCGTCGGGAGCGCCGCTGTAGGCCGGCGGGACCGGCACCGCCTTCCGACACGACCTCCGCAACGCCGCGACACCGGCCGCGGCGGTCACTTCAGGGCGTTGGAGGACCGCCGCCGCGCCGCAGGGTCAGGCCGGATCGTCCGGCAGGACCTCGACATCGCACTCGCCCAGCGTGTCGCCGTGCGCCAGGTGCGCCGGCACCGCCGGGGCGCCAACGGTGATCTCGTGGGCGTTGTCGGGGTTGCCCGGGGGGATGTGGCAGATCGTCACCTTCTCCTGCCCGCGGCCCCCGGCCTGCGTGGCAGGAGCGGCGACGATCAGCGCCAGAGCGAGCAGCATAGGCACGCCCAGCCAGGCGATCCAGCGGGTGCGGTTGTCGGGATTCATCCTCGGCCTCCTCTAGTCGACAGTAGGAATGTATGGAAACAGGAATGACGATACCACAGCCCCGGCGACCCCACGAGAGGGACGCCGGGACGCGGGGACCGTCCTGCGCGGATCGGATCGACTGCGCACGGCGGAATCGGACCGCCCGCCGGGACCCCTTGGGCCCCGGCGGGCCGGTGGCGGGACCGCTTACCAGGAACGGCGCGGACCGCGGTCCTCCCGCGGGCGCGCCTCGTTGACGGTCAGGTTGCGGCCGCCCATCTCGTGGTTGTTGAGGGCGCGGATGGCCTCGTCGCCGCCGCTCGACATCTCGACGAATCCGAAGCCCCGGGGCCGCCCGGTGTCGCGCTCGGTCACCATGTGGACCGAGTCGACGGTGCCGTACTCGGCGAACAGCTCGCGCACCTCGTCGTCGCTCGCGCTGAACGGCAGGTTACCGACATAGATCCTCTTCGACATGACTCAGTTCTCCCGGTCCCGCCTCGCGGCGCCGACCGTGTTTGCCCCGACGCGAACGCCGGGAGCGGGTTGGAGTCTCTCGCCCAAGGTGACAGCCGATACTCGACACTGACTCGGGAAGGATCCGGAACTGGGAGTCGCTTCGTGCGGGGCAGGAGGAGCTAGCGGTACCGTTGGAGGAGGCGGAACGAAGGCAAGCTAGCACAACCCGGCGGCAAAGGCAAGAGCCCGGACCGGACAGGGTCCCGCCCCGACCCTGCCGTAAGATAGGCGGCACGCGCGGGCCGCACGCGGCGTCCCGCGGAGAGCCGCCGGGGAGCGCCCCGGAGACCACGGAGAGACGATGCGGAACCCCTTCGCGAAGCCGACCCTGACCGGCCTCGCCAAGACCTGCGGCTGAGCGGCGAAGGTGAGCCCGGTCGGGCTCAACGCACTGCTCGCCGGCCTGCCCGGGGCCGCCGATCCCGACCTGCTGGTCGGGTTCGCCACCCGGGACGACGCCGCGGTGTACCGGGTGAGTGAGCGCCGGGCGCTGGTGCTCACCGCCGACATCATCACGCCGCCGGTGGACGATCCCCGTGTGTTCGGCCGCATCGCCGCCGCCAACGCGCTGTCGGACGTCTACGCGATGGGCGGCGAGCCGCGGGTGTGCCTCGACCTGGTCTGTTTCCCGACCCGGAAGCTCGGCCCCGAGGTGCTCGACGGGATCGTCGCCGGCGCGCTCGAGGCGATCGGCGAGGCCGGTGCGGTGCTCGCGGGCGGCCACTCGATCGAGGACGAGGAGCCGAAATTCGGGCTCGCGGTGGTCGGCTTCGTCGACCCCGAGGCGGTGTGGACCAACGCCGGCGCCCGCCCCGGCGACGCCCTCGTGCTGACCAAGCCGATCGGCAGCGGGGTGCTGTTCAACGCCAACCTCCGGCGCAAGGTCTCCCCCGCCGCGTTCGCCGAGTGCCTGGCCGGGGTCACCGCGCTCAACCGCGCCGCCGCCGGCGTGCTGCGCGGCTTCGAGGTCCACGCGGTCACCGACGTCACCGGCTTCGGCCTCGCCGGCCACGCGCTCCAGATGGCCGAGGCCTCGGACGTCACCCTGACCTTCGAGCTGGACGCGTTGCCGCTCTACCCCGAGGCGATCGCAATGTACGAGCGCGGGGTGACCACCGGCGCCAACGCCGGCAACCGCCAGCGGGTCGAGCCGCACGTCCGGTGGGCGCGCCAGCCGCCGCCGCGGCGGCGCGAGATCTGGCTCGACCCCCAGACCAGCGGCGGCCTGCTGGCGGCGCTGCCGGCGGCCGAGGCCGACGCCGCGGTGGCGGCGCTGCGGGCGGCCGGCGTCGCCGCGGCGACGCGGATCGGCTCGGTGGCGGAGCACGACGGCCGCCACCGGCTGGTGTTGGGCTAGCCCCCGCCGGCGAGGCGGGCGCGCGAAAAGGCCGGTGGGCGGGGGATCTTCCACCCGTTCGGGCCGGCTCTCCTGTGCTAGCCTCGCGGGCAGGTTCGTGCCCGGGGAAGAAAAGCCGTTGCCGCCCGATCGCGCCGCCGACGCGCCGCCGCTCTCCGACCGCGCCGCCGGTGCCGGCGCGGAGCGTTCGGCGACTCCCGATTCCGGCCCGCGTGCCCCCGCCCACCTCGCCGCGCGGCACCCTTCCCCCGACGACGACGCCCGCGGCGCCGCGCGTTACCCCGGCACGATTCCGGGCACCGGCGGCGCCGCGCCGGCCTGGCAGTCGCCCGGCATCACCGTGCTCCTCACCGTGGTGCTGGTCGGCGGCTACCTCTTGCTCCAGGCCGTCGTCCGGCTGCTCGTCGTGGTGCCGGTGGCCGCCGGCGAGCTGGCCTCCGGAGGCCTTCCGACGCCGGACCGCCTGATCGGCCTGGTCTGGGACCACGCCGGCCTGACCGCCTGGCTCGGGATCGCCGTGGCGACGCCGCCCGCCCTCGCCGCGCTCTGGTGGCTGGCCCGGCGGCAGGGTCCCGGCCCGGCGCGGCGGCGCCTGGCGCTGGTCTGGCCGCGGCGCCGCGACGCCCTCGCCTGGCTGCTCGCCGTGCTCGCCTTCGGCTGGCTCTACGAGCGGGTCGTGGTGTGGGTCGAGCGGCCGCCGCTGCCGCCGGTGATGGAGCAGGTGTTCAGCACCGCCGGCTGGGTTCCGGCGCTGGTGGTCGCGGTGGTGATGCTGGCGCCGGCGCTCGAGGAGCTGGCCTTCCGCGGCTTCTGCCTCGGCGGCCTGGCGCCGCTCGGGGCGGCGTGGGCGATCGGGTTGTCGAGCGCGCTGTTCGCGGTCATCCACGTCCAGTACGACGTCTTCGACGTCGGCGCGGTGCTGGCGCTCGGCCTGCTCTTCGGCGCCGCCCGCTGGCAGTCGGGCTCGACGCTGCTCACCCTCGGCCTGCACGCCTTCCACAACGCCCTGGCCTCGCTCCAGGCGCTCTGGCTCGTCGGCGAGGTCGGGCCGTGACCGATCTCGCCCGGCGCGCCGCCGCGCCGGCGCTCGCGGCCGCGCTTTGGGCCGGCGGCGCCGCGGCCGGCGAGGTGCCCGGCGGCGGGGCCGTCCCCGAGCCCGCGGCCGCCACGGTGCTCGCCGCGGGTTTCGAGACCGGCCCGTTCGAACCGCGGCCGGCCGGGCCGGCGGCCCGCGAGCCGGGGTTCGATCTGGCGCCGGCCGATCTCTCGGATCAAGGGCTCGAGGTGATCCTCTCCGACCGCCCGCCGGGTGTGCCCGACGACGCCACCCTCGAGGCCCGCGGGGCGGTGATCGGCGACGTCCTGATCCGCGCCGGCGACGTCTTCGACCCCGCCGACCCGTCCGAGGACCGGCTGCTGTTCCGTTTCGCCAACCGCCTCCACCGCTCGACCCGCGAGCAGGTGGTCGAGAACCGGCTCCTGTTCGCGCCCGGCGACCCCTACTCGCGGCGCGTGCTCGAGGAGAGCGAGCGGCTGCTGCGCGCCACCCGCTACCTCTACGACGCGCAGATCCGGCCGGTGCGCTACCGCGACAACCGGGTCGACCTCGAGGTGATCACCCGCGACGTCTGGACGTTGACCGCGGGCGTCGGTCTGTCGCGCGCCGGCGGCGAGAACACCACCCGCTTCAAGGTCCAGGACACCAACTTCCTGGGCACCGGACGAGAGATCGCGCTCGAGCACACCGACGACGTCGACCGCACCTCGGCGCTCGCCGTCTACCGCGACCGCCAGCTCGCCGGCAGCCGCGTCTCGCTCGAGCTGTGGCTGGGCGAGAACAGCGACGGGGAGCTCCGGCGGATGGCGCTGGAGCGTCCGTTCTTCGCGCTCGAGACGCGCCGCGCGGGGGGGCTCTTCTACCGCGACGAGGGGCGAGTGGACCGGCTGTGGGCCGGCGGCGAGGTGATCGACCGCTTCCGCCAGCACCGCACCTTCGCCGAGGTCTACGGCGGGCTCTCGCGCGGCCTGTCAGGCGGCGGCGCCGGCGCGCCCGGCCGGGGCGCCGCGCGCTGGACCGCCGGCTTCACGTACGACCGCCGCCGCTTCAGCCAGGCGCCCAAGGAGTTCTACCCCGAGGACCCGCCGACCGAGCTGCCGGTCACCGACCGCACCCTCGCCTATCCCTGGATCGGCTGGGAGTGGGTCGAGGATCGCTTCCTCGAGGTCAACGACGTCGACCGCCTCGAGCGGACGGAGGACTTCTACGCCGGCAAGCGGCTGAGCGCGCGGGTCGGCTACTCGCCGGGCGCGCTCGCCGGCGACCGCGACCGGGTGATCGTCGCCACCGAGTTCGAGACCGGCTGGAGGCCCGCGCGCGGGAGCCTGTTGCTGCTCTCGGGCGGCGTCGCCGGGCGCCTGGCCGGGAGCGAAGGCCACGAGGATCTGGTCGCCGGCGTCGCCGCGCGCTACTACCGCCGCAGCTTCGGCCGCCACCTGTTCTTCGCCTCGCTCGGCGCCGACGCGGTCGACCGGCTCGACGCCGAGGAACAGCTCCTGCTCGGCGGCGAGAGCGGCGTGCGCGGCTACCCGCTGCGCTACCAGGCCGGCGACCGCCGGCTGGTGTTCACCGTCGAGCAGCGCTTCTACACCGACTGGCACCTGTTCCGGCTGCTCCACGTCGGCGCCGCGGTGTTCGCCGACGTCGGCCGCGCCTGGTACGACGGCCGCGACCCCAAACTCCCGGACGGCGCCGCCTACCGCCTCGGCTGGCTCTCCGACGTCGGCTTCGGCCTGCGCCTGGCCTCGAGCCGCTCCGGCCAGGGCTCGATGGTCCACCTCGACGTCGCCTTCCCGCTCGAGCGCGACCCCTCGATCGAGAGCGTCCAGTGGCTGGTGACGACCCGGGAGACCTTCTAGTAACGCGGCACCGACGGGTCGATCTCGACGCTCCAGGCGTCGATGCCGCCGGCGAGGTTGTAGGCGCGCTCGAAGCCCTGGCCGCGCAGGAACGCGACCGCGCGCGAGGAGCGCGGGCCGAGGTGGCAGTGGACGACCAGGGTGTCGGCGGGGTCCAGCTCGTCGAGGCGGTCGGGCAGCTCACGCAGAGGGATCAGGCGGGCGCCGTCGAGGCGGCAGACCTCGTACTCCGGCGGGTTGCGCACGTCGAGCACGGTCACCGGCCGGCCCTCGTCGAGCCAGCGCTGGAGGGTGCGGACGTCGACGTCGAAGCCGTCGACCTCCCCGGCCGGCTGCTCGCCGCTTCCGGGCAGGCCGCAGAACTGCTCGTAGTCGATCAGCCCGGTTTGGGTCGGCCGCTCCGAGCACACCGGGCAGTCCGGGCTCTTGCGCAGCTTCAGCTCGCGGAACCGGAGCTTCAGCGCATCGAACAGCAGCAGCCGGCCGATCAGCGGCTCGCCCTCGCCGAGGATCAGCTTGATCGCCTCGTTGGCCTGGAGCGCGCCGATGATCCCGGGCAGCACGCCGAGCACCCCGCCCTCGGCGCACGAGGGCACCATCCCCGGCGGCGGCGGCTCCGGGAACAGGCAGCGGTAGCACGGCCCGCGCGCCCCCCAGAACACCGACACCTGGCCCTCGAAGCGGAAGATCGAGCCGAAGACGTTGGGCTTGCCGGCGAGCACGCAGGCGTCGTTGACCAGATAGCGGGTCGGGAAGTTGTCGGAGCCGTCGACCACCAGGTCGTAGTCCGCGAACAGCCCGAGGGCGTTGGACGAGTCGAGCCGGATCTCGTGCGGCACCAGTTCGACGTGCGGGTTGATGCCGCGAAGCCGCTCGATCGCGGCCTCGACCTTCGGCCGGCCGACGTCGCCGCCGCTGTAGAGCACCTGGCGGTGGAGGTTCGAGACGTCGACGCGGTCGAAGTCGACCAGCCCGAGCCGGCCCACCCCGGCCGCCGCCAGGTAGAGGCCGAGCGGCGAGCCGAGGCCGCCGGTGCCGATCACCAGCACCTTCGCCGCCTTGAGCCGCCGCTGCCCCTCGGTGCCGACCTCGGGCATGATCAGGTGGCGGGCGTAGCGGCGGACCTCCTCCGGCCCGAGGTCGGGGAGCTCCTCGGCGGGATTGTGCCCGATCGCGCTCATCGCTCGCTGTCCCGGGAGTCGTCGATCACCGCCACCGCCTCCTCGTCGAAGCCGCCACGGTCGCCGGCGAGCCGCCAGCTCCGCGCCGCGCCGGCGCGGCGGGCCGCCACCGGGACGATCAGGTAGCTGGCCCCCGGCCAGGCGTGCTCACGGTCGAACGCGCTCGGCGCCGCCGCGTGGTCGGGATGAGAGTGATAGTAGCCGACGATCTCCAGCCCCTCGGCACGCGCGGCGCGGTCGGCGTGCAGCACCGTCTCGGGGCCGATCGTGTACCTCCGCCGGCGCTCCTCGCCGTGCTCGTTGTCCGCCGGCACCGCCCGCACCACCGCCGAGCCGGAGCCGCCGGGCAACGGCCGGCCGAGCAGCAGGCCGCAGCACTCCTCGGGATACGCGCACTCGCCGTGCGCCGCCGCCGCCGCCAGCACGCCGGCGGGGACCTCGAGACGGGTGCGCTCGACAGCGGCGGGACGGGGGGAGGCAGTCGTCACGTCGGGTGCTCCTCAGCCCTGGTCAACGGGGCGGCGGCGGCGGAAAGTCCCGCCGGCGCAGGGCCCGTCACTCAAGGTGGTGGTGCTCGAAGCGACACTGCGACGCCGGCCCGGACCTCAGCGCAGCAGATGCAGGCCGGTGATCACCGAGGCCGCGATCGCGGCGGCGGTGGCGAGCAGGCAGGCGAGGGCGGCGATCACATGGTCGATCCGCTCGGGCTTCATCGGATTGAGCAGCGCCGCTGCCGCGAGGCCGCCGAGGAAGCCTCCGATGTGGGCCCAGTTGTCGGTGCGGCCTCCGGTGTGCGCCCAGACGAAGCCGAAGGCGAACAGGATGGCCGCGAACATCCATGCCTGGCGGCCGACCACGCCCGACACCCGCCGGCCGTACCAGACCAGCGCTCCGAGCAGGCCGAAGATCGGCGCCGAGGCTCCGACCGTCATCCCTCCGGCGCCGAGGAGAGGGGCGAGGACGAAGAGGAACACCGGACCTACGGTGCTGAGGCCGAAGCCGACGACCCCGGCCGCGGTATAGATGAGGACCATCCGCGCCGGGCCGTAGTACTCGGCCACCGCGGGCGCGAGCTGGCGGAGCCAGAGCACGTTGAAGAAGATGTGGAGCAGGCCGCCGTGCAGCCAGCCGGCCGAGAGCAGCGTCCACCAGCGGTCGTAGTCGAAGACCGGCACCTTTCCGCTGGCGCCGAACAGGAACAGGCTCGCGCCGCTCGGCGAGAGGAAGGAGAAGCCCCCGGCCAGGCGGATCTGGGAGGTGTCGACGAGCAGCGTCGCCACGTAAAGCAGCGCGCAGCCGCCGATCACCAACTCCGTGAACCCGAGGTCCTGCCCGAGTCGGCGCAGCAGCGGCGTGAACCCCCACATCCCGGGCCGCGGCCGGCCGCAGTTGTAGCACTTGGCGTCGTTGACCCCAACCAGCTTGCCGCAGGAGGGGCAGACCACCGAGCCGGTGCGCTGGCGCTGGAACATGGCGGTCGATTGTACCCGGCGCGGACTATGATCCGCCCGCCGGCGGGGCCGGAGACGCCGCGCGCCGCCCGGGAGAGCCGTGGACCCGATCGACGTCGCCATCCTCACCGAGAACCGTTACGAGGACCCGCCGGTCGTCGGCTGGTACGAGCGCAACATCCTCGACGAGGAGCGGCTGCTTGGCGAGGCGCTCGGGCGGCTCGGGCTGACCTCGCGGCGGCTCGACTGGGCGCGCGCCGACGTCGACTGGACGCAGGTCGGCGCCGCGGTCTTCCGCACCACCTGGGACTACTTCCTGCGCCCGGCCGCGTTCGCCGCCTGGCTCGACCGGGCGGCGCGCGCGACCCGGCTGATCAACTGCGAGGAACTGGTGCGCTGGAACCTCGACAAGCGCTACCTCGCCGACCTCGCGGCGCGCGGGGTGCGGATCGTGCCCTTCCGGGTCGTCGAGCGCGGCGACCCCCGCCCGCTCGCCGACCACCTCGCCGTCGAGGGCTGGGAGGAGGCGGTGCTCAAGCCGGTGGTCTCCGGCGCCGGCCGCGAGACCCACCGCATCGAGCCCGGCCGCGCCGCCGAGGTCGAGCCGACCTTCCGCCGCCTGGTCGCCGCCGAGGCGATGCTGCTCCAGCCGTTCCAGTGTGCGGTCCTCGAGGACGGCGAGCGGTCGCTGGTGGTGATCGGCGGCGCGGTCACCCACGCGGTGCGCAAGGTCGCCCGCCCCGGCGAGTTCCGGGTCCACGACGACCACGGCGGCACCGTCCACCCGCACGAGCCGACCGCCGGCGAGATCGCCTTCGCCGAGGCCGCGGTCGCCGCCTGCGACCCGGCGCCCCTCTACGCCCGGGTCGATCTGGTGCGTGCCGACGACGGCGAGCCGGCCCTGATGGAGCTGGAGCTGATCGAGCCCGAGCTGTTCTTCCGCTTCTACCAGCCGGCCGCCGACGCCCTCGCCACGGAGATCGCCCGCGAGCTCTCGACGCCGACGGCGGCCGAACGCTCCAGTGCGCCGAGGGCGCCGACGATCACCTAATCCCGAGTCCTGGAACACCCGCGAGATGACCACAGCGGCACGCAAGGGCAGCCCCCCGTCGCCCCGGTTTCGCCCACCTCGGGCGCTCAGCGAACAGAAGCCCGGCGCCTGTTGACTTGACACGCAGTAACGACTCTCCGATAATACCGCATTCATCTGCCTCGGAGGTTGGCGCTCAGCCGATCGGGAGGTCGTATCGGAGGAGCGGATCGCGGTCAACGTCGCTGCCCACCAGACCGCCGCACCAGCACCATGACACGCCCGAAGGATTACTGGAATCCCGTGCCGAGGCGATCGCGCCGAACCCGATCTGCACACTACATCCTCAAAATCGCGAGCGCGCCCGGTCCACGACAGCCACCGTCTGAGCGATGGCTGTTCAGGGAAGTCTTGACACAGCCCGTTACCCTCAGAGATAATTCCGTCGTCAGGAGACTAACGAATGAGTGCGCTTCTTCCGCAATCCCGAGCGCCCGCTCAGGGGGGTGGAATACGCATGTCCGGCCACCTAGCCAACCCGGGAGCTGCGGTAGTGGCTCCGCGGGTCGATCACAGCGCGATACACAACTCGCGCTTATCCAAGGAGGAGTATATGTCCAAGAACAAGTCTAAGCGATGCTGCACCACCGTTTCTGCGGTCGTCATCCCGGCTCTGCTAGCCGTCGTCTCGATCGGCGCGGCGGTCGCCGAAGTTCTCGGGGAGAGCGCCTGTCCGACCGCGGTCCCTGGGCAGCTCGCACCGGTCACCGGCCGGCAAGAATGCTCGATCGCGGTTCCAATCCACCAGGAGTTGGCCGCCATCGGCCGCGAGGGTGCCGGTCGCCCCTGTCAGGGTGCGCCTGGTTGCTGAGGGGAGGTCACGAGATGACGCGTAGAACCTGGATGAGGTTTCCGCTCTACATCCTCGCGGTCGTCCTGCCCCAGCCGATGACCGTGGCAACCGCGGCCGAGCCGGATTGCGCCCGGATCGAGTTTCCGCTCGAGACCCACTACAGCGTCTCGGCGGCCCAGACTACCGACGGGGATCTCCTGGTGCTAGATTTTCGCAATGAGCGCCTGATCCGAGTCGATCTGCAAGACGGAAGCTGGGGCGCCGTCGGCGGCTGGGCCGGCGAAGTCCTCAGGGACCGGCAGCCAGTGGCCATTCGGAGCAGCGGGTCGAGTGTGCTGTTGGAGCAGGCATCGCCCGCACGACTGGTAGCGCTCGACCCGCACGATCTGGGTATTCGTCCCGGCATGACCTACCAGGTCAACGAGAGCGTCGGTACTGAGGGGCATGTTCTAGACTCGATGTGGACCTGGGAGGTAGTCGGCAGCGACGTGGTTGCCTGCAGCGATCTCTATGTCGGCACCGGCCGGGTTGAGGACCAGGACAACTGGTACAGCGGCATCGTCCGTTTTCCTCTCGTTGCACCGTCGCAATACGAGCTACTGCTCAAGCTCGACCTGGACAGTCGCACCGCCCTTGCGTGCCGGTTGGCGATGCCAGTCATCGCACCGCTCGGGAACAAGGTCTACCTCCTGGAACTGACGGACCGTCCTCGCATCCTCGTCAGCTCGCCGGACGCTCCGGCCCCCCGGGAACTCACTGGCGTCATTCCCAAGCAGTTCGAGTTCATCAGCCAAACCCTACGACCCGACGAGGATAATTCCTTCATCCTCCAAGCAATCGAGGACTCGATCATGCCGATCGGCGTTTTCGGCTGGCGCGGTGAACTCCACTTGCTGTCACGCTCGCCCGCCAACGATGGGTCGGGCACCGACTGGTGGCTTACGCGGATCGATCCCGAGCGCGAGCTCGCAATTGGCACCGCACGGATTGCTTCACGGGCGCTCAACCTGATGGTGGTGCCGGGTGCCGAACGGTGGGCCCTCATCGAGAAGGGGCACGTCGATTCATTCGAAGACCAGGATCTCGAAAGCGTAATC
>Ga0256864_1000738_pt1 | contig 10783 bp, 8 predicted proteins | sample RVTome_11_FD_187336 | JGI IMG/M metagenome (GOLD analysis project Ga0256864, IMG submission 187336) | Soil microbial communities from uranium-contaminated site in the Upper Colorado River Basin, Wyoming, United States - RVT147D111 HiSeq ... | reverse complement strand
CGTTGCCGATCCCGGCGTCGACTACCGTCCCGCCAGCCCCGAGTATTTTCGCACCTTGGGTATCCCACTGCTGCGGGGCCGGGCGTTCACCGATCTGGACGGCCCCAATTCGCCGCCCGTGGTGGTGGTGAGCCGCACGCTCGCCGAGCGCTACTTCGGGACCGAGAAGGCGTTGGGCGGTCAGCTGTGCTGGGGGCTGTGCGACGTGTGGTACACGATCGTCGGCGTCGTCGGGGACGTGAAACAGCGCGGCCTCGATCGCGAGGTGAGCGCGGATCTGTACGTCCCATACGCGCGCAGCGGCTTCCGCGGCGTGCGCGTGCTGCTCCGTACGCGCGCCGATCCGGCCACCATGGCGGAACGCCTCCGGGAGACGGTCCGGGACATCGATCCGGAACAGCCCGTCACCGAGGTGCGGACGCTGTCCGAGGTGCGGGACGAAGCGCTGGCGTCCTCGCGCCTCACGATGCTGCTCATGACCCTCTTTGCCGCCGTGGCACTCGCCATCACGGCCGCCGGCATCGGTGGCGTGATCGCCTACACCGTGAGCCAGCGCACCCCGGAGCTGGGGTTGCGCATGGCCCTGGGTGCCAACCGCTGGAACGTCGTATGGCTCGTGACCCGCCAGGCGATGCTCCTCGTGGCCGTCGGCCTGGCGCTCGGCGTGCCGGCCGCGCTAGTCGCCGTCCGCTTCCTCGCCGGCCTGCTGTTCGAGATCCCGCCCACCGACCCGCTCACGTTCGTCGCCGTCACCTTGCTGGTCGTGGGGGTCGCCGCCGCAGCCTGTCTTCTCCCCACGCGGCGCGCCACCGCGATCGATCCCATGGCCGCGCTCAGAACCGAATGACTCAAGGAGTCCTTCCCATGTCCCGACTCGTATCTCGTCTCGTCGCACCGTGCGCCTTGGCGCTCCTCGCGGCGCCCGCGGGCGCCACGCCGCCTGGGGACACCGTGGTGGTGTCCACCGAGTGGCTCGCCGAGCGGCTGCACGATCCCAACCTCGTCGTGATCCAGGTCGGCCCTCGGGAAGCCTACGACGCGGAGCACATCCCCGGCGCCCGCTACCTCGCCACCTCCGCGATCGCCGTCGACGCGGACGGCCTGGACTATCAGGTCGCGCCGGTCGAGCAGCTCGAGGACGCGTTCGAGCAACTCGGCATCTCGGACGCTTCGCGGGTCGTCGTCGTGTTCGGCGCCAACTGGGTCACGTCGGCCACGCGCACCATCCTCACTCTCAACTACCTCGGGCTCGGAGAGCGCACCTCGCTGCTCGACGGCGGCTTCCAGGCCTGGAAGGCCGAAGGGCGGCCGGTGACCACCGAGGCCCCCCAAGCGACGCGCGGCGACTTGACGCCCCGCCCGGCCGGTGACGTGGTGGTCACGGCCGAATGGGTGCGCGACCGGCTCGACGCGCCGCACGTGGCCGTGATCGACGCGCGGACGCCCGAGTTCTACGCGGGTCTGCGCGGCGGCATGCAGCAGCCCCGTGCCGGCCACATCGTCGGCGCCGGCAACGTGCCGTTCTCGACCATCGTGGATGGAGAATCGCTCCTGATGAAGGACCAGGGCGCACTCCGCGAGCTGTTCGAGCAAGCGGGAGCGCGTCCGGGCGACACCGTCGTCACGTACTGCCACATCGGCCAGCAGGCCACCCTCGTATATCTCGCCGCGCGCTCGTTGGGCTACGAGGCGCGGATGTTCGACGGCTCGTTCCAGGAGTGGAGCCGCCGGGACGAGCTCCCTGTGGTCCGACCGGCCGCGGGATCGTTGCCGAAGCTGATCACCACCGACGCGCTCGCCGAGCTTCTCGCGGCGGGCGCCAGCGTCATCGACGCGCGCGGCGACCTGAACGCGTATTTCGCCAATCATCTCCCGGGCGCCGTGTATCTCCACTACGAGACGCTGCGCGCCACGGGAGCAGGCATCCCCGCCGACGTCCTGCCCGCGGAGAGCTATGCGGCCCTGTTCGGCCGCCTCGGCGTCAGCCGCGACCGGCCGGTGGTGATCTACGGCGACGGCGCCGGCCAGAACTTCAACGCGACCTTCGTGGCCTGGATACTCAGCGCGTTCGGCCACACCGCAGTTCACCTGGTGGACGGCGGGTACGCGAAGTGGGAGGCGGAAGGCCGGGAGCTGACGCGCGCATACCCGGCCATCGAGCCCGTCGAGTTCGCCGCGGAGCCGTTCCTGCTCGACGTGGCGCCGTTGCGGTGGGTGCAGTCGTTCGCGGAGATGAGCGATCACATGGTGCTCGTGGACGTGCGGCCGCCGGCGCAGTACGCCGGCGAGGCCGGGGCGCAGCGCCGCCGCGGGCACATCCCCGGCGCCATCAACCATTTCTGGGTCAACGATCTCGTGGAAGCGGGAGGCCAGCGCGTCTGGAAGCCCCTGGCCGACCTGCGGCGCGGCTACGAGGCACAGGGGATCACGCAAGACAAGTTCGTGATCCTCTACTGCAACACGGGCACCGAGGCGAGCCACGCCTACTTCGCGCTGCGCAACCTGCTCGAGTACCCGAACGTCCGCGTGTACGTCCCGTCTTGGACGGAGTGGGCCGCCCGCGACGACCTGCCGATCGAGACGGGGACGGGAGCGGCGGGAAGCTAGGCGGTGGGTGGGTGAATCGATCGATCATCGCGGTCGTCGCGGCATTCTCGCTCGCGACGTTGGGTGGCGCCCTTCAGGGCGCGCCGGGCGCTTACAAGCGCCCGCCGAGCGCGGGCTTCAGCCCGCGAACGCCGATCGGCGCGCCGCGCGGGGGTCAGGAGGCGCTCCCGCTCCTCGTGACCGCGGAGTGGCTCGCGCCCCGGCTCGCCGATCCCACGATCGTCGTCATCGACGCCGGGATGTCCCGCCATGCATTCGAGCGGGAGCATATCCCCGGTGCGCGTTTCATTGGCCACGGGGAGGTGCTCGGCGAGCGGGACGGCGTCGTGCATCAGCTCGCCCAGTCGGATGCCCTCGTCGCCGTCGCCGAGCGCGCCGGGATCTCCGACCGGTCCCGCGTCGTGATCTACGGCGGGCCGCAGGAGGCCGCGCGGCTGTTCTACACCCTCGAGTACCTCGGCCTGCGGGGACGGGTTGGGATCCTGAACGGCGGCCTCGCCGCGTGGCGCGCCGCCGGGCACCCGGTCGAGACCGGCCCGGAGACGACGCCTCAGGGCCGAGTTACCCGCCGGCCCGACGGCCGCGTCGTCGCCGACGCGGCCTGGGTCCGCGATCGCCTCCACCGGCCGGGGTTCGCCCTGCTCGACGCCCGGGCGAGGTCAGAGTACGCGGGCACCGAGCGCATGGGAGGCACCGCCCGCGACGGCCGCATCCCCGGAGCCGTCAACCTGGTGTGGGACGACCTGCTCGAGTACCCCACCGAGGGGGGCTATGAGGCGGCGCGGTACCGGGACCCGACGAGCCTCCGCCGCCGATTCGCGGAGGCGGGCATCGCGCCCGGCGATACGGTCATCACGTACTGCCAGATCGGAATGCGGGCCAGCGTCGTGTACTTCGTCGGGCGGCTGCTGGGGTTCGAGACGACGATGTACGACGGCTCCTGGATGGAGTGGAACGGCCGAGAGGACCTGCCGATCGAGCGGTAGGAGGGTGGGCGACCGCGGCGGCCGTGAGGTCGCCGTGAAATGGTTGCGGCCGTGATAGTGCGGACGGCCGCTTCGGCGATACCTTCCGGCGATGACGTTTCTTCCCATGGGCGCAAGGTTGCCCCTGGCGGCCGCGATCGTGCTGGTCGGGGCCGCTCCCGGATTCCATTCCGGCGTACGCCACGCCGCGCAGGCGGGCGCGATCGATTCCGCGACGTGGACCGCGCTCCTGGCCGCCGAGGACGCCCGCGCTCGCGGACCCGAGCAGTTGGCAGTTCTGGTCCAGGGAACCCGCCACGCCGACTCCTTGGTGCGCCGGCTGGCCGTGCGCGCGCTCGGACGCCTGGAGCGCACCGACGTCGTCCCGGACATCCGCCCCTTGCTGAACGATCCGGCGCCCGGGGTTCGGGCCGAGGCGGGAAACGCCTGGGCCCAGGCGCTCACGCGGACGGCGGACGTCGCGGCTCCGCCGGACTTGCTGACACGCGTGCGGGTCGAGAGCGACCCGTGGGCGCGCGGCGTGCTCGCGGCGGCGATAGGTCGGCTCGTGTATTCCTCGGTCGAGGACGTTCGCCTCGCCGAGCAGGCGCTGCGTGATGCCATTGTTCCAGCCGGCGATGACGCCATCCTCGGCGTGGCGCGTGGGTTCGAGTCGTCGAGCCGCCGGCAAGCCCGGTTCGGGGTCGCGGCGGACGCCGCGACGCGAACCATCCTGGCGTCGCTCGTCGGATACGGGATGGCAAGGGAGCGGCCGAAGGCCGCAAGCGTCCGGGCGCTCACCCTCCGCGCACTGCTCAATCTGGGCGATGTCGACGAGGGCCGGCTTCGGGTTGCCGGCCTGGATCGCGACCCGCAAGTGCGCCGCCTCGTGATGGTCGCCGCGGGCGGGCTCGACGCGAATCCGACCGCCGACAGCCTCTTGCGTGTGGGCCTTCGTGATCCCGCAGCGATGGTGCGTTACGAGGCCCTCCGGGCGCTCCGGCGCCACGATGCGATGTGCATGCTGGCGCCGACCATGGTCGAAGACCCGAATCCCCACGTCGCCCTGTTCGCCCTCGATCTGCTCGCGGCGTGTCCGGACGCCGTGGCGGTCATCGAGCGGGAGGTTCAGCGCGAGATCTCCGACTCGGCCTGGCACCGCCCCGCCCATGCCCTGGTCGCGCTGGCGCGCGTGGATCCGGCCGCGGCGCGCCATTACGCCGCACGATTCACGTCGAGCGCCGTCTGGTGGGCGCGCATGTATGCGGCACGAGCGCTCACAGAGCTGGGAGACGCGGAGGCCCTCCGGAGCCTGGCCGCCGACCCACACCACAACGTGCGACACGAGGCGGTGGAAGGGCTTCGCGGCGTCGAGGGTCACGACGCGGACGACGTGTACCTGGCGCAGCTCCGGCAGGAAGATCCGCAGCTCCTCATGGCCGCGGCACGAGGCCTCCAGGAGTCGCCGCTGGGCGACGGGGCGGTGCCGCCCCTCCTCGACGCGCTTGCCCGGGTGAGCGCGCTCCGGCGGGAGACGTCACGCGATGTGCGGCGGACCATCCTCACGATCGTCGCCGACCTGAGCTCAGGAATCCACGCCGCCACCGTCGAGCCCTACCTTCACGATTTCGACCCGGTCATCGCCGACCTCGCGGCGGAAACCCTCGCCGGCTGGACGGGGCGAGACGTGAACCCCGATCCCGCTCCGCTCGCACCGGTCCCGCTGCCCACGCTCCGCGACGTCGGTGAGCTGGCCGCGACGCGGCCCGTCATCGTGATGGAACGTGGCGGCGAGATCGAGCTGCGGCTGTTTCCCATGGAAGCGCCGACCAACGCGGCGCGGTTCGTGAGACTCGCGCGGGCGGGCTACTTCGACGGCCTGACGTTCCACCGCGTGGTGCCCGCGTTCGTGGTGCAGGGCGGGAGCCCGGGCGCCAACGAGTACTGGGGGGATGGTCCGTACACGCGCGACGAGCTTGGCACCCGGAGTCACACGCGTGGCACGGTCGGCGTGTCCACGCGCGGCACTGACACGGGCGACGGGCAGATCTTCATCAATCTCGTCGACAACGTGCGGCTCGATCACGAGTACACCGTCTTCGCCGAGGTGGTCCGCGGGATGGAGGTCGTGGACGGGTTGCTCGAAGGTGCGGTGATCTCCACCATCGAGTGGCGATAGTCCCGTGCCGGTGACTCGGCTGTCCGACACCCGTGGTCTCCATGCGCGCCGATGGCCGTCGATGGGAGCGATGTCCGGCGGGTGTCGCCCGCGCTGACCGGTTGTCAGTGCCTTCGCTCCGTGGTCTAGCTCGTTCGTCGGCGCTCGGCGCGGCTCTCGGCGCCCTCATGCTTGGTGTGGGTGGTCGCGTCCTGATGCGAGCGATCGCCCTCGCGACCGGCACCCCGGCGGGTTTCTCCCTCGGCGGGTCCCTCGAAGTGGTCGCGGCGGGCGCTCTCTACGGCGCCCTGTCCGGTGCGTTGCTGCCCTTCGTTCCTGCACGCCTCGGGCCCTGGCGCAGCGCCGGTCATGCGGCGGGTCTGTTCATCCTGATTGCGTTGACGTCCGACGCCGCACGCGGAGCCGCCGCCAGCATCGACCTGCCTGCCCGCATCCTCGCCCTGCTGCCGTTCGGCGCATTGCTGCTGGTGTACTCGATGGCGCTCGTTCGCCTCACCTCCACGCAGAGGCCACCTCGTTCGGGCCCAGCCGTATGACGTGCCAATGCCGCCGGAGGGAAGCGCTCGGTTCGGCAGAAACAGCAACGCCCCGTCGGATAGCAACAAAGCCGATCGCCCAGCCCAGACTGTTTAACTATATTTGTGAAGTATACCATAAGAGTCTAGCAGTCACTTGACAAACTTAGTACAACTAGCGTATCTTGTAGTAGTTAGAACGGCCGATAGTTACCTGCAATCGACTCACAAGAGCAAAGAGGATCATATGGTCGGCATTACGACGAGGGACCCGATGCTGGATCTGCTGCATCAATTGGAACACCGAATGGGCCGCGCTTTCCGCGAGCCATTCCGCGCGTTCGAGTGGCCCGTACCGGAGGCCGCGACGACCGCTTGGCTGCCACTGGTGGACATCTTCGAGGAGCCGGATGTCATCCGCTTGGTAGCGGAGGTACCCGGGGTGAGGCCCGAGGACGTGAAGATCTCGGTAGAGGCCAACCTGCTGACGATCACGGGCACGAAGGAGCAGGTGGCGGAGGAGAAGGTTGAGAAGGTCCATCGCTATGAGCGGACCTATGGCGCGTTCCAGCGGACGTTCAGGCTGTCGGCTTCGATCGATGCCAACAAGATCAAGGCGACCTACGACCTCGGCGTGCTGACGATCACGCTGCCGAAGGCAGAGACGGCCAAGCCCCATCTGATCGAGGTGGAACTCACGCCGCAGAAGGCGTTGAACGCATAGACCGGTGTCTTTCGAGGAGGAGGGTGGCAGGTTGTTCGCCCTCCTTCTCGCCCGGAGAGGCTACTTGCTGACGGAGCACACACTATGGAAGGCCTGCTCACACACGTCGCCACGACCGACTGTTTCATCACTCCACCTCATCCGGCGCCGGATTGCGGGATCGTCACGGCGTGGTGGCACTCCCAGGTGGACGGGACACGGCCACACCGCGGCAGCACGAGGACGAGCAACGGCAGCGGCAACCTCAGGGACGACGATAGCGGTTCAGATCAAACCTGAAGGGGGCTAGAACATGACTCGGCCCCCGAGGATCGACGGGGGATCGTAGCAGAATCACCACAAGACCCACGTCGCCGTCTTTTCCGAAAGAGCCCTACAGCGAAAGTCGCTGCAGGGCTTGATCTTCCTCGGTCGGGACGGCGGGATTTGAACCCGCGACCCCCTGAACCCCATTCAGGTGCGCTCCAAGCCGCGCTACGTCCCGAGACCCCCGAACGGTTGTTGCGAAGCATGCCGGCGGCCTCGGAATCACGAGATCGATACGCCGGCAAAATCTCACGATGACGAAGACAGGAGAGCCCTCACGGCCCGGCGCTTACGGAGCCGCATTCATAGCCGTCGCGGCCCTCGTCGGTGCTCGCGATGGCAGACGGACGCGAGCTGCCCTGAGCAAGGGCTCATGCTAAGCTATGTACCGACGGACACATCTATCCAGATTCTAGGTGTCCGATGGGACACAATTTGTGCGGCAGGTCTTGGCCTCCCCGTGACGCTGGATCGACGTATACCCTTTCGAAATAGTGGCTTAACTCGTTGGGCGGCCGGACGGTGCAACCTGGTCCGGCGCCTGCCTTTCCTCACGCGAGCACCCACCAGGGACGAGGCGCCGAACGCGGCGCCCTAGCGAGAGGAGAGGGCCATGCGAGTCGCACGAATCACGAAGCAGAGCCTGCGGGACTGGGCGGGACACGCCGCGGTGGCCGCGCTGCTGACGGCCGTGTTCTGGGCGTCCTACGGCTGCGGGCCGGGCGACGGCGACCGGGACGGGTCGGCCGGCGGCACGGCGGCGGGCGAGCCGGCGGTCCCGATCCGGCCGGTGTCCAATCCGACGCCGCCGACCGGCACGGGGGTCCCGGACGAGACGCGGGAAGTCGTCGAGACCCGCCGGGTGGTGGCGTACGGCGAGGCCGAGGCGGCCTATCTGGAGCGGCGTTACGGCGACGCGGTGGACCTGTTCACGGTGTACACCGAGAGCAAGCCGGACAACCCGTGGGGCTTCTACATGCTGGGCCTGGCGGCGTGGAAGGCAGGCGACCACGTGACGTCCGAGGAGGCGTTCGAGCGCGCGCTGGAACGCGATCCCGGCCACGTGAAGAGTCTGCTCAACCTGAGCCGCGTCCTGCTCGAGACCGGCCGCGCGGGCGACGCGTTGGTGCGGATCGAGGAGGCGCTGGGCGTGGGCCCAGAGTCCGGTGACGCGTTCCGGCTTCAGGGCCGGGCTCTGAGCGAGCTTGGACGCAGCGACGAAGCGATCGAGGCGTACGGCGAGGCCATTCTCCTGAACGACCAGGACGCGTGGTCCATGAACAACCTCGGCCTGCTGCTCATCCAGGATGGCCGCCACGAGGAGGCGCTCCAGCCCCTCGCGCGCGCCGTGCAGATCGACTCCACGATCGCCGTGTTCCACAACAACCTCGGCATCGCGCTCGAGGTGACCGGCCACCACGAGCAGGCGACGCAGGCCTACCGGAGGGCCCTCGAGCTGGACGGCTCCTACGAGAAGGCCTCGGTCAACCTGAGCCGCGTCGAGCAGCTCGAGCCCAAGCCGGGTGTGGAGCCGGTGGACCTCGAGATGCTCGCCGAGGAGTTCGTGGCGCAGATCGGGCGGTGGCGGGAAAGTCCGGACTCCACGACGGTGCCGGAGGTGGAGAACTGACGATTGCAGATTACAGATTGCAGATTTGAGATTGCAGATTTGATGGTCGCAAAGACAATCGATCTGCAATCTGAAATCTGCAATCTGCAATCTGCAATCGTCCGTCTTGCGGCTCCCAAGTGCACCTCGTAGTTTGTTTGTCGTTCCGCCCGATGTCGAACCCGTAGAAAGGAGGTGATCCATTGTCCGACCTAGGATCCCGCAACCTGGCATGGGCAAGCGATCGCCGCTTCGGAGTCTGATCCGGACCGAATCGCAGACCTGCGCCGACTGATTGGACGCGCGACGGCCATCGTGCCGGGTTGCGTTTAGGTCAACAGACGCCGTCGAGCATTCGGTCTCGGCGGCGTCTTTGCTTCAGTGAGGAGTAAGGAGTAGGGAGGAAGGAGGCCCCAGTCCGCTACGCACCCCGACACTCGCCTTTCCTGTCTCCGTCGCCCCACGAGGAACCGATGCTCAAACTGACACCCGTGATCTTCGTCGAAGAGATCGAGCCCTGTATGGGCTTCTGGATCGATCGCCTCGGCTTCGAGAAGACCATCGAGGTGCCCGAAGGCGATCGCCTGGGGTTCGTGGCCATCCAGCGCGGCAACGTCGAAATCATGTACCAGAGCCGGGCGAGTTTGCTGAAGGACGTGCCCGCGCTGGTGGAGAAGACGTTCGCACGGTCGGGGAACAGCCTCTACCTGCAGGTCGAGGGGATCGAGGAGCTTGTGAAGCAGCTGGAAGGGGTGGAGGTCGTCGTGCCCGAGCGAAAGACGTGGTACGGCGCGCGGGAGATCGGCGTGCGGGCGCCGTGCGGGACCATCGTGATGCTATCGGAGATGACGGGATGACGATTTCAGGTCGGCGATCGGCGATTCGAGATCTCAGAAGGGCGAACTGGCCCCTGCCATCCCGTTGGGAGACCCCGTCGACCGAGGCGACGATGAACATTCCGCATCGCTGGCCGTCTCCGAGCGCGAGATGAGCGTGTCGGCCGGTGCGACACGGGGGGTGGCACTGCCGAGCGTGATCCTGGTGGCGCTGACGCTGCCGTGCACGCTCCAGGCGCAGCAGGCCTATGTCCCATCCCCCGAGAACCTCGCCGCGCGCGAGTGGTTCCAGGACGCCAGGTTCGGGCTGTTCATCCACTGGGGCATCTCCAGCGTGTTGATGGACGGCGAATGGGTGATGGAGAACCGCGGCATTCGCGTCGCCGAGTACGAACGGCTCGCCGCGTCGTTCAACCCGACCGCGTTCGACGCGGACGCGTGGGTGGCCCTCGCGCGCCGCGCGGGGATGCGGTACCTCACGCTCATCACCAAGCATCACGACGGCTTCGCGCTATTCGACTCCAAAGTCAGCGACTGGGACGTCATGGACCGCACACCGTTCCGGCGCGACGTGGTGCGGGAGCTCGCGGACGCCTGCCGGCGCCATGGTCTCCGGCTCTTCGTGTACTACTCGCAGCTCGACTGGCACCACCCCGATTACTTCCCGCGCGGCCGAACCGGCCACCGCACCGGCCGCCCGGACGACGGCCGCTGGGAGCGATACCTCGACTTCATGGACGCGCAACTCCACGAGCTGTTCTCGAACTATGGCCCCCTGGGCGGCGTGTGGCTCGACGGCATGTGGGACCGGCCGGACGCCGATTGGCGGCTCACGCGCTCGTATCGGATGATCCACGAGCTGCAGCCCGGAGCCTTGATCGTGCCCAACCACCACCAGACGCCGCTCCCCGGCGAAGACGTGCAGACCTTCGAGAAGGACCTGCCGGGCGGCAACACCGCCGGCTGGAACACCGCGACCGTCTCGGTCGAGCTTCCGCTCGAGACCTCGGCGACCATCGGCGAGTCGTGGGGATTCCGGCTG
>Ga0256864_1000737_pt1 | contig 10812 bp, 8 predicted proteins | sample RVTome_11_FD_187336 | JGI IMG/M metagenome (GOLD analysis project Ga0256864, IMG submission 187336) | Soil microbial communities from uranium-contaminated site in the Upper Colorado River Basin, Wyoming, United States - RVT147D111 HiSeq ... | reverse complement strand
CGAGGCCTGCGGCGTCATCGCGGCATACAGCCCCAAGCAGCGGGTGGCGAGCATCATCTACTTCGGTCTCTTCGCCCTCCAGCACCGGGGCCAGGAGTCCGCAGGGATGGCCACCTCCGGGGGAGAGACCGTGACCGTATTCAAGGATCTGGGCCTGGTCGCCCAGGTCTTCGACGAGCCCGCCCTCGCGGGTCTGGAAGGCCACCTCGGAATCGGGCATACCCGTTACTCGACGACCGGCTCGACCACTTGGGCTAACGCCCAGCCGGCCCATCGTCAGGTCGGCAACACCTCGGTGGCCCTCGGACACAACGGCAATCTCACCAACACCGCCGAGCTGGCCGCGGCGCTCGGGGTCAGCGCCGCCACCACCGACTCCGACCTGATGGCGGAGGGAATCGCCAGGAAGGTCGACGACGAACGCTCCGACTCCCGCGGATTGGAGATGGCGGTGATGAAGGTCGCGCCGACATGGAAGGGGGCGTTCTCGGTGGTCCTGATGGACCAGGGGCGCATCGTAGGCATCCGCGATCCGCACGGGTTCCGGCCCCTGTGCATGGGCTCGCTACCCGGCGGCGGGACGGTCCTCGCCTCCGAGACCGCCGCTCTCGATCTGGTGGGAGCGCGGTTCGTCAGGGAGATCTCCGCAGGTGAGATGGTTGTCATCGACGCCTCCGGGGTCCACAGCTACTACCCCTTCGCCGATGTCACACCAGGGCTTTGCCTCTTCGAGTTCGTCTATTTCGCCAGACCCGACAGTCAGATGTATGGCCGGTCCATCCACGGTGCCCGTCACGAGATGGGCCGGGCCCTCGCCGAGGAGCATCCGGTTGATGCCGACATCGTCGTGCCCGTCCCCGAGTCGGGTATCCCGGCTGCTCAGGGATACTCGGCGGCCAGCGGGATCAGATACTCCGACGGGCTCGTCAAGAACCGCTATGTGGGCCGCACCTTCATCGAGCCCGACCAAATGCTCCGTGACCAGGGCATCCGGCTCAAGCTCAATCCCATAGTCGAGAATCTCGAGGGGCAGCGGGTCATCCTCGTCGACGACTCCATCGTCCGGGGGTCCACCACGAGACAGCTGGTGCGCATGGTTCGCGAAGCGGGGGCTGTGGAGATCCATCTCCGGGTCTCATCGCCCCCCTATCGCTGGCCCTGCTTCTACGGAATGGACACCTCGGATCGGAGCACTTTGATCGCCGCCCGGATGGATGTCGACGAGATCCGTGAGCACCTGGAGGCGGACACACTGGGTTATCTCTCCCTTGAAGCCCTGCTCGGCGCAACCGGAGTCTCCGATGCAGGCTTCTGCACGGCATGTCTCTCCGGCAACTATCCGACCGAGACACCGGTGAGCGCCGACAAGTTCCAACTCGAACGCTCCTGATGACCTCATACCGCGATGCCGGGGTCGACCTCGACTCAGGTGAGATCCACGTCGAGAACATTCGCCCTTCGGTCGAAGCCACGTGGAAGACGCCGGTGGTCGGAGGTTTCGGCGGGTTCGCCGCCGGGGTCGCCATCCCCGACGGCTACACCGAACCGATCCTGATGCTCAGCACCGACGGCGTCGGGACCAAGCTGGACGTGGCCCGCCGCGCCGACGATTGGTCCGGTGTCGGATTCGACCTGGTGGCGATGTGCGTCGACGATCTGGCGGCGGTGGGCGCCACCCCGATCGGCTTCGTCGACTACATAGCCGTGGGCGCTCTCAACCCGACCCGGGAGGCGGAGATCGTCCGTTCCATCGCCAACGCCTGTTCCGCCGCCGGCTGCTCATTGGTCGGAGGGGAGACCGCCGAGCACCCGGGTGTGATGGAGCCGGGCGCGGTCGAACTGGCCGGGACCGCGGCCGGGATCGTGGAGAGGGGTGAGGAGCTCGGCCCGGCCCGGGTGAGGGAAGGGGATCTGGTGGTGGGACTGGCATCGCCCAACCTGCGGTCGAATGGGTTCTCGCTGGTACGACGGGTGCTCGGCGAGAAGCTGGCGGAGATGGCCGAGACCCTTCTCGAGCCCTCGGTGATCTACTCGCCGGCGGTGCTGGCCGCGGTTGCGACCGGCGGGGTCAGGTCGGCGGCCCACATAACGGGTGGAGGGCTGCCGGGCAACCTACCCCGGGCCCTCCCCGAAACGCTCGGTGCCGAGATCGACACTTCGACCTGGGAGATCCCGCAGGTGTTTTCGACGATCGCGGCGCACGGTGTCGACCGCGACGAGATGTTTCGGGTGTTCAACATGGGCATCGGATTCGTGCTCCTGGTCGATCCGGAGCACCTGGAAGCAGTCGCTGACGCCGCTGCCGGCCACGATCCGGTCGTGTTGGGCCGGGTGACCGGCACTCCCGGGATTCAGATCAGCTAAACGCCACCACAGCGTCGATCTCGGCAACCAACTTCGCCTTCTCCTCCTCGGGCAGGAACGACGAGTCGATCGAATTGCGGGCGATGGCGGCGATCTGGTCGACTCCGAATTCGAGGTCGGTGACCAGTGCCGCGTAGTTGTCGCCGATATAGCCACCGAAGTATGCGGGGTCGTCCGAGTTCACCGACACCCGGAGACCGGCATCGAGCATCGCGGGCAGGGGGTGGGTGCTGATGTCGTCGACCACCCTCAGGGCGACATTCGACATCGGGCACACCGTCAACGGGACCCGCTCCCTCGCCAGCCTGTCGACCAGGTCCTGATCCTCCAGGCTCCTCACCCCGTGATCGATTCGCTCGGCGCCGAGGACGTCGAGTGCTCCGGCCACGTATTCCGGGGGTCCCTCCTCCCCGGCGTGAGCGACCGCACGAAGTCCCAGTTCCCGGGCCATCGCATAGACGTCTTCGAACAAATGTGGCGGCCGGCCCTGCTCCGACGAGTCGAGACCCACCGCGATGACACTTTCGAGATGCGGCTCGGCCTCACGCAGCGTCGACACCGCCTCTTCGCCGCTGAGATGACGGAGGAAGCACAGGATCAGGTCGGAGCTGATCCCGTGGCGTGAGCGGGCGTCGGCCATCGCAGCCCGGAATCCCTCCATGAACACGACGAAGTCGACGCCTCGATTCGTGTGGGTCTGCGGATCGAAGAAGATCTCCGCTCTCCGCACCCCGTCTGCCGCGGCCCGATCGAAATACTCCGAGGTCAGCCTGTAGAAATCTTCTGCTGTCTGGAGCACTGCGGCCCCCTGGTAGTAGATGTCGAGGAACGACTGAAGGTCGGTGAATCGATAGGCCCGGCGTACCTCATCGATCGTCCCAAACGGCAATTCGTACCCGTTCCTCGCCGCGAGATCGAACATGAGCTCCGGTTCGAGGGTCCCCTCGATGTGGAGGTGGAGCTCCGCCTTGGGGATTGACATCGCCAGATCGATCACACGCCTCACACTCCGACGATGTCCTGGGGCCGGACCGGGACTCTGGTGATGGGCCGGCCGGTGGCCACCCTGATCGCGGCCGCCACCGCCGCCGTCGACGAGATGGTGGGCGGTTCGCCCACTCCCTTCGCCCCGAAGGGGCCCCAAGAACCGTCTTGCTCGATGAGCAGGGCCTCCACGTCGGGTGCGTCGAGGATGGTGGGGAGGAGATAGTCGGTGAAGTTCGGATTGCGGATGACCCCATTGTCGAGGATCAGTTCCTCCATGATGGCCAGACCCACCCCCTGCATGATCCCTCCCTCGATCTGGCCTCGGACCGATTCCGGGTTGAGCGCCTTGCCGACGTCCTGAGCAGTATCGAGCCGGACGACGCGGACCAGACCCAGCTCGGGATCGACGTCGACCACTGCCCGGTGGCCGGCGACGGCGAAATCGGCATGGACGCCGCCTTGACCGTTCTCGTCGGGCGGTGTCGTCGGGGGATGACGGAAGGTGGCGGTCTCGGACAGTCCTGCGGCTGCGACCTCGTCCATCGGTGCCACCAGATTGGCGCCCTTCCAGACCCCCTCATCGTCGAGCCGGTCGCCTCCGTACCGGGCGAGGACCGCATCCCGCAGCCTGGTGGCGGCTTCCAGAGTGGCGCCCCCGGAGACCTGGGTCTGTCTGGAGGCCGAGGTTGAGCCTGCCGAGTCGATCTGGGAGGTGTCGACGTGACGGACGTGAGCCTGGGAAACACCCAGGGCGGAGCGGGCGATCTGCGCCAGCACGGTGACCAGGCCCTGGCCGACTTCGATCGCCGCCGTCTCCACGATCGCGCCCTCCGCGGTGAGACGCACCCGGGCCTGAGCGAAGTCGTCGAAGCCTTCGCTGAATCCCAGGTTCTTGATCCCCAGGGCGTAGCCGACTCCCCTGACGACGTCGCCCGCTTCGGTGGTGAGACCGGAACCGCCGGGGAGATGATGATGATCATCGGGAATGTCGGGGCCGGGCATCGGCATCGCCAGGAGGGAGTCGATGACCTCGATGGTCGGGAGCGGCGTCTCGATCGTCTGTCCGGTGGTGGGCATCGAATCGCCCCCGACGAGTGCGTTCCTCCGTCTCAGATCGATGGGATCCATGTCCAACGCTGCCGCGAGACGGTCCATCTGAGCCTCGTGGGCGAAGCAGACCTGAACCGCTCCGAAGCCCCGCATCGCACCGCAGGGCGGGTTGTTGGTCCGGGTGCCGGCTCCGTCGACGGCGACCGAGTCGCATCGGTAGGGGCCAACTGCGAAATAGCAGGCGTTGGCAAGGACTGCGGCGGTGGTAGACGCGTAGGCACCCCCGTCGATCAGGACTCGCGCCTCGACCCTGACGAGACGGCCCTCGTCGTCGGCATGGTGGCGATACCAGAGCCGGGCCGGGTGCCGGTGCACGTGCCCGGTGAAGGACTCCGACCGGTGGTAGACCATTTTCACCGGCCGGCCGGTGTGCAAGGCGAGGAGACACAAGTGGATGTGGAGGTTGACGTCCTCCCTCGCCCCGAATGCCCCGCCGACGCCGGCGGGATGGGACCTCACCTGACCGCTGTCGAGACCGAGGGAGGCGACCACCTGCTCCTGATCGACATGGACGAACTGGCTCGTCGCGTAGAGGTCGACTCCGCCATGCCCGTCGGGAACGGCGAGGCCGGCCTCGGTGCCGAGAGGCGCCTGATCCTGCATGCCGACCTCGTAGTAGCCCTCGACGACGACGGACCCTGCAGCATCCGGGTCCCCGCGTCGAATGGTCATCCGGCGGAACACCTCGTCGAGGCGGTCCGCCTCCTCGGGATCGACCAGCGGATCGAGAACCTCGTACTCGACGACGATCGCAGCGGCCGCCCTGCGGGCGGTGTCGTGATCCTCGGCGGCGACGACGGCCACCGGCTCGCCCCAATATCTGACCTCTCCGCCGGCGAGGACCGGCTGGTCGGGCTGCTCCAGGCCAAACGTGGCGCGACCCGGCACGTCGTCGGCGGTCAGGACCGCATGCACGCCTCCGATGGCGAGGGCCGGGGAAATATCGATCGACACCACCCGGGCGTGGGGATGGGGGCTGCGAACGGTCGCGCCCCACAGCATCCGGTCGGCATGCAGGTCCTGCGCGTACACGAACTCACCCCGAAGCTTCTCGATGCCGTCGGGACGCGTCGGCGAATCCCCGACCCGTCCGGCCATCTCGGAAACCCGGGATCCAATCGTCGTCGTCATCCGCTCGCCAGATCCTCGAAGGCGCGGACGATCGCCCCGTAACCGGTGCATCGGCAGATGTTGCCGGCGAGAGCCTCCTTGATCTCGTCCTTCGATGGGTGGGGGTTGGTGTCGAAGAGGGCAGCCGCGGTGACGACGATCCCGGGCGTGCAGAACCCGCACTGAACCGCGCCGGCAGCGTGCATGGCCGCCTGGACCGGGTGCAGACCGTCGGCCGAGATTCCTTCCACCGTGGTGATGTCCGAGCCTTCGGCATCGGCCGCCATCACCAGACACGAACAGACCACCTCGCCATCCAACACGACCGAGCAGGATCCGCATTCACCCTGCTCGCAGACACTTTTGGTCCCGAAGGCGCCGAGATCGTCACGGAGGACGTCGAGGAGGCTGGTTGGCGCCGAGACTCGGGCGCTCACGTCGGCGTCGTTGAGACGAAAGGTGATCATCATGTCAGGCACCTTTCGAGGAGGCGTCTCGCCAGGACGCCGGATGCGTGCCGGCGATAGCCGGCCGTCGAGCGGTGATCGGTGATGGGAGACACCTCCTCCGACACGAGTCGGGCGAACTCCGCCAGGTCGGACTCGGTAGGCGTCCCGACCTCGGAGATCATCTGCTCGGCAGCCCGTGCCCGCACGGTGGTCGGTGCCACCGAGCCGAGGGCCACGCGGGTAGTGCCGTCGTCGGAACGGGTCACCACGCAGCAGACTGTCGCGATCACCATCGCATTGCGGACTCCTACCTTGCCGAACGCCTGACGCTCGGGCAGCTCGTCGGGCAGGGTGACCGAGACGATCAACTCGCCGGGCTCGATGGCCGTCCTCTTGACACCGACGAAGAAGTCGCTCCAGGGAACCGAGCGTGCGCCCGACGAGGACCGGAGGTCGATCATCGCGTCGACAGCGGCGAGGAAGGGGAGGCCGTCGCCGGCGGGGCTGGCCGTGGCCACATTGCCTCCGAGCGTCCCGGCATTGCGAATCTGGGGAGAGCCAACGGTCCGTGCCGCCTCGGCCAGCGCCTTCGGCCCGAGGTCCTCGATCCGGCGCCAGGTGACCCCGGCTCCGATGGTCGAACCGTCCCACGACCTCAACTCCTCGACCCGTCTCAGCCCGACGACATGGTCGGGCCGGGCATGGCCGAAATTCACCTCGACCATGAGGTCCGTCCCCCCGGCCAAGGGCACGGCGCCGACGTCGAGAGCGTCGAGTGCCTCGTCGAGGGTGGTCGGATGGTGAAATTCCACGGCGAAAACCTACCCGACGAGATCCCTGCTCAAAAGGTTGTGACGGTGGACCAAGCGCTCCACGTCAAGGCCTGCGATCTCGCCGTACCGGACCAACGGCCGGCCCCCGACCCACGAGTGATCCACTCCGAGGGGTCCGCACATGACCGCGGCTGCGATGGGATCGTGGCCGGCTCCGGCCAGCTCCAGCCGGTTGAGATCGATGGCGATCAGATCGGCGGCATAGCCGGGGGCGATGACTCCGATGTCATCTCGTCCCAGCACGCTCGCCCCGCCTACCGTGGCCAGTTCGAGAACCGTGCGGGCCGTTATCTGCTCTCCGCCGCCGAGGGTCGGCGAGGCCGCCACCCGATTCAGCAGCAGGGCCTGCCGCGCCTCATTGAGCATGTGCGAGCCGTCGTTCGACGCCGAGCCGTCGACGCCGAGGCCGACGCGGACACCTCGATCGAGATATCTCGCAACCGGTGCCACCCCGCTGGCGAGCCTCATGTTCGACGTCGGACAGTGGGCCACGCCGGTTCCGGACGCCGCCATCCGATCTACCTCGTCATCGGCGACATGAACGGCATGGGCATACCAAACATCGGGGCCGGACCATCCCAGGGCCTCCAGGTGCTCAACCGGCCGCCGGCCGAAATTGGCCAGACAGAACGCCTCCTCGTCGTGGGTCTCCGCGAGATGGGTGTGGAGAAGGACCCCCAGATCCCGGGCCAACGCCGCACTGTCGGTCATCAGCCGATCGGTGACGGAGAACGGCGAACAGGGGGCAAGGACGACCCTTCTCATCGATCCCCGGCTCGGGTCATGGTGGGTTTCGACCACCCTCTGACTGTCGGCCAAGATCACCTCTTCGCTCTCGACCACCGAGTCGGGAGGCAACCCGCCTTTCGATTCGCCGAGGCTCATCGAACCGCGTGAGACGTGAAATCTCATGTTGATCTCGGCGGCGCCTTCGACCTGGTCGTCGACCGATGACCCGTTGGGCCACAGGTAATGGTGGTCGAATGCGGTGGTGCAGCCGCTCAGGGCCAACTCGGCCAGACCGAGGGTGGTGGCGGTTGTCACGTGATCCGGCGTCATCCGGGCCCAAATCGGATACAGGGCCTTGAGCCAGCCGAACAGCCCCTGGTCCTGGGCGGCGGGGATGACCCTGGTCAGGGTCTGGTACAAGTGGTGGTGAGTGTTGACCAAGCCGGGCAGAACGACGTGATCGGCGAGGTCGATCACCTCGTCCGCAGACGCGGGAACGTCGAGGGTGGGTCCCACGTTCTCGATCCAGCCATCACGGACGTAGATGGCGGCATCCGACAGCTCGGTGCCGTCCATCGTGGCCAAGGCGGCGATGTTGTGAAGGAGCAGGGTCGACATCGGGCCGCACGCTACCCGGCCTCTAGAGTCGGCAGAACGATGACCCTAAGCCCAGACTCACTCTCGGCGTGGACCGAGCGACTATCGGCCGTGTCCGCATCCGTCGCCTCCCGCTTCCCCGGGGAACGGCCCGACCGCCAGCCCGTGCACACCGTGTACGGCGGGGCCCATCTCTTCGCGCCGAACACCGGGCAAAGACTCGGCGACCTGGCGCTGCGAGGCTTGAACACCTGGGCGCCGGATGCTGCCGCCTTCTCCGAGCTGCTTCGGCTCGACGGCGAGCTCGGATCGCGGGTCCACGCCCGGGTCGTCGAGAAGCTGGGCCGGGAGCCCGTGGAGGACTTTCGCCTCGATTTCGAAGACGGCTATGGGCATCGACCCGACGACGAAGAGGACGGGCATGCCCGATCCTCCGCCCTCGAGGTCGCCGCCGGTCTTGACCAGGGCTCTCTCCCCCCGTTCCTGGGCATCCGGATCAAATCGCTCACGGGCGAACTCCACCGGCGCGCCCTGCGCACGCTGGACATCTTCATCACCACCGTGGTCGATGCAGCCGGTCGCCTGCCCAATGGTTTCACCGTCACCCTCCCCAAAATCCAGGGAGTGGAACACGTTCAGGTGCTGGGCGAGGCGCTCTCACAGCTCGAGGAGAGCCTGGGCATCGACCAGGTACCGATCGAACTGATGGTGGAGACGCCGCAGACCGTGCTCGACGCCGACGGCCTCGCCGGCGTGCGCAAGTTCGTGGAGGCCGGGAACGGCAGGGTCAGGGCCGCTCATTTCGGGACATACGACTACACCGCCTCGATGAGCATCACCGCGGCCTACCAGACCATGACTCATCCCTCGTGTGACTTCGCCCGCCACGTTCTCCAGGTGAGCCTGGCCGGTACCGGGGTATGGCTTTCCGACGGCGCCACCAACGTGATGCCGGTGGCGGTCCACCGCGGCGACGATCTGTCAGACGCCGAGATCGCCGAGAACCGGGGCACCGTGCACGAGGCGATGCGCCTTCATTTCGACCACGTCCGCCACTCGCTCAGCAATGCCTACTACCAGGGGTGGGACCTGCATCCGGCGCAGCTGCCGACGAGATATGCAGCCGTCTACTCCTTTTTCCTGGAAGGTCTCGACGACGCCGGAGCCCGTCTGACCAACTTCGTCGAGTCGGCGGCCAAGGCAACCCTCGTCGGAGAGGTATTCGACGACGCTGCCACCGGTCAGGGACTCCTGAACTACTTCCTGCGCGCCATCAACTGCGGCGCGATCACGGAGGAAGAGGCCATCAGCCGCACCGGGCTCACGGTCGCCGAATTGAGAAGCCGCAGTTTTCTCCGCATCCTGGAGGGCAGGACCGCCTGAAACTCAGCTGCCCTTGTAGGTGCTGTAACCGAATGGGCTGAGCAGGAGGGGGACGTGGTAGTGGTCCTCTCCGGCGTCGATTTTGATCGAGATCGCCACCTCCGGATAGAACGAGTTGCCGTAGGACCCGGTGTCGAACCGCAGCCGGTAGGTCCCTGTGCCGAACTCCATCCCGAATTCCACGATGCGCCCGTTGACATCGGTGGCGCCGGCTCCGTGGCCCACCCATTCCCCGTCGACCAGCATCTCGACCGACACCTCCAAGCCGGCGGCGGGGAGCCCGGTGCCGGTGTCGAGCACATGGGTGGAGAGTGATGTCATCCGTCCACCTCCTGGCAGAGCATCTTGCGCAGACGGGTCGCGGTGATCTTCCGTTGCTCCACTGCCGCGTTCTCGATCTCCTGCTCCCTCGTATTCGTCAGCCGCTCCCTGGCGATCTTCATCATCTCATCGGCGCCTTTTCCGGTGGCGTAGACGATATAGGTGAACCCGAATCTCTCCTCGTATTCCCGGTTGACCTCCTCCAGCTCCTCGAGAACGGCCCCTTCGGCGTCCCGGGCCCCGGATTGCTCCGCGGTGGCAAGCGCATCACCCGTCCTCTCGCCGATGCGGGGATGGCCACCGAAGGCGTCCAGCCAGTCGCTCTCCCCCAGGTCGGCGAACGCCTCCTCGGCGCGGGCCAGAACCTCGTCGACGGACGGGAACGGCCGGGAGGCGGCCATGGTCTCCGCCCATTTCGATGCGGCACACGCCGTTGTTAGGAAATGGTTCAGCGGCTGGGGAAGCAGCGCGTTGAGATACTCGAGCCGTCTCGCCAAGGCAGACTCCGAATTCGCCGTCCCCAGCGCCCGAAACCGGGCGACACCCCCGTCGGGGATGATGTCCAGCTTCAGATATGACGCGGCCACCGGAGGATCGAGTGTGATGCCGTTGACGGTGTCGGGTTCGACAGCGTGACGGGTGATCACCTCCTCCCAGGACTCTCCGTCGTCGGATGTGTGGAGCGAGACCCACCCCGGCGAGTTGCCCTTGAAGAACCGGGTATCGACCAGCACCCGGTCGACGACGCCGGCGAGGCCGAGCCGGAACACGGCCCAGTCGTGCCCGGGCCCTCTCCGCCGCTTGGTCTCCCAGCCATCCCACATCCCGGCCGGGTCGGTGGGACGAATCATGTTGGCGGGCGGGGAGAAGAATGAGTCGGAGGCGTCGACGGCCTCGCCTCCGACGATGAGAGAGGCAAGATCTACCGG
>Ga0256864_1000736_pt1 | contig 10843 bp, 10 predicted proteins | sample RVTome_11_FD_187336 | JGI IMG/M metagenome (GOLD analysis project Ga0256864, IMG submission 187336) | Soil microbial communities from uranium-contaminated site in the Upper Colorado River Basin, Wyoming, United States - RVT147D111 HiSeq ... | reverse complement strand
ATGATGGAAGGACGGTAATGGTAGGGGCATGCATCGTGTGCCCCTTCGCAGCGCTCAGGGCAGGCTCTATTGCCAGCGGACCAGCGTCGCCCCCGCTGTAAACCCTGCACCCACCGCGGTAAGCACCACCAGATCACCCTTCGAGATCTTTCCCTCCGCCAGCGCCGCATCCAGCGCCAGCGGCAGGGTAGCGCCGGTAGTGTTGCCGTAACGAGCCAGCACCGATGCCACTCGCTCGTTAGACAAGCCGAGCCGTTCGGCAACGGCGTCAAGAATGCGCTGATTGGCCTGATGGGGCACCAGGAGTGCCACGTCGGCCGGCGTCAGGCCATTGCGTGCCAGCAGAACCTGCACGCTCTCTACCATCTGCGATACCGCGAACTTGAAGACCGCTCTGCCGTTCTGCCTCAGGAAGTGCTGCCGGGCATTGACGGTCGCGATGCTCGGCGGTCGGAGGCTTCCACCGGCAGGCATCAGGAGATCGTCACGACCGCTGCCATCCACCCGGTGGTAGAAGTCCAGGATTCCAAAGCCGGGCTCCGCCGGCTCCAGCAGTGCCGCTCCTGCACCATCCCCGAACAGCACTGCCGTGGTGCGGTCGAGGGGATCGATGATGGAGCTCATGAGATCCGCCCCGACGACGATGACCCGCCGGTGCACGCCGGTGGCGACGAGCTGGGCGCCCGTGGTCATGGCGTAGAGAAAGCCGGAGCAGGCTGCCGAGAGATCGAATCCCCAGGCTCGGGGAAGGCCGAGCCGATCCTGAATCAGGCAGGCCGTGGCGGGGAAGAGCATGTCCGGTGTTACGGTCGCAACGATCAGTGCATCGACTTCGTCCGGAGCGACGCCGCGCTGCGCCATCAGGCGCCGCACAGCTTCCGCTCCCATAGTGGAGGTCGTTTCACCGGCAGACCCGATCCGGCGCTCACGGATGCCGGTTCGGGTAACGATCCACTCGTCCGATGTGTCGAGGCGAGCGGCCAGTTCGGCGTTGGTGAGGATCCGCTCCGGTACGTACGTTGCGACCGCGGAGATGGCGGCGCGCAACGGCGTAGACCGGAGCTCGGCGGGCATGCACGAATGTATCAGGAACGATGGAACGCGGGAACGAGGGAACGAGGGAACGAGGGAACGGGGAACGGGGAAAGCGGGAATGGCTCTTCCCTCCTTCCCTCCTTCTACCCCCTATATTTCGTGCCATGCCGCCGCTGACTCGCCGCCACACCGCCACCGCTACCATCGGTGGTGTTCAGGTTGGGTTCGGGCATCCGATCGTCGTCCAGTCGATGACCAACACCGACACGGCCGACGTGCCCGCAACGGTGCGACAGGTGGCCGACCTCGCCGGAGCCGGTAGCGAGCTGGTGCGGATTACCGTCAACAACGAGGCTTCGGCGGCAGCGGTGCCCGCCATTGTCGAGGGACTCGATCGGGCGGGCGTCTCCGTACCCATCATCGGCGACTTCCATTACAACGGGCACCTGCTCCTCACCAAGTATTCCGAATGCGCCCGTGCACTGGCCAAGTACCGGATCAATCCAGGGAACGTCGGTGGCAGGCGGCACGACGAGAATTTCCGGGCCATCGTCGAAGTGGCGCTCGCGAACGGCAAGCCGGTTCGTATCGGCGTCAACTGGGGATCGCTCGACCAGAGTCTCCTGACCGAGATGATGGACGCCAACGCCGGTCGCGCCACACCCCGGGACGCGCGCGACGTCATGATGGAAGCGATGGTAGAAAGCGCTCTGCAATCCGCCGCCCTCGCCGAGGCAACCGGCCTGCCGCACAACCGGATCGTGCTCAGCGCAAAGGTGTCGGGGGTTCAGGACCTGGTCGAGGTGTATCGCATGCTCGCGAAGCGCTGTGACTACCCGCTCCATCTCGGCCTCACCGAGGCCGGGCTCGGCAGCAAGGGCATCATCGCCAGCGCCGCGGGCCTGAGCATCCTGCTGCAGGAGGGAATCGGCGATACCATTCGTATCTCGCTCACGCCGGCCCCTGGAGGAGATCGCACCGAAGAGGTCAGGGTGGCCCAGCAGGTGCTCCAATCGCTGGGACTCAGAAGCTTTGCGCCTCAGGTCACCAGCTGCCCCGGCTGCGGCCGCACCACTAGTACCTTCTTCCAGCAGATGGCTCAGGAAATTCAGGATTACCTGCGCGAAAAAATGCCGCTGTGGCGGAGTGAGCGCCCCGGCGTGGAGGATATGAAAGTGGCGGTCATGGGATGTGTGGTGAACGGTCCGGGCGAGTCGAAGCACGCCAACATCGGAATTTCGCTGCCCGGCACCTTCGAAGAGCCGAAGGCTCCGGTCTACGTCGATGGCCGCCTCCTGGTCACGCTCCGAGGTGACGACATCGTCGGTGAATTCCTCGGCATTCTCGAAAACTACGTCGCCTCCCGCTACGGGGCGGTCGAGTCCGCGGAGAAGTATTGAGCCTCGAGTCGACGCTTCAGAATCAACCCCTCACCGCGCTGGTCGTATTGTTCGGAGCCGGCCTGGTCACCAGTCTGAGCCCATGCGTGTACCCGATGATCCCCATCACCGCCGGCATCCTGGGTGGAACCGGCTCGACGCGGCGCTCGCGCGGGCGCACCGCTATGCTGACCGGTGTCTACGTGCTGGGACTGGCGCTGGTATACTCCGCGCTGGGCCTGCTGGCCGGGCTCACCGGGACCCTGTTCGGAACGGTAAGCTCGAACCCGTGGGCCTATTTCGTCATGGGAAACCTCCTCCTGGTGTTCGGGTTGGCCCTGTTGGACGTCTTTACCGTGAACGCTCCGGCCCGGCTGGCCTCGTGGGCGGGCCGGATCGCGGGCAACTCTGTCGGAGGGGTCTTTGCGCTGGGCGCAACCTCGGGACTGGTGGCGGCGCCGTGCGGGGCGCCGGCGTTTGCCGCCGTCCTCACCTTCGTGAGCACGACCAGAAGCGCATGGCTGGGCTTTCTGTATCTCTTTGTCTTCTCTCTTGGGCTGACTGCGCTGCTGATCGCCGTGGGTCTGTTCAGTGGAACGCTGGCCGCCCTGCCCCGGGCCGGGCGATGGACCCTATGGATCAAGCGCGCCGGAGGGGTACTGCTGCTGGTAATGGCCGAGTATTACTTCGTGAGAATGGGAACCGTGTTATGAGAGGAAGGCTCGTTGTCTCGTTGCTGCTTGCTTTCACGGTTGCTGGAGCCCGCGAGCTTGCCTCGCAGGAGTCGGGCATTGCCGTAGGCACCAGAGCGCCGGTGGTCCGGGTGAACGACATCGACGGCAAGTCCGTCGATCTGGGCCAATACATTGGGAAGAGACCCGTTTTTCTCGAGTTCTGGGCCACCTGGTGCGAACTTTGCGAGGAGCTCCTGCCGCGGGTCAGGGCTGCCCGGGCGGCGTACGGATCCGAGGTCGAGTTCATCGGAGTGAACGTTGCCGTCAATCAGTCGCGCGACCGGGTCAGGCGTTATCTCGAGACACACCAGCCCCCGTTCAGGACCCTGTATGACGAAGCGGGAGTCAGCACGCGCGCCTATGAAGTACCTGCCACGTCTTATGTGGTAATCGTGGATCGATCAGGCAAAGTCGCCTACACCGGGACTGGCGGCAGTCAGGAGTTCGATGGCGTGCTGCGTCAGGTTACCCAGAAATGAGCCACCACTAACAGGACCTAGTCTTCATGCGTGTTTCAGCCATTGCTTTGGCCCTTGCAGGGTTCCTGGTCACCAGCTCGCCTGCCGCTGCTCAGAAGGACGGTATGGTCAGGGCGGTTCTCCAAGGTGGTCCGGAAGTTGGCCGCCGCGCTCCCGATTTCTCGCTTCCCTGGGCCAACCGGGATGGAGCCGGACCGGTCGAGTCGCCCTACCAGTTGGCCAGCGATCGAGGCAGGACCGTCGTGGTCGCCTTCTATCCTCGAGATTTCACCAAGGGATGTACCGCTCAGATGCGTACCTTTGCGGAGCAGTACGACAGCCTCTTTGGTCCTGAGGTTACCCTGGTGGGGATCAGCACCGACTCGGTAACCACTCATTCCCGCTTCGCTGCCAGCCTGGGACTCCCTTTCCGGCTCTTGAGCGATCCGCAGCAACGGGTCTCCAAGCAGTACAGCAGCAAGGACTCGGGCGGCATTAACCGGCGCACCGTCTACGTCATTGGCCCCGACGGCAAAGTCAAATACCGTAACCTGAAGTTCAACGCGCTCGACCCCCGGGCTTACTCCGAGCTACAGGCCGCAGTCCGAACCGCGCGCGGAAGCTGACGTCAGGTGCTGCCGGGTCTCACGGGGTCGCGGGTGAGGCTCGGTACCCGACTGGCGCTAGGTCTGGCCGCCGCTAGCTGCAGTGCCTCGTATCTCCAGGCCCAGGGTCGCTCGGAGCCGCGCGAGGGGCCGTCCTGGGCCCTCAGGGGCCTTCGGAGCGATCAGTGTGTCCACTTCCTCATAGACCCCGGAACAGCTGCCAAGCTGCGCCGTGATGGGTATCGTCCCATCCGCGCCGATCAGGATCAGTCCTTGCACTCCGCCCTCCGCGGAATGACCGGTGCCCAGCCCGAATTCGCCGCCTGGATCCCCTCGTCGCTGTGCCTGTTCTACGTGGACACCATCACCGTGGGCGAGCGCACGATGGCAGAGAGGAAGGCGCGTAAGCCCCAGATGCTCGCGGTATGGACGCTGGCTACGGCAGAGCAGGGGAGTGGGGCGCGACGCGACCTAGTCCTGAACATTTCCTCCAGCAGTTCGCGCGTGGCTCGAGCTGCCGAGGCGGTCAAGCTGCGAATCCGCGAGGCCAGGTGGGCCGTGTCTCGCGTGCCCGATAGCCCGGATGAACTGCACGAGCTGAAAATCGGCAAGACCCACCTGGTGTGGAGCGGCCGAGCCGTCGGCGACAGCACGCCGGTAGAGCAGCCCATCCGGGAATCCTGGCTGATGGGCGGGGCCTCGGGCACGATCTGGAATGTCCTCATGACACTGAAGCCGGAGTGGAGCCGTCCTCTCGTTGGGGTGCTGCGGGTCGACGGGAAGGACGATCTGGCCAAGTCGCTGATGGCCTCTCCCATACGATTCGTGGGTCCTCGATACCTCGGTGGCTCGGGCGATCTACGCTTTACCCGTTGATCTGAGCCGCTCCCGATCGATCGTCCCCACTCGCCTGCGCACCACCGACCCACAAGCCTGATCCGCTCGAATTTTCCCCTTCGTGCCTCCATGACCCGAGCGATTTTTCCGCTGGAATAAGGGAAGCGGGCACTATGCTCGAAATTGCATGTCGATGATGTTCATAATTCGAATGTCTGCATAATTACTTCGGTAGAAGCGACACTGTCGACATCGACATATCTAATCTGGTCATTTAGATGTAACTAATTGTTATCAAAGCAAATACATTGATGAGTTAAAGTCACTTACGGAAGGCTGGTGAAGGAATTTATGAGGTTTTGCACGCAAATAAGATATTCACTTCGCAGGTTTTTCCACATGTGGAAAGTGGCTTTTTGAGGGCGGTTCCACCTTTATTCGCCATGGCGTTCTCACCGCTATCTCGTGGCGGCGTGCTGCGTGCTCGGCGCCTCTTCACCATGCACCCCGGCTTCCAGGGCGATGCGGTGTGGTGGGAGAACGGTCGGATTCAAGGCGTCGGCTCAGGCGTGGAGATCGACCGAGTGGCGCCGCGTCACCTGCCCCGCTTCGAGTTTCGCAACGCCCTGGTCACCCCCGGGTTCACCGATGGGCACACCCACCTGGCGATGTGGGCCCTGAACCGGCGTCGCGTAGAGCTGAGCACCTGCCGGACATACGACGAGGTGGTGGCGCGGGTGGCCGCGGCTCGGCCGGTTCAGGGCTGGATTATCGGGCAAGGTTGGAACGCCAACGACTGGTCCTCTGCGCCAGATCGGTCCGCGCTCGACCGGATCCAGCCGGGACCGGTATACCTCGACTCCCTGGATGTACACGCGGCCTGGCTGAACAGCGCGGCGCTCGCGGCGGGGGGAATAACGAAACACACTCCCGATCCATTCGGCGGTCGCATCGTCCGGGATGCCAATGGAGAGCCTACCGGTTTGCTGCTGGAGCGGGCGGTGGAGCTGGTAATTCCTCATTTGCCCGAGCCGCCGCGCGAAGTCCTGGATCAGGCGTTGCGCGAGGCACAAGCCGAGGCCCACCGGTTGGGTATCGTCGGCATCCATGAGGTGGAAAGCATGCAGACACTCGCCGCCTTCGAGCGGCTCCAGGCGTCGGGGGAGCTGCGGCTGCGGGTGCTCTTCCATCCGCCAGTGACGGCACTGCCACGCCTGATCGAGGAGGGGGTACGCAGTGGGCAAGGGTCCGACTGGTTGACCATCGGCGGGGTGAAGATGTTCCTCGATGGCAGCCTCGGCAGCCGCACCGCGTGGATGCTCGAGCCGTACGCTGGTACCCGGGACCGAGGAATGCCGATCACCGGGGAGGCTGAAGCCCGCCAGGCCATGGCCACCGCAGCGGCCGCAGGGATTGCCACTGCGGTACATGCGATTGGCGATGCCGCTGTCCGTCGCGCGCTCGACCTGATCGGTGAATTGCCCCGGGTGTCGATTCCTCACCGGATCGAGCACTTCCAGTGTGTCCACCCCCTGGACCTGGATCGCGGGGCCGCTGGAGGGATCGTTCTCTCCATGCAACCCGCTCATCTGTTCACCGACATCCAGTTAGTTGACCGACAATGGGGCGAACGGGGAAGGGGTGCCTACGCGTTCCGGTCGCTGCTACAACGCGGGGCGCAGCTGGTGTTCGGAAGTGACGTACCGGTCGCCTCCATGGATCCTCGTGCCGGCATTCATGCGGCTCTCGAACGAAAGGGCTTCGACGGCACCCCGTCGAACGGCTGGCGTCCCGAGGAGAAGCTCAGCTTCGGCCAGGCGCTGCATGCTTACACGGCGGCAGCCGCGGAGGCCGCCGGTGCCGGGGAGCGCCGCGGCAGGCTCGCCCTGGGATACGATGCCGATCTGGTGGTGTGGGAGGTGGACCCCGCGGCCGAGCGCGACGACGGCGAAGCGTTTCGCCGGGGGCATGCGTTGCTGACAGTCGTCGACGGCGAAGTGGTAATGCAGCCATGACGCGGCTCCATTAGACTCCTGCCATGTCGCGCTCGCCCATTCGCCGAACCAAGATCGTCGCCACACTCGGTCCCGCCTGGGACAAACCTGCCCAGATGACTGCGTTGCTCGATGCCGGGGTGGATGTGGTTCGCATCAATGCCTCCCACGGCGACGCCGAGACCCGGGCACGGTGGATTCACCAGCTGCGCGGGGCGTTGGGTGCCCGGCGTGAAGCGGCCGCTGTCCTGTTTGACCTGCAGGGTCCCCGCATCCGGATCGGCAACCTGCGTGAGCCGACCCGGCTCGAGCCGGGCCACCGAGTCGTGTTTGCGCCGGAAGAGAGCGCCAAGTCGGGCGAGATCCCTACCACGTACGACGACCTTGCCAGGGACGTGCGCGTTGGCGCCCGGATCCTGCTGGACGACGGTCTGCTCTCGCTCGAAGTCCGGGGCGTGGACGAGGAACGAGTCGAGGCCGTGGTCCACTACGGGGGCGAGCTCAGGGCCCACAAGGGCATGAACTTGCCAGGCCTGGAAGTCAGCGCGCCGGCGTTGACCGAGAAGGACATGGAGGACGTGAAGCAGGCGGTCGCGCTGGGGGTGGATTACATGGCACTCTCCTTCGTGCGCCGGCCCGAGGACATCGAGCAGCTGCGAGCGCTGGTACCCCGAAGCGTCAAGCTGGTGGCGAAGATCGAGAAGGACACGGCGCTCAAGAATCTCTGCGGGATCCTGGATGCCTCGGACGCCATCATGGTGGCGCGCGGCGATCTGGGGGTGGAGCTGCCCTTCGAGGAAGTTCCGCTGATCCAGAAGCAGATCATCCGGGAGGCGAGCCTTCATGGTAAGCCGGTCATCACCGCTACCCAGATGCTCGAGTCCATGGTCCACGCTCCCCGGCCTACCCGTGCCGAGGCATCGGACGTGGCCAACGCGATTCTGGATGGAACCGATGCGGTCATGCTCTCGGCGGAGACCGCAGTAGGCGAATATCCCCTCGAGGCGGTCCAGGCCATGGACCGGATCGCGCGCGAGATGGAGAGCCAGCGACAGTCTCGGGGGACCAGCATCGACGCAGCGCTCGGACGGCGGTCGGCCGGTGACGGGGCGCTCACCCATCACCGATCGGCCCCGAGCGGACCGATCAGGACTGAGGATGCCATCGCCGTCGCGGTGTGCGCGGCCGCCGAGATGCTCTCGGCTCCTCTGATCGTCTGTTTCACCAGCAGCGGCTTTACCGCCCGAAAGGTGGCTACCTGCCGTCCGACTGTACCCGTGTTTGCCTGCACGCCCGAGCCGGAGACCTTTCGTCAGCTCTCGCTGGTATGGGGCGTCACGCCCGCGCTCACCGAGCATTCCACCAACTATGACACCATGCTCGCTGCGGCCCGGCAGCAGATCCTCGAGCGCCAGCTCGCCCAACCGGGCGAGCGTCTCGTCGTCACTGCCGGAGTACCGTTCGACATGCCTGGTACTACCAACCTCCTCAAGGTCGAAGCAGTTTAGGGCATGCGCCTCACGTTTCTGGGCACGGGTACGTCGTTCGGCGTGCCCCAGATCGGGTGTGACTGCCCGGTCTGTCGCTCGACCGACCCGCGCGACAAGCGCACCAGGTCGGGCGCCATCCTCCAGGCCGCGGGCTCGACCATTCTCATCGACACGCCACCGGAGCTCAGGCTCCAGCTGATCGCAGGCGGTTTCACCCGCATCGACGCCGTGGTCTACACTCACGAACACGCCGATCACGTCAACGGAATCGACGACCTCAGAATCTTCTCCGTTCGGCAGCGGCAACCGCTGCCGATCTACGGACCCGCCGAAACGCTCGAGCGGCTGCGCGCCTCGTTCAACTACATCTTCGACGACGCGGTTCGACCATACGAGGGAACCTCCAAGCCCAGTCTCGCAATGCATCCTACCCAGCCGGATCGGCCGGTCACCGTGGCCGGTGTGGACGTTCTCCCGCTGGCCTTCCAGCATGGCCATCTACGGGTGTTCGGCTATCGCATCGGGGGCCTGGCCTACATCACCGATGTCAAGGCGATCGCCGAAGCCGAGCGCGACCGCCTCCGGGGTCTGGACGTGCTGGTGCTCAATGCGCTCTGGTGGCGTCCTCACCCGACACACTTGAGCATCTCGGAGGCCGTCGACACCGCCCGAGCCCTCGGCGCCAGCCGCACCTACCTGACGCATTTGACCCACGAGACCGGCCACTCGGAGCTCGAAGCCCGGCTCCCGGCTGGGATTTTTCCAGCGTACGACGGCCTCACCGTGGAGGTAGCGTGATCAAGCTTCAATACGGACGCATGCTGAAGGACGCGCTCGACGGCAAGCACGGGCTGTCCCGTGCCAAACTGAAAGAGCTTGCGAGCCGGTTTGGAGAGATACAGAAGGGAGTGCACAGGCGACGGCAGGCGGGAGAATACGGCTTCTACAAGCTGGTGGATCAGGAACGCCCCGTGCGTGAGATCAAGACGTTCGCCGAGGGCCTGGGACAGGCCCACGACCATGTGCTGGTGCTGGGCATCGGAGGATCAGCCCTCGGCACGAAGGCGCTGCTGAACGCGCTTCGCCGGCCCGCCTGGAACGAGTGGGACGACGAAGGGCGCGACTTTTTTCCCCGGCTCACCATTCTCGAGAACGTGGACCCTACCTCGGTCTCGGCTGCGCTTCAGCGGATTGACCCCCGGCGAGTCTTGGTCAACGTCATCAGCAAGTCCGGCGGCACGGCCGAGACGATGGCGCAGTACCTGGTGGTGCGCGCATGGCTGGATGAGGCGCTCGGATCGGCGGCCGACCGGCATCTTGTGTTCACCACCGACCCCGCGCGCGGTGCGCTCCGTGAGCTGGCACAGCGGGAACGCATCGCTACACTCGACATTCCCCCGGAGGTCGGCGGCCGTTTCAGCGTACTCTCTCCGGTGGGCCTCTTGCCCGCCGCTCTGGTCGGCATCGACATAGAGGGTCTTCTGGCCGGAGCCCGTCATGCGGTGGAGCGCGCCCAATCCGATGACCTCCTAAAAAACCCTGCCGCGCTCTACGCCGCGTTGCACTGGGCGGCCGACGCCGAGCTCGATGCCCGGGTGCACGTGCTGATGCCCTACACCGATCGGCTGCGCGAGTTCGCCGAATGGTACCGGCAGCTCTGGGCGGAAAGCCTGGGCAAGCGGACCGACCGCGAGGGGCGGGAAGTGCACGTCGGGCCGACTCCGGTCGGCGCTGTCGGAGCCACCGACCAGCACAGCCAGATCCAGCTCTTCATGGAAGGGCCGTTCGACAAAGTGATCACCTTTGTGACGGTAGACCATCTCGGCATCGATGTGCCTATTCCCGGCCGCCCCGGGCTGCCCCCCGACTTGGACTACCTTCCCGGGCACACGCTGGGTGAGCTGCTCGGGGCCGAGTATGAGGCTACCTCCGCCGCTCTGGCCCAGATGGGACGGATGAGTTGCACCCTGAGTCTGCCCGATCTGACGGCGGCCGCCGTGGGTGAAGCCGTCATGTTCTTTCAACTCGCCACTGGATACGCGGGCGCCTGGTACGGCATCGATCCGTTCGACCAACCCGGTGTCGAGCTCGGCAAGCGGCTCACCTTTGCCTCGATGGGACGGCCCGGGTATGAGCCCGCGGAGAAGGCCCCTGCGGCCTCGACCGACGAGGTGTAGGCCGACGCGTTGCGAGGCTACAGTTCCGGGCCTACCTTTGGCAAAACCCGCTTGGGTCACTGCTTACAAGAGGATGGATGGGCATGGCTGATGCAACGCAGCGGGTCATCGATCTTTACGGCGGCGCGGTGGCG
>Ga0256864_1000735_pt1 | contig 10858 bp, 11 predicted proteins | sample RVTome_11_FD_187336 | JGI IMG/M metagenome (GOLD analysis project Ga0256864, IMG submission 187336) | Soil microbial communities from uranium-contaminated site in the Upper Colorado River Basin, Wyoming, United States - RVT147D111 HiSeq ... | reverse complement strand
GGGAAGATCTTCTTCGACTACAACCAGAACGTGCGGGGAAAGTCGCTGGCCTCCATTTTCTCGCCCCGCCGCCACCCACTCGGCACGGTCTCCATGCCGGTTGGTTGGGAACAACTGGAGCGGGTCTATCCCACCGACTTCACCCTGCGCACCGCGCCGGACCTGCTAGAGAAGCACGGCGATCCCTGGGCCGGCATCCTGTCAGCCAAGCAGGACCTGGGCGCTCTCCTCGAACAGCGGACCGCCGGATGACGCGGGCGCTCAAGAGCCTCACCCGGAACGCCAACGACCGGCTGCGGTACCGTGACTTGCCCTCCTGGATCCCGCCGATGCTGGCGACGCTCACCGAACACCTCCCCACCAGCGGGAAATGGGTTTACGAACCCAAGCTCGATGGCGTGCGCGCTCTGATCTACGTGAGCGGCGGCAAGGTTCGCATCTACTCGCGCAATCGTAAGCCGCTCAACGATGCTTACCCCGAGCTGGTCGAGGCGCTGCAGGAAAGAGTACGGGGAGACGCGGTGCTCGACGGGGAGATCGCTGCCTTCGATGAGGCACGCGGAATTACCAGCTTTGCTCTTCTGCAGCAGCGCATGCAGCTTCGGGATCCCCTGCGCGCCCGGCGCAGCCAGGTGAAAGTTCGCCTGTACCTCTTCGATTGCCTGTACTACGAGGGGATCGATCTCACCGGGCTTCCTCTACTCGAACGGAAGTCGGTACTCAAGGACATAGTTCGCTACGGAAATCCGGTTTGTTTCACCCCGCATGAGACCACCGATCCCGCCACGATGCTTCGTGATGCATGCGAGCGGGGAGCTGAGGGAATACTCGCAAAGCGGGCGGATTCAAGATACGTCAGCGCGCGCTCTTTGGATTGGCTCAAGATCAAGTGTCTGCGCCGGCAAGAGCTCGTCATCGGCGGCTACACTGCTCCGCAGGGGTCGCGAGAACGGTTGGGTGCCTTGCTCGTGGGCTATTACGACGGCACGTCGCTGCGCTACGCCGGCAAGGTCGGCACCGGCTACGATCGCAGGACCCTCGAGCTGCTCCACCAGCGGCTGGTGCCCTTACACCGAGCCAAGTCACCGTTTGCGGAAGGCCCGGTTCCCACCGGTGATGTTCAGTGGGTCACGCCCAAGCTCGTCGCGGAAATCGGGTTCTCCGAGTGGACCTCGGCTGGACTGCTGCGGCACCCGAGGTTCATCGGCCTCCGGGACGACAAGCCGGCGAAGGAGGTGCGGAAGGAAGACTGAGGCCCGGTACGGCAGAGCGCCCGGACCCCCTTCAATATCCCACATTCACCACCCCGCCACCACCTGGGTAGCCCAAAGCAAGCGTAGAAATAGCAACGACTTACTGCAGTAGGCTCGGGGGAGACCCGAGCCGGCAGGCCTCTGCATGGTTCTTGCCTTCTGAGCGGCGGTCGAATCGTCCCACCTGACACTTCGAAGGAGCTCGTATGCGCGCAGCTCGCCAGATGATCTGGTCGGGTCTTGCACTCATCGCGCTGCTCGGCATGGCAGCCATGCCGGCGCACGCCCAAGGCAAGGCCCACGGCAAGAACAAGCACTATGTGGTGTCGAGCGACAGGGCCATCACCGTGACCCGGACGGTACTGGTGCGGCGGGGCTTTGAGGTCGTGCGCATCGAGCGGGTCGGGCCCACCCAGGTGGTGTACTACCGGCCCGGAAAGAGGTGGCGCGGCAAGGGCAGGCCGCCGGTCTACCGAATGGTGATCCGCACGGTTCGTGAGCGGGTGGTCTTCGAGGAGACCGACCCGGCGGTCCTGATCGACATCGATGTCAAGCTGAAACTCTAGACAGCAACCCCTTTCCCTCTCGATACCCAAGCGGAGGCTCAATGCGTGGCGCAGCGTGGATGGCTCGGATCTTGGCGGTGGGCGGCGTGCTTCTGGTGGCCGGGGTGCAGCCGGCGACCGCTCAACGGATCAGCATCGCTCCCAACATCGGCGTCTACGTGCCGACCACCGAGCTGGTGAAGGCGGCGAGCGGTGACTCTTCGTTCAAGCAGGAGATGAGCATCACTCTGGGCGGCCGAGTGGGGATCTTTTTCAGCGAGCGGCTCGGGCTCGAGCTGACCGGAGCCTATGCGCCGAGCGATTTGAAGTTCACCCGGACTGGGCTTGCCGATCAGAACCAGGACGCGAACATCTTTACCGGTAGCGGCCGGCTCACCTACCAGATCGTGCCTTTCTCGGGTCCCGTGGCGTTCCAGGTGACTGGCGGCGTCGGCGTCATCAACCGGAGTGGCGCCTTCTATGCGGGCATGGCCAAGAAGACCGATATCGCGGGTACGTTCGGGGCGGCAGCTCGATTCCGGGTAGGGAAACTGCTCCGACTCCAGCTGAGCGCCGAGGACTACCTCTACAAGCCCAAAGCCGATATTCCGGGCTTCGGCCCGTCGGCGGTGAAGAAGCTGCAGAACGACATTCATATGGCGATTGGCTTGGGAATCCCCCTTCTTGGGCTGGGGCAGCTGGGACAGTAAGTCGGCTGTTACGCAGCAGAGGGCGGCTCTGATCCCAGAGCCGCCCTTTCTGTTACCGGACCATCACTTCCTGCAGGTGATCCGGTTCACACTCCTCACCATTCCCGCTTCACAGCGCTCCCCTCCCGAATGAGCCATCCTTGGCCAGTCCGCGGGACGCCCGCGGATTCTCTGGGGCGCGCCTGCAAGCCCGCGCCAGGTACTGTTGCCACAATGGGTTCTGTTCCCAATCAGGGAGTGTGTAAATGTCGAATCACAAGCTTCTCAAACTGGCCTCCGGTCTGGTCGCCGCGACGATCGTAGCCACAGCCGCCGCGTCTCCCGCTGCCGCACAGGGCGGTGTGGAGCTGACTCCCTGGGCCGGGATATACATTCCGACCAGCAATTCTGTAGGTGCCCTTGACGAGGACATCTCCCGTGACGTGAGCGTTGCCGGCGGAGCCCGGCTGACCTTCTGGGGCAGCGGCGCGCTCGGGTTCGAAGTGACCGGTGGCTACGCGCCGGCGAAGATCGGTAACGAGACCATCAACGAGACCGGCAACACCGATCTGCTGCTCGCCAGCGGACGCCTGCTGCTGGCTCTTTCGCCGGTGAGTAACAGCGTCGGCTTCTACCTCGCGGGTGGGCCCGCGCTGCTGACCCGCGGCAGCAATCCGTTCGATGACGACCGGAGCAGCACCGACATCGGCGGCGTTCTCGGGCTGGGCTTCCGCTTCGGCGGAGGCGACGACAACCGGGTGGGCTTCCGGGTCGATATCGAGGACTACCTCTACAACGGCGACTTCGGCGGCGGCGACGACTTCCAGAACGATCTGGTAGCCTCGATCGGCGTTTCGATCGCACTTGGAGGCAGTGCCAGCGACTAAGCAGTAGGAAACCTGCAGGGCTCGAGGGGCGTGCCGCCGGAGCAGATCTCCGGCAGTACGTCCCCTCTTGATTGCATGGGCTGTGGGCTATGAGCTATGAGCTATGAGCTATTGGCTACTCCGTCAACCAAAACAGCCCATAGCCCATAGTCCATAGCCAATAGCCCAACAAGGTGGGTGGAACGGGCCACAGGGGGCCCGTTCCCGGCGAGATGAGTAAGAAGGGGATTTTGAAGGGGGCAAGCAGCAAGAGCCAAGTTAGACAGCTCGCCCGGCCGCAGAGCAGGGGACTCGGGGCTTATTCGGACGTCTCGCGCTTCACCGTCCAGCCGCGCTCTTACTAGTGGCCAAGTATAGGCTCGGGGAGGGGTGCTGCTGTGCGGTAGATCACACCGCGTGGAACAGGCTCGGGTCGAGAACGTTCTCCTCGACGATCTGTCGAACCGCTATCATCCGGATCCCTCGATCGCGCCAGGCTGCGATCAGCCGCGCACCCTCCTCCGGGTTGAGGGCGCGTACCGCGTCGGTCACCAGAAACAGGGTGGCGTGCGGCAGCACACGCATCAGCCCTTCGACCGCGTACTTGTCGCAGAAATCAGTGGCAACGCCGTAGATGACGACGGCCTCGGGCTCCAGGGCTCGGAGCAAGGTGGGCACATTGGCGTTGGTGAATACGTCCAGCGCCCGCTTGTGCAGCAGGAAGTCGCCGCGATGCGCGAGGACCTTCTGGGCCAACGCGCCCGGGTCCTGCAGCTCGGGCTCGATCACCAGCGGATTGCGCAGCTCGGTCTCGCTGATCTTCAGCTGGCCCGGAGTCCCCCGCATGCAGTGGGGGGGAAATGTCGTGCTCCAGTCCGGCTCGTCGCTGATCTCGGCATCGGATAGCTGGTGATTGTCCGCCGAGGCCACGATGGGGATGCGATGGGCGTGGGCATAGTCGGTGAGCGCCTTGACCGCGGGGATGATCTCCTCGCTGCCCGGCACGTACAGCTTGCCGTCGGACTTCATGAAGTCGTACGCCGTGTCGACGTCCCAGAAGATGAGCTTCGTCATTCGACCTCCAGCATGATTGTCACCCTGAGAGCCTGCCCCGAGCCACCGAGCGAGGGGGTGCGTTAGCGCCCGAGGGGGCCATAGCTCAACCGGCCCTTCGGCCCCTTCGCCTTCGGCTCAGGGTGACAACGCTCTTACCTCTTACCTCTCACTTCTCACCTTATCAATCTACCCGCTCTAGTCTAGGATTAGCCCGATACTCCCGCCCCACTTTGGCGCACGGCCTTCCATCTTTCAACACCACGTCGGCGGTGAAATCGAACCGCCCCTGAAACAGGGACGACCCCACGCCATACCCGTCCACCGGCACCTTCTGCTGCTCGAAGGCACGGATCTTGTCAACCGTGAAGCCTCCCGAGACCACGATCCGGACCGCGGGAAAGCCCTCACTGTCGAGCGCGCGGCGAACATTCCACACCAGCTGGGGATTGACGCCGCTGGGCTTGAAGTACCCCATCTCGTGCCAGAGAGAGCGGTCCACCAGGGTCTCGCTGGTGTCGAGCCGAACGCCGTAGAGCCGGTCGCCCAGCGCCCGGGCCACCGCGAGCGAGGTTTGCACGCAGTCATTGTCGAAATCCACCAGGCTGATCAGCTTCACCTTCGGGCCGATGTGCTCGGCGAACTTCCGGGTCGCCAGGATGGTGTCGCCGCCGTAGGCCGCGATGAGCGCGTGCGGCACCGTCCCGATGCCCTCGCTCCCCCACCAGGAGGCCTGCGCGTCGGTGGAGACCCCGATGGCCCCCGCTACGTGCGCCGCGTACCCGTCGCCGGTCTGCACCAGCCAGTGGTCGTGCCGCGCGGGAAAGAACATGATCTCCTTCGGGGCCGCGGCCTCGACCACCCGCCTGGTATTGGTGGCAACCCGAGTGCGGCGGGCAAGCACACCGAGATAGAGGGTCTCCAAGTGGGCAAAGGCATCGTACGGCCCGTCGATCAGCAGCACCGTTTCCCAGGGCTCGACCTCGTCACCATCATAGAGCGCATGAACCTCCAGCTCGGGCCATTCGATGGCACATAGCTTCAGGATCGCGATGGCCTCATCCATGCCGCCGAGAAGGGCGGAGCTCTTCCCAAACACCTGCATGGTGACGCGGGGACGATGTCGGTCGGCCAGGAGGATCTCGCGGGCGCGCACGAAGTACTTGTCGGAGTAGTACCCGGCACGCATCTTCGCGACCGGCAGATTGAAGATCTCGGGATCGAGTCGTGTGCCAGCGCGCATTCAGGGCGGCGGTGCGTCGAAGCGCTGCGATTTCAGCTCGGCGAGTGCCGACCGGAGCCGGCGGATATCGCGCGCGGTGGGATGCCGATCGATGAGCCGGCGCAGCTCCGCCATCGCCCGTCCGGGATCGCCCAAGTGCCGCTCGTGAAGCTCGACCAGGGCGAGCCCGATCCTGAAATCGTCCCGGCCGGAGAGCGGTGCGGCGTTGCGGAGGTTATCGAGCTCGAGTGCCGCCGTCTCGGCATGCCCCAGCGATTCGGCCAGGAGCTTCGCCCGCCGGAGGGAGGCCTCGACCCGCTCGGGCTGGTTCCGCGCCCGCTCGGCGTAGGCTTCGGCTGCGGACATGACCTGGCCCCGTGCCACCATCGACTCGATGGCGGAGTAGCCGCCGCCGGCCCGCATCAGTCCGATGTTGGTGAGGGCCTGGAATAGGCCGTCAATGACCGGCTCGAGCACTCCGGAGGTAAAGCCGACCACGAGGCCGTACACGGCCCACAGCGCGCCGACCAGTTGAAGCGCCCTGGTCTCGGCTCCAGTCACGGCGAGAACGACCGCGATCACCGTCCCAAAGAGGGCGATCGCCCCCACGACCAGGCGAACGAGCCCGAACGGTTCCTCGGTGGAACGGTTGGCACGCTCGAATGCGGAGCGGAATGGAGAGTTAAAGATCAAGCCGGGAAGTTAGGAAGCGCGGGGGAACCGAGCAAGCGATTCGCCTGCCGGCTCGGTTGACTTTCCCATCGGGCGCGGCCTAAATCCTCAAGCGCCGACGGTCCATTCCCACTGGAGGCTTCCCCATGTCACAGCCGGTCTCCCGCCGCACCTTCCTGGGGGCGAGCGGACTTGCAGCGGCCAGTGTGGCATTGCCCTCGATGTCCCCCGCCGTCCTCCGGCGGGGCCGGAGCCGGCCGGCTGTCGTGAGCTCGAGCAACGGCCTTCGCGCGGTCAACCGGGCCATGCAGCTCGTGCTCGGAGGGACCGACACCCTCGACGCGGCCGTGGAAGGCGTCAAGATTCAGGAGCTCGATCCGTCGGACAATTCAGTCGGCTACGGCGGCCTCCCCAACGAGGAAGGCGTCGTCCAGCTCGACGCGTCGTGCATGCACGGTCCCACTCGGCGAGCGGGGGCCGTCGCCGCCCTGGAAGGGATCAAGACGCCGAGCGAGGTAGCCAGGCTGGTGCTCAAGTACACCGACCACATCCTGCTGGTCGGCGAGGGCGCCAAGCGCTTCGCGCTCTCGTACGGCTTCAAGGAGGAGGATCTGCTCACTCCCGAATCGCGGCAACTCTGGCTCACCTGGCGTGCCAACCGGGGCCCGGATGACGACTGGCTCGATGTGCCGTCGGACGAGCGCATGGTGGTGCGACCCACCGGCACGATCAACCTCAACGTGGTGAACGCCAAGGGCGACGTCTCCTCGGTGACCACCACCAGCGGACTGGCCTGGAAGATTCCGGGCCGGGTCGGCGACTCGCCGATCGTCGGCGCGGGGCAGTATACCGACAACGACGTCGGAGCCGCCGGGTCCACCGGACGGGGCGAGGCCAACATCATGGCCTGCGGAGGATTCCTGACCGTCGAGAACATGCGCCGGGGGCTCAAGCCCACCGACGCCTGCATCGAAACGCTCAAGCGGGTGGTCCGGCTCACTCCGCCCCGGCTGCTGCGGGATGGTCGGCCCACGTTCAACCTGCTGTATTACGCCGTCACCAAGCAGGGCGACTTCGGCTCCGCCTCGCTTTATCCGGACCGCTACGCCGCGCACGACGGCAAGGACGGCTCGCTGCGCGATACCGCGTACCTCTATCAGAGGCGCGCGTGAGGCGGCGGGCCAGTCTGCTCTTCCCCACCTTGCTCTGGGCGGCGCAGCTCGCGGCGCAGGAGGCCGAGGAGCCCGATCCAGGCACACCCTGGCGCACCAGCTATTTCCCCTACATCAACGGGGGAACCAACGATGGGCCGGTGTTCGCCTTCCGGGTGCACCACTGGCAGCCGGCGGAATACGAGGACCGGGTCACCGCCAATGGAGCCCTCACCGCCGACGCGGGCGTTACCCTGCGGGGCAGCCGTCACGTCGCAGTAAAGTTTCGCGCTCCGCAGCTCTTCAACGGGTGGCGTCTCAACCTGCTTGCTGCCGCCACCCGGGAGGTGCGCTTCGGCTATTTCGGGCTTGGCAATGACACCGAGAAGAACGACGACCTCGTCACCCCGGCTCAGCCGTTTCTGTATCGGGTCCGGCGCACCCGCTACCTGGGACAGGTCGAGGCCACCCGGTTGATCCGCGGCCCGCTCCAGGTGGCGCTCCTGGGGAATCTGGAGAACGCGCGGTTCACCGCACTCCCTCAGCCATCCACTTTCCGCAACGATTTCTCGACCGAGCTGGATCAGACCGACGCGTCAGCCCGAGTGGCGCTGGTGTACGACACCCGGGACAACGAGTTCAACACCCATCAGGGACTCCTGCTCGAGGCCGGAGCCCAGGTCGGCAGCGGAGGAGACGGCTATACCCGGCTATACACCGTGCTCCGCGGCTACGTGATGCCTCGCGAGGGGACGGTCGTCGCGGCGCGGGTTGGCGCGTCGGGAATGGGCGGCGGACCGACGCTCGATGCCCGCTTCACGATTCCGGGCTGGGAGAAGGAGATTCTGGTGCTGGGCGGCCAGTACTCCCACCGCAGCTTCGACACCGGTCGCTTCGCCGGGCGCCACGTGCTCTTCAGTAATCTCGAGGTCCGCCACGACCTGCTGGCCTTCGGGGACCTGGGCGCCATCACGTTGCTCGGCTTCCTCGATGCCGGCCGGGTGTTCGAGCAGGATTTCAAGCTTACCGCGGACGATGTGAAGGTCGGCGGGGGCGGTGGGATTGGCCTGAGGATCCTGCGTTCGACGATCTTCGCCTTCAACTTCGCCGGGGGGCCGGACGGGTTCAACTTCTCGGTGGGGAGTGGGTGGATGTTCTGACGGCGGGGCGGCGGGGCAGTATCGGAGAGGCCGAGCTTGCCAGTGTTCAACGCCTTCGGTTCGCTCAGGGAAACGCCCGCGGTGCGATGTTTGGCGGGGTAGGCTTCTCCTGCCCCGCTGCCCCGCTGCCCAGCCCCGCTTTCTCCAGTACCTCCCTGATCGTCGTCTCCCCCCGGTCGCGGGCGTACCACTTCCGGATCTGTGGATAGAGCTCGGTCTTCGGGATGATGCCGCGGTTGGCCATGACCCAGGCCTGGAGCTCGGTGGGACGCGGACCCCAGTGGCCGATCTCCTCCAACGACTCGTCCAGCGCAATTACAATGGGAATCGAGCGTGATCCGTTGGTCAGGTACTGATCCATGACCTCGGGGTTGGCGTCGCGCATGATGACGCGCAGCTCCAGCCCGGGCACCTCGTCCACCAGCTTGGCGACAACAGGCACCGTGTTGGACGCATCGCCGCACCAGTCTTCCGCGATGACCAGGAACTTGCGCTTTGCCCCGGGAGGCACTGCCGCCCTGGCCCAGTCCGGAACCCGCGCCAGCTTGTAGATCGCCTGCCATAGGCCACAGTGCTCGGCCTTACACGCGGCGAGGAACGCCTCGAAGGTGAACGCCTCGTCCCACAGTTTCCTGAAGTCCAGCATTTACTCTCCATCCTGAAGCGGCTGCTCTCAGAACACGAGGCCGGCCAGTCAAGTTCCCTCCACGACAAGTCATTGCGAGGGCGCTGGCGCCCGAAGCAATCCGGCCGTGAGCGCGCGAAAGCTACTGGATCGCCACGCGGGCCTTCGGCCCGCTCGCCATGACTCCGCCTCAGATCTCTTCGATCCTGACCCCCCGCCTGGCCAGCTCGGCCACGTAGGCAGCGAACGGGACCGCCTCATCCGGGGTGTGCACCCCCTTCTCCGTGACCCGGCCGTCCACCTGCATCTGCCCGGTGATGGACAGCGAGTACCCGGTGGTTCGCATCATCGCGCTGATGCCGTGCCGGGCGTCGTAGTAGTCGATCAGCCGGAAGGTGACCTGCTTCGGCTTTCCGCCATTCTGGCCGGTCACCCGCACCTGGAGGGCGACGAGATCGCGGCCCTCCGGCTTGTGGAGCTTGGGATGCACGGCCGCGATGAACATGTCGCGGGGTGCCACTTTCTTGCCCTTCACCTCGATCGGCTCGTTGGCCAGCAGGCCGAGGTCCCGGATCGGACGCATGATGGCCACGTGCCCCGGATAGCGGAGCGTCTTGTACTCCATCACGTCGATCTTGCCAGCGTAGGCAAAGGGCAGCGTGCTGATGCCCCCACCGGTGTGAAATGCCTCCAGCGTGCCGACCGGAGCGGGAAACTCGACCGCCTCGACCTCGCTTAGGGCCTCGACCTGCACCGGCTTGCCGCCTCTGAGGACCCAGGATGGCGTCGTGTAGTAGTCGAGCGCGCCCTCGAGCGAGTACACAATCTGATAGTTGAGTGGGGGCTCGGGGCTCTGAGGCAAGCCGCCCACGAAGATCTTCACCTTCTCGGCCCGATCCAGCCGGCGAATTCCCTCGGCGGCCAGGATGTTCACCATCCCCGGGGCAAGGCCGCAGTCGGGGATCACCGAGATCCCCTGCTTCAGGGCTTGCTGGTGCAGCTTCTTCTGGGCGAGGACGATATCGGTATTGCCGCCGAGATCGGCGAAGTGGCATCCGCATTCGACCGCGGCCTTGGCCATCGGGCCGTTGTAGTAGTAGGGGATGGCACTCAACACCGCGGCGTGACCGGTAAAGGCCGCATGGATCGCCGCGGAGTCGGTGACGTCGAGCTTGAGGGTGCGGAGCCGACCTTTCCAGTCTCCCGCAAGAAACTTGGGCAGCTTCTCGGGCTTTAGATCGGCCAGGGTAACCTGGCTGACCGCAGGATTCTGGAGGAGATCGTAGGCGCAGGCGCAGCCCTGAAGTCCGGCACCGAGAACCAGCAGTTTCATTACTACCCCACCAAGGTGTAGAGAAAAAGCCTCGGAAAATAGCGGGGGTGCGACTCGGTGTCACCCTGAGCCGTAGCGCAGCGCAGGCGAGGGGGCGAAGCTGCACTTACATTGAAGCCTCATGCCATCACCAAGCTCCGACCCCACTCCCCCGCCCCGACGAGACGGCGCCGCCACCCGCCAGCGCCTGCTTCGCGCGGCGGCCGAGCTTTACACCACCATTGGTTATCGGGCCACCACCACCCCGGAGCTCGCCGCCCGCGCCGGGGTGGCGGAGGGGACGATCTAC
>Ga0256864_1000734_pt1 | contig 10887 bp, 9 predicted proteins | sample RVTome_11_FD_187336 | JGI IMG/M metagenome (GOLD analysis project Ga0256864, IMG submission 187336) | Soil microbial communities from uranium-contaminated site in the Upper Colorado River Basin, Wyoming, United States - RVT147D111 HiSeq ... | reverse complement strand
GGCCGACGGTCATGAGATAGTCCTCACCGAACCAGTGGTGAGTGTTTGCGTTGTTCGGGTCTAACTCCAGCGCGCGGCGAAAACCGCGTTCCGAGGCCGGCCAGTCCCACTCATAGAGTGCGTAGATATCAGCGAGAGCGGCATGTGCTGCCCCCAGCATGCTGTCGAGGCGGAGCGCCTGGAGCGCGGCAGCCTTGGCCCGCGGGTAGGTCTGACGCGGCGGAACGTCGCTCCAGAACGGCAACACGATATAGACGTCCGCCAGCCCGGCGTGGGCCAGCGCGAAGCCCGGATCGCGTGCGATCGCCTGCTCGAACAGCTCTCTGGCTTGGGTGAGTCCATCGGCGGTGCGCCGGTTAAAGGCGTGCCGCCCCCGCAAGTAGAGGTCATACGCAGTGAGGTCACGGGTGGGTCGTTCCGCCAACTGCTCCCGCTCGCCGGCGCTCAGCGCTACATCGAGCGCTTGGGCGACCCGCCCGGCGATGTCTGCCTGTACCTGAAACACATCCGTGAGTGGCGCCTCAAAGGGCTGCTGCCATCGGGTTGAACCGGTAGACGCCTGTACCAGCTCGGGACTCACCCTCACGCGGCTGCGGCCGCCCTGAGCCTTCTCCCATCGCACCGTGCCGGTCAGCAGATAATCCACGCCGAGCTCCCGGCCAATCTCCTGCGGAGTCTTCATCGTCTGGGTGTATTGACTGGAGCTGCTGCGGGCGATCACCTGCATACCAGGCAGCGCTGCCAGCTTGCCCCGAACGTCATCGGTTATTCCATCGGCGAAATACTCATCCTCGGCCTGGTTCAGGTTGACGAACGGCAGCACGGCTATGCGCCTGGGACCGGCGTCGCCACCCTGCGAGCGGCGCCAGGCGAACAGCACGCCAAGGCCGAGCAGGAAACCCACACCCAGCACAGCCAGGAGCGGAGCGCGGATCCGTTTGGAGCGCGTGGCCGCCGCTGTGCCGGTAGCCGGGTAGCCATCGGAAGACGGCGCCGTGCTCAACGCTCGGCAGAGCTCCGCGGCAGTTTGGAACCGGTCGGCGGGTATGGGCGTGAGGGCCCTGAAGACCGTCTGCTCGACGCCCTCTGGGACTGCGGGGCGCAACAATCGTAACCGCGGCGTGTCGCCGCTGAAACGCTTGGCCATGACTGCCTGCGGCGTGGCCCCGGTAAACGGCGGCTCCCCTGCTAGCATCTCGTACAGAACGATGCCTAGCGAATAGACATCGCTACGGGCGTCTGCAGCCTCTCCCATGGCTTGCTCGGGAGCCATGTAGGCTGGCGTCCCGATGACAATTCCCGCGTCGGTCAGACTTTCGCCCTGCTTGGCTGCCCCCAATGCTCGCCCGATACCGAAGTCGGCCACGAGCGTGTGGCCTTCAGTCAGGAGGATGTTGTCCGGCTTGATGTCCCGATGAACCACTCCATGCCGGTGAGCATAATCCAGTGCCTCCGCGGCCTGCCGGGCAATTTCGAGCGCATCCTTCAGGGGCAGTTGCTTCTCCCGACGGAGCCGGTCCCGGAGTGATTCGCCCTCGACATAGGGCATGGTGAACCAGAGGCACCCCGCTGTCTCGCCGGAGTCGTGTACCGAGAGGATGTGAGGGTGTTGGAGACGAGCGGCAAGCTTGATCTCTCGCAGGAAGCGCTCCGGTCCCAGAGTCGCTGCCAGCTCCGAGTTAAGTACCTTCAGCGCCACCGGCCGGTCGTGCTTCAGGTCATGGGCCAGGTAAACCGTTGCCATGCCTCCGCGACCGAGCTCCCGCTCGAGCACATAGCGGCCGGTGAGCCCGGCTCGAAGTTGGCTATGGAGGTCTGGCAATCGGGGTCTCGCTCGTGAAGGTGGAATGCTAGCGCCGCAGGAAAGGGCTGGCCAGCCTGCGACAGCGAGCGGTTGCGGCGCATCCCTATTCTGTTGTGCCTGCGTGGGAAGCACCCTAACTTCTGAACCATACCGCCCCAGGACAGGTCCTCCGTGCCTAGCCGGTCTTCCCGATCCCCCTCACTCTGGCCGCCATCCTCGACCGTGCTCCGGTATGGCATGGCCGTTCTGTCGGTGGGTGGGGCACTGCTGCTGATGCGGGGCCTGCAACTCCTCTCGGTGGCCGACGCCGGGCCGGCGCTGCTGCTGGCCATTGTGGTGAGCGCGCTCTATGGCGGCCTGGGTCCGGGACTCCTGGCCCTGGCGCTTGCCTCGTTTGTCTCGCGCGATCCTGGAGTACTCATTACCGGAGCTCTTCTTGCCGGCGTATGTGCCCTGTTCCGGCGGGTCCCGGCCGGGGTAGCGCCGGGCCGACCCAGCGAACCGGATAATCCTCCCTCAGATCCCCCCCCTGACCGATTCCAAAGAACCGGTGTCGCCTCGCCCGCATTCGCTCCGGACGCCGCGCGACCCGTTCCGCCGTTCGTCGAGGTGACCTCCGGGGCCACCTGGCGCTTCCACCATGAGGAGCCGCTCGATATCACCCTGCCCGAGGATGACCAGGTCGAGCACCTCTATCTCTATTCGGTCCTGGCCGAGTGTAACGATGCCTTCGCCAGGATGTACGGGTTCCGCTCCGCGGCGGATGTGATCGGTACCCGGCTGGTGGTGTTTCTTCCTCCCTCCAGGCCCGAGAACATCGCCTACCTCCGCACCTTCATCCGCAGCGGCTACCGGCTCGAGGACGCAGAATCACAGGAAATCGACCGCTACGGCAACGCCAAGTGCTTCGTGAACAACCTGGTGGGGATTTTCGAGCGGGGACAACTGGTGGGGGCCTGGGGTACCCAGCGAGACGTTACCGAGGGGAAGCGAGCGGAAAACGCTCAGGAGAACCGCTCCCGAATCCATTCCACGAAGAGCTCCTCGCAATAGGGGTTGTTCGCCGAGTTCGCCACCTTCACCCTCCGTCCATCCGGCAACACCGCAAAAGCACAGAATTGAGCCACCGTCGGTTTCCGGTTGGGGCCGGTGCATTCCGGCACCGCGGTGTGGTTCACCACAATCCAAACCGGCTCGGACGGATGATCCTGCTGCCACCGGGCGCAGGTACCGTCGATGTCGGGATCGACCTGCAGACCGGTCGGCTGGATGATGATCTGGGCCAGAACCGTTCCAGCGGCTTCTTCCGCAGCAGCCGGCCTGACGTATTGCCACGGCGTGCAGGCCTCCTCCGGTGTCTTGCCGGGGTGTTCCGCGGCGACGCAGGAGAGGCCGCTCACCGTCTGACCGACGGCCGGCGAGGGGAAATTGATTGTGTCGGCGAACTGATCTGCGACCTGCATCGAGACCAGAGTGTCCTCCTGCAGCTCCGCCAGGACCCTGACCCTGATCGAGTCGGGTCGGCCGGCCGAATCCGACAGGGTGAGGTCCCACGAGACCACTACCTGGAGCGAGTCGGTGAGCTGGGAGATCGCCGATCTGACCTCGGTTGCCTGGGAGAGGTCTGGAAGAGTTGCCCGAGGAGCGCTGTGGCTCAGGAAGCCTTCCACCATGAGCACCGCCACCAGGCTGATGAGGCCAATGTAGATCAGCCAGGTCCGTGTGGGCGGCGTAGCGGGAGCGGGGAGTGCCGGAGGCTCAGATCGCCGCCGGCGGGTGCTTCGTGCTCGTACTTCAGGTTCCATTTCCGACCTCGACCCAGCTGAGTTCACTCCAGCACCTCGGGACCCTGCTCAAAGACGACGTCGACCGGGATGCCCTTCGATCCCAGGCGAGCCAGGTCCTGCTGCAGGGTTGGGGACAGCTGCCCCCGCTGGGCCATGAAGCGGGTCACACTCTGGTAATCGCCGTCGCCCTGAAACCGGAGAATCTGTCCGGCCAGCGCGTCAACCGCGCTCCGCATCCTGGGGAAGTCGACGCGGTAGCGCCCGGTGGCCGAGTCGCGTGCGAACGCGCCCTGCTCCTCAAAGAAGGAGAACTGGGCCGCATTGGCCCTCCCATGGGCGCTGGAAGCCCCGAATCGGACCGAACGAAAGATGCCTGCCATGAACGTCACGTAGTTGTCGTTCAGATCCTGATCCTTCAACTCCCCGCGCTCGTGCAACTTGGTGATCATGAAGAGGCCCAGGATGTCAGCCTTGCCCTCCTCGAGGGCACCGGCTTGCTCTTTGAGCGCCTCCCGAACCGTCCCCGTGCCGGTGATCGTGTTCTTGATGCCCAGTCCGTGGGCCACCTCATGGAACATCACGTTGGAGAAGAAGGCATCGAAGGTGATGTGCCGGCGCTGGTCTTCGGCCACCAGCTCGTCAGCTATCGGGGTGAGAATCTTGTCGAACTTGGCTTGCATTGCGTTCTTGAGCTGTAGCCTCCGGGTGCCTTTCCGAAGCTGGACTTCCTCGTCGTTGGGGAGATTGATTGCAATCGTCTTCGATCCGGCGTTGGCATCGCCGGCGTAGTACAGGGCATCGTAGGCGTTGAGGTCGGAGTCAGTGCCCGGTCTCTCGCGCTTGTAGGCGGCAGGGACGGGCAGCTGGCTCTGCAGGCTCGGGAGCATGGCCGCGTACCGCGCCAGCCGGCCGCTCCACTCCTTGTCCTTGATCAGTACGAAGGCTTCGTTCGCCGCCTTGTACCCGAAGAGCCGGTCCTCATAGGTCTCGATCGGGCCGATCACCACCTCGATCGTGTTGTCCTTCATGTCCAGCCAGGCCAGGTCGCTCGCCTGGTAGTCGTCGGTTTCGATCGCGCGGGCGCGCAGCTCGAGATACCTGCGGAGCCCTCCGTCGGCGAGCCGCGCCGCCTGCCGCAACTTCGTCACCGCTGGTCGTATCTCCTCGGCGAAGGCCTGGTGGTAGGGAACCGCGGTCAGGGCGCCCGCGGAGTCCCGTCTGACCAGCGTGTACTGGCTGCGCAACGCGGTTCCCTTCAGCTCTTCCTTGGTCATGTCGCGAGGATAGAACGCCGCGCCTTCGGGCTTGGGACCCGCTCCTTCCACGAACGGAGTGTTGTTGTCCAGCCGATCCCAGGGGCCGTAGTTGATCTCCGCGTACCTTCGGGTGGCCGGGTTCTTGATGCTGCCGAGCAGGGAGTCCCGGTTGCCGTAGGCCTGGCGCCAGAAGATCGCGTCCATGGACCGCGCGGCATCGATCAGGAGGGGAATCATCTGCCGCTCGTTGCTGGTCAGCTTGTCCAGGTCCATGGTGAGCCGCACGGTGGTGTACTGGGCGAGTTTCTTCTCGATTGGGGAGGTAGATCCTCCGGGGCTCGCACCGGCCTTGGACGGCTCACCCTGACAGGCCGTTACACTAAGAATGCCTGTCGCCAAGATCCATGTTGTCCAGCTCGTCATCAGAAATCCCGGTGAAGACCTCAGCTCAGGCCCCTTCGCAGAGTTTATCCTGAGCGCAGCGAAGGACTCAGGGTGACAACCTGTCAGGTTCGCGCTGCCCCGCTGCCCCGCTGCCCCGCCTTGTTACCGCCCTTCCAGCTCCCGCTCACCAGGGGTATGCCGCCCCGCCCGGCCGGCACCGGGATGAGCCTTGGCCTCGTGGTATCGCTCGCCCTTGAGCCTGATGAAGGTGACGAACTGTTCGTATTCGTCCTCCGAGAGCGCGTCGGCTATGGCGGGTATCAAGCCCTTTACCAGCGTGATCCGCTCCTCGAGCGCCAGCGTGTTCGCCTGGTCCACCAGTGCTCGAAGGACGGGGTGGTTCATCCAGTTGGTCTGTTCGCTGGTTGTCATTGACGCTCCAGGGGTGGGGCAGGCTAGTGGCTCGCAGCCGCTGCGAGGGAGGCGATCTCGAGCGCTCGATCCAGCTCGGCGTAGAGGTGTCCGGTATCCCGCCAAACTCCGCAGGCCCCGGCCTCCAGCAGCTCTGATTCGGTGCTGCACCCCGACAACAGGCCGAGGAAGGCAATGCCCGCTGCCCGGGATGCCTGGCCATCATATACAGTGTCGCCCACCACGGCGCAGGCAGCCGGTGAAAGATCCAGCCTCTCCAACGCGACGAGCAGCAGGTCAGGCGCGGGCTTGCTGGCTTCTGCGTCGTCCCTGGTAGCCAGGACATCGGCCAGACTGATCAGGTCGATGCCGGCGCTCCTCATCGTGGCCTCAAGGTGCTTCTGATCGCTCGATGTGGCTAGTGCGGTTTGGATTCCCCGTTCGTCGAGTGCCTTGAAGAGCTCCCGAACCGAGGGGAAGACGCCGAAACGCACCCGTCCCGCGATCTTGAGAAACTCCTCCTTCTGGGCCTTGCGCAACGCCTCACCGTCGCGCCTCTCCGCCTTCTCGCCCAGGATTGCGGGCACCAGCAGATCGCCGCCCTTGCCGATCTCCACCCTGATCCGTTCAGGCGGAATGTCGTAGCCGAGGCGCTCGAACGCCCGGCGCCAAGCTTGGACATGCGAGGGGTTGGTATCGACCAGCGTACCGTCGATGTCGAAGATGAGTGCTTGCAGCAGCATGAAGGAAGGTAGTCAAAGACGGGAAAGACGGGAAAGACGGGAAAGACGGGAAGGACGGGAAGGTGAGCGGGAAAGGAGGGAAGGAGGGAGGCAATTCTTTCCTGTCTTGATTCTTTCCTCCAGACCTTCCCGTCTTTCCCGTCCTTCCCGTCCTTCCCGTCCTACTCTCCTAGCCGGACCCGGTCCACCCGGCGGCTCTGCGCCCGGGCATTGTAGATCCCGAGGGTCACGATGGTGCCGGCTTTCTCCGCCTTCAGCGCGTTCCGCAGGTCGGCTTCCGTCTTCACCGGCTTGCCCTCGACCGAGACAATGATGTCGGGGCCGTTGCGCGGGTCGTCGACCAGAGTCTCCCAGGCTGGCCCCCCCGGCGTGACGTCGGTGACGATCAGTCCCCGCATGTTTGCGGGCAGCTGCAACTGCTGAGCCAGCTCCGCGGTGACGGGCTCGACGCTGATGCCGAGCCGGTTCATGACGGAGCTGCTCCCCCCGTCTGCCTTGTCGGCGCCATCCTCGTTCACCCCGGCCAACTCGGGCTGAGCGTTCAAGGCCTGGAGCTTCACGTCGAAGGTTTTGCGAACGCCGCCCTTCCGGGCGACCTCCACTTTCACCACATCTCCCGGCTTCCTGAAACCGATCACCTGCTGCAGCTGCCCTACCCGCTCTACCGGCTTGCTGTCGACCGCCACGATGACGTCCCCGGGGATGATTCCGGCTGCTTTGGCCGGCGAGTCGTCATTGGGGATGTCCTTCACGACGACGCCGCGAATCTCCGGCAAGCCCACATACGCCGCGTCGTTCAGCGTAACGTTGTCGATCGAGACACCGAGGGCGGCGCGGTGCACCGACCCCGTCTCGATCAGCTGATTCATGACCGTGCGGGCAAGATTGATGGGGATGGCGAAACCGTAGCCGGAATAGAAGCCCGTCTCGCTGGCGATGGCGGAGTTGATGCCGATGACCTCACCGCGCACGCTCACCAGCGGGCCGCCGGAATTGCCGGGGTTGATGGCGGCATCGGTCTGGATGAAGTCCTGAATGCTGCCCTGACCCCGGCCGGGCAGGCCCTGAAGGGCGCGGCCCTTGGCGCTCACTATGCCGGAGGTCACGGTAAAGGTCAGGCCCTCTCCCAGGGGATTCCCAATGGCGAGCACCCATTCACCGACCCGGGCATCCTCACTGTTTCCCAGCGCCACCGGAGGCAACCCCTTGCCGTCGATCTTGAGCACCGCCACATCGGTGTTCGGATCGGTCCCGACGACCTTGGCCTTGAACTCCCGCCGGTCCAGCAACCTGACCGTCACCTGCTCGGCCCCCTCCACGACATGGTTGTTGGTGAGAATGTAGCCATCGGAGGAGACTACGAAGCCGGAGCCGCTCCCCTGCTCGATCTCATCCCGCTGCCGGAATCGGGGAAAGAACCGCTCCATACCGGGCGGTATCCGCTGGCGGGTGGTGGCAGTTTCGGTCCGCTGAGACCTGATATAGACGACACTGGGTTTGACGTGTTCCGAAACCGCAGCGAAGGCCTCGCTCAGCTCCTGGAGCGGTAGCGCGGCGGGAATCGATGGGGTAGGGACCTTGGCAATTGGGGTTACCTGGCGTCCCTGCTCCTGCGCCGCCGTTCGGTTCGGCAAGTCCAGCAAGCCGGCAAAGAGCAGCCCCAGCGCGAAGGCGAGGGCGACCAAACCGCCGAACTTGAGCCAGTTTAACGATCGTGAAGACATCGAGCGGTCCTTCAGGAAGGCGTTGGGGTCATGCTGCACCGGGGTAATTTAACCCCCTCGCTTGCCCAGCGTTTCGGCCCCTTCGGCGATTCTCGCCTCAGGGTGACCTCGGGGCCTAGTTTGCCCCTCGGTCACTTCTTCTCGTCTACGATCTCGTAATCCGCTTCGACCACATCGTCCTTGCCGGGCTCGCCCGCCTTGGCCGGCTCGCCCGCGGGCTGGCCTGCCGCCCCAGCACCCCCGGCGTCGGGTGGTGCAGCCCCCGCAGCCTGATAAAGCGAGGCGCCCGCCGCCGAATAGGCGTTGTTGAGCTCGTCCAAGGCCCGGCGGATGCCGTCAACGTCGCCGGTTCGGAGTGCCTGCTTCCCGCCCTCCAAGGCCGACTCCAGCCGGGACTTGGCCTCCGCCGGGAGCCGGTCCGCCCACTCCTTGCTGTCCTTCTCCACCCGGTAGACCAGGCTGTCGAGCTGGTTCCGGGCCTCGATCTCCTCCCGCCGGGTCTTGTCTTCCTGAGCGTGCTGCTCGGCCGCTTTGACCATCCGGTCTACCTCGGTCTCGCTCAGCCCGCTGGAGGCCTCGATCCGGATCTTCTGTTCCTTACCCGTAGTCTTGTCCCTGGCGGATACGTGTAGGATGCCGTTGGCGTCGATGTCGAAGGTGACCTCCACCTGGGGCATGCCCCGTGGCGCCGGGGGAATGCCGGTCAGCTGGAACTTGCCGATGGTTCGGTTGTCGGTGGCCATCTGGCGCTCGCCCTGCAGCACGTGGATCTCCACCGTGGTCTGGTTGTCTTCCGCGGTCGAAAACGTTTCCGACTTCTTGGTCGGAATGGTGGTGTTCCGCGGGATGAGCACGGTTGTCACGCCGCCCAGGGTCTCGATTCCGAGTGAGAGTGGGGTGACGTCGAGGAGCAGCACGTCCTTTACTTCGCCGGCCAGGACTCCGCCCTGGATCGCCGCGCCGATAGCTACGACCTCGTCGGGGTTCACGCCCTTGTGCGGCTCTTTCCCGAAGAAATTCTTGACGATCTCCTGCACCTTGGGCATGCGCGTCTGGCCACCGACCAGGATGACTTCGTCGATCTGCTTGGGATCGAGCCCCGCATCCTTCAGCGCCTGCTGCATCGGCGGGAGGGTGCGCTGGACCAGGTCGTCTACCAGCTGCTCGAACTTGGCTCGGGTGAGGCTCATGTTGAGATGCTTGGGCCCCGACTGGTCCGCCGTGATGAACGGCAGGTTGATGTCGGTCTGGGTGACGGTGGAGAGCTCCATCTTGGCCTTTTCCGCGGCCTCCTTCAGGCGCTGGAGCGCCATCGGGTCCTTGGAGAGGTCGATGCCCTGGTCCTTCTTGAACTCAGCCACCAGCCAGTTGATCAGCCGCTGGTCGAAGTCGTCGCCGCCGAGGTGGGTGTCGCCGTTGGTGCTCTTGACCTCGAACACTCCCTCGGCCAGCTCCAGCACCGAGATGTCGTAGGTTCCGCCGCCGAGGTCGTAAACCGCGATCTTCTCTTCCTTCTTCTTGTCCAGACCGTACGCGAGAGCAGAAGCAGTTGGCTCGTTGATGATACGTACCACGTCCAGGCCCGCGATCTTGCCCGCGTCCTTAGTGGCTTGGCGCTGGGCATCGTTAAAGTATGCCGGTACGGTTATGACCGCCTTCTCGACCGAGTAGCCGAGGTAATCCTCGGCGGTCTGCTTCATCTTCTGGAGGATCATCGCGGAGATCTCGGGTGGCGTGTACCGCTTGCCCTGGATTTCCACCGCCGCGAGCCCGTTCGGGCCTTCCATCACCTTATAGGGGACCTTCTTCGCCTCCTCGGTGACCTCGTTCAGGCGGCGGCCCATGAAGCGCTTGATCGAGAAGATGGTGTTCTGCGGGTTGGTGACTGCCTGGCGCTTGGCCACCTGGCCCACCAGCCGCTCGCCATCCTTGGTGAACGCCACCACCGAGGGGGTGGTACGGCCTCCCTCGGCGTTGGGGATGACCACCGGGTCACCGCCCTCCATGACGGCTACGACCGAGTTGGTCGTGCCCAGATCGATTCCAATGATTTTGGAAGCCATGTCCACTCCCGAGTGAGGTCGTCTACCCAAAGCGGGTGCCAAACTGCCACCCGTTTTTCAGAGGTTTAGTCCCAGGAGCAAGGGCCGTACCGCCCTAAACTGCCGTTTTGGCGCACGGCCGATACCGGGGGAAGGGGTGTAACAGGTCGTGACTTGAATCACGACGCGAATAGCCTGGTTCAGGTAAGGTAGAGTTGCCTGAGCGGTATCAATCAGTCGGCGGGCACCCATGGGCGCTCCGTTCCTGGGCTTCATTCGACCGTGAGGAGGTAGCCATGCTGTGGACGATCTTCGTGATTCTCCTGGTGCTGTGGTTGCTGGGAGTCGTCACGTCCTACACCCTCGGGGGTTTCATCCATGTGCTGTTGGTGATCGCGGTGATCATGGCTGTGATGCAGTTGATCCAAGGAAGACGGGCGCTTTAGGAGCGCTATTGGCTAAGGGCTATGTGCTGCGTCGGTGCGCACGGTAGCTCCGAGGGTAAGAAATCGAGTAGTTGAGTCAGGGTAGTTGACCAATGGCCCATAGCCCAAAGCCTATAGCCTTTAGCCCCTGCTCATAGCCATGTCGCCCGCACGAGCTCAGAGCTCCAGCAGGAAAGTCCGGTATGCAGTAGTCGGGCTGGGCCATATCGCTCAGGTCGCTGTCTTGCCCGCCTTTGCTCATGCCACGGAAAATTCAGATCTGGTGGCGCTCGTCTCCGACGACCCGGGGA
>Ga0256864_1000732_pt1 | contig 10902 bp, 11 predicted proteins | sample RVTome_11_FD_187336 | JGI IMG/M metagenome (GOLD analysis project Ga0256864, IMG submission 187336) | Soil microbial communities from uranium-contaminated site in the Upper Colorado River Basin, Wyoming, United States - RVT147D111 HiSeq ... | reverse complement strand
ACCGCCACGGTCGCGATCTGCGCGGTCGTCGTGATCTTACCGATCTTGAGCGGCGGAAACGAGCGCTCGCCTGTGACGATGTGGAGGACGCCGGCGAGCACGACGATCAGCACGTCGCGCGCGATCACCAGCACGGTCACCCACACCGGGATGGTCAGCTCCGGGTTGAGCGCCGGGATGGTCAGCACGACGTAGGCCGACGTCAGCAGCATCTTGTCGGCGATCGGGTCGAGGTAGGAGCCGAGCAGCGTCTGCTGGCGGTAGAAGCGGGCGATGAAACCGTCGAGCAAGTCGGTGATCCCGGCGGCGGCGAAGATCACCAGCGCCTTGACCATCTCGCCGTCGACCACCGCGATGATGAACAGCGGCACCAGGCCCATCCGCAGGATGGACAGCACGTTGGGAAGGTTGAGCATGGCCTACGAGCCCAGGCGGAGGAGGGCGCGCCGGACCAGCTCCAGGGCCTCGGCGCCGGACACCGGCGCCCGCGGCAGGCAGTCGCCCTCGGTCGGGATCAGGCCGCAGGCGGCGGCGGTGGCACACACGAAATCGAGGCTGGGCCGCCGGTTGAGCGGCACCTCGCCGGCGCATGGCCGGGGCTCGCCGCCCGCGGCGCCGCCGAGCAGCCGCAGCAGCGCCTCGAGCGCCTCGCCGCGGCTCACCGGCCGGCCGGGGGCGAACCGGTGCACGGCGGTCTCGACCTCCATCAGGCCGAGGTTGACCACCCGCGCGATCTCCTCGCGCCGCGGGTGGTCGAGGATGTCCGAGGCGATGCGCGGCGCCGATCCTCGACCGTAGCGCACCGACGGCGCGAGCCAGTAGAGCAGGGTCGCGAAGCCGCCGCGCGACAGCTCGGGCCGGCCGGCCAGCTCGGTGACCTCCGGGGGGAGCTGGAGGAAGCGCCAGCGGAACTTGGCCGCCTCGACGCGCGCCGCCAGCTCGGCGTCGCCCGGGTGCTCGGCGGCCAGCCGCTCGTAGAGCGCCAGCCCGACGCCGGGATCGCCGACCGTCAGCTCCAGCTCGGCGCGGCGGCCGGCCAGCTCGCGGTCAGCCGGGAAGCGCTCGGCGAGCCGCGACACCGCCAGGAGTTCGGCCTCGGGGTCGCGCCGCGCCACCGCGAGCGCCCGCTCGGCGCGCAGGGTGGTGTCGCCCTCCGGATCCCACTCGCGCAGGGTGTCGACGGCGGCCGCGGCGGCGCCGGTGCGGCCGCGTGCGAGGGCGTCCTCGACGCGGTGGAAGACGATCTCCTCGGCCCGCGGGGCGATCTCCGCCGCCTGCGCGGCGGCCGCGGCCGAGGTCGCGGAAGCGGCGCGGTAGGCCTCGAACGCCTCGACCGCCCTCCCGGCCGCCTCGGCCGCGCGGCCGCGCAGGAGCTCCGCGGCGGTGTAGCCGGGCAGCTCGGTCGCCACCGGGCGTACCGTTTCGAGCGCGGCGTTCGGGTCGCGGCGGTGGAAGTCGATCTGGGCGGCGAGGACGCGCGCCGGGTGGAGCGCGGGATCGGCGGCGAGCAGCTCGCCGGCGGTCGTCTCCGCGGCGGCCTCCTCGCCACGCGCGAGCGCCGCATAGGCCTCCTCCAGGCGCACCCGCCGGCCGGCGTCGACCGCGTGCGGGTAGCCGGCCAGCGGCGGGACCAGGAACGGCCGGTCGGCCGCGGGGAGCGCGGCGAACGGCGGCGGGGGTGGTGGCGGCTTCGGCGGCGGCGCGGGGACGCAGCCGGAAGTGGCCGCGATCCAGAGCGCGGCCAACGCCACGGAGGCGAGCGGGAATCTACGCCGGCTCGCCGGGGGCCGCCTTCGCCTTGGCGATGGTCGCGATGGCATGCTTGTATACGAGGATCTCTTGGTCCTCCGTTTCGAACACCACTGCGAACCGGTCGAACCGCTTGAGCCGTCCGAGAACGCTCTCGCCGGTGACCAGCTCGCAGCGCATGGTCGGCCCCTCTTTGAGGTTCTGAAACAGAAAACCATCCTGGATGTTGATGTTGTGCTTAGCCATGGCGCCTCCAAAAGCCTCTGCGCTCCAATGAATCGATGAGATGAGGAATCTGTCCGGCGAGGTCCAGGGCGTCGTGCCACTCCACGCCCGGCTCGCGCCGGAACCAGGTGAGCTGTCGTTTCGCGAACCGGCGGGTCTCCCGGATCGTCTCCTCCAGCGCGCTCGCCAGCGAACGCTCGCCGAGAACGTGGGCCGCAATCTGCCGGTAGCCGATCGCCTGAAACGCGGGGGCGTCCGGCCGGTAACCCTGGTGCAGCAGCCCCTCCACCTCCTCCACCCAGCCACGTTCGACCATCCGGACCGCCCGCCTGCTGATGCGATCGTACAGGATGGCTCGCGGCAGCGTCAATCCGATCTTGACCGCTGGAACCCGCTCTGCGCCAAAGGGTTGCCCGGCGATCCAACGGGATAGCGGGCGCCCGCTGGTCACCGCCACCTCGAGCGCCCGGAGCACCCGCTGGGTGTCTCCGGAGCCCAGGCGGGAGGCGGTTTCGGGGTCGAGACGGGCCAGCTCGGCGGCCAGCGGCGCCAGTCCCTCGGCCTCCAGCCGCCGGCGCAGCCCGACGCGCACCTCGGGATCGCTGCGCGGCACCGGGCTGATCCCCTCGGTCAGCGCCCGCAGGTAGAGCCCGCTGCCGCCGGCGACCAGCGGCACCCGGCCGCGCGCCTCGATTTCCCCGATCGCCGCCCGCGCCCGGCGCGCGAACTCCCCCGCCGAGTACGCCTCGTCGGGATCGAGGACGTCGATCAGGTGGTGGCGCACCCGGCGCTGCTCCTCCGGCGACGGCTTGGCGGTTCCGACGTCGAAACCGCGATAGACCTGGAGAGCGTCGGCGCTGACGATCTCGCCGCCGAGCGCTTCGGCCAGCTCGAGCGCCAGGGCGCTCTTGCCGGCGGCGGTCGGGCCGAGGACGATCGGCAAGGGGCGGGGGGTCTGATTTTCGGGCCACACCCGGATAGCGTACCCGCGGAGCGGCTCGCCGTGACGGGGGGAGCTCGCAGCGAGGTCCGCTCCCCTACGGAGGTGCCGCGGGGGTGCTGATCCTCAGCGGCCCGCCCTCCCGCCACTCGAGCCGCACCAGCCCCTGACGGTCGGTGCGCAGGAGGGTGACGCCGGCCCGCTCGAGGCGGGCGACCACCTCCGCCGCCGGATGACCGTACGGGTTGCCGCGCCCGGCCGAGACCAGGGCCAGACGGGGGCGGACGGCGGCGAGCAGCTCCGGGCCGGTCGAGGTCTTGCTGCCGTGGTGGCCGACCTTGAGCAGATCGCAGCCGAGATCCCCGCCCCGAGCGACGACGGCGCGCTCGCCGGTACGGTCGAGGTCGCCGGTGAGGACGGCACAGCGGCCGGCGGCCGCGGCGCGCAGGACCAGCGACAGGCGGTTGTGCTCACCCGGGGCGACCAGCCGATCCGGGGCGCGCGGCCACGCGGGGTGCAGCACCGCCAGCCGCCAGCGGCCGACCCGGAGTCGGCCGCCGGCCGCAAGCCGCACGACGCGGGCGCCCGGGGTCGCCGCCAGCTCGTCGGCGCAGCGGTCCCCCGCCCACTGCGGAGCCAGCCAGACCTCGGTCACCGGCAGGTAGGACGAGACCTGCTCGAGGCCGTGGCAGTGGTCGGAGTCCGGATGGGTCAGCAGCACCGCGTCGAGCCGCCGCACCCCCTCCCCGAGCAGCGCCGGCAACAGCACCCGGCCGCCGAAGTCGCCGTGGCGCCAGCCGCCGCCGTCGACCAGCACCGCCCTCCCGCCGTCGCGCAGGAGGATCGCGTCCCCCTGGCCGACGTCGAGCAGGGTGAGGGAGACCGGCGGGCGCGGCTCGCCGGCCGCCGGGTCGTCCGCGGGACTTGCCGCGCCCGGTGGCGCCGCGCAGCACCACCAGCCGCCGGCCGCCACCGCCGGCACCAGCCACAGGCGCCTGCGGGGGGCGAGCAGCCAGGCCACGGCGAGCACCGCGAACGCCCAGCACGCCGCCGCGGGCGCCGCCGCGGCGACCGCGCCCCAGGCGGCCGGCGGTCCGGCGGCCGGCCAGCCGAAGGGCATCGCCAGCGCGTCGAGCAGCGGCACCATCGCGGCGGCCGCCGCGCACGAGACCAGCGCCAGGGCCGTCCACCCCAGACACACGGCGAGCGCCAGCGCAGTGTAGGGCACCGCCACCACGTTGAGCAGCGGCGCCGCCCACGAGGTGAGGTGGAAGACCGGCAGCGCGAAGGGCAACGAGGCGAGCTGCGCCCCGACCGTCGCCGCGAGTCCACGCACCAGCCAGCGCGAGGCGGCCCGCCGGCGGCGCTCCCGGCCCGCCGCCTCCGGGTCCACCGCCACCCGTTTTCGGTCTCCGTCGCCGGCCGACCACGCCGCCTCCAGCCGCGGTGCGAGGAAGACGATCCCCGCGGTCGCCGCGACGGTGAGCCGGAACCCCAGCTCGGCCACCAACTCGGGGCGCGCCAGCGCCAGCCCGCCGGCGACCACCGCCAGCGCGTTGGCGCTCGCGGGCCCGCGCCGCGCGAGCAGTGCGACGCCGGCGATCAGCGCCATGCCGGACGCCCGCAGCATCGACGGCCGCGGCCCGACCAGCGCCAGATACCCCGCGACCGCGACCAGGGCGAGGACGATCCGCACCGGCCGGGGCAGCGGCGCCGCGACCAGGAGCATGACCCCCGCCACCAGCCCGGCGTGGAGCCCGGAAACCGCGAGCAGGTGCGCGAGACCGGTGCGCCGCAGCCCGCGCCGCCAGCGCGGGGGCAGCTCCGACGGGTCGCCGAGCACGAGCGCCCGCACCAACGCATGCCCGTGCCGGAGGGTCGTTTCCGCCCCCCTTCCCGCCCGGTTCGGCGAGCCGGCACCGGGGTCCTTCTCGCTCGCGGCGGCCTCGTCCGGACTACCGTTCGCGGCGGACGCCGGCGGCCCGGCACGCGCTCTCGATCCGTCCGCCGTCGGCGACCGCCCCGCTCTCTCGGCGGCCGCCAACGCCTCTTCCACCCGCGCGCGCAGCCGGCCGCTCACCCCGCTCACCCAACCCGGCGCCTCGACGACGTCGAGAAGTCGGCGCGTCTTGATCCGCAGCCGCCACGGCCCGGGAGGCACCGGGAGGCGGTTGGCGTAGCCCGCCGGCCGGCCGAGGTAGCCGCGCGCCCGCAGCCGGCTGCCCATCGGCGGCGGCGGCTCCTCGCCCGCCAGCTCGATCGCCAGCCGCCGCGGCAGGGCGAGGACGGCCTGCCCCTGGCGCACTCGTTCGGTGCGCAGCTCGCTCCGCCATCCCCACTCCAGCCGCCGCCACGGCTCGACCACCTCTCCGACCACCACCACCGGCCGCCCCGGATCGATTTCCGGCCACGAACCGTCCGACGGACCCGGCCCGATCGCCGCCGCCAGCAGCCCAGCCGCCAGCCCCACCACGAGCCTGCCGAAGCCGCCGCCGAGCGCGACTGCCGCGGCCAGGAGCGCCAGCGCCAGCGGCACCGGCAGCCACGCCAGCCGCAGCCCGAAGGCGACGCCGGCGAGAATGCCGAGGGCGGGCAGTGCAGCGGGCGCGGTGCGGAGGTCCACACCTCACCGGACGGAAAACCTCGCGGTGATCTGACACCGGGCACCGCCCTTTGCGCCGTGCGGTTGCCTCGCCGCCGCGACCGCCGAGCCGGTACTCCCGGTCAGCCGAAGTTCGAACGAGTCCGTCCTCGGCCGCCGGAGCGCCGGTCCGCTGCTATCGTCGCCCCATGGCCGACGACCAAGCCCTGCGCGACCATGTCCTGGCCCTGCTCGACAGCGAGAACGCGCACGCCGGCTTCGACAGCGCGGTCGACGGCTGGCCGGAAGAGCTGCGCGGCGCCCGCCCCGAGGGGCTCCCCTACTCCGGCTGGCAGCTCCTCGAGCACCTGCGGCTGGCCCAGCGCGACATCCTCGACTACAGTCGCGACTCCGACCACGTCTCGCCGCCCTGGCCCGAGGGCTACTGGCCGCAGTCGCCGGAACCCCCCGATCCGAACGCCTGGGAGGCGAGCGTCGAGGCCTTCCGAGCCGACCTCCAGGCGATGAAGGACGTGGTCGGCGATCCCGAGCGCGACCTGCTCGAGCCCTTTCCCTGGATCGATGACGGCCCGACGCTCCTGCGCGAGGCGCTCCTGCTCGCCGACCACAACGCCTACCACGCCGGTCAGCTCGTGCTGGTCCGGCGGCTGCTCGGGGCGTGGCCCGGCGATTGAGACGGCGGTCAGCTCGCCCCGGTGCAGTGGCCGCCCGACGCAGGGCCGCGCGGCCGAGGCCGCTGGCGAGCCGGAGGGCGGCGAGTCACTGCTGCCGAAGCGACCGGCCGGCCCGGAGGCCGAGGTGGAGCTGGATCTCGGAGGCCGGCGGTCAGCCGCCGGGGGCCGGCGGTTCGGCGACCGGGGCTGCCGGTCGAGGATCGCCCGGCCCGGGGTCCGGCCGCGAAGCGGTCAGTCGCGCCAGCCCGGTCGGGTCGCGGACGAGCAGATCGCCGCCGAGCAGCACCGGCACCGCCCAGGTCGCGCCGTCGGCCACCCCCGGGTAGCGGCGTTCGACCACGAAGGACTCGCCGCCGCGCTTCGCGACCACCAGATCCGCTCCCTCGGTCAGGTAGACGACGTGCTCGGCCGTGAGGAGCACCGACGCGTGCCGGCTCTCACGCCCTTCGGTGGCCCAGCGGACAGCGCCGGTCGCCGCGTCGAGCGCCACGAACTGCCCCTTGCGCCGGGCGGAGTGGCCGTAGAGGAGGCCGTCTCCGAGCACCGGCGTGCTCATGTACATCGCCACGTCCGGGTTGTGCCACGCCTCCTTGGCCCGCCACCCGTCGTCGCCGCGCTCGAGCATGTAGGCATGGGTGCCCTGCCGGGTGCCGGAGGCGACGAGCAACGACCCGGTCCACACCGGGGTGACGATGTTCTCGTGCCACTCATCGGGGAACGGCACCGACCACAGCTCGTTGCCCGTGCCGGCGTCGAGGCCGACGATCGAGCCCTCGGTCAGGGTCACGAGCTGCCGCTGCCCGTCGACCTCGACGACTACCGGCGAGGCGTACCCTGGTCCCGGGCCGCGCCACTCCCAGCGGGTCGCGCCGGTCGCCGGGTCGAGGGCGAGGACCTGCCCGCCGTGGGTGTCGCTGCCGACCTGGACCGCGAACAGCCCGTCGAGCGCGAGGGGTGAGGCGGCGGTACCGCAGAAGAGCTTCGAGGTGTCGACCGCACCGGAGAAGTCGCGGCGCCAGAACCGGCCGCCGGTGGCGGCGTCCCAGGCGGTGACGATCCCGGTAACCCCGACCGTGAACAACCGCCCGCCGACCACCAGCGGCGTCGCGTGAGGCCCCTTGGCCATGTCGACCGCGTACTGGTTCTTGCCGAACTGCGCCGGGTAGCTCTTCTCCCAGATCACCTTGCCGGTCGCGAGGTCGAGCGCGCTCACCACCTCCTCCGGATCGCGCCGGCCGTGCACGAACACCCGACCCCCGGCGACCACCGGCGACGAGTACCCCTCGCCGACCTCGACCCGCCAGACCGGCTCGAACCCCTGCGGCCACGCCGCCGGCGCGAGCGCCGCCGGCACCACCCCGTCGCGCGAGGGCCCGCGCCACTGCGGCCACTCCTGGGCAGAGGCGGACAACACCGGCGCGAGCCCCAGCGTTGCAACCGCGACGATCCGCCGGCGACTGGCACGACTTCCGGCTATGCGACGAACCATGGACCATCCTGGATGGACGGGTTTCATCTCGACGACGGGAGGTCCTGCTTGCTGCCTCCAGCCCGGCGCCGGTGCCGGATGACCGGCGCCAGTGCCCGGAGGGCCTCGTTCACTGACGGTCCATCCGGGAAGACATCGAGGAGGTCCGGGTCGATCACGACGACGTTGGCGCCCTGCGCGTACTTGGCAGCCGTGACGCCCCGTACGGCGTCGGAGAAGTCGTACTCCGGACGCATTGTGTCCCTATCCCCAGATCGCTCCTTTAGCCTACGTGCCTTCATAGCTCGCTCGCTCCTGCCGCGTGGCCGGTCTGGCGGAGATCAGCCGGGTGCGCGGCGGCCGTTCGCAGAAGGCTACCACCCACAGCCTCTGCCGGTTCGACATCCCGAGCAGGAGATACCGCTCCTCTCCGTGGGAGTGATCGGGATCGGTCTTGAGCAGGGCGAGAGGGTCGGCGAAGACGGTCGACGCCTCGTCGAACGTCACCCTGTGCTTCCGGGCGTTCGACGCCGCCTTCGCCCAGTCCCACTCGAAGATGTAGCCCACGGGATCGTCTCTCCGCTCGCGTCAGTTGGTCCCATCGTGCCCCGGCAGACGGCTGGCCTTCCGGATCCCCATCCTCCTCCTCAACCTCACTCGGCACCCGTCTCCGCCATCTCCGCCTCGGGCGCGAACAGCGACAGCACCGGCAGGCCGATCCGCTTGCGCAGCAGGCGGCGAAGCAGCCGGCCGCGGGCGGTTTCGATCTCGGCGGCGGGCAGGCGGCCGGCGACGGCGGCGAGGGAGGCCCCGGCCTGGCGCTCCAGCTCGGCGCGGCCGGCGGCGCGCAGGCGGCGCTCGGCGGCGTCGAGGGCCTCCTCGTCGAGGCGGGTCAGGGCATCCTCGACCGCCTCCGGCGGGCCGGCGAGGCCGCGGATCGCCGCCGCCAGCTCGTCGCGGTCGGGGAGCCTCGACGGCAGCGCGGCGGCCAGCGCCTCGAGGCGCGCCGGCACGTCGAGCTCCGGCGGCGCCGCCTCGCGCTCGCCCGAGGCCGTCAGCTCCTGCATCTCCTCCCACGCCGCCTCGACCGCCGGGGCGCAGAACCGCAGGCCGAGGACCTTGCCCCGCGCACCGCCGCGCTCGGCGCGCCGGGCGAAGACCTCGGGCAGGATGCTCTCGATCAGCGCCAGCGGCACGCCCCGGCGATGCCAGCGCTGCGCGATCCGAAAATCGGACGGCGAGAGCAGGAGCGGTGAGCCGCGGAGGCGGATGAACCCGTCCTCGATGGCGCGGAAGTAGGCGTAGTCCTCGGCAGTCGCGACCGGCTCGACGCGCCCGGCTTCGAACCCGCTCCCTCCCGCCGCAGCGCCACCGGCCGGCACGCCGGACCCCGCCGGGGAGTCGCCCCGACGACCGGCATCTCCGGCCCCGTCGCCGGCGCCGGCCTCGCCCCCGCTACCGGTTGCGCTCATGGATCAACTGCAATCCGTGCAGGGTGAGGAGCGGGGCGACCTCGCGGATGTGCCGGCTGCCGCCCGCGATCAGCTCGGCCTGGCCGCCGGTGGCGACCACGCTCTGGAGATCGGGCAGCTCGGCGAGCAGGCGCTCGAGGATGCCGTCGACCAGGCCGACATAGCCGTAGTAGATCCCCGATTGCATGGCCGCGGCGGTATTGCTGCCGATCAGCCGCTCGGGCTCGCTGAGGTCGACCCGGAAGAGGCGCGAGGCGTGGGAGAACAGCGCCTCGGCGGAGATGCCGACGCCCGGGGCGATGATGCCGCCCGCGTACTCGCCGGCGGCGTTGACGACATCGAAGGTGGTGGCGGTACCGAAGTCGACCACCACCACCGGCGCGCCGTACCGCTCGCGCGCCGCCAGGCTGTTGACGATGCGGTCGGCGCCGACCTCCGAGGGGTGGTCGTAGCGGATCGGCAGGCCGGTCTTGATCCCCGGCTCGACGAACAGCGGCGCGGTGCCGAAATAGCGGCGGGAGAGCAGCTCGAGGGTCGAGCGCAGCGGCGGCACCACCGAGGAGATCACCACCGCCTCGACCGCCCCGGGGTCGATCCCCCAGCGCTCGAACAGCGGCAGCAGCAGGGCGCCGTGCTCGTCCGCGGTGCGCCCGCTGTCGGTCGACAGACGGAGGCTCTCGACCAGCGCGCCGGCGCGGTCGATGCCGAGCACGGTGTTGGTGTTGCCGACGTCGATCAGGATCAGCAGCGGCCCGCCGGAGCGTTCCGGCCGCGCGCTCACGCCAACACCTCGCCGGCCGCCAGGCGCAGCTCGCCGCCCCCGCCCGCCACCGGCCGCAGCCGCAGGAAGCCCCGGCGGTCGAAGCCGAGGAACACCCCCTCGACCGTGCGCTCGCCGTCGCGGCAGCGCAGGGTGTCGCCGGGTCGATGGGCGGAGAGCGCCTGGTACTCGCGGGCGGCGTAGGTCTCGTCGCCGAGGTGATCCAGCTCGGCGACCAGCGCGGCCCCGAGGTCGCGCACCAGCTCGGCCAGCGACGGCGGCTTTGGGCTCTCGGCGGACAGCGCCGCGACCCGCCCGCCGCGCCCGCCGGCGGCGGCCTCGGCCTCGACCTCGGGCGCCGGCCGGTGGTTGACCCCGAAGCCGATCACCGCGGCCGCCGTCCCCTCCTCGCCGCGCTCGCTCTCGATCAGCAGGCCGCCGAGCTTGCGGCCCCCCCGATCATCGATCAGCAGGAGGTCGTTGGGCCATTTCAGACGGCAGCGCAGGCCGCCGCCCGGGAGGTGCCGGTTGGCGGCCCGGCACAGCCCGATCGCGGCGAGCAGCGGCAGGGTGTGCAGGTCGTCGGCCGCCGGCAGCGGAGTGAGCAGGCTGGCGTAGACGCCGCGGCCCGGCGGGCTCGTCCAGGTGCGGCCGCGCCGGCCGCGGCCGGCGGTCTGCTCCCAGGCGACCAGCAGCACCGGCGGCGGCGACTGCGCCTCGGCGAAGTACTCGCGGGCGATGCGCCGGCCGAGCGCGTTGGTCGAGCCGATGCGCGGCAGCACGACGAGGTTGGCGGGCAGCCGCGCGGGCCCGGCGGCGTGGAGGCTCAGCAACTCGTCGAGGAAGCGCTCGAAGCCCATCGCCGTTGCGCCGTCCTCCCGGCCCGGCCCCTCGGCCCTACGGGCCGGCCTCCGTACCGCCGCCGCCGAGCCCGGCGAGCAGGCCACTCCGGCGCTCGGTGAGGTCGGCCAGCCGGGCGCGGTTGCCTTCGACCACCGCCGGCGGCGCCTTG
>Ga0256864_1000730_pt1 | contig 10923 bp, 7 predicted proteins | sample RVTome_11_FD_187336 | JGI IMG/M metagenome (GOLD analysis project Ga0256864, IMG submission 187336) | Soil microbial communities from uranium-contaminated site in the Upper Colorado River Basin, Wyoming, United States - RVT147D111 HiSeq ... | reverse complement strand
CCGCCGTGCACTGCGACACGATCGGGGTGGGACGAGCGGTGGGGCGACCGTTGCGGCCGTACGCCGGCGGGGAACGCCAACGACGCCGCAGTTTGCCGAGTACTGGACTCGGCCCCGGCCCGTGGACTTCTATGAAAGCGCGCGGTGGCAGGGGGGATGGGAATGGGCGGCACAGGACTCGAACCTGTGACCTCCGGTATGTGAGACCGGCGCTCTAACCAGCTGAGCTAGCCACCCGGAAAGGCGGAAGCTAACGGCGCGGTGGGGCCTCAGCAACGGGATGCGGCGGCAGGGGCGGCACGGGCGCCTCGGCCCTCACGGAATCGCCTCGAGCATCTCGCGCGCGGACGCCCAGCGCTCCGCACGCGGGCGCCGGAGGGCGCGGCCGATCACCGCCGCGAGCCACTCCGGCACGTCCTCGCGCAGCGACCGCACGTCCGGCGCATCCTCTTTCACGTGCATCGCGAGGATCGCCTCCTCGCGTGCCGCGGTGAACGGCGGCCTGCCGGCGACGCACTCGAACAACACGCACCCCAACGAGTACAGATCGCTCCGGTTGTCGAGATCTTCCTCGCCGCTCGCCTGTTCCGGGCTCATGTAGGTGGATGTGCCGATCGCGAAGCCCGACCGCGTGAGCCGGTCCGTGCCCGCCCGGGCGATGGCGCGGGCGATGCCGAAGTCGAGCAGCAGCGCGCCCTCCGACGCGAGCACGACGTTCTCGGGTTTCACGTCGCGATGGACGATCCCGTGCTCGTGCGCGTACGCCAGCGCGTCGAGCAGATCCCGGGCGATGGATCTCGTCCGCTCGATGGCGGCCTGGCGCACCTCGTTCAGGTGCTCGCGCAGCGTGGGCCCCTCGGCGAACGCCATGACGAAATAGACGAAGTGATCGGTCTCGCCGTAGTCGTGCAGGCGGGCGACCTTGGGATGGTCCAGCTTGGCGAGGAGCGCGATCTCGCGCAGGAATCGTTGCGCCGTGACCGTCACGATCAGCTCGGGGTGCAGGATCTTCAGGGCGACCAGGCGCCCCTCGCGGTCGCGGGCGCGAAACACGCGCGCCGCCCCGCCGCGGGCGATCTGGTCCTCCACCTCGTAGCGACCGCTCAGCTCCTCCCGGACCAGCGGCAGCAGGTCACGGCGAATGGCACGTCCCCCGTGTTCGCTCCGGGAGGTAAGATGCCCTCGCGGCTGACGGGGGCAAGGACGGGGCACCTCCGGGCCGCGCGCTCAAGCGGGCCGAACGAGTGCCGACACTCGAAGGGATGCATGGGCCCGCCAGGATTCGAACCTGGGACCGACGGATTATGAGTCCGCTGCTCTAACCACTGAGCTACGGGCCCGGAGCGCCCGGAATATGTGTCGGTACGCGAAGCGATTCAACCGAGCGATGGCGCACGCGGCGTGCGCCGCGGCCCTCTGGCCGGCGGCGGCCGGCGCGCAGGCGTGCGATACGGCGAAACCGTGGCGCGCGGCGGCGGTGGGCGGCGCGTTCGCAGTGGGCGAGGTCGTGGTGGTGGCGGCGCGGCACGGCAGCTGGTGGAGCACGCCGACGACCGGGTTCCACGTGCGCTGGGGCGCGAGCGCGAGCGCCGAGCAAGACCGCCTGCTCCACGCCGCCGTCGGGTACCACGTCTCGCAGCTGGCGGCCGTCGCGTTCGACTGGAGCTGCGTGGCGCCCGAGACGGCCGGGTGGCTGGGAGCGGCGCTCGCCGTGGCGGCCGGCCTCCCGAAGGAACTGGGCGACGGGCTGCACGAGGCGCAGGGGTTCTCGGTGCCGGACATGGCATGGACCACGGCCGGAGCGATCCTCCCCGCCCTGCACCGCCAGTGGCCGGCTACGCGCGTGGTGAGCCTCGAGGTGTGGTACTGGCCGTCGCCCGAATTCCGCAACCGGGCCGGCGCCTTGCCGTCGCTCGAGAACGATTACGCCGGGCAGCGGTACTACGTGGCGATTCACCCGGGGCGCGTGCCCGGCGGCGGCGGGGCTTGGCCGGATTGGCTGGGCGTGGCCGTCGGGCACGGGACCCCCCACTGGATCTCGGCACCTCCCACCCATGTGGGGTACTTCACGCTGGACCTCTCCCTCCGCGGTCTCCCGATCCGATCGGGGCTGTGGCGCGCGGTGGCCACGGTCCTCGATCAGGTGCATTGGCCGATGCCGGGCGTGAAACTCGATGGGGAAGGCGCGCGGCTCGGCTTTTTTTAGGGAAGCATTTCTCGGCACACCCCTGGCGGCCACCCGACCCGCGTACTAATTCACCTACTCTTGCGGGCTGACTGGAGGCGTGCCAGTGGCAGTCCGGTCGGCTGAAGCGGCGGGGGACCGCCGCCCCCCCTTTCTCTTCGCAGCGGGCATCACCGCCATCGTCCTCGGCGCGGTCGTGATGCTGGGCTGGGCGTTCGGGTCGCCGCGCCTCGTGCAGTTGCTTCCGGCCCTGGTCCCGATGCAGTTCAACACGGCGATCTGTTTCGCGCTGTCGGGAGCGGGGCTCGTGGTGCTGGGGGGCGGGTTGCCCCGCGCCGCCTTGGCCCTCGTGGGCCTGTCCGCGCTCGTGGCCCTCCTGACCCTGGCCGAGTACGCCCTCTCGGTGAGCCTCGGGATCGACGAGCTCTTCATGGAGCACGCGATCACGGTCAAGACGCTGCACCCGGGCCGGATGTCCTGGATGACGGCGGTCGCGTTCCTGTTCACGGCCGGCGGCGTCGCCGCCGCGAGCCTGCTTCGGCGGCCCTCGCCGAACGCGCTCCAGGCGCTGCTCGGCTCCGTCGTGACGGCCCTCGGGCTCGGCACGCTCACCGGCTACGCCATCGGCTTCGACACCCCGTTTGGCTGGGAGCAGACGACGCCCGTGGCCGTGCACACGGCGGCCGGGTTCGCGGCGCTGGGCCTGGGACTGTTCCTCGACGCGTGGGCGCGGAGCGGGCCTTCGCCCACCTGGCTGCCGATTCCGATCGGCGTGGCCGGGTTCACGGTGGCGGTGGTGGTGTGGCAATCGACGGCGGCGCAGGAGCAGCGCCAGATCGCGGCGGCCGTCGAGGAGGCGGGCCGCAGCGCGCGGCGCGAGCTGGAATCGGTGTTCGAGGCCAGGCACCGCGCGTTGCTGCGGATGGGGCGGCGCTGGGAGATCGCGGGCGGAACCGCCCGCTTCCTGTGGGAGGCCGACGCGGCCGCCTTCACGTCGGACTTCGCCGGCCACGAGGTGGTCGAGTGGGTGGACTCCACCATGACGATCCGCTGGCTGTACCCCACGCAGGGGCACGACGCTTTGGCCGGCTACCGCCTCGCGCGCGACCGCCGCCGCCGCGACGCGCTGGCCGCCGCACGCGCCGAGCGCCGGGTGGTGCTCTCGCGGGCGGTTCCCGAGGCCGCACCCGGCGCCGCGTTCTCGCTGAACGTGCCGCTGTTCGTGGCCGGACGGTTCGACGGATACGTCGTTGGCGTGTCACGCCTCGACGCGGCGCTCGACCCGGCGATGGAGCGCGCGCTGGGGGACCGCTACGCGCTCGCGCTGCTCGACGGCGACGACCGGCTCTACGGCTGGAACCTGCCGGTCGCGGATACCGTCTCGTTCCGGGCGGAGGGGGAGGTGGCGGTCGGCCACGCGGCGTGGACGGTCCTCGTCTGGCCGACGCCGGCGCTGGCCCGCGCCTTGGGAACCGCGGTACCGCAGCTGACGCTGGTCCTGGGTCTCGTGATCACCGCCCTCCTGGTGCGCACGGTGCAGCTGGCCCGGGCCGCCGGCCGCCGAGCGGTGCGGCTCGAGGACGCGAACGTGCTGCTCGAGGAGCGGGTGGCGGAGCGGACCAAGTCGTTGGCCGAGCGGGCCGACGAATTGAGCCGTGCCAACGCGGGCCTGCGGCGGGCGGAGCGTCGGTTCCGGCGCCTGGTCGACGTCGCGCCCTACGCCTTGATCATCACGGGCGCGGACGGCAAGATCGTCGGCGTGAACGACCTCGCGGAGTCCACCTTTGGGTACGGCGCGCACGAGCTGGACGGCCAGCCCGTCGAGACGTTGATGCCCCCGCGGTTCCGCGGGGGGCACGTCGCCAACCGCGAGTCGTACGTCGCGAACCCCGAGGTCCGCCCGATGGGGGTTGGGCGCGACCTGTACGGCCGTCGCAAGGACGGCAGCGAGTTCCCGGTCCAGGTGCTGCTGAGCCACCTGGAGACGGACGAGGGCCCGCTCATCTGCAGCGCGGTGCTCGACATCACGGAACGCAAGGCGGCCGAGGACGAGATCCGGCGCCTGAACGTCACGCTGGAGGCGCGGGTCGCCGAGCGCACCCAGGCGCTCGAGTCGTTCTCGTACTCCGTCTCGCACGACCTCAAGGCGCCGCTGCGCGCGATCGACGGTTTCTCGCGCATCCTCGAAGAGGATTACGCCGGGCAGCTGGATGACGAGGGGCGCCGGCTGTTGGGCGTGGTGCGTGGGAACACACAGCGCATGGCCCTCTTGATCGACCAGTTGCTGGCATTCTCGCGCCTGGTCCAGCAGCGCCTGGCCCCGGTGCCGGTGGACATGAACGAGCTGGTGGGCGAGGTCATCGACGAGGTGCGGGCGGGGGCACTCGACCGAACGGTCCGCTTCGAGGTCGCGGCCCTGCCGCCCACGTTTGGCGATCGCGGGATGCTGCGCCAGGTGCTGGCCAACCTCATCGGGAACGCCGTGAAATTCTCACGCACCCGCGACGCGGCCGTCGTGCGGGTGGACGGGCGGGACGACGGGCGGGAAACCGTGTATCGCGTGCACGACAACGGCGTGGGATTCGACCCGGCCTACGTGGACAAGATGTTCGGCGTGTTCCAGCGGCTGCACCGGGCGGACGAGTTCGAGGGCACGGGGGTGGGACTCGCGATCGTGCGCCGCGTCGTGGACCGGCACGATGGGCGGGTCTGGGCGGAGGGAAAACCGGGCGAGGGAGCGTCTCTGAGCTTCTCCCTCCCCAAACCACGCGGTGAGGACTCCGATGGCGCATGAAGCGGTGGAGCTGCTGATCGTGGAGGACAATCCCGACGACCTCGAGCTGGCTTTGCGGGCGCTCAAGAAGCACAATTTGGCCAACCGCGTCCACGTGGCGCGGGACGGAGCCGAGGCGCTGGAGTTCCTGGCCGGCGACGTAACGCCGCGGGTGATTCTGCTCGACCTCAAGCTCCCCAAGGTCGACGGCCTCGAGGTGCTTCGCCGCATCAAGACCGACGAGCGCACCCGAGCGATCCCCGTGGTCGTCATGACGTCGTCACGCGAGGAGCAGGACGTGGTGGAGAGCTATCGCCTGGGGGTGAACAGCTACGTCGTGAAGCCGGTCGAGTTCGACGAGTTCGTCCGGGCGGTTTCCGAGTTGGGAATGTACTGGCTCCTCCTGAACCACCCGTCGACGTAGCGGCAGACCGCGCCCTGATGTCCGAGCCGCTGCGGATCCTGTTCCTGGAGGACGACCCCGCCGACGCCGAGCTGGTGCTTCGCGCGTTGGCGCGGAAGGACGGCCTGACGTACACCCATCGTCGCGTGGCATCGGGGCGGGAGTTCGAGCGGGAGCTGGAGGCGTTCGCGCCGCACGTCGTCCTGTCGGACTTCTCGATCCCCGGCTACAGCGGGATGCAGGCCATCGCTAAGGTGGTGGGGCGGGCGCCGGACACTCCCGTGATCATCGTCACCGGCACCATCAACGAGGAAACGGCCGTCGCGTGCATGCAGGCCGGCGCAGCGGACTACGTGCTGAAGGATCGGCTGATGCGCCTGCCGTCCGCGGTGGCGGGCGCCCTCGACCGGGCACGCGAGCGCGCCGGGCGGCGGGAAGCCGAAGAGGCGCTGCGCCGCACGTTGGACGACTACCGCTCGCTGGTGGACAACGCCGTATTCGGCATCCTCCGCACCGATCCGGACGGCCGCCTCGACCGGATCAACCCCACGTTGGTCGCGATGCTCGGGTACGCGGACGCCGACGACCTGCTGGACGCGGATCGACGGGACGCGGTGTACGACGATCCGCGAGAGCGGCGCCGCATGGTCGAGCTGCTGCGGTCGGAGCGGCTCCGCAGCATCGAGATCGTGTGGCGGCGCAAGAGCGGCGACAAGCTGACGGTACGTCTCAGCGGCCGCGAGGTGACGGACCCGAGCGGGCGCCTGGAGGGATTCGAGGTCATCGCCGAGGACGTCACGGAGCGCAAGCGGCTCGAGGGACAGCTGCGCCAGGCCCAGAAGATGGAGGCGGTGGGCCAGCTCACCGGCGGCATCGCGCACGACTTCAACAACATCCTGACCGTGATCTCGGCGAACGCCGAGCTGGTGGCCGCCATGTTGCCGCGGGACGCGCGCGACGAACAGGCCGGGCTGGACGACGTCCGCGCGGCCGCGCAGCGCGGGACGGCGATGATCAAGAAGCTCATGAGCTTCAGCCGCCAGACCCTGCTGGAGCGGAAAGTGGTCCACCTCCGCGGGCTGTTCGGCGAAACGGGCGACCTGCTCCGGCGTCTGCTGCCGGAGCACATCGCGGTGGACATCCGGGCCGAACAGGACGTGGGTCCGATTCGGGCGGACCCGGGAGCCGTGGAACAGATGCTCCTGAATCTCGCGACCAACGCGCGCGACGCGATGCCCGGCGGCGGCGTGTTCCGCATCGACGCCACGCGCACGCACCTCGATGCCGGTTATCTCGCGACCCACCCGTGGTGTCTCCCCGGCGAATACGTCTCCATCAGTGTCAGCGACTCGGGCGTGGGCATGAACCGGGAGACCGTGGAGCGGGTCTTCGAGCCGTTCTTCACCACGAAGCCGGCGGGCGTGGGCACAGGCCTGGGCATGTCCATGGTGTACGGGCTGATGAAACAGCACGGCGGCTACGTCAACGTGTACAGCGAGCCGGGCGCCGGGACGGTCGTGAAGCTCTACTTCCCGGCGGACGTGACCGATCCACCCAATCATGCGGCGCCGGTCGAGGCTCCGGCGGGCATCGCCGGCGGCACCGAACGCATCCTGGTCGTGGAGGACGAGGAGGCCATCCGCCGGGCCGCGAAGCGCGCGCTCGAGCGGGGCGGCTACACCGTGCGCGTCGCCGCCGACGGGGAGGAAGCGCTCGAAATCCTCCGCACCAGCGACACCCCGTTCGACCTGGTCCTCTCGGACCTCGTGATGCCCAAACTCGGCGGGCGGCAGCTGTATGACGCCCTGCGGAGGGACGGCATCACGGTCCCGTTCCTGTTCACCAGCGGCTACTCGCCGCAAGCGGTCCACCAGAAGGTCGAGCTCCCCGAAGGCCGCCTGCTTCACAAGCCGTGGACCGTCAAGGAGCTCCTTGCCAGGGTGCGGGACGCTATAAGCGCAGTAAGGAGTAAGGAGTGAGGAGTAAGGAGTGCGACTGGCGGAGGTTCCGGCCCATGTATGGACGCTCGCGCGAGCACTAAGGACTCCGCCCGGAAGACTCCTTACTCCTCACTCCTAACTCCTCACTCCTTACTCGTTCGCAGAGCGAGAGGTGACTCTCGACCATCTGGGAAAGCGTGAACCTCTCAAGGACCCGCCTCCGGGCGAGTGTGCCGAGGCGTTCGCGCAGCTGCGGATCGCCGGCGAGACGCTCCATGGCGGCGCGGAGCGCGGTGGCATCGCCCGCGGGCACCACCAGGCCGGTGACGTTGTGTTCGTTCACTTCGCGCACGCCGGTCGAGAGATCGGACGTGATGACGGGGCGGCCGCACGCCATCGCTTCCAGCAGCGCGATGCCGAACATCTCGGCGGGTGAGGTGGAGGGGAGCACCAGGTAGTCGGCGGCCTGGTGATAGGCGGGCAGGACGTCGTCGTCGACGTGGCCCACCAGCGCCACCTGCTGCCGCAGCCCGCGCCGCTCCACCTGACGGTGCAGCTCTTCCGCCAGCGGCCCGTCGCCAACGATCACCACCTGGAGGTCGGAGCCGCCGACCGCTCGGAGCAGCACGTCCAGCCCCTTGTACGGCACCAGCCGGCCCACGAACAGGGCCACGGGGCCGCGCTCGTGAATCGGGAAGCCCGACGGGCGCAGCGGGGTCGGATGGGGCAGGAACCGCGTGATATCCACGCCGAACGGGATGACCACGGCCTTCTCCCGCCCCGCCGGGCCGAGGTCGGCCGCGTGCTCGAGTCCGGCTCTCGTGGCCACGACGGTGGCGGCCGCGCGGCGCGCGACGGTCAACGCGAGTGGGCGGTAGAGCAGACGCAGGGCCCGCTGCCGCTGCACGTCCGCGTGATGGAACACGATCGTGGGGCGCGGCGGTCCCAACAGGCTCGCCAGGTCCGCCAGCGGATGCGGGCGGTGCACGTACACTACGTCGGCCGGCCAGCGTGACGCGGCGAGAAAGCCCGGCGCCACGGGCTGCGACCACGCCACACCCCACGTCGACACGCGAACCACCGTGACCGCGTTGCGTTGCTCGGGCGGGAGGGGCTCCCTGGGATCGCGCCACCAGCTCGAGCCCTTCGCGCAGACGACGCGGACCTCATGGCCGGCGGCGGCCGCCCCCTCGGCGAGCCGCGCCACGACGTGCTCCAGCCCTCCGGGGTCCGGCGGATAGAACTTCGAGAGGTGGAGGATCCTCATTGGGGCACCACGCCGCGGACCGGGATGCGGGCGGCGACGCCGGTGAGGGCGGGCTGCACGACCTCGAGGAACAGGTTCACGTCGAGCAGCAGGGAGCGGCGCCCGAGGCGGCGGCGCAGGTGCAACTCGCCGTTCCACCCGTCGCCCGCGAACGGGCACACGACCTCCCACTCGTCCCGGCCGCGGCGGGCCCACTCCTCGACGAAGCCGCCGTGCGTGAGCCGCCATGACCGCGCCCGGCCCCGCCGATCCTCGATGGGCGCCACGATGAGGACCACGTCGTCGAACTCCGAGCGGCCGAGCAGGATGGCGAGACCGGCGAGGAGGTCGTCGAGGGTGGCGGCGTCCTCGAGGCGCTCGCACGCGCGCCGCAGCTCGACGTTCAGGGCGATGGCGCGCGGCTGGAGCACCCCGCGGCGGGCGAGGCGCGCCAGCTCGTTCAGCTCGTGGAGGCGCAGGAACCGTGCGGCGACGAAGACGCCCGCGCCGACCATGAGGAGCACCACGGCGAAGGAGCGGACGCCGGGATTGATGAACAGCATGGCGGCGAGCGCGAAGGCGGCGCTCGCCGCGTAGACGGTGCCCGCCACCCGGCGGGGCGAGAGGCCGGCCCTGGCCATGCGGTGATGCATGTGATCCCGATCGGGCTCGAACACCGGTCGGCCTCGCACGATCCGCCGGACGAGTGTTATCGTGGTGTCGAACACCGGCACGGCGAACGCGACCAGCGGCACGGCGATGGCCACGAGCGTGGGGCCCTTCGTGGACCCCTCGATCGCGAGGCCGGCCAGCAGAAACCCCGCCAGCGTGCTGCCGGAGTCGCCGAGGAACGCCCGGGCGGGCGGAAAATTGAACGGCAGGAAGCCGAGCAGCCCGCCCGCGAGCGCGGCCGTGACCAGGCCGATGGCCGGATGCCCCAGCAGCACCGACATGAGAAAGACCGCCGTGGCCGCGAAGAAGGCAGAGCCCGTGGCCACGCCGTCGGCGCCGTCGAGCAGGTTGAAGGCGTTCGTGATGCCGACGATCCAGATGACCGTGGCGGGGACGCCGAGGATGGGGCCGAGGTCGACCGCGCCGAACGGCAGCGAGAGCAGCTCGACGCGCACGCCCAGGAGGTAGAGGGCGACGGCCGCGGCCAGCTGGACGGCGAGCTTTCGCCAGGCGCGCAGCGGATGGACGTCGTCCACCACCCCGAGGCCGAGAATGACCAGCGCCGCGGCGAGCACCGGCCCGATGGTCGACCGCGTGCCGGCGAGCGTGGCGCCCGTCGGCGCGTTGAGCACGCTCACGAGCGCGAGGCCCACGAGCATGCCGAGGGCGATCGCGGGCCCTCCCATGCGCGGGACGGGAGGATCGCGCGTATTGTCGAGCGCGCCGATCTGGCGCGCGAGGACGGTCGCTACGGGCACGAAGAGCGCCGTAGCCGTCGCGGCCACCACGAACACCAGGAGGTAGGACCCCACGCGCTACACGTTCGAGAGGGATGGCACGGCCCCAAAACAGTTCTCGCCGGCCGGATTGTCAACGGTCAGGCCTATCGCCGCGTCATGAGCCCCGTCGCCATTCTCTCCCCCGGCTACCCGGACGTCTCGGGCGGGGTCACCGACCACACGGCGCGGCTCGTGCGGCATTGGGGCGCCGCCGGGCACCGCGCGTACGTCCTGGGCGAGCAGCATGCCGGGCCGGGGATGATCGCGCAGCGGTGGCGCGCCGTGGGTGTGCGCGGCCTCCTCATCCAGTATGTCCCGTTTCTCTACGGGCGCCGCGGCCTGTCGACCTATCCCGACCAGCTCGCGCGCGCGGCGCGCAGCCTGGGACTGCGTGTGGTCGTGTTCGTGCACGAGCCCTGGGTGCCGCCCACCCGCCTCCCGTGGCTCGTCCTGTCGCCGCTGCAACGCCGGCAGCTGCGCCGGTTGCTGCGCCACGCCGACGCGGTGGTGACCGCGGTACCCCGGTGGCGGGATCTGCTGGACAAGGACGCCGCGGTGCTGTACGTCGGGAACACGCTTGGCGACGGCGCGCTCCCGCTCGGCGAGCCGCTGGCCACGCCCGTGGTGTTCTCGCCGTTCGCTGCCGGCCTCCGCTGGCCGTGGATCGCCGGCGCCGTGTCCCGCATCGGACGCGGGCTGACGGTGATCGGTGCGACGCGGCCCGACGCGGCGCGGCACCCCGCGGTGCGGCCGTGGCTGCGGGACGAGTGGACCTGCCTCGGCCGGCTGCCCGCGGCGGGCGTGCTGTCGGCGCTCGCCAACGCGCCGCTCGTGCTGGCGCCGTTCGTGGACGGGATCACGGGGCGGCGCACCTCGGCGCTCGCCGCGCTCAGCACCGGAGCGCGCACCATCACGTCCGACGGTC
>Ga0256864_1000727_pt1 | contig 10929 bp, 15 predicted proteins | sample RVTome_11_FD_187336 | JGI IMG/M metagenome (GOLD analysis project Ga0256864, IMG submission 187336) | Soil microbial communities from uranium-contaminated site in the Upper Colorado River Basin, Wyoming, United States - RVT147D111 HiSeq ... | reverse complement strand
CGAAGAGCATGAGTAAGGTCTACTTCGGCCTCTCCGGCTCCGACGCCAACGAGACCAACATCAAGCTGATCTGGTACTACAACAACATCCTCGGCCGGCCGCAGAAGAAGAAGATCATCTCGCGCTGGCGCGGCTACCACGGCTCGGGCCTGATGACCGGCTCGCTGACCGGCCTGGAACTGTTTCACAAGAAGTTCGACCTGCCGCTGGCCCAGGTGGTCCACACGGAAGCGCCCTACTACTACCGGCGCCGTGACGAGGCCATGAGCGAAGAGGAGTTCTCCGCCCACTGCGCCGCCGAGCTGGAAAAGCTCATCCAGGCCGAGGGGCCCGACAGCATCGCCGCCTTCATCGGCGAGCCGGTGCTCGGCACCGGCGGTATCGTGCCGCCGCCCGCCGGCTACTGGCAGGCGATCCAGGAGGTTCTGGAAAAGTACGACGTGCTGCTCATCGCCGACGAGGTGGTCACCGGCTTCGGGCGCCTCGGCTCGATGTTCGGCTCGGACCACTACGGTATCCGTCCGGACATCATCACCTCGGCCAAGGGCCTCACCTCGGCCTATGCGCCGCTGTCCGCCTCGATCATCGGCGACAAGGTGTGGAAGGTGCTGGAGCGGGGTACCGACGAGAACGGCGCCATCGGCCACGGCTGGACTTATTCGGCGCATCCCATCGGGGCGGCGGCGGGCATCGCCAACCTGAAGCTGATCGACGACCTGGACCTGGTGACCAATGCCGGGGCGACGGGCGGCTATTTCAACAAGACGATGCAGAGAGCCCTCGGCGATCATCCGAACGTGGGCGAGGTCCGCGGTGAAGGCATGCTCTGCGCCGTCGAGCTGGTCGAACGCAAGGAGGACCGCAAGCTCTTCGAACCTGCCGGCCAGCAGGGCCCCAAAGTGGCCGCCGCCCTGCTGAAGCGCGGGGTCATTGCGCGCGCCATGCCGCAGGGCGACATCCTCGGCTTCGCCCCGCCGCTTTGTCTCAGCGAGGCGGAGGCGGACATCGTCGTTGGTGCAATGCGCGAGGCGGTTGAAGAGGTCTTCGCCGGCGCCTAACCGGCGAAAAAATCGTAGTTTTCCTAGCTTTGCCCTGGCTGCGGTGCGGAACCAATTCCGCGCCGCACACGTTGTCCCTGCAATCAGTGAGACAACGAAAGGGCAAACCCATGACTGACAACTCTGCCAAGGAGTCTGGTGAGGCCTCCGCGCTGGAGGACGTCGGCGCGGCCATCAAGCGCGAGGGCCGGCAGGCCGCCGGCGAGGCGCGCGCCGCGGCGCAGAAGATGGCCTGCGACCAGCGCGACGCGCTGGCCGATTACGTCTCCGCCCTGGCCGAAGCGGCCCATCGCGGCGCCGAGGATCTCGACTCCAAGGGCTATGGACGCAGCGCGTCGACGGTCGCCCGCACCGCAGACGAGGTGGAGGGCTTCGCCCGCCGCCTGCAGGCGCGCGAGCCGGGCGAGTTGTGGGACGATGTCGAGGATTTCGCCCGCGACCATCCTGCCCTGGTCTTTGGCGCCGGTTTTGCCCTGGCCTTCGGTGTGACGCGCTTCCTGAAGAGTTCCGTGGAAGACGACGCGGACGGCGAAGAGGATGCGGTTTCCGCAGCGCCCGCCTACAGGCCGGCCGTGTCGGGCAGTAGCGGCTGAGCGGAAGGTAAAGCACCATGCCGGAGGCTTCTCTCGGCCAGCTGGTGTCGGAACTCATCAGCGATCTCGGCCAACTCGTGCGCCAGGAACTGCGTCTCGCCCAAAGCGAGATGTCGGATAAATTCAAGCAGGCGCAAAACGGGCTCTACGCCATCGTCACCGGCCTGCTGGTGGCCTTCTGCGCGCTGCTGATTCTCCTGCAGGCCCTGGTCATTGCCCTCAGCAATGCGATGCCGCCCTGGCTGGCGGCCGTGGTCGTCGGCGGTGCGCTGGCGGTTTTCGCCTTCATCCTCATCCGCCAGGGCCGCGAAAACCTGAAGGCCCGCAACCTGATCCCGGAGCGCAGCCTCAAGGCGGGCCGCAAAGCGATCGAGGTCGACAGCACCGGCCAGTAATCCGAATTCCTTTCAAACAGAAAAGACAGATGGAGATAGAACGATGGTAAGAAGCACCCCAGGAACCGACACGATCGAAGACGACATCCGTGCCACGCGGCGCAGCATCGACGACAAGGTCGAGCGCATCCAGCGCCGCCTGTCGCCGGGCGACATGGTCGATTCTGTCGTGGACTTCGCCCGCACCAACGGTGGGGCAATCGCCGGCGGCATCGGCCGCGGCGTGCGCGAGAACCCGATCCCCGTCGCGCTGATCGGGGCTGGCGTTCTCTGGCTCGCGCTGTCCGGCCGGGCCGGGCATCGCACCGAAGACGACACCGCCGAAGTGATCGGCGAGGATGGCGAGAGCACGGCCGACAAGCTGCGGCACAAGGCCGCGGACCTGCGCGACGGTGCGCGCACGCGCAGCCGGCAGGTGCGCCACAAGACCGCCGCGGTCGGCCGGAAGACGAGCGACCAGGCGGTCCGCGCCGGCCGCGCCAGCGGGCGCTTCATGAAGGAGCATCCGGTGCTGGTCGGTGCCGCCGGCATCGCCCTGGGCGCCGCCGTGGCTGCCTCCCTGCCGCGTAGCGGCCGTGAGGACCGCGCCTTCGGTGAGCGTGCCGCCCGGGCCAAGGCGGTCGCCAAGGAAGCGGTCGTGAAGGAAGGTCGCAAGGTACAGGAGGCCGCCAAGGCCGCCGTTTCCAAGGCACGCGAGACGGCCGAGCGCAAGGCGCCGGCGGCCGGCGACCTGGAGCGCGATGTCGAGCAGAGCGTCCGGGCCGCGAGCGAGCCCCAAAGCCCGCCGAGGAAGACCCCGGGTGCCGCGGGCTGAAGTACCGGGCGCCCAGGGTGAGGAGGATCGCATGTACAACATCTTCTATCTGATCGGGGTAGTGGTCGTCGTGCTGGCGCTGCTGTCGTTTCTCGGTATCGCCTGAACCGGCCGACCGCCTGTGGCCCCGGACGCCGGAGCCCGCCGCTGCAGCCGCAACGGCGGGCTTTGTCATTGCGAAAGGCCGCCGGACGATCAGCCGTTGGCGGCGCGCTCCGGCATCGTCCGTTCCTCGACCGCAGGCGCTTCTTCCGCGGCGCCGGCCGCCGGCGCCGGATCGGTTCGCGGCGGCAGCGAGCTGAGGTATTCGCCGACCACCTGCAGGGGTTCGGCGTGGTCGCAGAGGATCTTGAAGATCACCAGCAGCGGCACCGCCAGCAGCAGGCCGGCGACACCCCACAGCCAGCCCCAGAACAGCAGCGAAACGAAAACGATGACCGGGTTGAGGGTGAGGCGGCGGCCAACCAGCATGGGGGTGAGGACGTTGCCTTCCAGCGCGGTGAGCACGACGAAGGCCAGCGGTGGGTAGATGGCGTAGAGGGGATCGGCTGGGAAAGCGATGACCGAGGCCAGCAGGATCGCGACGGACGTCAGGATCGCACCGGCATAGGGCATGAAGTTCAGGGTCGTCGCGAGCACCCCCCAGAGCAGCGGGTCGGGCAGCCCGAAGGCGGCCATTGTCGCAGCCGTCGCGCAGCCGAGCGCCAGGTTGATCGCGGTGATGGTAAGCAGGTAACGAGATACTTCGACCTGCAGGTCGCGGCCGATCTCGACAGCGCGCTTCTTCTCGCTGAAAGTCGGCAGGATGTGCACGGTCTTCTGCAGGAAGAGGTAGCCGTTGGCGAGCAGGAAATAGAGCAGCACCGCGGTGATCACCAGCATGGTGATCAACTGTCCGGTGTTGGTGAGGAAGACCTGGGCAATATCGAGGCCCTGCGTGACAACTTGATCGTCCTCCTGGCCGGGCGACAGCTTGGCCATGTCCTCGGTGATTTCCTTCACGTTCTGCAGCGTGCCGACGATCTCGCGGAAGGTATAGCGTAACCGGTAGAGGGCTTCCGGGACGCGGGAGAACCATTCGGCAGCCGGGGTGGAGAGCCGCACCAAGATGGCGCCTGCGAGCGCCATGGCGGCGACGACGACAGCCGCGGAGGAGAGGGCACGCGGCAGGCCGGTACTGCTGAGCAGGCGAACGATGGGCGCCAGCACCAGAGCCAGCACGCAGGCCAGCGTTACCGGGATGAAGAGGGTGCGCGCGAAGTAGAGCGCCGCGATCACAGCCAGGGTCGAGAGTATGACGATGGCGATCGTCAGGCTGCGATTGCCCCCGGGCTGTAACGGCATTTTTTCGGCTTCCTTCCCGCTTGATCAGACCACTCGAGCCCGCAATGGGAACCAACGAGAGGCCGAAACGTTCCCCCGAAGCCCGCTCGCCGGCAGATTTCTCGCCACTTTCGTCTACGCCCTGACATCGCTGCTGCTGTTCGGCTTCGAGGTGGTCGGGGAGGGCGGTGCCACGCTGTTGTTCTTCGGCGCGATCGTGCTGGTGTTCAATGCCCTGCGCTACCTGGTGCAGTGGATGCACCATGTTGCCGACATCCTGAAGGTGAACCGCATGATCCAGCGCATCCACCGCCAGGCGGGCACGATGCTGCAGAGCTATCTGGCGAGCGGCGCGGGCGGGAACCGCCACCCCAGGGTAACGTTGACTCAGCGATCCGTAATCCTGCCCGAGTCCGCAATTATACCCAGGAAGGAACCCGTCATGCCCAAGCGAATGACCTGTCTGCTGGCAGCCGGCGCTCTGATTCTGCCGCTGCCCGCCTATGCCGACTGCGCCGAGCGCATTGCTGCGATCGAAAGTCACCCCGCCATCCTCGAAACGCCGGAAAGTGCCGCGGCGCCGGACGCCGACACCCGGAGCCCGGCCCCTGCCGCGGACAGCGAGGAAGAAGTGGTGGAGGAAGAGATGGTCGAGGAGGGTGAGGCCGTGGTGGAGGATGGCGGCGAGACCGTGCACGCCGACGGCGGCCCCGCTGAGCCGCGCGAGAGCTGGTTCACGAACGGCACGGACGAGGAGAGGGGCGTGGTCCTCACCCATCTGGATGCCGCCCGTGAAGCCCAGAGCAGCGGCGACGAGCAAGCCTGCATGGAACACGTGCAGCAGGCCGAAAACCTGCTGCGCAATGACGCCGGCTGACCAGCCCCGCCACCATGGCGCCCGACAAAAGGGAGTGTGCCTGCCGGGCGCGCGCCCTTCTTTGTGGCAACTTCAGGATCTTTCCGTTGCGCGCCCGCCTTGCGGAACTGCGCAGGCCGGCACTGCGTTTTCCCTGTATCAACCGGCGTGCTGCGGCCGCCGGTCAATTCCCGGACAACGCCAATGGAGAACACCGATGAATTGGGACCAAGTGGAGGGCAATTGGATGCAGCTGAAGGGCAAGGCCAAGGAAAAGTGGGGCCGCTTCACGGATGACGAACTCGACGTGATGGCGGGCCGCCGCGACCAGGTCATTGGCCGGCTGCAGGAGCACTACGGCATGGCCAAGGAAGAGGCCGAGAAGGAAGCCGACCGCTGGGCCAAGGACATGGAGCGCCCGCTCCACTGAGCCGCTTCCGGCCCAAGAAGATAACAAAAACAAAGGGGCGCCGCCGATTGGTCCGGGGGCGCCCCTTTCTGCATGGCGGTGCTTGCCGCGGCCGTCAGCCTTCCTGACTCACCTGGCCGTCACGATCAGTCGCCGGCATCCTCGGCGGCACGGCCGAGATCTTGAACCGATTCGTCGACAGACTCGCCGAGCTGCTCGGCTGGGCCTTCCTCTTCGCAGGCGGAAAGCGTGAGGGCGGCGACGAAAGTCAGCGCGGTGGCCGCAGCGGCCTTGCGGATGGTCTTGGAATTCTCCTTCAAGAGGCTCGGCTCAGTGACGCGCGGGCTTCATACCTTGTTTCTCGGCACGTTTTAGCTCCTTGCGCTCGTCACCCTCGACGGCCTTGCGCGCCTTGTCGGCACTCTTCTCGACCTTGCCGGACTCCACGATATCTCGGGTATCCTTGTTGTAGTGACGTGCAGCGGTGCGGTTTCCGTCACCCTCGTTCTTGCCACCTTTGTTCTCCGCCTCGCCGGCGGTTTTTGGCTTGCTGGACATAGTTGATCTCGCTCTCTGTGTCTCTGAACGGACTCTTTGCCGGAAGACGGCAGATCAATCGTTATCGGCGCCGTCCTGGATGGCTTCGCCGGCGGACTCGACATCCTCGCCGGCGCCTTCGACGGTGTTGCAGGCCGACAGTGCGAGCACGGAAGCACTCGCAACGGCGAGGCCCAGGAGCAGCTTGCGAATATCAAACGCGTGCGCTTTCGGAATGCTGGTCATCGTAGCCTCTCTATTGCGCTGTGGTCGCATCTGCTGCGGCAATGCGCGGCAGAATGGTGTCTCGACATACCAACAGATCTGCGGAGAAAATGTTCCCGGGGGGCGCCTCGGGGCAGCGAGGCCGAACCTCAGACAGGGTCCGCCTTAGCGCTGCTGGCGCCTCCTGTATCGAGCCGTGACGGGACGACAGCTTCTAGTTGCCGCAGCAGACTGTCGATCAACGTTATGACCTCAGCATGGATGGCCTGGTTTGCCTCCGTATTCTCCTCATCGCCGGCCGACTTGTCATGCGCGGACACGACATCGAGCAAACTGCGACGCACGATATGCGGGTCGAGAGAGCCGGACTCGACCATGGCCAGCATGAGGGACTCGCTGACGGAAAGCGCCGCAAGAGCCGCAGCCTCCGTGGCTGGCAGGCGGCCGCGCTGCTGAGCGGTACGCTTGTCTTGGGGCATCTTGCCCTCCTTTGCGTGTGCTCGAGGTCGCCTTTCCTAAATACAATGCCAAGTTCGCCCTCGGCTGTTCTTAACCTATGAGAAGTTTGAACAGAACGATTCCGCCAACGGCCGGGAACCATTCGGCTGCGGCGAAGTTGCAAGAAAGTCCGGTCTCCCCCTAGTGAACGCGGATGCCGGACTGTCGGCACATGCGAACAGAAGGCAGGGCTTCCATCGATGAATGCGGACACGGCAAACGGCGCACTGGGCCGCAAGCTCGGCTCCGTCATCACGCTCTCCAATTCCGAGATCGACTGCATCGAGGCGATGCTGAAGAGAGAAAGGCAGGTCGCCGCCGGCCGTGAACTGGTCTGCGATGGCGAGCCCTACGATCAGACTTACGTCATCAAGGAGGGTTGGGCCATTCGCTTCAAGACCCTGTCGGACGGCCGCCGCCAGATTCTCAACTTTGTCCTGCCCGGAGACTTTGTCGGCCTCTTCGCCCCACTCTTCGACGTGTCGGATCACTCGGTCGCGGCGCTGACCGATCTGGTGGTCCACCCGCTGGATCCCGGCTCGACCGTCGAAATGTTTGCCGACTGTCCGCGCCTTGCCGCAGCGATCGCCTGGTCAGCCGGCCGCGACGAGGCTATTCTTTCGGAGCAGGTCGTGCGCGTGGGCCGGCGCAGCGCCTACGAGCGTACCGGACACCTTTTTGTCGAACTGCTGCACCGTCTGCGCCTGGTGGGCGAGGCCAAGCAACGCTCCTTTGAACTGCCGCTGACGCAGGAGATTCTGGCCGACACCCTGGGCCTCAGCATCGTCCACGTGAACCGGACGCTGCGGCGACTGCGCGAGAACGGGCTGCTCTGTATCAAAGGCGAGCGGGTCGTGATCGGCGATCTGGAACAACTGACCAGCGTCGCCGAATTCTCCCCGCAGTACCTCACGGCCCACCCCCTGCCGCGCAGGACCGAGTCCCTGCTGGCGACGGCAGCCTCCTAGCGAGCGGAAGGTACGTCGAGCAGTTTTCCGAGCGCCGACATAAGGTAGGCTTCGTTGCACGGCGTGTGAATCAGCGCTGCGGCTGTGTAGGGTTCCGGCAGGAGAATGCGCTCTCCGTGGCTGGCACAGAAGGCGAAGGGGACTCCCAACTCTACGAGCCGCGCGGCCACCGGCAAGATGCTCCCCTGGGACAGGTTCAGATCGAGCACCGCGGCGTGGTAGCGCGTGGTTTCAAGGACGTGGAGGGCTTCTTCGCCGGTGCAGACGACGTCTACACGCGTGGCGCCATTGCGCAGGAGCATGTCTTCGACGTCGAGCGCGAGGATCATGTTCTCCTCGACGATAAGCATCGAGAAACCTTCGGGCAGCGACGCCATCAATAGCCTTCTGTTGTGATTCGGATCCGCGTTGCTTCGATACATGGCTGCAGGGGCGCGGCCCCCAACTCGGGTGTTCTCACATTGCCGGAAGGTAACCCAGGGTTTCTGACGCTGCTGCATCATATGATAAGCAGCGGAAACCGCCAGGTGGGGGTTTCCGCTGCTTGTGCCAGTTCAGAACTGTGTCATTGCTGGGCCAAGGCGCCCGCCGGATCTCGACAAGCGAGCGGGAGAAGGCGAGGGCCGGCCGCCGCTTGGCGCCGGCGGCTGGGGAGGTAGTCGTCAGTCGCCGAGGTGGTCGTTTACATCGAGCCGCGGCGACCGCGAACAAGGTGCATGATGAGCGAAACCACCAGCAGAACCAGGAAGATAAAGAACAGGATCTGCGCGATGCCGGCCGAAGCCGAGGCGATGCCGCCGAAACCGAATACGGCGGCGACAATGGCTACGATGAAGAATACCAAGGCCCAGTAGAGCATGACGACCTCCTAATCGACGTTTCTCGGCGCGGCGGGCGGACTGCCGCCCTCGGGCGGGAGCGCCGGTGCCAATTCTTCCAGTCAACGCCGGACGGCCTTGGAGGTTCCGGGTCTTGCCAAAAAACCGCCTTGACTCAGATGCTTGCTAGCGCAGCGGCATTCGTAGCGTAAGGTGGAAGCCGGTGTCGCTCCTGATATCCACCGTGCCGCCGAGCTGCTTGGCGAAAGCATGGATGAGGCGGCCGCCGAGGCTCTCCGGTGAGGCCGTTTCGGTGGTGCTGCCATTGTCAGTGATGGTCATAACCACGGTGTCATCGCCTTCCAGCTTCAGGCGGATCACAAGCAGGCCTTCGCTGCCGTCCGGCCAGCCCTGCTTCAGCGCGTTGGTCACCACCTCGGTAATGAGCAGAGCCAGCGGGACCGCCCGCTCCGGGTCGTTGTGCAGCGGATCGATATCGTACTCGACAAGGACATTCTCGGCGGACTCACCCTGTGCCTGGCGCAGATACTCGCAGAGCTGAGGCACGAAGTCCTGCAGCTTCACCTGGTGCAGTTCCGGCGTGTCATAGAGGTTGCTGTGCACCATGGAGAGCGCATGGATGCGGTCCTGCGTGGTGCGCAGCGCGGTGCGCTCGTGATCGTTCTTGGCGCGCGAGACCTGCAGGTTCACCAGGCTCGAGACGACCTGGAGGTTGTTCTTGACCCGATGATAGACCTCTCGGAGCAGAGCCTTCTGCTCCTGCAGCGACTTGCGCAGCTCGCTTTCGTGCAGGCTGATCACATCGGCCATCTTGTGCATCGTGCTGCCGAGTTCGCGAATCTCGTTCGGCGCTCCCTCGATGCCCGGTGTGCGTACTTCGAAGTGACCCTCGGCATAGGCGTTCGCCGTCTTGCGCAGGTGCAGGATCTGGCGCAGCACCAAACGGTCGACGGCGAACCATGCCACCGCGATGGCGATCGCCCACATCAGCACGGGGTAGGCGAGGCCGGCGATGAGCTGCAGACCAGGATACGCCAGCAGGTGGCCGGAGACGCCGCCGAGCACGATAAAGACCTGCTGTTCATACAGCGGTGCCAGGGCGTAGATGCGTTGGATGCCGTCACGGCCCTCGGTCTGGAACACCTGGGCCTGGCCGCTGAGGCGCGCGCCGACGACGAAGGCGGCCGGCATCCAGTCGCCCTTGGGTCCGCCTGTCGCCGCCTCCGCCATGACGCTGCCGCGGCGGTCGAGCAGCGCGACGTTGGTGTTGACCAGCGATTGCCCATCGTCGCGCAGCACGATGTTCCTGAGCCAAGTATGGCGCAGCGCGGTCGCGATCACGCCGACGATGCTGCCGCTGTCGTCCAGCAGCGGCAGGCTGGTGATCAGGTTTGGAGTCGTGGCGCTTGGCAACGTCACGTTGCCGGTCACAGTGAAGGTCTTGTTCGTCAGTGTGCGGGTGAACCAATCGGCCTGAGCGAAGTTGGGCATCTTCTCGACGATGGCCGAACATGCCACCGAACCGTCCTGCCGCAGCACCATCAGGTTATCGAAGCGGTTGGAATCCTGATAGAGCTTCAGCAGTGTCTGGCCGCAGCTCCCTGGTGTGAAGGAAACGATCTCCGGACGCCCGGCGAGAGCCGTGAGAGTATCCCGAGCATCGAGAATCTCGTTTTTCTCTTCGCTGGTGACGATGGCGGTGGATTGCAACAGGTTGCGCTCAGTCAGCGCCTTGACCTGCTTGTAGTTCGCCATGGCCTGAATCACCGCCAGCGTGCTGGCCGGCAGCAATGCCAGCGCCAACAGGACGATCAGCCTGGAGCGGAGAGAGTGGAGCATGACGGGTGCCCAGGTGGCGGTCGATCTAGCGGCCGGCCGGCAAAGCGTGGTTGCCTTCGAGCAGACTGTTCACTGTCTTGTCGCCGCCAAGGTCGCTCCTCGGGTCGATCTCCAGCATCTCGGCCAGACGATTGCGCCCCCGGTTCACTCGGCTCTTCATGGTGCCGATGGCACAGCCGCAGATGCGTGCGGCATCTTCGTAGGAAAATCCCGAAGCACCGATCAGGATAAGGGCCTCGCGCTGCTCTGCCGGAAGCTGGGACAGAGCCTTGCGGAAGTCCCTCAGTTCCAGCGCGGGAACCTGATTCGGCTGAGTCGACAGCAGGGCTGCGTAACCACCGTCGGCATCCTCGACCTCACGGCGCCGCTTGCGCAGTTCGGAATAGTAGAGATTGCGCAGAATGGTGAACATCCAGGCACGCAGATTCGTCCCCGCCTCGAATTTGTCCAGGTTCGCCAGGGCGCGCGTGAGCGCCCCCTGAACCAGGTCGTCCGCCTGGGAGGGGTTGTTGACCAGGGACCTCGCGAAGGCGCGCAGGTTGGGAATGACCTCAACGATCTGGCCGTGAAGCTCG
>Ga0256864_1000726_pt1 | contig 10931 bp, 11 predicted proteins | sample RVTome_11_FD_187336 | JGI IMG/M metagenome (GOLD analysis project Ga0256864, IMG submission 187336) | Soil microbial communities from uranium-contaminated site in the Upper Colorado River Basin, Wyoming, United States - RVT147D111 HiSeq ... | reverse complement strand
CCACACCCAAATCCGGCCGTCGCGCCCAACATGGAGCTTCTGATATGCAGGCTTATGGGCGGGGATCGGCGTCGTCCAGGCGAAGCTTGTGCGGCGTTGTAGCTCCCTGATCTGGCTGGTCCAGCTGTCCACGAAGTTATCGGCCTCCTCTCGGGAGACCGCCACCGGCTCCCACTCATCGCGCCGCACGCGAAGCACCGTCCCATCTCGCCGCCAAACGTCGAACACGTACTCGGCAGGGCACCCGACGATGATCTCGCCATCCCGGCTCAGGGCCGTCTTGATTTTGGGTATGTAACGCTCCCGGATATCTTGGAAGAACCCTGAGGCATACTTGGCTTCGGCTCGGATCGGGCACTGGTGCAGGTAGCGCTCTGGTATGAACAGCGTGTCGAGCGGATTCCCCGATATGTCGATACGCAGGAACGTGGGACGTGGATACTCCTGCAGGGTGCCGTCCGTGGCAAGACGTGGATTTACTCCGAGATAGACGCTCCCGCCTCGGTCGGTTTGGATTGCGAACTGACCGTAGGCGCTCCGACTGACGGGGGCCTTCCAGTGCTCCAGACTGTCCGCTGGTCCGTACACGTTGATCCGTAGATTGCCGGGGTCGCGCGCAAGCAGGCGACCGGCCGACAATGCGGCTAGACCGGTAATCCCACGAAACTCGCCGGGGCCCTGGCCGTACCGGCCAAACGTGCCGACCAGGCTTCCTCGTGCGTCATGTTCCCGGAGAAGGCGCAGTCCATTGTCATAGGTAACAACATGCGAGTCGGCAGCAACGGTGAGGGCAATCACATGCACGAACAGGTCATCGCGTCCCTCAAGTGAGCCGAGGATGGACTCCACGACCAGCTGAGCGGTGTCGGGCCAGACTGGATCGCCAACGTGGACGATGGTGGTTTCGCCGACGGTTTCACGAGCCTCGATACGAGAGGTGTGTGACTGCGAAGGCCGGCAGCCGCCAGACAGCAACGCTGCTGTACCCACGAGGGCCGCCAAGCTTCGGCTATGCAACGTGGCTCTCATGCGACTCCTTCTCAGACGCACCGGGCGCTCCCATGGGGGTCGTGATTGCAGGCTCCTGGCGTTCATTCCACGAATCGTCAGCGTCGTTTCTGCAGCAGCGAGTTCGGACCTACCCGCAAGGCCGAAAGAGGCTCTGTGCAGGTGAATCGGGAGTGTTGTCAGTTGCATTGTGGGCTGTCGTGACATCCAACTGCAGGCACGTGCACTCGAGTGGGCCCTGTCGTTGATTGCGGGGTAGGCGCGATCAGCTGTAGGTACACGGTGTGTAGCGCGCTCAGGGTTTGAAAGCCTCGGTAGGAACAAGCTCGTCTACCCGCAGAAACTCGACGCCATCTACTTCCCGCACAAGGCTGAATACCCTGTGCTTCGTAATCTTCAGCACAACGATATCGTTTGGCAATAAGATCGAGCCGAGGTACTGCAGATCGGTATCCAGCACGTCCCACTCGGCCATCGAGTCGGTCGGAAGGGGGTGGCGGCGTACCCAGAGCCTTTCGGCCGGATCGTATTGAAGGTCGTCGAACGCAGGCCACTGCTTGGGGAACTCCAGGTCGTGAAGAACGCCTGTCGCTACACGGCGTAACGAGGGTGGAAGACTATCCATCCCTATGCCAAACGGGAACGCCTTCTTGAATCCCTCAATGTGTTCACGCGTAACCCGTGCTGCCTGTACAGTGCTCTTAACACGGCGGATCGGGTTTCCATTCCGTTCACGGATGGTGATCTCAAAGGTTCGCCCATTACCGAACGCGATCCTGCCGCTAGGTCCCACTGCCCAATGCGAGCGCGGTGCAAACGGCCTGTGGAAGAACTCGCCGTGGCGTTCGTCGACCGTGCGATAGATGACGTCGTCTTGCTCATATGTGATCAGGGTATCGGAACGTTGACCGTCAGTAGTGACGCGAATGAGCATGTGCCGGCCGTCCCGTGCCGAAGTGGCTCGCCCCACACCGAAGGGATAGACCTGGTGCAACAACAACCACCCTGCACCCAGGTCAACCAGCGCCCGAGAACGCCGCGCGAACACCAGCTCGGGGGCTGGAAGCTCCAGCGAGACCTCCCGCCGGAACGTTCCATCTCGATCGAAGTACGTCAACGTCCACTTCCAGGGGTCATGCACGGCCACGCTAGAATCACCGACGAGTGTCATACCGCCAAGGTCGAACGCTAAGCCGCCGGGGGGACGCCGGAACTCACCCGGTCCGCCTCCGTCGCCACCCATCTCGATTACGAACTGTCCTGACCGATCGTACTTTCGAACCCGCCGATGACCCGAGTCCAGCACGTAGACGTTTCCATCACTGTCAACGTCAACCGCTGCGATGCGCGCAAATTGATATGGCTCTGGGCCGTCAACCGTGCCGATGGTGGTGACCTCCCGGGTCATCCAAAGAGTCGCAGCGGTCCCGCCACCCACGTTCTCCACGATCGAAGTAGGCACGCTGCCCGTTGCTGTATCCCGTGGACTGGAAACGACCTCGGGTTGGAAACGCTCACTGCACGCAAGCGCGGCTAATAGAAGGCCAATCAGCGTCAGCGTGGCACGATGATGGCACGAACGAGTCACCTGACTAAATCCTGTCGCTCGATAGCGCTTTGAATCCGCGCTTTCAAGTCCGCGCCGGCGACTCCGCTGAGCAACTCCCCGTCCAGCAGCACAGAGGGCACAGCCACAAGGTCCAGCTCTCGCGCCATCGCAATGTCGCGCTCGACTCGATCGATGAAGTCCCTTTCGCTCATACATCGGCCAAACTCTGCGGAATCCGGTACTCCTGCTGTTCGTGCAAAACGCTCCCACCCAGTCAGGCCGATCCATTGTTGATCAGCGAAGAGGGCGTCAGTGTATGATTCGAACCTACCTTGGGCCGCTGCACACTCCGAAGCAAGTGCTGCCGCGACCGCGTACGGATGGATTGACAACGGGTAGTGGCGATAGACTACGGCCACATGATCGGGGTACTCATCGAGAAGTTGACGGAGCGTGGCATGCATGTATGCACATGCCGGACACTGGAAGTCCCCGAACTCTACGAGCTTAACGCGTGCGGACGGGTTGCCAATGACTCGCCCGTCGACAAGAAAAGCCTCCCAGTTCTCGATTGGACGCGAAGTTACGGATGGTCAACCGCCTGCTGGCGGTTGATCGTGCGCGAGCCGAGCGGGGCACGGCACGGGATGGTCGCGATGCGTCTGGCGTACGGGATCATGGTGCACGGCGAGGCGATCGACCTGGGGCGGATGTACGCGGCGGAGACGGAGTTCAAGGTCGAGGCGGAGACACTTAACGCCTACTGACGGATCGGCTTTGCGGACCATCGCCATACTCGAATGGCGGGAACCGGATCACGCACCAGTCCAACCAACCCATTCCGGATCTTGGAGATCCTAATAACCGACTCTGGCAAGAGGTAGGACTCGAGATACGTGCCGTCGACCAACGAATAGACATCTACAATTCGACCGCGCTCATCGCTGCTCCCGCCGAAGAGCACGTATACCTTACTCGAGTCGACGGTGACAGAGAGGGTAGCCTCGCGGGCGTCGGGATGGATCCGGGTGACGGGGAGGCCCGACTGGGTCCACTGAAGCACTCCGGGAAAGTCCAACTTCTCGATTCCTCTGACAAGCGACCAGTCTGGGCCTTGTTGTGCCGTGAACAACAAATAGTCGGCGTAGAGAAAGCCCACCACTACCCGGCGCGCGTGGGAACTCGCGGCCGCCAAGCTCTCATACTCGAGTGGATGACGGTCTTGGAGAATGCTGGGAGGGGGAAGAGCACCTTCCACGCTCCCTGACGAATCAAAACGGTACCCAAACGAGCCGATTGTCTGCGAAAGCCCCCAAAAACGTGAACCACCGTTTAGCGGCATGACACGCGCGACTGGCTGCTCAGGGCGTATTAATTGCTCCACTTGACCGTCGCCTGTGACGATTGTTATTCGGAGGTTGGACGGATCTGTTACCCATATCCGCCCCCCCGCGTCCATTTGAAGATCGGTTGGGTTCTGAAACTCACCCGGACCCCGGCCCGCACGACCCACGGTCCACAGGAGCGTACCCTCGAACTTGAACGCCTTTACCGCGTGATCGCCGTAGTCGAACACATAGACGGCACTGTCAGTAGCAGCGAGCAGGAGTGGCAACAGCACCGGGGATTCCATAGCCGGAGCCACGCCGCCGACGAGTCGCCACTCTCTCTCGTTGAATCGCCGTTGGTCCTGCTGCGCGACCGCGGCGCCAGCCAGGGTGATCGTGGAGCCAGCAGCTAGAAGGAATGCTAGACCGCCGGAGAATCGTGCGATCGAGCGCACGGTCAATTCTCCGGCACAAGTGAGTCGAGCACCGTTGAAAGCGACTGGAGGGTCTCAACGGCCGCTAGGGCAGTAAGGCGCCCGTTCACAGACAGCCCTAGGAGCGTGCTTCCGTAGCGTCGATGTCGAACCGCTCTCTCCCAAATGCCCTCACGGTCGACTACCAACGGAAAACGGATGCCGAACGCCAGGCGAACTGCCTCAATCTCCGCATCCGAATCCGGAGGCTGCAAGAGAATCCCACGAACAGCGTTGGTGTGCGCGTGGAGACTGCTGAGAGCGGTGGTAACATCTGTACGGAGCCGACAGTCTGACGGAGTGAAGATGAACCAATACGTGACTCCCCGGTGCTCCGCGACTAGGTCTTCCAACGGCGCAGTACCCGCCGTTGGCGTTGTCTCACATGCCGTACTCGCGACGGTGAGGCATGCTAAGGCCCAAGCCCACGGAAGAACCGTACGCCGGGAGGGTGTAGGGATGTTTGGACTAGGCCGCATGCGTTCCGCTGTTTGTGCGTTAGGGACCCTGTCGTTTCACCTTCGGCCAGTGATCCGTCGGATGATCAACATTGGAGGCCGCTGCCCTTGAAGCACAGTAGGTCCCCGATTTGCGCGCAGTTGAATGGGCCACCCTCGCAACCCGTGATCTCACAGCAAATGTCGCCTACCGGCATTGCATAGGCTTTCTGATCGCTGCCAAAGAGCAGCGCAGTGGCAAGCACAAGAAGGCCTGCCACGACGTAGACACGTGACTGCTTCGGTTGGTTGCGGTTCGACATCGTATGTCCTCCTTCCACAGGCAACGAGCGTCGGCGGCCTTATACCACGCCACACCCTCCCAGCATGTTTCCGTTCTCACCAAATCGCGTGAGCCGGCCATGAATCTCTGTCGGCCGTTCGGGGTGGCACCCCAACGACCAGAGGGTCAGCACGGTCGGTGCATAGCTTGCCGCGAGCGTCCGACGGTTCAAAGCTGGTCCCCGTGCTCGCCGTACACTTTGATCTTCAAGTACGTTGGCGTACCCCACATACGCTAAGGGATCTCACCAGCCCGGACCTAACCATTTTCGGCAACTCCTTCAGAACAGGCCGTGGCGGCCCATGCCGCTGGGAGACACTTGCACCAAACCCTCGCAGGGTTCCGCAACCCGCTGAGCCAAGCTTCCCTCTCCGCCAATCTGTGCTGTCGCATAGGTTCCCGCCCCCCCCTTCCCGCGCGACTTCCCCCCCTTCGTTCGCGAATTCCGCATCGCTGCTCCCAAGGACCGCGCTCCAAGCGCCGCACCGGCCCTCCCGCTTCGAGTTGCGTTGCCAAACGCCCCATCCCATATTGCCGTTGCCTTCCCCTCCGCAGGAGCAGTCGCGATGGACGGCCCTCTCGGGCAGCACGTCGCCTATTGCGGATCCGACCCCACCTGGGAGTTTCTGGCCCGCGCGCTGGCGGAGCGGCGGGTCGTGCTTCGTCGCTACCCCGACAACCAACCGCACCTCTGGACGACTGGGCGCTTTGAGCTGGTAATCATCGACGTGGCCACGGAGGACGGCGACGCCCTCGAGCGCCTGCGGCGGGTGAGCCGCTGGTGCGGTGGGGCTCCGGTCCTCGTGCTGTACGGGCTCGAGGCCGGCGCCCAAGCGATGGCCGCACGCATGGGCGGCCACGAGGGCGTGGTCGTGCGGCGCTGGCTGCCCGGTCTGCCGGGGGAGGAGCAGATGCTGGCCAGGTTCGTGGAAGCCCTGCTGGACGCGAGTCCGGCGGCCTGTATGCGGATGATCTTGAGCCATGCCCTGGGGCGGAACGTGGAGAGCGGGGCCGCGTTTGCGTCCGTCGTGGTCGATCGGCTCGCGGCGGGCAAAGGACTGCCGCGGACGGAGGGGTCGCGCGTGGTAGGGGTACGCAAGCTGGCCGCGGAGGCGGGGATCAGCCTGCGGAGTTTGGAAGAGACGCTCCGCCCCACGGACCTGCCGTCGCCGGTGGGGCTGGCCGGGCTCGTCGCCGTGCTATACACCGCGCTCCTCGCGTGCTCGCGCAACCGGTCGCTCGAATGGGCCGCCGGTCAGGCTGGGCTGTCGCCGGAGCGGCTCCGGCGGTGGCGCCGCGGCCTTGGCTTGCCACCGGGGTTGTTGCCAGAGGAGGTCGTGGTCACGGCGCTGAGGGCGCTTGCTCACCGATGCGGACTACCGTCGACGCAGCTGACGGCGGTGGCGCGCAACGTGACACCGTTCCTCGAGAGCCGTGCGCAGGCCGCAGGGGCTTGAGCCGTCTCGGCACGGCCGTTGCCGACGCGACCAAAGGGCGCCCGCCGACTGCGTGCTTCAGCACGCGCCGGCCGCGCAGCGGCCGCCGAGCGCGGCCTTCAGGCCGCGAACACCGCGAACACCGCGGGCACCGCGAACACCCCAACACCGCGAACACCGCAACCCGCGAACACCGCCGGCGCAGCAAGCGCCCTGCCACGCGTCAAAACGCCCCGCTCCGCGTGATTCCGGTTACGCACCCCGCCGAGCCCCGCATCATGATCCTGCCGCCATGACGCGAGCGTGGGCACGCCCTCCCCTTGCAACCCCCCACCCCCATCGCGCATCTATGCGAACAGCCCGCATCTCTCGCGATGACGCGAAGATGACGCGTTCGGGCCATATTGGAGAATAGACCCCAACGCGAGCGGTCTGGATGCCCGTCCCCCGACGCCTCATCGGTTCCTCCGTCGCCGTCCTCATCGTCCTCGTCCTGGCCGGCGGCATCTACCTGCGCATCACCGGCTCCGACACCCCGGAGGGGGGGACGAACGCCGCCGAAGGGGGTGAAGACGCGCCGGACGTGTCGGCCAACGCCAGCTTCGCCACGGACGTGCCCATCCCCGTGGAGGGCGCCGTCGTGGTGCAGGATACGCTCGTGGTGTCGGTCGCCGCCGCCGCGCAGGCGGCCGCGCAGCGCCGCGCCACGCAGAAGGCGCAGGTGCAGGGCCGCGTGACGGCGGTACGCGTGCGGGAGAACCAGCGCGTGGGCGGGGCCCACGTGCTGCTCGAGATCGATCCCACCGAGTATCAGCTCGGCGTCGACAAGGCGGCGGCCGCGCTCACGCGCGCGGAGGCGCAGTTTCGCGAAGCGACGCTGTTCGACGACCAGATTGCCGACTCGACCGTGCGGGCCGAGCGGAGCCGAGTGGCCAGGGCCAAGAGCGGGTTGGATGAGGCCGAAGTCGTGCTCCGCGAGGCCCGCTTGCAGCTGGCGCACACCCGCGTCACCGCGCCGTTCGCGGGCCGCGTTGCCAACCTCGAGGTGGTGGAAGGACAGTGGGTGAGCGTGGGCGACGAGCTGCTCTCCGTGGTGGACCTGGATCCGATCAAGGTCGAGGTCCAAGTGCTGGAGAGCGAGGTCGGCATGCTCGAGGAGGGGCGCGGCGCCGCGGTGTCGTTCGCGGCGTTCCCCGGCCAGACGTTCCGGGGCCGCATCGCCACGATCAACCCGATGGTCGAGACCGACACCCGCACGGCCCGCGTGACGGTCGACATTCCCAATCCGGACGCGCGCATCCTCCCCGGCATGTACGCCCGCGTCTCGCTCGAGGCGCAGAAATTCCCGGACCGCATCCTCGTCCCCCGCAGCGCGGTGCTCGAGCGCGACCAGCGGCGCACCCTGGTGTTCGTGTTCGAGGGCGAGAACGATACGGGCCTCTCCAAATGGCGCTACGTCACCACCGGCCTGTCGAACGACTCGCTGATCGAGATCGTCGAGCACCCCGAAACCGACATGCTGCAACCCGGCGAGGTGGTGCTGATCGACGGCCACTACACGCTGATCCACGACGCCCACGTACGGCTGGTGGAGGACGTGCGCGCGGCGGGCGGGAGGCCGCAGTGATCTGGGCCGGAGGATTGGTTGCGGTGCGGGGCGTCCGGAGGAGCGGGAGAGGCGGGAGTGGGGGCTGCGCCAGCGGCAGGAGCGGCAGCGGCGGCAGGAGCGGCAGCGTGGCTCGGCGGGGTCTGTTCTGCCGCTTCTGCCGCTCCTGCCGCATCTGCCGCCTGCTCGTCGGCATCGCGGCACTCGCCGCCATCACCGCGCCCACCAGCGCCCAGGAATCCCGAACCCTCACCCTCGAACAAGCAATCGACCTCGCCCGCCGCCACAACCCGGCGTATCAGCGCGCGCTGGCGCAGGCGGACGCCACCGGGGCCGACGTGCGCGCGGGGATCGGCGGGTTCCTGCCGTCCGTCTCGGCCGACCTGCGATTCGGCGGAGGGACGCAGACGGTGTTCACGGGCACCGATGATTTCGGGCAGCCGATCGAGCGCGACGACCCGCTGACGTCGGACAACAGCAGCTCGACGCAGTCGGTGAATGCCAGCCTGACGCTGTTCGACGGGTTCCGGAACGTGAATGCGCTGCGGGCGGCCAACGCCGGTTCCGACGCGATGGCGCGTCAGCTCGAGGCGGAGGGGATGACGCTCGACCGCGACGTGAAACAGACGTTCTACGCCGCCCTTCAGGCGCAGCAGCTCCTTGGGATCGAGGATCGGCTGCTCGCGGCGCGGCGCCAGGAGCTGGACGCCACCGAGCGGCTGTTCCGCGTGGCGGGGCAGACGCAGGTGGACGTGCTCGGGGCCCAGATCGAGTTGGCGAGGCAGGAGCAGGCGTTGGAGACCGCACGCGGCGACGCGCGGAAGCGGGCGCTGGAGCTGGCGGAGACGCTCGGTCTCGAAGGGCAGGCCGACCTATCCGTGGCGGGCGGATTCCCCGAGCCGTTCGATCCCGTGAACCTCGATGCCGAGGGGCTGGTGGCGCGGGCGGCGAGCCAGCATCCACGGATCGCGCAGGCATCGGCTGCCGCCGCGCAGGCGCGATTTCAGGCGACCGCCGCACACGGCGCGCGCTGGCCGACGCTCACCGCGAGCACGGGCTTCACGCGCCAGGTGAGGACGCAGGACTTCAATTCGCTCTTCGAGCTGGATCCGCCGGACCGCGCGTTCAGCTTCAGCCTCGGAGTCGAGATCCCCATCTTCAGCCGCTTTCAGACCTCTCAGGCGATCACCCAGGCGTCCACGCAGCGAGTGCTCGCCGAAGAGAACCTGCGCCAGGAGCGGCTCGCGGTCGAGCGCGAGGTCCGGAGCGCCCTGATCGATCTGCAGAATGCCTACCGCAACCTGCAGCTCGCCGAGCGCAGTGCCGAACTGGGCCGGCTGCGCGTGCAGATGGCGCGCGAGCAGTTCCAGACCGGCACCATCGGCTTCACCAACTTCCAGCAGATCGCCAACAGCTCGGCGAACGAGGAGCGGCAGGAGCTGGTGGCCCGGCGGAACTGGGCGAACGCGCTGGCGACGGTGGAGGCGCTGGTGGGGCGGGACGTGACGCCGTGACGCGCCCTCCGCGCGGTTCGCGGGCTGAAGCCCGCGCTCGGCGGCGCTGCGCGCCGGCGCGTGCTGAAGCACGCCCCCACCCGCGCTTCGGGCTCCGCGCCCCGCGCCGTCCACAAGCTCGCACCCCCCGCGCCCTGCGCGCCGCGCAATTCTCCATTTGCCACACGCCATACGCCATACGCCATAAGCCATAAGCCAGCATGTCCCTCTCCCGCCTCTCTATCCGCCGGCCCGTCGCCGTCGCGATGTTGTTCATCGGCATCGCGTTCCTGGGCGGCATCTCGTTTTCGCGGCTCCCGATCGATCTGTTGCCGGACGTGGCCTATCCGCGGCTCGTGATCTACACGTCGTATCCGGACGTGGCGCCCGCCGAGGTGGAGCGGTTCGTGACGGAGCCCATCGAGCGCGTCGTGGCGCGTGTGGCGGGGGTGGAGCGGGTGGAGAGCACGTCGCGGGAAGGCGTGTCGCTCGTGACGCTCAGGTTCGCGTGGGGCAGCGACATGGACTTCGCTGTGCTCAACGTGCGGGAGCAGCTCGACAACATCCGCGACAATCTGCCCGAGTTGGCGGATCGGCCCGTGGTGTTGCGCACCGATCCGAACTCCGAGCCCGTGATGGCGCTGTCGGTGGCGGGCGGCTCGGACCTCGCCGCGCTCAAGGATCTGGCCGAGTCGGTGTTCAAGCGGCGGCTGGAACAGATCGACGGCGTGGCGGAGGCGGCATTGGTGGGCGGGCTGGAGCGGGAGATCCACGTCGAGGTCGCGCCGCGCCTGCTCGACACGTACGGCATCACGATCGAGGAGATCACCCAGGCCCTGGAAGCCGCCAATGAGAGCGCGCCCGGCGGCACGATCATGCGCGGCCGCTACCGCTACGCGCTGCGCACGCTCGGCGAGTTCCAGACCGTCGGCCAGATCGCCGAGGTGCCGCTCGGCCGCAGCGTGTCGGACTCGGCGGGCGAGAATCTCATCCGGTTGGGAGACGTGGCACGCGTGGAGGACGGGTTCCGCGACCGCGAGTCGATCGCGCGCTACAACGGCGTCGAGTCGGTGGGCCTGCTCCTGTTCAAGGAATCCGGATCCAACACCGTCCGCGTGGCGGAGCAGGTCAATGAGGTGCTTGGCCAGCTCCGCGAGGAATATCCGCAGATCGACGTCGACGTCGCGATGTCGCAGGCGGGGTTCATCACCGAGGCGATCTCCAACGTCGTCCAGGCGCTGATCATTGGGGGCGTCCT
>Ga0256864_1000722_pt1 | contig 10950 bp, 9 predicted proteins | sample RVTome_11_FD_187336 | JGI IMG/M metagenome (GOLD analysis project Ga0256864, IMG submission 187336) | Soil microbial communities from uranium-contaminated site in the Upper Colorado River Basin, Wyoming, United States - RVT147D111 HiSeq ... | reverse complement strand
ATCTGCTCGCCAAGCCACCCAGCGCAATCCTCAATCCTCCCCAGCTCGACTCATCTCACAAATCTGACGTGCGCCCGGGGGAGGGGCAGGCCACTGTCGTCGATGGTAGAATGTGAGTGCATTCGCTCGCTTAGCGCGACCCGGACGGTGGGGGCCGAGCTTTCGCCACCGGCCGCAGGTGCGCCACGACTGAAAGGTCGGCCGACGGGAGGGGCCCGAGACGATGACCGAAGCCGCAGACATGACGGGTCGCCGGTCGTTCCTCAACTGGTTCCTGGGCACCACGCTCGGTGCCCTTGCCGGGTCGATCCTCTACCCGGTATTCCGCTTCCTGAGCCCGCCGCAGGTGCCGGAGGCCGCCACCCACGAGGTCGAGGCGGGCGCCGCCGACGACCCCGAGCTGCTCGAACGGGGCTTCCGGATCATCCGTTTCGGCGTCGAGCCCGTGATCCTGATCCGCGCCGGCGCCGGCGACCTTCGCGCCTTCTCCGCCACCTGCACGCACCTCGACTGCATCGTCGAGTACCAGAAGGATCGGCGGCGGATCTGGTGCAACTGCCATAGCGGCGAGTACGACCTCAACGGCCGGAACGTCGCGGGGCCGCCGCCACGGCCGCTGCACCCGTTCACCGTCCACGTGGTCGCCGACGCCGCCGGCGCGCAGAAGATCGTGCTGTCGAAGGCCTGACCCGTGCGCTCCCTCGCCGCCCGCTCGGCCCGCTGGCTGCGCGAGCGCCTGCCTTTGGTGCCGGCGGCCGAGTTCCTGGCTCACAAGACGGTGCCCATGCACCGCTTCAGCGTCGTCTACTACTTTGGCGGCATGACCCTGTTCTTCTTCCTGGTCCAGGTGGTGACCGGCATCCTTCTGATGCTCTATTACCGGCCCTCGGCCGAGGAGGCGTTCGAGTCGGTCCAGTTCATCATGACCACGGTGCCGTTCGGCTGGCTGATCCGCTCGTTGCATTCGTGGTCGGCCAACCTGATGGTCTTCTTCGCCTGCGTCCACCTGGCGACGGTCTTTTTCGCCAAGGCCTACCGGCGGCCGCGCGAGCTGAGCTGGATCACCGGCTGCGCGCTGCTCTTCCTCGCCCTCGGCTTCGGCTTTTCGGGCTACCTGCTGCCTTGGAACCAGCTCGCCTTCTTCGCCACCAAGGTGGGCACCGACATCGCCGGCTCGGTGCCGCTGATCGGCGAGGGGCTGCTGCGCTTCCTGCGCGGCGGCGAGCGCGTGACCGGCGGCACCCTCTCGCGGTTCTACGGCTGGCACGTCGCGATCCTGCCGGCGCTGACCGTCGCCTTGCTCGGGCTCCACCTGCTGCTGGTCCAGATCCAGGGCATGAGCGTGCCGCCGGCTGCCGAGCGGGAGGCCGCGCGCCGCCGGCCGATGCGCTTCCTTCCCGACTTCGCGTTGCGCGACCTGTTCGGCTGGACCCTAGCGCTCGGAGTGCTCGCCGCGCTCGCCGCCCTCTTCCCCTGGGAGCTGGGCGAGAAGGCGGACCCCTTCGCCCCGGCCTTCAAGGACATCCGGCCCGAGTGGTACTTCATGTTCATGTTCGAGACCCTCAAGGTGGTGCCCGGCGGCGAGATCTTCGGCATCGAGTACGAGGCGATCCCGATCTTGCTCTTCGGCCTCGCCGGACTGGCGCTGGTCCTGGTGCCGTTTCTCGATCGCGGCGGACGCGGCCGGGGCTTGACCGTCGCCGGGGTCCTGGCCGTGGTCTACGTCGTGGGCATGACCGCGCGCGGCTACCGCTCGCTGGTGCCGGTCTATGCGGTGCTCGCCACCGCTCTCGTCACCCTCATCCTCGGCCTCGGCACCCGGCGGGCGCGGGAGGCGGGGGAGTGACCCGGCGCGTCCTGCTCGCGCTGGCGCTGCTCGGCGGCGCAGCGGGCGTGGCCGGGGCGCAGGAGTCAGGGCTCGCCGCCACCGCGTGCACGGTGTGCCACGCCGACGCCGAGCTGTTCGAGGGCGAGGCGCTGGCGTTGGTCGGCGCTTTCGCGGACGACGTGCACGCCGAGGTCGGCCTGTCATGCCACGACTGCCACGGTGGCGACCCCGACCCGCGGCTGGCCGACGACATGTTCGCCGCCATGGACGACGCGCTGCCGGTCAACCCCTACGTCGGGGTGCCGGCGCGCACCGCGATCCCCGGTGCGTGCGGGCGCTGCCACTCCGACCCGGTGTTCATGCGCCGCTACGACCCCGGTGCGCGCGCCGACCAGGAGGACCAGTACCGGACCAGCCAGCACGGCCTGGCCCTCGCCGGCGGCGACACCGCGGTGGCGACCTGCGTCGACTGTCACGGCGCGCACGGCATTCGCCGCCCCGAGGATCCGGCGTCCCCGGTGCACGCGACCCGGGTCGCCGACACCTGCGCCTCCTGCCACGCCGACCCCGAGCACATGGCGGGCCGCACCCTCCCCGACGGCCGGCCGCTGCCGGTCGACCAGTACGCGCGCTGGCGGCAGAGCGTGCACGCCGAGGCCCTGCTCGGGCGCGACGACGCCTCGGCGCCGACCTGCAACGACTGCCACGGCAACCACGGTGCCGCCCCGCCGGGCGTGGGCGCGGTCGCTTTCGTGTGCGGCCAGTGTCACGGCCGCGAGGCCGAGCTGTTCCGCGCCAGTCCCAAGAGCGAGGGCCTGCTCGAGCACGGCGAGCTGCTCGCTGCGGCCGGCGTCGACGGCTGCGCCGCCTGCCACATGGACCCGGAGCCTCAAGCCGCGCTCACCGACGTCCGCTCCCTGGTCGAGTGCGAGACCTGCCACGGCAACCACCTGGTGGTGCGCGCCAGCGTCGCCCTGCTCTCGCCGCTGCCCGAGACGCCCTGCGCCTTCTGCCACCAGGGCCTCGAGCTCGCAGGGGTGGATCAGGAGCCCGAGCGCCGCCGCCGCAACTACCGGGAGACCGAGCGCGCGCTCTTGGCGCGGGCGGCCGCCGAGGGGCTCGAGGGCGACGACCGCTTCGACTGGCTGATCGACCAGGCGCTGGCGCTGCCGTTCCACACCCGGGAAGCGGACGCCGGCGCCGACGGCACGCCGGCGCTGCGCCCGGAGTTCGGGACCCTGTTCGACAAGTTCCGGATCGGCAAGACCTCGTACCGCTTCATCGACCCGGCGACCGGCGCGCCGGCGGTGGCGCGGGTCCGACGCTGCGCGGAGTGCCACGCGGCCGAGCCGCTGCTCGGCGACCAGCCGACCGGGCTGACCACCGCGCACGAGCTGTCGCGCCGCATGCGCGAGCTGACCACCCTCACCGCCGCCGCCGAGCGGGTGCTGCTCGCCGCCCGGCGCGGCGGCGTCGAGGTCCGCGGTGGCCTGGCCGAAGTGGAGCAGGCGGTAGCCGCGCAGATCGGCCTCGAGGCCCTGGTCCACACGTTTTCCGCCGCCGACGGGGGTGCCTTCGAGCAACAGCACACGACCGGGCTCGCGCACGCCCGGGTGGCCTTCGCCTCCGGCCGCGAGGCGCTCGACGAGCTGGCGGCCCGCCGCCACGGCCTGGCGGTCGCGCTGGCGATCATCGTGTTGTGCCTGCTCGCCCTGGCGCTCAAGATTCGACAGCTCTCCGCCGCCGGTACTCGATCTCCGCCGCCCGAGACCCGCGCCGGCGGTCGGTAGCGATCGCAAGGTCGCGCCGCACCCTCCGCTTCGAGGTGGCGGGCTGTGAGCAGGCTGTGCCGGCCGTCCCGGAGCCGGGCTGGTCGTCGGCGATCGCGAAGCGGATGGATGGCGCGGGCGCCTACCGTGGCGCGACCGCGAACTCCAGGCTCGGCGGCACTTCGAGCCGCAACCGGGTGCCGGAGCCGGGGACGGTCTCGATCTCGAGCCGGCCGCCGACGCTCTCCGCCCGCTCGCGCATCATCAGCAGGCCGAAGCGGGGAGCACCCGGTCGCGGCGGTGCCGCGCGGTCGAAGCCGCGGCCGTCGTCGGCGACCTCGACCCGCAGGGTGCCGTCGCCCCCGCGCCCGACCGTGACCGTCGCCCGGGCCGCACCGGCGTGCTTGCGCACGTTCGACAGCGCCTCCTGGACGATGCGCAGGACCTGGAGCGCGACCGCCGGCGCCGGCTCGACGCCGTCGTCGATCTCCAGCGTCACCGGCACGCCGTAGCGCTCCCGCCACGAGGCGACGAACTCGGTGAGGGTGGGGCCGAACGAACGCTCCGGCGTCAGCCGGGTGTTGAGCGCGAGGATCACCTCGCGCACGTCGCCGTAGAGGTCGCGGGCGCCGGCGGCGAGCTGCTCGAGCTGCAGTTCGACCTCCTCGTCGCGGCCGTGGCGGAGGTGCTCGATCGCGGCCTGGCTCTTGGCGTTGACGTAGGCGAGCACCTGCGCCATGCCGTCGTGCAGCTCGAAGGCGATCCGGTTGCGGTCCTCGGCCACCGCCAGGAAGCGCAGGCGCTGGTGGAGGTCGGCGGTGTCGATCGCCGCCGCGGCGGCGTCGGCGAAGCGCGCCAGGGTCTCCTCGTCCTCGGCCGAGAACCCGGCCGCCTGGCGCTTGTCGGCGACGTAGAGGTTGCCGCGGAAGGCGCTGCCCGGGCAGACGATCGGCACCGCCAGGAGGGAGCGCATGTGCGGGTGGCCGGGTGGGAAGCCGACCGAACGCGGATCACCGCCGATGTCGCGCAGGCGCAGGCGTTGGCCTTCTCGCAGCACGACTCCGAGCAGCCCGCGGCCGCCCGGTGGATCGCCGATCCGCTCGCGCAGCTCGTCGCTGACGCCCGAGGTCACGAACTCCCGGATCGCCCCCTCGGCGTCGACCACCGACACCGCCCCGTAGTGGGCGTCGAGCAGCTCGCGGGCGCGGTCGACCGTGCGTTGCAGCACCGCCGCGAGCGTCAGATCGCCGTGGAGGTCGAGGGTCGCCTCGTGCAGGGCCGCCAGCTCGCGGTTGCGCCGCTCCAGCCGGTCGAGCAGCCGGAACGTCACCGCACACACGAACACCAGGAGCGCCACGCCGGCGACCGGCAGGGCGAGGTCCGCGAGCAGCCGGCCCGCGCCGCCGCCGGGCCGCCGGTCGAGCAGCCGCGGCACCGCCGCGATCACCAGCACCACGACAGCGGCCGCGGTCAGCAGCAGCGTCCGGCGGGTTCGGGGGTGGAGATGCATGGGTGACCAGCCGGCGGGTTCGAAGCGGGAGGCTGCCGAGTGTACTCAACACGCGGCGGGGTTGTGGGGGCGCAGGGACTCGAACCCTGGACCAACGGCTTAAAAGGCCGCAGCTCTACCAACTGAGCTACACCCCCATGGAAAAAGTATCTCATGCGGTATGCCGCTTCACCGCACGGTCAGGGGGCGCCGCTCCTCGTCGCGCTCCACCCGGACGGCGGCGACGATGTCGCGCGGCGCCGAACGCGTCCTGCCCGCGTGCTACAATTCCGGCCGTCGGGCCACAGTCTCGCCTCTCGGATGCCGCCGCCGACGGCGCGGGCCATGGCCCGCGCGCCGGCGGGGTCGAAGGGAAGCAGGCAGGCGAGATCGGGTCCCCGATGGTTTTGCTGCCGGAAGGGGCCGTCCCGTCCCTCCGGCGGTTCTGCTGGTGGGAAGGAGAGAGAAGTGGTCAAGAGCCCCGTGGAACGTCTCGAAGCGGCCGGCCTCTGCAAGTCCGACGACCTCAGCGACAAGGACAGGCAGGCGCTGAACTCGCTCAGCGACCAGGAGGTGCAACAGTTCATCAGCCTCCACGAGAAGCTGGGGAAGCCGGACAGCGACGCGGCGAGACCGAACCTTCCGATCTAGTGTCCGGGCCGGACGCGCGTTGCGGGCAGCGTCTGCGCGCTGTGCTGCGGCTGGCCGGCCCTGCTCTGGCCGCGGCGAGCGAGAGGTTCTGGGACCACCCCCGGCTGGCCGAGATGTTCCCGTCCTTCCTGATCCGGGCCTACTGGGTGGCCAGAGCCAGCGTCGGCCTGATGGAGGCAGCCCTCCGTCGAGCGCGCACGCTGGCGCCGGCAGACGCCGTCAGTACCCGCCTCGCCCAATACTACGAGCGCCACTTGGCGGAGGAGCGGGATCACCCGGGATGGTTGCTCGCCGACCTCGAAACGCTCGGCGTCGACCGCTCCCGGACGCTCTCGACCGTGCCGACGCCGGCGATCGCGGTGCTCGTCGGCCCCCATCACGTCTGGGTCGAATCGGGTCACCCGGTCGCGGCGCTCGGCCACCTCGCCGTGCTCGAGGGTCACCCGCCCTCCGCCCGTGAACTCGAGCGGGTGCGCGAACGCACAGGCCTGTCGCACGAGGCCTTCCGCTTTCTGCGCGCCCATGCCGAGATCGATCCCCACCACGCCGCCGACCTGTTCGGCCTCCTCGACGAGCTGCCGCTCGACCGGGTGCAGTCGAGCCTGGTCGGACTCTCCGCGCTCCACACCGTCGGCGCGGTCGCGGGCGTCTTCGAGGAGTTGATCGGGGACGACTCGATCGCGCTCGTTCCCGCCGCGGTGGCCGAGGTCCAGTGATGGAAGGCAAGACCGAGCCCCTGGGCGGCAAGCTGGTCGCCGAGCCGGCGCCGGCCGGAGGCCTGATCGGCCAGCAGCTCTCGCACTACCGGATCCTCGAGCGGATCGGCAGCGGCGGCATGAGCGAGGTGTTCAAGGCCGAGGACACCCGCCTCGGCCGGGTGGTGGCGGTCAAGCTGATCTCGGCCGGACTGATCGGCGACCAGGCGGTCAAAGAACGTTTCTTCCAGGAGGCGCGCACCGTCTCGTGTCTCGACCACCAATACATCTGCACCCTCCACGATGTCGGCGAGGCCGGCGACGGGCGGCTGTTCCTGGTCATGGCCCACTACGAGGGCGAGACCCTGTCGCGGCGCATCCGCCGCGGCAAGCTGCCCTGCCCGGAGGCGCTCGAAATCGCCCACAAGGTCGCGCTCGGGCTCGCCCGCGCCCACGAGATCGGCGTCGTCCACCGCGACATGAAGCCCGGCAACGTGATGGTGACCGAGCGCGGCGAGGTCAAGATCCTCGACTTCGGCATCGCCAAGCTCGCCGGGCAGGCCGGCCCCGACCTGACCCAGACCGGCACCGTGATGGGGACCGCCGCCTACATGTCGCCGGAACAGGCCTCCGGGCGGACGGTCGACCATCGCACCGACGTCTGGTCGCTCGGGGTGGTGGTCTACGAGATGCTGACCGGCGAGCGGCCGTTCCAGGGAGAAAGCCCGCTCGCGATCATCCACGCGATCCTGCATCACGATCCGGTGGCGCGCCTGAAGCTGCCGGCCGGGGTGCCCGAAGGCCTGGACGCGCTGCTCCTGCGGGCGATGGCCAAGGACCCGGCGGTGCGCTACGGCGGCATCCAGGAGATGGCCGACGACCTGGCGCGGCTGCGGGCCTCTCAGGGCGAGCAGATCCTGGCGCCGCCGCCGACGATGGCCTACCCGGACGTCAACCGGTCGATCGTCGTGCTGCCGTTCGCCGACCTCTCACCCGAGCGCGACGGCGACTATTTCGCCGACGGTCTGACCGACGAGGTGATCACCGACCTCTCTGCGATCCGGGCGCTGAGGGTGATCTCGCGCACCTCCGCCAACCGCCTCAAGGGCAGCGACTACGACGTCCAGGAGATCGCGGCGCGGCTCAAGGTCCATTTCGTCCTCGAGGGCGGCGTGCGGCGGATCGGCGACACTCTCAGGGTGACCGCCAAGCTGATCGACGCCCGCACCGATTCGCTGGTCTGGGCGGAGAAGTACAGCGGCTCGCTGGAGGACGTCTTCGCGATCCAGGAGAGCCTGTCGCGGCGCATCGTCGAGGCGCTGAGGATCAAGCTCAGCGTGGCCGAGGAGCGCCGGCTCGCGGACCGCCGGATCAGCGACATCGAGGCCTACGACTATTACCTGAAGGCACGTCAGGAGATCTACCGCTACACCGAGGACGCGCTCGATCGCGCGATCGCCTACCTCGAGCGGGGCGTCGAGATCGACGGCGGCAACCCGCTGCTTCTCACCGCCCTCGGCTATGCCAACTGGCAGTACGTGAACGCCGGCATCAGCAGCGACGCGTCGTACCTGGAGACGGCGCGGCAGCGCGCCGAGCAGGCGCTGGCGGTCGACCCGGAGTTCCCGCAGGCCCACCGGCTGCTCGGCATGGTGCGACTGCTCCAGGGGCGGACGCTCGAGGGCGTGCGGCTGCTCCAGCGCGCGCTCGCCGGCGACCCCACCGACACCGACGCGCTCGCCATGCTCGCCACCTGCTACGGCTTCCTCGGCAAGCCCGAGGCCGGGGAACCGCTGGTCCGGAGGCTCCTCGAGCTCGACCCTCTCACCCCGATGTACCAGAGCTGGCCCGGGATCCTGGCGATGATGCGCGGCGACTTCGACCAGGCGGTGGCGCCGCTGCTGACCAGCTACCGGCTGGAACCGGGCAATCCGATGGTCCGTTCCCTCTACGCCCAGGCCCTGGCGCTGGCCGGAGAGCGGGCCGAGGCGCGGCGGGTGTTCGCGGCGCTCGCCGAGGAAACGCCGGATAGTTTCTTCGGCGGTCTCGCCACGCTCTACGAGAGGGCCCTCGGCGGCGACCGCGCCGGCGTCGAGAAAGCCGCCTGCGAGAAGCTCCAGGCCGCAGCGGCCGCCGACCCGCTGTACGCCTGGAGCTTCGCCGAGGCGTTCGCGCTGGTCGGCGCCCGCGCCGAGGCGGTGGCGTGGCTCGAACGCGGCCTCGAGCGCGGCCTGATCAACCACCCACTGCTCGCCGAGCACGACCCGCTGCTCGCCAGCCTGCGCGCGGATCCGGCGTTCGCAGCGCTGATGCAGAAGGTCGAGGCGCGCTGGAAGGCCTTCGAGTTGTAGCGTCCCTTCACTCTCGGTGGGGCGGGGGCGGGCCGTGGCGGTGGAGGTAGCGCAGCAGGTTGTGGAAGCCGCTGAGCATCTCCGCGAGCGCCACCTCCTCGGCGGCCGGCAGGCGGTTGCGGGTGCCGAGCACGCGGTAGACGTCCGGCGGCTCGGCGACCTCGAGGGCGGGCTCGGGAGCGGCCGGGGGGTAGGCGTCGTCGGCAGCCCGGCGGCGGCCGAACAGAGCGTCGCCGTGGTGCTCGGTCACCAGGGCGCGGTGGAGGTCGCCGAGGTCGGCGTCGAGCGCCTCCAGGAGCCGGCCCAGCGTCTTGAGCGACGGGCGCCGCTTGCCGGTCTCGTAGGCCGAGAGCATCGCCTTGGTGATGCCGGCGGCGGCGGCTGTCTGGTACTGCTTGAGATCCCGGTGGACGCGCAGGCGGCGCAGCGCGCCGCCCAGTCCCGCCAGCCCCCGTCCCGCAGTCATCGCTCGGTCACCTCGCTGCACACGCTCCCGCCTCCACGTTCTCCCAGGACCCGCTAGCATAGGCGGTAACAGAGCGTAAGTCAAGGACTGGCAGGGCGGGATGCGGGACGGCGGCAGCCGCTCTTCGCGCTATCATGGCGGGCCACGCTGCCCCAGGGGGCGCCGGCCTTCAGGCGCTCCGGCGCTCCCTCGAGGAAAGGAACCCATGGCGAGTTATCACATGAACGAGTTGCGGACGGGGACGAAGATCCTGGTCGACGGCGATCCGTGCACGATCGTCGACATCGACTTCGTCAAGCCCGGCAAGGGCCAGGCCTTCACCCGCGTCAAGTACCGCAGCCTGCTGAGCGGCCGGGTCAACGAGATCACCTACAAGCAGAGCGACGCGGTCGAGGCGGCCGACGTCACCGAGACCGAGATGCAGTACCTCTACAACGACGGCACGAGCTGGCACTTCATGGTCCCGGGCAGCTACGAGCAGCACGAGGCGCGCGAGCCGGTGGTCGGCGACGCCGCCGACTGGATCAAGGAGCAGGACCTGTGCACGGTGACGCTGTTCAACGGCGTGCCGATCAGTGTCACGCCGCCCAACTTCGTGGTGCTCGAGGTGACCGAGACCGACCCCGGGGTCAAGGGCGACACCTCGAGCGGCGGCACCAAGCCGGCGAAGCTGGAGACCGGCGCGACGGTCAAGGTGCCGCTGTTCATCCAGATCGGCGAGGTGATCAAGATCGACACCCGCATCGGCGAGTACGTCTCGCGCGCCAAAGAGTGAACGACGACACGCGGCGGACACGCGCCCACAGGCGCGCGCCGCGAAGCGGCGACTCGGGGGAGGGGACCCCGCAGGACCGCGCTCCTGCGGGTAGGGGGGCTGGAACAGCCCCCCTCGAAAAAGACTGGCGGCCGAGCGCGAGCCGCGAGCGGCTGCGGCTGCGCGCCGAGCTGCTCGCCGCAGTGCGCGCGTTCTTCGCCGAGCGCGGGGTGCTCGAGGTCGAGACACCGGTGCTCGCGGCGTCGACCGTCCCCGACCTCCACCTCGCCAGCCTCGAGACTCACTGGCACGGCCCGGGGGCGCCGCCGGAGGGCGACCGGCTCTACCTGCAGACCTCGCCCGAAGTGCACATGAAGCGTCTGCTCGCGGCCGGCAGCGGGCCGATCTTCCAGCTCGCCCGCGCCTTCCGCGACGGCGAGGCGGGACGGCGCCACAACCCCGAGTTCACGATGCTCGAGTGGTACCGGCCCGGCTTCGACCACCACGCGCTGATGGACGAGGTCGAGGCCCTGCTCGCGGCGGTCCCGGGTCCCGGGATCCTCCGCGCGCCCGCCGAGCGGCTGACCTATGGCGAGCTGTTCGCCCGCCACGCCGGCGTCGATCCCCACCGGGCCTCGCTCGCCGAGCTGGACGCCGCCGTCGCCGCGGCCGGGATCGCCGCGCCGGCGCTCGACCCCGACGACCGCGACGGCCGGCTCCACCTCCTGATCAGCCACCTCGTCGAGCCGCGGCTGCCGGCCGGACGGATCACCTTCGTCCACGACTTCCCGGCCTCGCAGGCAGCGCTGGCGCGGGTGCGGCCGGGGGGCGGCGGCGAGCCGCCGCTGGCGGAGCGCTTCGAAGTCTACGTCGGCCCGGTCGAGCTGGCCAACGGCTTCCACGAGCTGACCGATGCCGCCGAGCAGCGCCGCCGCTTCGGGCGCGAC
>Ga0256864_1000721_pt1 | contig 10965 bp, 7 predicted proteins | sample RVTome_11_FD_187336 | JGI IMG/M metagenome (GOLD analysis project Ga0256864, IMG submission 187336) | Soil microbial communities from uranium-contaminated site in the Upper Colorado River Basin, Wyoming, United States - RVT147D111 HiSeq ... | reverse complement strand
CGCGGGGAGCTACTCGCTCCGCTCGATGCTGGACAACAAGGACGCCGTCGGCATCGGAATCTTTCAGGCCCCGGGCTCCAACGCACTGGCGCTTTCGACCTCAGTCCGCGAGACCATGGCGGAGCTGAAGACGAGGTTCCCCGAGGGCGTGGATTTCAGCATCGTATACGATCCCACGATCAACGTGCGCGACGGCATCCGCGAGGTGGTGATCACCCTCATGGAGGCCATCCTCCTGGTGGTGTTCGTAGTGGTGCTCTTCCTGCAGACCTGGCGGGCGTCGGTCATCCCTCTGGTAGCGGTGCCGGTCTCGATCGTGGGCACCTTCGCCATCCTGCTGGCGTTCGGGTTCTCCATCAATACTCTCTCGCTCTTCGGTCTGGTGCTCGCCATCGGCATCGTGGTGGACGACGCCATCGTGGTGGTGGAGAACGTCGAACGAAACATCGAGGCCGGCCTTTCGCCGCGGGAAGCATCCTACAAGGCAATGGAGGAAGTCAGCCGCCCCATCATCGCCATCGCGCTGGTGCTCTGCGCCGTCTTCGTGCCGGTGGCGTTCGTGAGCGGTCTCACCGGCCAGTTCTATCGCCAGTTCGCCTTGACCATCGCTTTCTCGACGGTGATCTCGGCGTTCAACTCGCTCACCCTCTCGCCCGCGCTCAGTGCCATTCTGCTGAAGCCGCACGGCGCTCCTCCGGATCTGGCCACCCGCGTGCTCAACCGCGGCCTTGGATGGCTCTTCCGGCCATTCAACCGGCTCTTTGCCCGAGGGTCGGAAGGCTACGGACGGGCGGTAGGCCGGGTGCCCCATCGAAGAGGAGCGGCGCTGGCGGTCTACGCCGGTCTGATAGCGCTCACCATAGTGCTGTTCAATCGGGTACCTCAGGGCTTCGTCCCCACTCAGGACAAACAGTACCTGGTGGCGTTCGCGCAACTTCCTGACGGGGCCACGCTCGACCGGACCGAGGCGGTCATCAGGGAGATGTCCGACATCGGTATGAAGCACCCCGGTGTTGCCAGCGCGGTGCAGTTCCCCGGCCTGTCCATCAACGGGTTCGTGAACTTGCCCAACGCGGGGATCGTCTTCTTCACCTTGAAGCCCTTCGACGAGCGCACGTCGGATGAGGAGTACGGGCTCACCATCGCCGGAGCCCTGAACGGCAAGTTCTCCGGCATCCAGGATGCCTTCGTGGCCGTCTTTCCGCCTCCCCCCGTCCAGGGCCTCGGGACCGTTGGCGGCTTCAAGATGGAGCTGGAGGACCGCGGCGGCCTGGGTGAAACGGAGCTGTACAACGCCAGCCAGGCGCTGCTCGGACGGGCGTATCAGACTCCAGAGCTCGCCGGGATCTTCTCCGGCTTCCAGATCAACGTCCCCCAGCTCGAGGTGGATGTGGATCGGGAGAAGGTGAAGCAACAGGGGATCTCGCTGACTGATCTCTTCCAGACCATGCAGGCCTATCTCGGGTCGTTCTACGTCAACGACTTCAACCGGTTCGGCCGGACCTACCAGGTGATCGTGCAGGCCGACGCACCGTTCCGGGCGACGGCGGAGAATATCGCGCAGCTCAAGGTACCGAACGCGGGCGGGGAGATGGTCCCGCTGGGCTCGGTGGTCCAGGTGAAGCAGTCGTATGGTCCGGCTCAGGGGCTCCGCTACAACGGGTACCCGGCGGCCGACATCAACGGCGGTCCCGCCCCGGGCGTGAGCTCGGGCGAGGCCAGGGTCACCATGGAACGTCTGGCCGAGGAGACGCTGCCCAATGGCATCGGGTACGAATGGACCGAGCTGACCTATCAGGAGATTCTGGCCGGCAACACGGCGATGTTCGTCTTCCCGCTTTGCATAATCCTGGTGTTCCTCGTGCTCGCCGCGCAGTTCGAGAGCTGGTCGCTGCCGCTCGCCGTGGTACTGATCGTGCCGATGTGCCTGCTCTTCGCCATCGCGGGCGTAATGCTCACGAAGGGCGACAGCAACGTCTTCACCGAGATCGGGTTCCTGGTGCTCATCGGGCTCGCCTGCAAGAATGCCATTCTAATCGTCGAGTTCGCCCGCGAGCTCCAGCGCCGCGGCCTGTCTCGGGTGGAGGCAGCGCTCGAGGCCTGCCGGCTTCGGCTCCGTCCCATCCTCATGACCTCGTTCGCGTTCATCATGGGCGTCCTCCCGCTGGTGTTCTCCAGCGGCGCCGGCGCCGAGATGCGGCACGCGATGGGGGTGGCGGTGTTCTCGGGCATGCTGGGCGTCACTTTCTTCGGCCTGGTGTTGACCCCGGTGTTCTACGTGGTGCTCCAGCAGTTGGTTGAACGGCGGGCCGATGCGGCGCGGCAGTTTGCGGTGCAGCCGGCCCATGACGAGGAGTCGAAACATGTTTAAGGCGGGGATTGCTCTATCGCTTGCGCTGGCCGGCTGCGCCACGGCGCCGGCGTATCGGGCACCGGAGGTTCAAGTCCCAACGGCTTTCCGGGAGACGCGAGATACTGTGATCGAGACGTTGGGCACCGGACCGGCAGCCCCTGATACACTGGTGTGGCCGGATTTAGGCGACTCCACCCTCACGCGGCTGCTGAAAGACGCGGTTGGCGCCAATCTCGATGTCCGGGCGGCAGAGGCCCGGGTGCGTGGCGCCCGCGCGGCCCGCACCGAGGCGGTGCTCGACCTGGCACCGACGGTCACCTTTGCCGGCGGCTATACCCGGCAACGACTCTCGAGCGCGAGCTTCCCCGGTTTCGGGACGTTTCCGGACCAGGACATCTGGGACGCAGGGTTCGACGCTTTCTGGGAGCTGGACTTGTTCGGCCGGGTACGTCGCAACGTCCAGGCCCAGGGCGCGTTCGTGGCCGTGACCCAGGAGGATCAGCGCGACCTTCAGATATCTCTCAGCGCTGAGCTGGCCCGGGCTTACTTCGAGCTGCGTGGGGCGCAGGAGCAGCTCTCGGTCGCGCAAAGAAACGGCGACAACCAACGGCGCTCGCTCGAGGTGACCCGCCAGCGGCTCGATGCGGGGCGCGGGACCGCGTTCGATACCGAGAGGGCCCAGGCGCAGCTCAGCCTCACACTCGCCTCTATCCCGGTGTTGGAGTCGCGAGTGCGCCAGGCGCAATATCAGATCGGCGTGTTAGTGGGGCGCCCGCCGGCCGCCCTGGCCGCCGAGCTGGAGCCGGTCGCCCCGCTACCCGCGCTGCCACCGGCGGTATCGGTGGCCAGCCCGGATTCGGTGGTCCGCCGGAGACCCGACGTGGCCGCGGCGGAGCGGCAGCTCGCCGTGGAGCGTGCGCTGGTGGGAGCGGCGAAGGCGGATTACTTGCCGCGCATAACAGTGGGAGGCAGCGCCGGTTACTCCGCGGCCTCGTTCGACGCGCTCGGCGATGGCGGCACCTTCCGCTACGCGGTCGGCCCCATCATCTCCTGGCCGTTACTCAACCTCGGCCGGGTAAAGGCGCGGGTGGACCTCTCCCGCGCCCGCGAGGCGGAGGCGCGAGCGCAGTACGACCAGACCGTGCTGCTGGCACTCCAGGACGTGGAGACCTCGCTGGTGCGCTACCGGACTTCCCGCGCCCGGGTGGAACGGATCCAGGACGCGGCGGCAGCCAGCGAGCGCGCCGCAGAGTTGGCGCGAGCACGCTTCTCCGGCGGAGTATCCGACTTCCTCCAGGTGCTCGACGCGGAGCGCACTCAGCTCGAGGCGCAGGACCAGTTGGCGCAGGGACGCACCGAAGCAGCGACCGCGTATGCGGCGCTATACAAGGCACTGGGTGGCGCGTTGCCGTCGTAGGCGGGGAGGCGGGGAAGTGGGGAAGCGGGGAAGTATGGGTGCTCGGCGCCTGAACCAGTTAAGAACTGCTATGTAAGGAGAGATCGATGAGTAGCACGATTGCAGCAAGAGAGACGGTATGGATTCCCAGTCGCAGGGTTCTCGCGGAGGGTGGAGTCCTGCGCTACCTGGTCCCGGTGGGACGGGCGCTCTACGCGGCCATCTTCTTGTTCGCGGCCCTGAGCCACTTCTCGGAACCGACTATCGATTACGCCGCGGGGCAGGGAGTGCCGCTCCCGTGGCTTCTGGTCCCGCTGTCGGGTGTGATCGCCCTGGCCGGAGGTGTGAGCGTGCTGCTGGGATACCGGGCCCGCTTCGGCGCGGCACTGCTGGTGCTCTTCCTCGTACCGGTGACGCTGGCGCTGCACAACTTCTGGGCATTCCAGGACCCGGCGGCGGCCCAGCTGCAGCAGGCCATGTTCCTCAAGAACGTGTCGATGCTGGGTGGCGCCCTGCTCATCGCCTACTTCGGGGCCGGCCCGCTGAGTCTCGATGCGAAGCGGAAGCTAGATCATCTGGCAGGGTAAATGACGGAATGGGTGTCAGCCTGAGCCCTTCGCTAGCGCTCAGGGCAGGCTCCGCCAAGGCGCCATAGCTTCAGCCCCCCTCGCTCCTTGGCTCGGGGCAGGCTCTTCGCTGCGCTCAGGGTGACATCGGTTTGTCCTGCTTAGCGCTCACGCCCTATTCGTTCCCGCTCACGCTTTCCTACTCATCGCGGCCATAGCCACCCGAACGTCCCCGCCGTCACCAGTCCGTACACGAGTCCGTCAAAGGCCTCCTTCCACGCCACCTTCCAGGGCTTTCCCATCCAGATTGCGGCCGGAATCTGCCCAGCGGCATAGGCCAGGAACCCGACCGCGCCGACGATCCGGAATACACCGAGATAGCTGGTGCCCGCTGGGATGGCGTGGCGAGCGACATAGGCGATGAAGAACGAGACGACCAGGGTGAACACAAACCATTGGGTGAGGTACTTTGGCATCGAGGGGACGCCGGGCCGCAGAACGTTCATCACGGCGACCGGCCCGTCGATGTACTTCTGCTTCATCTCCGGCTTCTCCATGTCCTTCATATCGGCGCAATAGGGAATGACGTATTGCGCCGGCGGGGGATTGCCGGACCGGATGGCGGACCGGACTGCGTCCTCGTTCGGCAGTCTGGAGTAATCCTTGTTGTGGTACTTGAGCACCATGTGAATGATGGCGCTGACCAGGAAGACCAGGACGGCCGAGAGTAGGATGGGGAGCCAGAGCGAACCTAGGCTGACCATGGTGCCTCCGGGTGACGGGGGGATGGAAAGGGCCCGCTAAACTAGCTCCGGATCCGTCGATGCGCGACTGCTCTCAGTGTGACAGCGGTGGCGCTTCCACGCCTGCAGACCTTCTATAGATCTCCTGCACCGAACGAATCGTATCCGCCTCGGCGGCCGTCTTGTCGGTTCGGTAGCGCTTGATCCGGGCGAACCGGAGCGCGACGCCTCCCGGGTATTGAGAGCTCGCCTGCACCTCGTTGAACGCGGTCTCGACCACCAGCTCCGGCCTCACGTACACGACCTGGCCGTCCCGCGCGATCTCCAGCTCGAGCAGCCGCGTGGTTTGCCACTCGAGCATCTGGTCGGTCATCCCCTTGAACGTCTTCCCCAGCATGACGAATCCGCCGCCCGCTGGGTCCCGAGCGCCCAGGTGGAGATTGCTGAGCCAGCCGTGCCGCCGGCCGTGGCCCCACTCGGCCGCGAGCACGACCAGGTCGAGCGTGTTCGCCGGCTTGACCTTGAGCCAGCGGCGGCCGCGGTGGCCGGCCTGGTACGGCGCCTCGAGCGACTTGGCCATGATGCCCTCGTGTCCCCGCTCGAGCGCGGTGCGGAGAAATCGACTCGCCTCCAGGGGGTCGGATGTCACCAGGCGCGGAACCACCATCGGGGCGGGAGCGAGGTGGGACAATGCGTCGAGCCGGCGCCGAGCCGGTTCGTCCACCAGTGAGCCGCCGTCCAGGTAAAGCAGGTCGAAGAAGAACGGGGTGAGCTGGCGCTCCGCTCGCATCCGGTCTATGTCGAGTCTGCGGCCGAATCGGCTCATGGTGACCTGGAACGGGTGGGGAGTGCCGTCGGGCCGAAGCGCGATCACTTCGCCGTCGAGGATGAGGTCGTGGGCAGGGAGGGCGCGAACCAGCTCCACCAGCTCGGGCACCGCGGCGGTGACCTCGTTGAGCCGGCGAGAATAGACGCCCACCTGGTCGCCGCTCTTGTGGATCTGGATCCGGGCGCCGTCGAGCTTGTACTCCAGCACCGCCTCACCCAGCTCGGCGATGGCGGCCTCGGGATCCTCCGCCGACCCGGCCAGCATCGGATGCACCGGCCGGAAGAGCTGGGTCGCATAGCCGGAGAGCTCCGCGGCATTCCCGGTGAGCGCCGCCTTGGCCACAGCGGAGAGATCACCCGTCATCATCCGCGCCCGCCGGACTCGCTCCGCGGGAATACCCGCCGCCTTCGCCACCGCCTCCAACATCAGCCCTTCAACGGCGCCCTGACGGAGCTCGCCGGTGATGAGACGAAAGAGGAAACTCTGCTCGTCGTGAGTGGCGCGGGTGAGCAGCTCACGGAGCAGCCGCTGTCGCTCCCCCGTCGAGCCCTTGCCAGCGGCCACGGCTGCGATTCGATCGAACGAAGCGTCCACCTCGGAGAGCTCGAGCGACGGCAACTCGGCGGCGCTCCCTGCCAGGGCCGCCTCGAGTGCCGCCCAGCCTACGCCGAGTTTCTGCTGGCGAATCGATCCGGATAAGAATGCGACGGCGATTACGATCTCTTCGGGAGGAACGCACGCGAGCAGCGACGCCAGGAGTCCTACTTTCTCCAGCCGTCCGCTCGCCTCGGTTACCCGGCGCGATGTTTCTACTACATCAGTGAGCTTCATTAATCTGAAAAGATCCTTCGCGGAGTTTACCCTGAGCGCAGCGAAGGGCTCAGGATGACACGCTGCGCGTGTCACTTTCGCTCAGCGGTCAGGCGGGCAAGTCCCTCCCGTGCCTCCGTCACGTATGGCTGGAGCTCGGGGTCGGCGTTCCGCCACATACCGGCTACGTACGCGTATGACTGAATGGCCCGTTCGGGCTCACCGATCCGTTCAGCAACCCTCCCCCGAAGCAGATACCAGATGATACTACTCGGCGCCGGTGCGAGAATATTTGCTGAGGTTTCTCCTTGCAAGATCCGCCAAGCCTCTCGATCCTGCCGCTGCTCGACCAGAAGCTGCGCCAGTGTCACCCGGTCGAAGTAGCAAGCAGGACAGATTCCCCCTTGAAGGGTAAAGAAACGCTCAAGCGCCTCGACACTGTCCCCTCTAGCGAGCGTCAGATAAGCTCCGGCGGATCGGGCCACGTAGGCTGCGAGCCGTGCGCTGCTGGAGCCAGGCAACCGCGCCAACGACTCGGCACGGGCAGCTGCCGTGCGGAGTGATGCCGTGTCCCGCTGGCTGGCCCACCAAGGAAAGGCCATCACCAGCGGAGCTCCTACTGGACCCGAGAGCGTCTCACGGTATGCAGCGGCGACGGTCTCGGCCGGAACCGCACCCAGCAACGCGGCTTCTGCCCGCACGAGAAGCAGCGGCTCGCGCATAGCTTGATACCCTGCTCGCAGGTGTCCCCGGCTTAGAAGGCTGCGCGCCAGTTGACGGCGCGAGAAGTTGGAATCGCTCAGTGGTGGTTCAGCCCAGGTGCGTGAGGCCATGAACCGAGAGATCTCGATCGCAACCTCCGCGCTATCAGGAAGGCGGCTCAAGGCGAGATAGGCGGCGAACAGACCATCACCGGGCACGCTGGCGAACCGCGTTGCGAGATCGGCTATGCGTCCTGAGTCCAGGATGGTCTGGACCAGACGGAGGCCGTCGGCGTTCACATCCTTTGGTCCGAGCGCCAAATATGGTCTGAGATACCGGCGCATGGCCTCGGCGCCGTGGATGGCCGCCACCTCAATCGGGTGGATATAGGACGGTGCGTATGCTGAGTCCAACGCGATAGCCCTGTCAAAGGCCTGGAGCTTCTCCTCGTCCGAGCGGCCGGCGAACCTACCAAAATGGGCGTGAGCCTCCCCCGCAGAAAACCAGGCCTCGGGGTCATCAGGGTATTGGGTGGTGGCCTGAGCTACCGTAGCAAAGAGGCGGCCGAGCTGCACTCCCCACACTGTGTCCGCCCCCAATCCGATCGGACCAGCCCTAAACAGTGCGGCCATGAGCGAGTCCAACGTCAGGAGCAGGCTGTCCCGCGGCGCCAGGCCGTGGTTTGCGGCGCCGGCTCGGAGCGCATAGGCGGTGGAAAGAGAGTCGTACCCGGTGCGGATCCAGCCGAGGGCAGTGCTCGCGCGTCGGAGCGCCAGCGGGAAGGTGCTGTCGAGTCGAATGGCGCGTTCGTAGTAACCCAGGGCCGAATCCCAATTTGAGCGTCGGAGGTGCTGCTCACCTTGGAGGAAGGCCTTGACCGCGGGTAGGCTACTGGAACCGAAGCTTGCCAAACGGACACTGCCGACCGGTCGGGTGCGCCCGAGGTCCCGCAGGAGGCGGAAGGTGAGGGAATCGGCGAGGCGGTCGACCCGGTCCGCTACTTCGGCCAGCTCCCACTCCTCCACCGGACTGTTACGTCTCACATCGAAGAGGGTGGCCCGGACTCGTACCGAATCCCGGCCCGCGCTCAGCAGCGAGCCATAGAGCGCGAGACCGGCCCCGGTGCGTCGCCCCAGGTCTCCGGCCGACACCGGATCCGCCCGGCCGCGCCAACGTCGCACGATGACGGTCGGCGATACCGTGCGCAGCGGGCCGGCCCCGTCGAGATTCCGGGACAGGAGATCCACCAATCCTTCCCGCCAGAGCCCGAGCTGGGGGTCCAGCACGTCGAACGGAGCGACAGCGATGAGAGACGCGTCGAGCTCGGGATTGGCGTTTGGGCGAGACCGGAGAACGCCAGCCACGATTACGGCCGCGATCACCACAGCGAGTGCGGCGGCGACCCGCTTCCTTCCCGGCCGCGAACCCGCAGCCCGGGTGGAGGTAGTCGGTTTCTGATCGAGCGCGCTGGCGAAGGCCCCGGCGGTCTTGTGTCGGTCCGCGGGGGCGCGAGCAAGTGCCTTCAAGGCGGCCTGCTCCAGGTCCGCTGGAACCGAATCGCGAGTCAAATGAATCGGTCGAGGTGCCTCCGTGAGTCGTCGCGCCATTATCGCCTGAACCGTGCGGCCAGTGAACGGCGGCTCTCCAGTCAGCATCTCGTAGAGCACGATCCCCATGCTGTAGACGTCGCTGCGACCGTCGAGGTCGCGGTCGGCCGCCGCCTGCTCCGGGCTCATGTAGGCCGGTGTTCCCACGGTGAAGCCGGTCTCGGTTATCCGATCCTCGCCCGCCGCGTGGATGGCGCGGGCGATCCCGAGGTCCGACAGCACCGCCTGATCCCCCTCCAGCAGGATGTTTTCCGGCTTGATGTCGCGGTGAATCACATCATGGGAGTGGAGGTACTCCAGCGCGCCCAGCACCTGGGTGGCGATGCGGAGCGTGTCGTCCAGCGGCAGCTGTCTCTCCCGGTCGAGCCGCCGGCGGAGAGTCTCACCCTCGACGTACGGCATGGTGTACCAGAGCTGGCCGGCTGCGTTCCCCGAATCGAACACGGGCAGGATGTGTGGGTGCTGAAGCGCAGCTGCTGTGCGGATCTCATGCAGGAAGCGTTCGGGACCCAGAGTGGCCGCCAGCTCCGGGTGGAGGATCTTGAGGGCGACCAGCCGTTCGTGCCGAAGGTCGCGGGCGAGATAGACCATGGCCATGCCGCCCCGGCCGAGCTGGCGCTCGATGTGGTAGCGGTCACCCAAGGCATCCTGAAGTCTGGCGGGGTCGATCAAGGGACGTCCGAAGTTTCCCCCGAGCTATGCGAAGGGCTCAGGGTGACGACCAGCGAGCTTCGGGCTACTTGGGCTGGGCCGCGTCCAGGGTTTCCTCGAGGCTCTCCACCGACTGGGTGACTCCGCTCCTGACCTGCTCCCAGTTGGCGGCGGTAGCCGCTTCAACCCGCTGCAGGTTGCGGCCCACCGCCTGGCGCGAGGCGCGGATTCGGGCGAGCGCGCGATCGCTCACGGCCCCACCCTTCGACTTGGCCTGGCTGGCGAGCTGTTCGATCTCCGAGTCGATGGCGGCGAGCTGCTGGCGCACGGACTCGGCGAATTCCTGGCGCTGATCGAACGAAAAGTCACGTACTCCGGGGGTGGCCTCGGGCGCGTCGGGCGTGGTCACCTCGACCGGCGGCATAGTATCGCTCACGCCGCCTACCTCGCGGTTTCTCCGGTCACCACAGCCGAGGCTGGTTATAAGCAGCGCCGCCGCAGCGGCAAGGGGTAGCTGTCGCATTCGGGATCTCCTGGTTGGTCGGTCCGGGCCCGACGATCGGCCTCTCCTAATTAACAGCGTAAACTGGGAACAGTAAACAGTGACTGGGGAGACGTCTTTAGCCAAACGGATCCTCGTCTGCCGTCGGTCCGTACACCGATGGAAGGGGCACATCGAGCAGTCTGAGGTAGACGATCAGTGAGCCGCGGTGGTGATACCAATGGTTGAACATCAGGGTCCGGATCATCGCCTTGCGGGGCGCGGCCAGGAGCTCCCGGCCTCCGTTCATGAGGCGCCAGGTTCCGTCCGCCCGCTCGGGCGAGAGCTCTGAGAGGAACTTACGGGCCGCGGCCACGCTCGCGTCCAGCGTGGGAACGAGCTCGGCCGCACTGCGCGGCTCCGGCTGGAAGAATTCCGGCGCCTCGAATACATCCGGCGCGAGGACATCCTGACCCAGACGAGGGATGATGGCGACGTGCATGGCGAGCTGCCCCAGCGAGGAAGATCTGGGGTGCGGTCTCCAGCTCAGCTTGCCGTCAGGCACTCGCTCCAGTACTCGGCGCGTAGTCTGGGCTTCCTGCTCCAGCTCCGCGAGCAGCATCTCCGTGACTTCCGAGATTTCGGTGGTGCGGGTCATCTCATTCTCCAGTTGTAGCCCATAGCCCATACCCATAGCCAACAGCTAATAGCTAATAGCTAGTACACCACATACCGCCCTCCGCCCGTCGTCGCGATCACCAGGCTCATGGCAATGAACAGGAGATCGTAATGCCAGCCATCGCTGTGCTTGCCCCAGAAGCCGGTCT
>Ga0256864_1000719_pt1 | contig 11008 bp, 10 predicted proteins | sample RVTome_11_FD_187336 | JGI IMG/M metagenome (GOLD analysis project Ga0256864, IMG submission 187336) | Soil microbial communities from uranium-contaminated site in the Upper Colorado River Basin, Wyoming, United States - RVT147D111 HiSeq ... | reverse complement strand
AACTCCCGACTCGGACGCCCATGTACGACTGGACCCGGCTCCATGCCCTCCTGAACGACCTGCCCGCCGCCCTGCTGGTGACGGCAGTTCTCTTCGACTTGGCGGGGCTCATCACCAGGCGACCGAGTTTCCGCCAGGTGGGCTTCTGGACCATGATGGCAGGCGTAGTCGGGGGCGCGCTGGCGGTGATCTCCGGACTCCAGGCAGAGGAGCTCATCGCCCACGGGGAGGCGGTGCACCGGGTGATGGAGACCCACGAGACGCTGGGGCTCATAAGCCTGGCGGTTTTCGGCGTTCTGGCGCTCTGGCGAATCGCCAGGGAGAAGCGGATGGGGGCCGGAGAGCGATCCTTCGCTACCATCCTCTCGCTTGCTGGGGTCGCGGTTCTGGTTGCCACGGGGTTGTATGGCGGCCGGCTGGTGTTCGAGCACGCGGCGGGAGTGCCGAGCGAGGTACTGGAAGCCGAGTTGCGGGAGCGGGCCCAGGAGCATCATCACGACGGTGAGAAGGCCGGCGAGGCAGCCACCTCGCAGGATACGGCCGCCGCCCGCAAGGCCGCGGATCATGTCGATCCCCCCGGTACACCGCCGCACACCCACTCGGATCCACCCGGCACGCCCCCCCACCAGCACTGACCGTGCGCTCCTCTCTGATCCTGCTCGGCCTTGCCCTCGGCGGCCCGGCATGCCAGCCGGCGACGACTCGTCCTCCGTTTACGCCCTTTCCCGAAGCGGCGGGCCAGGAGCTCCGACTACCGGTCCCTGAGGCTACCCGGCGGCTGGCGGAAGCTCTCCGGGCCGACACGATTCCGGTCCGCAGGATCGAGCTCCGGGATGGCTACCTCGAGACGCCCTGGTTCGATGCCGCAACCGGAAGGCCGACGCACCGGCGGCCGATTGGACCGGGCGTAGTGCGAATTCGAGCCTGGGCCGACCCCGCTCGCCCGGGAAACACGCAGCTCACGGTCGAGACCCTGTACCGGCCTCTAGTGGATCCCTCGTTACCGGAACGGGAGCTGGAGCGGGAGGTGGCACGGGGCCACCGGGTGGCGCGCAAAGTCGAAGCGGCGCTCCGAAGACTGGCCCAACGGTATGGGGCTCCGGCCCCACCTCCGACCCAGCCGCCCCCGGCGGCCGGCGTTGACGCGGAGGAGGACGAGTAGGCCGAGTTCAGACTACATAGGCCCGGACCCACTCCTCGAACTGGCCCAGATTCAGCGACGCGTCCTTGCAAGGCCCCGAGGGCAGAGTCATGGTGAGGCCAAGTACGGGAATCTTTCCCGCCACATCGTGCAGCCCGCTCACCATGTCGCGCTCACAGGCCACGGCCACGACAGCACGTGGACACCGCTCCCGGATTACCCGTCTCGCCAGCTGACCTCGAGTGGCCACGAAGACTGGAACGCCGTACTGGCCGGCGATCCCGAGCACACCGTCGAGTGTGTCCTTGGAGAGACAACGGGGGATCAGGACCAGCAGCTCTCCTTGACCCACCTTCCGCCCCCGCGTCATGGCCAGCGCGTTATAGACCTTGACCGCTGCGTTCTCCACCCAATCGCGGCGGCCAAAGCGATCGGCGACGCGGGAAGTCAGACGCATGAGCCTCAGGAATGGTCCTCGCTCCGCCAGACGCTCGGGGAGAAGCGGCCGGCCAAGCTCATAGGAAAGCAGGAGCACGCCCCACCATCCCCAGAGCAGCGATCCCAGCACCAGCAATCCGCTCCACAGCAGCGCCGGAGCCGTGGGGTGCAGCCCTGCCAGACGAGGCGCAAGCAGAAACAGACCACCTGCGGCCAGCCCGAGCCCCAGGACCAGGGTGACGGCAGACCAGGCGAAGAAGAGGGCTGGAGGTGAGTCGTAGTTGCCCTGATTGGGCAGCGGCCGGCCGTCCCACTCGTCCCACTCGTGGCCGAGCCGGCGATCGACATCGATGTGTACCAGTTGAGCGCGACGTCCTTCAATCATAGGGTGTGAAGATACTTATCTTTGGGCGATGCTGCCTCCTCCGAGCATCCGGGGCATCTATCGAACCGACTCGAGAGCCCGCGCCGCCTATGCTGAAGCGGCGGGCATCTATCGCATCCTCCCGCAAGCGGTCTGTCTGCCTGCCGATACCGATGATCTGAAGCCGTTGATCCGCTGGGCGGCGGAGAATCGGGTCGCGCTGGTTCCGCGTGGCGCGGGGAGCGCCATGGGAGGTGGCAACGTCGGTGAAGGAGTGATCGTAGACCTTACCCGGATGACCGGAAAGCAGCTCCAAGTAGACCCTGCAGCCTGTCGCGCGAGGACCAGCGCGAACGTGACCCACGCTGAGCTCAACGAGGCCGCCTCTCGTTACGGGCTCCGGCTGCCTCCGGACCCGTCGAGCGGGCGGTGGGCGACGTTGGGCGGGATGGTCTCGACCAACGCCGCTGGAGCCCGATCGGTTCGCTACGGTAGCGTGCGCCGTTGGGTAGAGGGTCTCACACTGGTAACAGCCGACGGCGAGACGGTCACTTTGCGCAGAGGTGACACGACTCGCGCTCCAGCCGGCTCCGCCACGCTGGCACGGTTCGAACGGGACGTTGCGCCTGCTCTCAGGAACGCCGGTCCACTCATCGAGTCAAGCTTCCCCCGCACCCGGAAAAACTCTTCCGGCTACGCCCTCGATGCCTATCTCGTCTCCGGCTGCGTCCTGGACCTCGTGATCGGCGCCGAGGGCACTCTCGGCGTGGTTACCGAGATCGAGTGGCGGTTGGCCGCCATTCCTTCCTGCCGGGCGGGGCTTCGGATAGATCTCCCATCACTCGATCATCTGGACCTGGTAGTGACGGCGTTGGGTGAGTGCCAGCCATCCGCAGTCGAGCTGCTGGACCGCACGTTCCTCGAGCTTGCAGGCTTCGGGCCCCGAGCCGGGCCTCGGCTCGGCCCCGGCACCGAAGCCACCTTGCTGGTCGAGCTGGAAGGGAATGACCCGGAAGCGCTCCAGCACGGGGTCGATCGCGCCGCGGCTGCAGTTCAGCCGTGGGCGACCTCGATCGAGACCGCGTTCTCGCCTTCGGAGGCCGAACGGCTCTGGCAGATCCGTCACGCCGCGAGCCCGATCCTGGCCGGACTGTCGGAGAATCGCCGCTCTCTCCAGGTGATCGAGGACGCCTGCGTCCCGGTTGAGAAGATGAGCGAGTACATTCGTCTGGTCCGTCGAGCCACGGCCGCTCGAGACCTTCCAGTAGCCATGTTCGGCCACGCCGGCGATGGCCACGTCCATGTGAACCTCCTTCCGGATCTCGCCCGGCAGGGATGGGAGTTGGACGCCGCCGGACTGCTCGAGGAGGTCACTCGGGCCGTCATCAGGCTCCACGGCACCCCTTCAGGCGAACATGGGGATGGCAGGCTGAGGGCCGGTACGCTTGAAGGAGTCTATGGAGCGGAGATTCTGGATCTGTTCCGCCGGGTCAAGCGGGCGTTCGATCCCCTCGGAATATTGAATCCCGGAATTATCCTTCCATCCGGCGAGCCTCCGATCGGCCGGCTCAAGGTCGGCATGAGCGCCGTGCCTCTGCCGGCGGACATCCAGCGAGGTCTCCGCGACATCGAGCTGTCGGGTGGGTATAGTCGGTGTAGGTTAGAATTGGCGGAGCCTGAAGCACCGGCCTCCTCATCCTGAGCGCAGCGAAGGACCTGCTATGAGTGGGTCGGAAACTCGAGGTAGGTCCCTCGCTCTGCTCGGGATGAGGTAGCTCCTTGCCCAGCTCCCGACTCCCGACTCCCGACTCCCGACTCCCGACTCCCATGGAAATCATCCGCTCCCCTCGCGTAACCCTGATCGCCCGACCCCAGTTCCTCGAGCCCGCCCACCTCCCGGTCCAGTGGAAAGGCGAGTCGAGTGACGGTGAGCGGATCGCCGAGTTCGCCGGTAGGCTCTGCTATATGAGCCAGCACAACCCGGCCGGCCGGACCACCGCCGAGTACTTGCGCAACATCCTGCGTCAGGGGCATGGATCGGTCTTCGAGCATTCCAGCTACGTCATGCTCATCGAGGGAATCTCCCGCTCCTGTAGTCACGAGCTGGTGCGGCACCGGGCAGGCTGGGGCTTCTCCCAGCTCTCTCAGCGCTACGTAGATGAGTCCCACGCCGCCTTCGTCATGCCGCCCGCCATCATGGGCGATGGGGAGGCAGAGGCTCAGTGGACCGACCAGGTCCGTGCGGCGCAGGCTGCCTACGTCGCATCGGTGGAACGTCTCATGGCTCGCTACGAGTGGGTGGAGGACAAAATCCACCGGCGGAAGATGGCCCGCGAGGCCGGGCGGAGCGTCCTGCCCAATGCCACCGAGGTGAAGATCGTGGTGAGCGCCAATGTGCGGGCCTGGCGCACGATGCTGGAGCTGCGCCTGGGAGAGGGAGCCGAACTGGAGATTCGTCGAATGGCGGTCGCCTGTCTCCGGGTACTCCAGCAGGAGGCGCCTGCGCTCTTCGCCGACTTCGAGATCTATCAGTCGGCCGAGGGAGGCGAGGCGGGAAGAGTCGGGTTTCATAAGGTCTAGTCGCCAGTCGCCAGTCCTAGCACCTCATCACACCAGACTCTTCGCTGTCGACTGGGGACCGGCGACTGGCGACTTTCCAAAAAACTCGTTCCGACTTTTCCCCCAAAAACTATTGTGGTCTCAAAAACTTTTTCTTACCTTAGTTGAGTCAATCGTGGTCACTCGTCTCGGCTCGTCTCTCGCGGACGGCCTTTTTTGTAGAGGAAGCCTTTGGCAGTTCGGATCGGACTCGCCTTCAATCTCAAACCTGCGGCGCCGGCTAACCCAGCCGGGGCGAAATCTGAATCCCCCTCCTCCGACGAGCCTCCCAGTCGGGGGTACCGACCCGCACAGCAACCCGATCTTTACGCCGAGTGGGACGAGCCCGCTACCATCGATGCGGTGGAGCGGGCCCTGAGCACTGTCGGCCAGGTCTATCGCCTCGAGGCCAACGGCAGCTTCCCCGCGCGCCTGGCGCTCCTCCGCCCTGACTTCGTCTTCAACATCGCCGAGGGTCTCTACGGCCCCAACCGAGAGGGACACGTCCCCGCAATCTGCGAGTTCCTCGGGGTGCCATGCCACGCCTCGGATCCCCTCACGCTGAGCCTCGCCCTCCACAAGGGCAGGGCCAAGGAGATCCTCGCGCACCGTGGAGTGCCCACGGCTCCCTTCGTGCTGGCCAAGTCCGCCGACGACGCGCGGCACGTGGCGCTTCCGTTTCCCCTCTTCGTGAAGCCGGCATTCGAGGGCTCGGGCAAGGGCGTCACCGTGAAGAGCCTGTGCCGGAATCGCTCGCAGCTTGTCCGTCAGGTCTCTCATCTGATCGCCACCTACGCCGAGCCCGTGGTCATCGAGACCTACCTGCCCGGCCAGGAGTTCACGGTTGCGATCCTCGGCAACGACGATGAGGCACGCTGCCTGCCGATAATCGGCATGCGATTTGATATGCTGCCCAAGGGTGCCCCACCCATCTATGGGTACGAAGCCAAATGGATCTGGGACACTCCGAGCAAGCCGCTCGAGATCTACGATTGTCCGGCGAGCATCCCCGAGAGTCTGGCCGAGGAAGTTCGCGCCGCCGCGCTGGCGGCCTACCACGCCTTGGAATGTCGTGACTGGTGCCGCGTCGATATCCGCTGTGACGCCACTGGTCGCCCGATGGTCGTCGAGCTCAACCCGCTGCCGGGCGTTTTGCCTGATCCGCGGGATCATTCCTGCTTCCCCAAGGCCGCCGCAGCGGCCGGAATGAGCTACGACGATCTCATCCGCACCGTCGCCGATATCGCCTGGCGGCGCATCAGCGGCCGTTCACTCCTGGCGGAGGTTGCTTGATGAAAGTTGCAATCCTGTTCGATGCGGGCAGCGAGGATTGGAGTCCCCAGGACGTCGCGGCCGTAGTGGCCAACGTCCACGAGGTGCGCGATGTGCTCCGGAGGCGGGGGCACGAGGTCGAGCTCCTCCCGGTCCGGTTGGGGGACTTCCGCTGGCTCTCCCGCGTCCGGCGGGCCGACCTCGTCTTCAATCTGTGCGAGGGGATCAACGGCCACGCCCGCTTCGAGGATTTCATCGTCGGCACCCTGGAGCTTACCGGCGTTCCGTTTACCGGCTGTCGGACCTGGCCCACCAGCATCTGCCACCGGAAGCACGTGGCCAATACCCTGCTGTCCGCTGCCGGCCTTCCGGTCCCGGCCTTCATGCTCGCCCAGGCCAATAAGACTCCAGCCGACTTCCCGCTGCCGGCAATCGTGAAGCCGGCCGCTGAGGACGCCAGCGTGGGCATCGACAATGGCGCAGTCTGCACCAGCAAACGCGCGCTCAAGAAGCGGGTCGCCCATATGCTGGAGCAGTTTGAGGAGGTCCTGGTCCAGGAGTACGTGGCCGGCCGGGAGTTCAACGTCGGCTTTGTGGGAAAGCGCATGCTACCCATCGCCGAGATTTGCTTCGACTCACTCCCGGACGGGACCTGGCCTATTGTGAGCTACGCGGCCAAATGGATTCCGGGAAGCCCCGAAGACGAGGGCACCATTCCGATCTGCCCCGCCGAGCTCGAGGTGGATCTCGCCAGGCGCATTGGGCAGGTCGCCCGCACGGCGTGGGAGCACCTCGCCGAAGGCGCCGGATACGGCCGGGTCGATCTGCGGCTGAGCGAAGAGGGCCGGCTCTACGTGCTGGAGGTGAATCCCTCGCCCGACCTGTCGAGCAATGCCGGACTGGCCCGTATGGGCCGGGCCTTCGGCTGGAGCTACGACGATCTCGTCATGCAGATCGTGGACGAGGCTCTGATGCGCTCGCAGAGTCACCGGGCCGCCGCCGCCCTCGTCAGCGGGGTGTCAGCCGCTTGAGCGGCACCCTGGTCTCACCGCGTCTCCGCCACCTCACCGCAACCGACCGGGGCCGCATCGAGGAGATCACCCGTGCGGCGGGACTCTTCCGCGAGGTGGAGATCGCCGTCGCCCTGGAGGTCTTCGATGAGGCGGTTCGGGCCGGACCCCGTAACGAGCCCTACAGCGCGCTCGGCGCGGACGTGGATGGCCGCCTTGCCGGTTGGATCTGTTGGGGCCCCACGCCCTGCACCCTCGGTACCTACGACCTCTACTGGATGGCGGTGGATCCAGCGCTGCATGGCACTGGCATCGGGACTGCCCTGCTTCGGGAGATGGAGTATCGGCTCGCCGGTGTGGCCCGGCTCATCGTGGTGGAGACCGCGGGACGTCCGGACTACGGCCCGACCCGTGCGTTTTACCAGGCCCGAGGCTATCGGGCCGCGGCTACCATCCCGGACTTCTATGCTCCCGGCGATGATCAGGTGGTGTTCGTAAAGAGCGTGGGCGGTGAGCGGTAGCCAGTTGTCACCCTGAGGGCACGCAGTGCCCGAGGGGGCCAGGGCTCCGGTGGGGTTTCCAACCGGAATGTCCACATCGGAGGCCAGTTGAGGTTTGGCCCCCTCGCTTCGCTCAGGGTGACAACGCGACGGGTAAACTCGGAGGGACCATGGAGACGTGGCAAGAAGTCTTGAGAAAGAATTCCATCGCCTCGCTCGATGCGCTGGCCCTGAAGTTCGGGCCGGAGAATTTTCCCGATCTCGAGCGACTCAGACAGGCGGCAGACAATTTCGAGTTCCGGATCTCATCGGCCATGGTGGATCTCATCAAGTCACCGGACGATCCCATCTGGCGGCAGTATGTGCCCTCGGTTGAGGAGCTCGACGTGGTCGACGGGATGGTCGACTCCCTCAATGAGGACGCCGACAGCCCGGTGCCCAACATTACCCATCGCTATCCCGATCGGGCCCTCTTCCTGGTCTCGCCGGTCTGCGCTACCTACTGCCGGTTCTGCACCCGGCGCCGAAAGGTGGGCGATCCCGAGAAGATCCCGATGTCGCAGTTCGAGAGTGCCTTCCGTTACCTCGAGGAGCACACCGAGATCAGGGACGTGATCATGTCGGGCGGTGACCCACTCCTGCTCAACGACCGGCGCCTGGAGGCCATCCTCACCCGGCTCCGGGCCATTCCTCACCTCCAGATCATCCGGATCGGAAGCCGGATCCCCTGCCACCTTCCCGAGCGGATCACGCCCGAGCTCTGCGCCATGCTCAAGAAGTTTCATCCGCTCTTCATCAACACCCACTTCAACCACCCCGACGAGCTCACCCCCGCGGCAGTGGCGGCGCTGGGCCAGCTGGCCGACGCGGGCATCCCACTCGGCTGCCAGACGGTGCTTCTCCGGGGCGTGAACGACACCCCACCGGTCATGATGGAGCTGATGCACCGTCTGCTCATGGCCAGGGTCCGGCCGTACTACATCTATATGGCGGATCAGGTGGCCGGGGCCGAGCACTTCCGCACCACGGTGCAAACCGGAATCGAGATCATGAGGGCGCTACGCGGGTGGACCAGCGGCCTGGCCATCCCCTACTTCGTAATCGATGCTCCGGGCGGCGGGGGGAAGATCCCGATTCTGCCCGAGTACGTGGAGAGCATGACCGACGATGAGGTGATCCTGAAGAACTTCCGGGGCGAGCGGTACGTCTACCGCCAGCCGCGGGAGGAAGCCGGGGTGATCGAGCTCAAGAAGCGCCGCAAGAGAGCGCCGAGGCGTAGAACGGCATAGTCCTGACTCCCAGCTACCTCACCGAATCTCGGGCCAACGCCATCTCCGGATTAATTCGCCACTCCGGCAGGCCGCTCGCCCAGGAATACGGGTTCAGCTCCACGCCTTGCAACCTCCGTTGCACCGCCGCCACGTTGGCCAGCGAGTAGAGGAAGATCGCGGGGGCGTCCCCGTTGAGAGTGTCGAGGGCCTCGCGCCACAGCCGCTTGGCACTCTTGGCGTCGGTTTGCCGGGATGCGGCGGCAAGGAGCGAGTCGAACGCCGGGTTGGCGTAGCGCCCGTAGTTCAGCGCACCCCAACCAGCCCGGGTCCACTGAGCGGTCAGTCCTCGCGGTGTCGGCTCGTCCAGGTACGCGCCGATGTAGGTATCGAAACGCCCCTTGGCCAGCCGCTCCTGAAAGACCGGAAACTCCACCGCAGTCACCGTCGCGTTCACTCCTACCTTCCGCCACGCTTCCTGGATCGCGAGCGCGAGCTGACGGCGCGTCGAGCTGGTGGAGGGGACGAGAATATCGATCCGGCCGATCGGCTGCCTTCCGGTAACTCGGCCCACCGCCTCCCTGGCCTGGGCAGAATCGAATGGCACTATGCGGGTATCGTCATCCCAGATCCACAAGAGCTGCGACATCGGTCCCGGCGGAACCTTGGTACCCCCACCGAACAGGGCGCGGGCAAGGGTGGGGCGATCAACCGCCTCCGTCAACCCGCGGCGGAGCTCCCGGTCTCCCAGCACCGGATGCTGCCGGCCAGCGGCATCGGCGATTCGAAAGGCGAGGAATCCGTATACCGCGGCCGGATAGGTGAGAACCCGGAAGCTGGTGTCGCGGGCGACCCGTTGCACCCGGTCAGGAGCACCAACCGTCTCCATGAGATCGGCTTCGTGGCTGAGGATCAAGTTGAGCGCCGCGTCGGGATCGGGAGCAAACCGCCACACGGCCTTGCGGATGGCAGGGGTCTCGTCGGCACTCCTGCCCGAGTCGGCTACCAGAATGAGGAACCGGCCGCGCTGCCAGTCTTGAATGTGGTAGGGACCGCTGCCTACCAGATGTGCCAGGACTGTGTCGGCGGCCCAGCGCTGCCGCGGAATCGAGTCCCAGATGTGACGCGGAAGGACGCGTACATGGTACGTCGCGTCGTAAAGCTGCTCGGGCGAAGGCTCGGTGAACGCGACCCGAACAGTGGCGGAATCCTCCGCCGTCGCCCGGACCCGGCCGGCCAGGTATGAGCGGGCTGGCGCGTCCAATGTGGAGTCGCTGAAAGCATCGAACGAGAATACCACGTCGGCAGCGGTAACCCGGCGGCCATCTTGCCAACGGGCGTTCGGACGCAAATGGAAGCGCCAGGTGAGCGAGTCGATCCTTTCCCACCGTTCCGCTAGGCCCGGGCGGTAAGAGGAGGGATCGATCGGGGAGGCCTGTGGCTCGAGATCGGCCAGCCGCTCGTAGATCTGATCCCCGATGTCCCGGCCGACTGTCTGGTCGACCAGCGGCGGAACCAAACTGGCGGGTTCACCGGTGGAAGCCACCACGACCGTGCCGCAATCGGAGCAGGTGGCCCGGGGGTCCCCGCAGCCGAGCAGCAGCGCCATCCCAGCAGCGGTGAGCCCGCATGCCCTCGCAGGGGAACGCGTCATCTCCATCTCTTCTTCAATAAGTGGAAGGGTCAGTTCAGACCGGAGCGTGGAATCTAGCTAGGCGGCTTCCGAAACCCGACCCACCGACCGGATGAAGGCCTGGTATACGTCGGGCCTCCACCAGTGGCGGCATTCCTGGATCTTAATCATGGCTTCCGCGTGTGTCATTGCGGGCCGGTAGCTGCGGGTCGTCGTCAGCGCGTCGTAGACGTCCACGATGCAGATGACCTGGGCATTGACCGGGATCTCGTCACCCCGCAAACGATCTGGATATCCCGATCCGTCATGCTTCTCGTGGTGCCAGCGGATGATGGGCTTGATGTCCCAGGGGAACTCGACCGTCGCCAGCAGCTCCAGCCCCCATAGGGGGTGCATCTGGATCACCCGGAACTCCTCCGGGCTCAGCGCACTCGGCTTATTCAGAATTTCGTGGGGAATCCGCACCTTGCCGAGATCATGCAGGTATGCGCCGATACGGATGGCGGTCTGCTGCTCCTCGTCCAGTTCCAGCTCCTGGGCAAGCGCAAGGGCATGGCTGGCGACTCGCTCGGAATGGCCGAAGGTGTAGCTGTCCGACGACTCGATCGATTGACCCCAGTCCCGCACCACCGCAAAGTAGGTGTCCTCGAGCCGGTGCACCTTGGTCGAGACATCGACCAGGTCGACCCGCGCATCCAATCGGCTGAATAGCCGGTGGGCCACGTTGAGCAACCTCAGGGCTTCCTGGTTCCGACCCATGCTCTGGTAGAGGAGGGCAAGTCCC
>Ga0256864_1000715_pt1 | contig 11029 bp, 8 predicted proteins | sample RVTome_11_FD_187336 | JGI IMG/M metagenome (GOLD analysis project Ga0256864, IMG submission 187336) | Soil microbial communities from uranium-contaminated site in the Upper Colorado River Basin, Wyoming, United States - RVT147D111 HiSeq ... | reverse complement strand
GGAAAACCCATGGCCACGGCAGCTTCCCAGCGCTTCAAGCAAATTCCACCCGAGAACCTGACGCCCGAGCAGGCCGCGCTCGCGGACGCAATTCGCTCGGGGCCCCGCGCCGCGATCAAGAATTCCTCAGCTGCGAAGCCCGGCCCGCTAGGCGGACCGTTCAACGTCCTGCTGAGAAGCCCGGGGGTTGGCCACATCATCCAGAGCCTCGGCGCGGAGATCCGCTTTCGCAGTTCCATTCCTCCGAAGCTGAACGAGCTCGCCATCATCACCACCGCGCGCCACTGGAGCTGCCAGTACGAGTGGTTCGCCCATCACCGCCTCGCGCTGGAAGCCGGCCTTGATCCCGCCATCGGGGAAGACATCGCGCAAGGGCGCCGCCCGGGAAGGATGTCGCCCGACGAGGCGATCGTCTACGACTTCTCGCGCGAGCTTCATCAGACCCAGGGTGTGAGCGATGCAACCTATACGGCCGCGCTCGAGCGGTTCGGCGAGCGCGGCGTCATGGATCTCATCGCCGTGAACGGCTACTACGTCCTCGTCTCGATGACGCTCAACGTCGACCGCACCCCGCTGCCCGGCGGCGCTCCGCCGCCGCTTCCGCGGTTGCGGCGGAAGGCGGAAGGCAGAAGGCAGAAGGCAGAAGGCAGAACCAAAAAAACGCGCAGCGAAGCGCAAGGCCAGAAGTAGAAAGCGATGACCGGTGGCCCGGTTGCAGCTTGCAGTGACTGCCCACCGTCCACTGCAAACTGCCAACTTGCTCGATACCCGTCACCCATCACCCATCACGGGGGGTTGAGGCCTTCCACCTGCCGATCCCGTCCCTCATTCGCAGCGCCTGCGCTCCCCGCCTTGGCGTTGCGGTTCCGCAGCTTCTTCGCCTGTTTCGCTATCCGCGCGAGCTGCTTCCTGCCTCGTTGTTTCTTCCGTCTGGACGTCAGCATCTTGGAGTGGCTCAATGGGGCCTCCGCTCGATGACCGGTTGAATGGCACGCGCTAGTGTGACCACTTTCCAGGCCGCTGGGCTGGTTCTTGATAATTGATACGGTTTCGCGCCCGCCGGTGCCGAAGGCCGCGACCGGTGACCAGCGCTACGACACTTTGTGATTTCCGTTTGGAATCCTTGGTGTCCATGGTGTCCTTTGTGTCCACGTTTTAAAGCCGTAGTTTTTCTCAGCGGCCTTGGCGCCTCGCCGGTTCGATCTTGATCCTGCTTCTCTCCGCGTCTCCGCGGTTCAGTTCCAGCGCTCGCGAACCTCGCTCACCGCGACGACGATGATCGTCAGGCCGCGCATTTCCCGCACCTGCACCCGCTCGTCCTTTTCCACCGCACGCGCGCCGTGCGCGAGCTCCGCTCGCCATAGCTCGCCGCGCACCCGCACGTAGCCCGAGCGGTCGAGCCGCTCGGTCGCAACCCCGTGCTCGCCGTCGAGCGAGTGCGACATCGCCGGGTAGTCGGGATCGAAGGAGCGCCACACGAACGGGTAGAGCGCCGCGTCCTTCGCCACCCACAGCGCGACCACGCTCCAGACTACCCACGTCGGAATGGCAAACCACTGCTGAATCAACAGCAGGATGATGACCAGCAGGGCAACCTCGGGCAGCTGCAGCAGCCAATACTTGCCGAGCACCTGCGCAGTCCACTTCCGCTTCTCGGCAGCCTCGAGATGATGTCCGGTGGGACGCATTGATTATCCGCGGGCCGACTGGCCTCCCGGCCTTGAGCCAAAAACGTCTCGCGCCTGTCCGTCGACGACGACCTCCCACGAAATGAGCTTCCAGTTGCCGATCAAGGCATTTGCATTCATTACGCCTCCCCGAGAGGGCTCCGCGCAGGTCAGTTGAAGATCCTGAGCTGAGATGGTAGATCGATCCGTGGAGCCGGGCGAGCGAAAAACGCCCAGGGAGCGCAAGGAGAGCGTCCCCGTAAGTCCGATTGCGGAAGTGGCGTCGGATGTCCTACTCTTGATATTTTGGTTTTTCACCCTTTGGCAGAACTGTTCAGAAAGGAATAAAGCTATGTCGAGCGAATTGTCCGGAAAAGTTGCGGTGATCACCGGCGGCAGCCGCGGTATCGGCCGCGCCATTGCCAAGGCCCTCGCCGCGCAGGGAGCGCAGACGGTGCTCGCCGCCAAGTCGGAAGCCAATCTCAAGAGGACCGCCGACGAGATCGCCACGACCAACGCCCCGAAGCCGACCATCGTCGCCACCGACCTCAGTACGGCTCAAGGTTGCCAGGCGCTATTCGAACAGGTGAAGAAGGCGCACGGCCGCTGCGACATCCTGGTCAACTCGGCGGGCGCGACCAAGGCCGGCAATTTCCTTGAACAGCCCGACGAAATCTGGATGGACGGCTTCGCCTTGAAATTCTTCGGCGCCGTCCGCCTGTCGCGCCTGTTCTGGCCGATGCTCGCCGCCGCGCAGGGCAAGATCATCAACATCGACGGCGGTATGGCGCGCACCCCCAATCCCGGCAATCTGATCGGCAGCGCGGTCAACGCGGCCATGGCGAGTTTCAGCAAGGGCTTGTCAGGCCTCGGCATCCGTGACGGCGTCAACGTCAACACCATACACCCCGGGCGCACCGAGACCGACCGCAATGCCGACCTCGTCAAACAGCAGGCCGCGGCCGAGGGAAAGACGGTCGAGCAGGTCGCGGCCGAAACGGCCAAGAAAGCCGGCGTCCGCCGCCTGGGCCAGCCGGAGGACATTGCGGCGCTGGCGCTCTTCCTGGTCTCGCCGGCCGCCAGTCACATCCAGGGCACGGCGATCTCGGTCGACGGCGGCGGCACCAAGGGGCTGTTCTGATTATTACCGACTGCGAGCGGACATTGACCTGGCAGGAGGAAGAAACAAGAACCCCCGCGGATCACCCATCGCCAATCACACGGGTCAGGGCTTTGCGACCTTGGAAAGCCGACCGCTCGCCTCAGGGCCCGGTTCCTGTACCGGATTTCCGTCCTTGAACTCGCCGACGTATTTCCGGCCATTGGCGTAGATCAAGGTGCCTTGCCCGTGCTTCTTGTTGTTCCTGAATTCACCGACGTACCTTTCGCCGTTGGGCCAGGTATACATGCCCCGGCCGTTTCTCTGCCCGTTGGTCCACTGACCGGCGTACTTCGCGCCATTGGCCCACGTATAGGTGCCTTGCCCGTTCGGCTGGCCGTCCCTCACCTCGCCGACGTACTTCTCGCCATTGAGGAAGTTCAGTTCCCCGACACAGTTGATCGAGCCTGCCGCTTCGCTTCCCGGAGGACAGGGCGCTTCGGTCGAGGCGCCGCTGCTCGCGAAGAACGCGGCTACTGCCACGGTCGTGACAAAGACGCTCGCAATGATCAGCGGATGTGCGCGGAAGGATTTCTTCGCGCCTGAAGTCGCGGCAAGTTTCCGGGCGCTGGCCGCAAATCTGGTTGATACGGCGGTCAATACTTCCTGCCACCGGGAGGGTAGGGGAGCATGGACGGCATGGGTCGCGGCGTTGGCTGTCTTGAACCGCCCTCCTGCCCGAGCCGCATATTGCCGGGCTGATCCTGCGAGCACAAGGAAAGTGCCCTTCGCCCGCCGGGCAAGCGCCGCGACATGCTGTCGCAGATCCAGCGCCTTCAGTGAAGCGCGAATGTGTTCCGGAGCTGACCGGAAGGTGAGCGACGGCGCGGGTTGGCCAGCGGCGGTTTCCTCTTCGATTCGCGTCTTGCACCCCACATTGCGCAGCGCCGCTCTGTACATCTCGGCGGTCTGCAGGTCGAGGGACCCCTTTATCACCATGCTTGGACTGGCGAGGAGCGCCATCGCTCCCTCGACCGGAATCTTGCAGATCACGGCAAGCTGCGGGGCGACCTGGCTGGCCTCCAGACCCTTCAGCACGCCGTTCAGGACGACTCGATACGTCGACATGGGAAACGCTGGTGTTTTTTATTAAGGCGATACCATAGGAAAGTCCTCCTGAAACAGCGCGGCCAGTTCTCACGTTGATGTGACTTTTCAGGCGCGTCTGTGTGATTCATCACACTCGCGGACGTGCCGGGCGCGCACTGCGGTAGACTCGGGCCTTTCGACCAGAACACGGGGGCAAGAACGATGGCAATCTCCAATCCTTTGCGCGTGGGTCTCATCGGTGCCGGCGGCCGCTGGGGACCCTGGGCACACGTTCCCGCACTGCAGGGCATCTCCGAGGCGGAGCTCTACGCTGTTTGCACCGCGCATGCCGACACCGCGCAAGCCGCCGCCGAGAAGTACGGCGTCAAGCATGCCTACGGCGATGTGAAGGCGCTCGGGGCCGACCCGCAGGTCGAGGCCGCTCTCGTCGCGGTGCGCGTGCCCGCGCACTACGAGCTGACCAGGAGCGCGCTCGAAGCGGGCAAGCACGTCTACTGCGAGTGGCCGCTCGGGGCGAACACCAAGGAAGCCGAGGAGCTCGCCGCGCTCGCCCGCAGGAAAAAGCTCCACACCATGGTCGGCCTGCAGCGGCGAGCGTCGCCTGCCTTCCTCTACATGCGCGAGCTCGTCCGCGACGGCTACGTGGGGCAGGTCCTCTCAGTCAACATGACGCACATGGGGAGCGGCGTGCTGACCCGCACCTCGGACCGCACCTGGCAGCGCGACGTTACGCTCGGTGCCAACACGCTCACCATCACCTTCGGTCATGACTTCGACGCGCTGTGCATGGTCGTGGGCGAGCTGACGGAGGTCGACGCGCTCGTCAGCACGCAGGTTCCGCAGTGGTTCGAGACCGATACGAAGAAATACGTGGACGTGACTTCACCCGACAACATCATGGTCCAGGGGCGGACCGAGGGCGGCGCGATCGTCAATGCCTATGTCGGCGTCCATCCGTTTCACGGCAGCGGCCACCGTTTCGAGATCTACGGCAAGGACGGGACGCTGATGATGATCGGCGGCGGGGAGGCCGGGCAGGAAGCGAACCGCAAGATCATGGGCGGCAGGAAGGACGACAAGGCGCTTCAGGAGCTGCCGGTGCCCGATCGGCTCAAATGGGTTCCGGAGGGCGTCCGCAAGGAGGGCCGCGCCTACGACGTCGGCCAGATGTGGGTCAACTTCGCCAAGGCGATCCGTAGCGGCTCGCAGGTCGAGGCAGACTTCGACCACGGCGTGCGCCGCCATAAAACGCTCGACGCAATCGTGCGCGCTTCCGAAACCGGGCAGCGACAGACGATCAAGCTATAGATTCGTGACCCGTGACCCGTGACCGGAGCTAAACGGTTTGTAGTTCTTGTTAAGAAACTCTTGGCGTTCTTGGCGTCTTGGCGGTTCAAAGTGGTTTCACTCGGCGGGCTCGGCGCCTCGGCGGTTCAGTGGCTTACTATCCTGACCACCGTACCTGGTGTTATTCGCACATCGCGCGCATCTGCGCGAGCGACTGCCGCAGCTGGTCCTCGCACATTTTCCGGTGCGCTCCCGCGTTGGCGCACGCTGCCGCCGGATCCATGCCGCCCATCGCGCGCATCTTCTGGCACTCCGGGCTGTCCTTGCCCATGCTCACCGCGGCGTCGCCAGCCTGGCACGGGCCCTCGTACGAAAAGCGCGCTTTCATGGACACCGGCTGGCCGTGACGCGTGCCTTCCGCGTGCATGAGGAAAGCCCGGTCGCCATCGCGCATGATCGTCGTGCGCACGGTCCCCTCGGGGCATGCCGACTCGACGACTCCGCGGGCGGTGGTGTTCTCGATGATCCGGCTGTCGCATCGGGATAAGGCCTGGGTCGCTGATTCCTGCCTGGCCATGGGGCCGCGCGCCATTTGCGCAAGGCTCTCGAGGCAGATCGATCCGCTCCGCGGGATCCCGCCGCCGCCTTCCAGAATGTCGATCTTCCACTGGCCCTTGCCCATGTTGGGCATGCCGCGCGCAACCTGCATGGCCGAGAAGTCTTCCGCCGCGACAGCCGCGTGACCGATCCAAAGATTGAGGAGCGCCGCAGACGCGGCGATAGCAAGACGCATGGCTGGCTCTTTGCACGGTGGGTTGTCCGCGTATTCTAACGCCCTTTTTCTTACGCGCTGGCGCCCTCCGACCCGGAGGGGCCCTGCGGATCCAGGTTGATCACCACGCGATCACGTCCCGACTTCTTGGCGTGATACATCAGGCGATCGACCCTGAGCATGAGGGACTCGGGATCCTCGGCATGCTCGGGGAACATCGCGATCCCGATGGAGGCGGTGATTCTCCCGAGCGGCTTGCCGTGATAGCTCAGTGCGAGCCGCCTGATCGCTTCCCGGATACCTTCCGCGCGGCGCCTCGTTCCTTCCAGTGAGGCATCGGGCAGGACGAGCACGAATTCCTCCCCGCCGTAGCGGCACGCGATGTCGCTCCCGCGGACGTGACGGCGCAGCAGTGCAGCGACGCTCGTGAGCACCAGGTCCCCGGCGTCGTGCCCATGCGTGTCATTGACGCGCTTGAAGTGATCGAGGTCGATCATGATCACGGCGAGAGAGCTCTGCCGGCGCTCGATCCGCAGCAGCTCGTACGGCAGGAAATGCCACAGGTAGCGCCGGTTGGCGAGGCCGGTCAGCGGATCCGTGATGGCCTCGTCCTTGACCCCGCGCAGCTCCTGCTCCAGGTCCTGAATGGCGCGCTTGCGCTCGCCCTCGACGGCATTGAGCAGCAGGCCCGTCACAACCAGGGTGCTCATGAACGCGAGCAGCATGAGCAGCGATGCATTGAGCGAGGGCGAGCCGAAGGGACCCTCGCCATCCAGCGTATACGGGAGGGCGATTGCGAACACCGCGGCAACCGCGGTCGTGATTTCCCGCTGAGTGAAGCGATAGGCTGCCCAGATGATCAGTGGCAGGATCAGGAACGTGGACGATACCGGGAATGCACGCGGGGCCTCGTCGAACACCAGATTGGTGATCCCCCACAGGACCACCACAAAACAGGCCAGCTCGATGAGCCGCCATTGCGACCAGGCGATGGGATGGCGGATGCTCCAGGAGAGAATGAGCGGCGTCACGATAATGACTCCCGCCACGTCGCCTTGCCACCACGTTATCCAATTTTGAAACGCATCCGGCCGCGACAATGGGCCTTCAAGCGCGAGCCAGCCGACGGCGACCGTGGCCGCGATGGTGCAGCTCAGGGCGGCGACCGCCACGAACTTGAAAACATCCGAGGCGCGCTCAAAGCGGCAGGACAGGCCGACGATGTAACGGCGGACCATCAGCGCCGCGGCGAGCGCTTCCAGCGTGTTGCCCGTGCCGATGGCAAACGCCAAAGCCGGTGAAAAATTGACCGTGAGGTTGACGAGCGCTGCGCCCAGCCACACTCCCGGCCACACGCGGTTGCCGAGCAGCAGCAATGCCGCGAGCGCGATTCCCGAAGGCGGCCAGACGGGCGTTGCATAGCCAGGCGGGATCGCCAAGGAGAGCGCGAGCTTCGCCGCGGCGAAGTAGACCACCGTGAGCAGCGTGACCTGGGCAACGTATGGCAGACGCCGTAGTGGCCCCGCTGCTTCCTGCCCCCTTTGCTCCGGGAAATCCATTATGTGGGAGTGCTCTTTCTCCAAGCGCCACCACTCTATATAACGTGGACCGTTCTCCGGAGGAATAGTGCACCACATGCGGGGGCAAGTGGGGAATTTTCACGAATCGCCGCGGAAAAAATGACACGCGTGAAAACGCGCACGGCGCATCGTGATGGACGCCTATCTGCCGCGATCGAGAGTGTCGGGATTTGGTGACGCCCTGGTTGCAGCTAAAGGCGCAAGGATTCAGGTCCCGAGATGAGTGATGCATCACTCATCACGCATCATTGCAGAGAGTTTTCCTGAGCAAGGCGCAGCCATTCGCGCTGCGCGTCGCGGTAGTGGGCAGGCATTCGCTGTGCGTTGCGCAGCATGCGCTGAATCAAGAATACCAGCGCCGCCAGGATCGGCATGCTTCGTTTCCCCTTAAGGCTACCTTCCGCCGTGGCCGATAACGCACCGGAAGCCCCAAGTTTCGCCGAAAGTATGCCTTTGATCCATGGCGTATTCCACCTTTCCGCGTGGTTGACCGCTGTCCTGTGACCGACTGCCCAAAGGCAGAAGGCAGAAGGGTGGATGGTCGTGTCCGCGCCGATTTCGCGCTCTATGGTATTGGTCTTTCTCGGCGTTATCGGCGTCTCAGCGGTTCAGTTTCAGTTCTACTTTCGACTTTCGCCTTACGCCTTCATCCTTGTATGCTCCCATCACCCATCACCCATTACCGATCACGCATCGTCATATGGCCCTGAAGCGCCCGAAAGGCCCCGCCGGTACGCTCGTCGTTCTCGAGCACAGATCGCGAATCCTGGAGGGCAATCCCCTAGGAGACCCGCACGTGCGCCGGCTCGCTGTATGGCTGCCGCCCCAGTACGACGGATCGGGCAGGCGCCGCTTTCCGGTGCTCTACGATCTCGTCGGCTTTACCGGTTCGGGCCTGTCGCACATCGGCTGGAAGCCTTTTGGCGATAATGTCCCCGAACGCGCGGCACGGCTCATTCGTGAGCAGAAGATGGGACCCGCGATCATCGTGTTTCCGGACTGCTTCACCGCGCTGGGCGGCAATCAGTATGTCAATTCCCCGGCCATCGGCAACTATGCCGACTACCTTACGCGCGAGATCATTCCGTTCGTCGATCGGGAGTTCCGCACGCTCGCGCGCCGCGAGCATCGCGGCTGCTTCGGAAAATCCTCGGGCGGCTACGGCGCGATCATCCACGGCATGAAATACGCCAGGTACTGGGGGGCGATCGCGAATCATTCCGGGGATGCCTGCTTCGATTTCGTCTATTGGGCGGACTGGCCGAACACGTTGAACGAGCTTGCGCGGCACCGCGTGCCGAAACGCAAAGCGGGCCCCTACGACGCGCGGCGGGCATCAACCGGCAAGGGGCTCGACAAGGGGCTCGACGACGGCCGGGTGAGGCGTTTCCTCGAGCACGTCTGGAAGAAGGAGAAGCTCTCCCGCGCCGAGGGGCATTGCATCATGAATCTCTGCATGGCGGCGACCTACGATGCCGACCCGAGGGCGCCGAACGGCTTCCGTGTGCCGTTCAACCTCGAGTCGGGCGAGCCTCTCGCCGAGCGCTGGCGCAGGTGGCGCAGGCACGACCCGATCAACCTTGTAGCCAGGTACCGTGACAATCTCCGGTCGCTGCGCGGCATCTACATCGACTGCGGCTGGCGCGACCAGTACCACATTCATTACGGAACGCGGATTCTCTCCGAGCGCCTGACGCAGGCGGGCATCCGGCACACGTACGAGGAGTTTGACGATGACCACTCCGATGTCGATTACCGGATGGACGTGAGCCTTCCATTCCTCTATCGCGCGTTGAAACCCTGAACCTGAACCGCCAAGACGCCAGGAACGCCAAGACACCTGATCCAGAATCCAGACCCAAGGGCGTGGAGACGACGTGTAAGGGGCCAGATGATGGACCCCGGGTTCTCCTTTCGACATCCGCCTTTCGTCTTTCGCCTTCGATTTCCGTAGAATAAGCACCCCACCAACCGCCAGGGAGAGCAAGAATGGCCGTCTCGATGAGTCAGATTTCAGTGCCCGTATTCGTCCGCCGCTTGAACGGGCTTGCCGCCTGCCTGAAGAAGGCGCAGGCGCATTACTCCGCAAAGGGCTACGACGAGGCAAGCCTGCTCGCCTATCGTTTCTATCCCGACATGTTCAGCTTCGCGCGCCAGGTGCAGGTCGCGACGGATCACGCGAAGGGCTGCACCGCAATGCTCGCGGGCGTGGAGGCGCCGAAGTACGAGGACAACGAGAAGAGCCTCGCCGAGCTCGTAGCCCGCGTCGAAAAAACAGTTGCCTGGGTCGAGTCGATCAAACCAGCGCAGCTCGATGGATCGGAGACCAGGGACGTCACCGTTAAGACCCGCGACCGCGAGCTCAACATGAAGGGGATCGACCTGCTGCTTCACCGCTCCATGCCCAACTTCTACTTTCACGTGACCACGGCCTACAACATCCTGCGGCACAACGGCGTCGAGATCGGAAAGCGGGATTTCATGGGCAACTGATTGCCGAAGGCGGAAGGGGCTTGTAGGTTGGATCTGCGTTTCTCCACGTTTGTTCCGCTCGGCGGTCTCGGCGTCTCGGCGGTTCAATGCTGTTTTTTCTTTCGACGTAAGCAAGGGGATTCACATGTCCGTAGGTGATGTAACGGGAAGGCTGGCGCGCTACATGGTAGAGGCGCGGGAGCGGGCGCTCCCGCCGGAGGTCGCGCGCGACGCCAGGCACCGCATCCTCGACACGCTGGCCGCGATGGTGTCGGGCTCGCATCTCAAGCCCGGCGAGATGGCGATTCGCTACGCGCGGGCGCAGGGCGGGGTCGAGGAGGCAACCGTGCTCACCACCGACATCCTGACAACGGCCGTCAACGCTGCACTGGTAAACGCCATGTTCGGCCATGCGGATGAGACCGACGACTTCCATCCGGCCACGAAAGCGCACCCGGGCTGCGCGGTCGTGCCCGCTGCGCTGGCGATGGGCGAGCGCGAGGGCAGCTCAGGAGCGGCGCTTCTCAAGGCGGTCACGCTGGGCTATGACCTCTGCTGTCGATTTCTGCTCGCGCTCAATGCAGACCTTGTGCGCAAGACGCACCGCAGTGCGGAGGGCACCAGCTCTACCATGGGCGCTGTGGGTGCGGCGGCCTCGCTTGCCCGGCTCGACGAGAAGGCCATGCGTCACGCGCTGTCGTACGCGGCGCAGCAGGTGTCGGGCGTGTGGAGCTGGGTCCGCGACGCCGAGCACGTCGAAAAGGCTTTCGATTTTTCCGGCATGGGCGCGCGCAACGGCGTCACCGCGGCAATCATGGCCCAGATGGGCTTCAGCGGCGTGTGGGATGTCTTCGATTGCGAGCACAACGTGCTCCAGGCGCTGTCGACCGAGCCGAAGCCGGAAGAGATGGTGGCCGGGCTGGGGAGCCGCTACTTCATCACGGAGACAGCGATCAAGCCCTTCTCGGTCGGCTACCCGATCCAGGCCCCCCTGGACGCATTCCTGACGTTGCAGCGCAAGCACGGTCTTACCGTCGATAAC
>Ga0256864_1000710_pt1 | contig 11034 bp, 12 predicted proteins | sample RVTome_11_FD_187336 | JGI IMG/M metagenome (GOLD analysis project Ga0256864, IMG submission 187336) | Soil microbial communities from uranium-contaminated site in the Upper Colorado River Basin, Wyoming, United States - RVT147D111 HiSeq ... | reverse complement strand
TGGGTGGCCCCGATCAGCGACGGCCTCACCGGCGGCGATCGGGGCCACCCAGCGGCCCCGAATGGCAGCGCTGGCGGAGAGGTGGATCGGTATCCCACCCAAACCCTGAACCGCAAACGCCGTCTCCGCCTCGGTGTTGACCCGGGCCAAGCCCTGTCTGATGGCGCACAGATCGGCCGCTGTGATCTCCTCCGACCCGAAAAGACGCCCGAAGAGCCCGCGTTCGGCGAGACCCTTGACCAGGGGCCGGTTGACCCGCCCTGTCTCGCCGGGATCGATCGTGCGGCCGAGATGAAGCCCGACCTTCTCTGCCTCCTCGACGAGGGCCTCGGGTGGGCCCGGCGGTGTCAACCGCTCGATTGCAGCCTCCTGAGAACGTCCTTCAGCTTGCGCTCGATCTCGGCGCGATCGGCACCGGCATCTATCGCCCGGTTGACGAGTGCGTTGAAATCGGTCTGGACCCCGGCAAACCCGACTGCCGTCGCCTGGGGAGAGACATGGAGGGCGATCACGGAATCGCGCAGCCGATGCAGGCGATCGAACTCCTCGATGAGAGCGTCGCGCTGATCGCTCTGGTACTCGGCCACCATCCGTGCCGACACCGAGCGCAGCTCATGCTGCCGGCTCTTGAGCTCCGCCCGCCTGTCGTATGAGTCGGCAGGCAGCACGAGCAACTCCTCGTGAATCGAGGCGAGCTCCTCGCGGACTTCCTTCAACGTTGGCTCGGGCATGGCAGCAAACATACCGGCTCTTGGGGTGCGACGGCGGGCTCGGCCAAGCCGGTACCCTGCCCGGGGTGAGCCCATTCCGAGCCTCCGCCGCCTTCACCGAGTCGTGGGATCATCTCCGATTCGAGATCACCGACGGTGTCGGCGTGATTACCTTCGACCGACCCGACCGTCTCAACGCTCTCACCTACGACACATATGCCGACCTCAGGGACCTCCTCGCCGAGGTCGAGCATCGGGACGACGTCCGGGTGCTGGTCATCACCGGGGAGGGCCGCGGTTTCTGCTCCGGAGGAGACGTCGAGGAGATCATCGGCGACCTGCTGGGGTCCGATACCAAGAAACTCCTCGAGTTCGCCCGTCTCACCGGGTCGGTGGTGGCAGGCATCAGGAGGGTCCCGATCCCGGTCATCGCCGCCGTGAACGGTGTTGCGGCCGGAGCGGGCTCTGTGATCGCCCTTGCAGCCGACCTCCGCATCGTGGCCGAATCGGCTTCGTTCCAGTTTCTCTTCACCAAGGTGGGCCTCGCCGGGGCCGACATGGGATCCGCCTATCTGCTGCCCCGTGTCGTCGGCCTGGGCCGCGCATCCGAGATGCTTCTCTTCGGGGATCCGGTGACACCAGAACATGCCCGGACCGCGGGTTTGGCCAACGAGGTGGTCCCCGACGCCGAGCTGATGACCGTGACGATGGAGAAGGCTCGGCGGCTGGCCGATGGCCCCTCGATGGCCTATGGGGTGACCAAGGTGTTACTGGGGAGGGAGCTGGACATGGATCTCGCCTCGTCGATCGAGCTCGAGGCCTACACCCAGGCGTTGATGATGACGAGCGAGGACCATCGTGAGTTCTACGAGGCATTCACCGCCAAGCGTGAGCCGAACTGGAGGGGCCGGTGAGCCGTCATATCATGGTCAACCCATCCGGGCTGGCTGAGCCGTCCGGATTCTCCTACGGGGCGGTGTCATCGGGCGGCCGAACCATGAACCTGTCGGGAATCACGGGTCATCACGGCGACGGGACCATTTCCGGGAGCCTGGTCGAGCAGTTCGAAACCGCGTGCCAGACGATCGCCGCGGTGCTGGCCGAAGCCGGTGGAGAGCCCGGTGACGTCGTGTCCGTGACGATCTACACGACCGACATGGCCGGCTATCGATCGAGCTTGGGCCCGCTCGGCGGGGCCTGGCGCTCGGTCTTCGGGAAGCACTACCCGCCGATGGCACTCATCGGGGTGCAAAATTTGCTGGATCCGAAGGCAATGGTTGAGCTCGTCACAGTCGCCGTCATCCCAGACGGCGACAGACCAACTAGTCGTCGAGGATGATGACCGGCTCGGCGTACCTCCTCACCCGGCCCAGCCGCGCCCGCTCCTGAATCATGCCATCGAGCCGCTCCTGCTTGATCTGCAGCGACTCTCCGCCTCTCAGCTCGTCGAGGTTGTAGTTGAGGCGTAGTGCCCGTTCTGGCACGACGAACCGGGTTATGCCGGCCGGCAGCAGATCGGCACCGAGTGCCGCCTCGGTGACGTCGCGGATGCTGAGAGCCGGAAACTCGATGAGGGCACCCCAGTCGGGGAACTGGCGCCCCAGCTGGTCGGCGCCGGTCTCGATGACCCGGTTCACCTTCCAACGCCCGATGTAGCTGGAGACGAGCATCGACAAGGCGGCGTTGTCGCTGACGCCGGAGCCGATGACGGCGCGGGCCGAGCCATCGGGCAGCCAGACCCGCGGTGCCGACCCTTCGCCTGACAATGCCAGCTCCGTCCTCGACTCGATGGATGAGAGGACCTCGGCCGGACCTGCGTCACGGAGGACGTGGTGCCAGGTTCCCAGCCCGACATCCTCGCTTTGCACCACCTGGACCACAGCGAACTCCAGTCCCAGGGAGCGGAGCGAGGCGGTTCTGGTCGCGCCGTCGAGAAGAACCAGGTCGTCACCTCCACTCTCGATGCAGACCACCGGGTTGAGCTGTGTTCTCTCTGACCCGATCCTGGCGGCGAGGGGCTCGACCCGCAATGGGTCGACCTCCTCGTGCGGCCTTATCCGCTCCAAGGGCACGATGCGGAGATCGGGTATCTCGGGCACGGGCGGCATTCTGCCCGATACCGCGACCGGAAGCTATCGGACCTCGTCGAGATGGCCGGCCAGGGTCTCCACATCGGAAGCGTCCTGGTACACGCCGAAGCCAACCCGGAGCCGGTCCTGGCGATAGTCGGTGATCACCTTCCGATCGTGAAGCCTTCGGTAGATCTCCTCGGCGGCGGCAGTCCCGAACGTGAGGAAGTTTCCCCGGGGGGCTCCCTCCGGAGGTTGGAGCACGCCGGGAAGCCGGTCTGCCTCGAGCAGCCGTCGTTGCAGGTCCGAGGCATGTCCGTGGATGTCTGCCACGGTTACACCCTCGGCGGACAGCCAGCGCAGCACCGATCTCATCCGGTATATCCCCGACGGGTCGTAGGTGGCGCCCGCGAAACGCGAGCCATCGGTTGCATAGGGCACCCGCTCGGAGACGCCGGTCTCCAGCTGGCCGAAGCCGGCGTACCAGCCGGTGTCGACCGGCCGTCGCCCATAACCCGGAGGACAGTGCATGAAGCACGCCCCTTCACCTGCCATCGCGTACTTGTAACCGCCGGCGAGGAAGAAGACCCGGTCCTGGATCGCTCCGATGTCGACTGGCACCGCCATGAACGCGTGATAGCCGTCGATCATGATGAAGGCGCTGTCGTTCGGTGACGAGGAGACGATTCGGTCCAGATCGAGCACCGCGTACCCGGAGTCGAAGAAGACCTGGCTCAGGTACACGAGGTCGTAGGCGCCGGCACGGACCTCGCGAGTGAATCGCTCGGAGAACGAGTCGAACGGCTCAGCCGGTACCCGGTCGACTATGGCGAGCCCGGCCTCCTCCCAGCGGCGTGATTGCCGGTTGAAGGAATGGAACTCGGCGTCGGTGGTCAGGATCCGGACCGGAGGATCGAGACAGGAGAAAACCCGGGCTACCAGGTCCTGGGTGTTGGGGGCGAAGACGATCGTCGCCGGGTCATCGATGTTGACGATATCGGCGATCAGCCGCTGCGTCTCCGGGATCACCTCGCCGAAGACCTTGTCCCACTTGTCGTCGGCGAGGGCCGCGGCGTCGTTCCATGCCTCCTCATGGGCCACGAGACTGACATCGGGCCACGGATGGTGGGAATGGGCGGCGAAATGGAGACGATCGGGGTTGGCCTCGAAGAACTTGCCGAAGCCATGCTTCAGGCTCATTGCTGGTAGCGGAACCGCATGGTCTCGGCGACCGCCTCGGGCAGCTCGGGGCGCTCGCTGCGCGGCACCAGGAATGTGGCCAGGTTGAAGAGGTCACCGAAGACACGGCTTCTCTCGGCCGATCTCTCCAGGTATTTGGCCCCGGCCGAGCCCCCGGTGCCGATTCGCCGGCCAATCATCCGCAGCGCCATCTGGGCGTGGCGGTGGCGCCAGGCGGCGAACCCCTCGTCGACGTCCATCAGCAACTCGATGACCCGGTACGGCTCGTGCAGGGCAGGCAGGTCTCGGTACAAGGTGATGAACAGGGCGCCCTGGAACGCCTTGTACCTGAAACGTCGCTCTCCCGTTCGGGCCATCGCAGCATGCTTCTCCTCGTCGAAGATCGCCTCGTACTGGCGGATCGTCACCGTGAATTCCTTGAGCTGAGCCTCCCTCTCTTTCTCGGTCAGCTTGACGTTGGCCGCGATGACCGCACGGTCCGTCTCGAGCCGGTGGCGGACCGCCCCCTCGAACTCCTCCCAGAAGCGGTAGTCGCCGGTCTCCAGGAACGGCGTTCTCTCCAACCATGCCTCGACCAGCTCGAAGAGGCTGGGCGGGGTCTCGCTGGCAAGGACCAACTCGCGGTCGTCCTCATCGAACCTCTCGGTGTAGGGCGCTCCTTCGAGCAGCAGACGATCCTCGGGTCTCATTCCCAGCTTGTTCTCCACCAGCCGGAACTGGGCCGATTGGAAGCCGGAGGCGGGGAACAGGTAATCGCGAAAATCGAGGAAATCGAGGGGCGTCATCGTCTCCAGGACCGAGATCTGCTTGATCAGCACGTCCTGGATCTGGGTGATCCTGCGGAGACGGGCGACGACGGTCCCCATCTGCCGCTCCAGCACCGGGTTCTGGGAGAAGATCTCGATGACGTCGTCGAGCTCCCAGAGGATCTGCTTGAACCACAACTCGTACGCCTGGTGGACGACGATGAACAGCATCTCGTCGTGGACCGTCTCGCCGGCGCGGGTGCTCTCCAGATGCTGGGCGTCGAGGAGCTTGTCGAGTTGGAGGTAATCCCCGTAATAGATGCTGGGGTCCTGGCTCATCGGGTGCGAAACTAGCCGTGTCGGGGCGCGACGCCGCACCAGATCTCGGATCGGTCCCACAACTCGGCGGCGAGACGGTCGTTCTCTGCTACCGGCCACGGGCTCCTTCTCTTCATGCGGGCGTAGTAACCGCCGGACTCGCCGCCGAGTCCCGGGTCGGTGGCGCACCTCAGGGGCGTCAAGGCGCCCTCCCCTGGGGATATGAGGCGTCTGCTCACGAATGGCCTCACGTACCAGGGGATGATGCCGGTGTCGGTGAAGCCGGGATGAGCGGCATAGGCGTTCCACGAGGGCCGGCGCCGGGCCAATTCCCTGACGAACAGGATGTTGGCGAGCTTGGACACCGCATATTCGGTGATGCCGGTGCCCCTGGTCCTCCTTCTCATCGCGTCGAAATCGATGTAATCGACGTTGTGCATCGAGGACACCACCTGGACGATCCTGGTCCCGGGGCGGAAGCTCTGGTTGAGGTGGTGGGTGAAGCCGAAATGGCCGAGGTGGTTGACCCCGAAGTGGGCCTCGAAACCGTCCCGGGTGACACCTCTCGTCGTCGGGCCGATGCCGGCATTATTGACCAGCACGTCGACCACACGGCCGCTGGCGACGAAATCCCGAGCCGAAGCCTCGGTGGCGGCGAGCGAGGCGAGGTCGAGAGGCAAGCTCTCGCTGCTGCCGCCCTGGCCCTTGATCTGGTCCACCAACTCCTCGAGCCTCTTCTGGGATCGACCGGCGGCCACCACGTGGAATCCCTCTCGCGCCAACCCGAGGCTGATCTCGCGTCCGATTCCCCTGGTGGGGCCGGTGACGATGGCGATCTCCATTCGGCGGGACCGTAGCTGGCGCCCCGACCACTAGTTTCGGTGCCGTGACCCGGTGGCCCGAACTGCTCAACATCGACAACTTCTTCCTCAGGGACCGGATCGCCGAGGGATTGGGTGATTCGGTGGCGGTTCGGCTCGATGAGCGTGAGGTCACCTATGCCGAGGTGGATGCGCGCGCATCTTCTTTCGCCGCCGCCCTGGCCGAGAAGGGGGTGACGCGCGAAGACCGCGTCCTGATCGTCATGCCCGACGGCCTCGACTTCGTGGCCGCGTTGTTCGGCGCTCTCCGCATCGGTGGAGTCGCGGTGATGCTCAACCCGGGCCTGACACCCGAGGCATTGTCGGCGATCGTCGACAGCTCGGAGGCCGCTGCAGCTGTCGTCCACTCGAGGCACGGTGCCAACTTCCGGAAGTCCGTTTCCATGGGCTCACACCGACCCGAGGAGCTGTCGGTCGACGACGACGAGCCGTTGCCGGAGGCATCGGTGGAGACCGTCGCCACCGGGCCCCTGGACCCGGCGATCTGGCTGTTCTCCGGTGGCACGACAGGGCTTCCCAAGGCGGTGGTGCAGCCTCATCGGAGCTTCGCCAACACGGCCAACCTGTACGGGAAGGGCTCCCTCGGGCTGACCCCATCGGATGTCACCATCGCGGTTCCCAAGTTGTATTTCGGCTATGCCACCGGTTCCAACCTCTTCTTCCCGTTCTCGGTCGGGGCCTCGGCCGTGCTGTTCGACGAGCGGCCGACACCCGAGGCGATCTTCGTTCGTGTCGAAAAGCATCGAGCAACGGTCTTGGTCAACGTGCCTTCGGCGATCAACCAGATGGTGGCCGACCCTGGGGTCGACGATGCCGATCTTTCTTCGCTGAGACTGGCAACCGCAGCCGGGGAGGCGCTCCCGGAGACCCTGTACCACCGTTGGAAGACCGTCTTCGATGTGGAGCTGCTCGATGGCCTGGGGACCGCCGAGATGTGGCACATCTTTGCCACCAACACCATCTCGGACGTGAGACCGGGGACGCTGGGCAAGGTGGTGCCCGGTTTCGAGATCAAGGCCCGCGACGACGACGGCCACCAGGTCGAGCCGGGCGAGGTGGGGCGCTTGTGGGTGAGAGGAGACTCCCTCGGGTTGGGTTACTGGCGCGATCCGGAGGAGACCGAGAAGGCGTTTCGTGGTGAGTGGTTCGCCTCCGGCGACTTGGTGTCGATCGACGAGAACGGGTATGTCGTCCATCGGGGCCGGGCCGACGATGCGGTGAAGGTCAAGGGCAAGTGGTTCAGCCCCCAGGAGGTGGAGTCGAGGCTCCTCGATCACGAGGCGGTCAAGGACTGTGCGGTCATCACCGTCACCGATGACGCCGGGCTCGCCAAGCCGGTGGCCTTCGTCGTCGCATCGGCCGCCGTCACCGAACAGGAGCTGGTCGAATGGTCCCTCGCCGGGTTGGAGGCCTACAAGCACCCGCGCCGCGTCTATCTGGTGGATGAGCTGCCCAAGACACACCTCGGGAAGACCGATCGAGCGCAACTGAGGCGTCTCGTCACCTGACCACGACGCCGATTCCGGGCAGACATTGAAACCTGTCACACCGGCACGCGATGATCCGAGGATGGAGCCGACCATCCTCCACGCCGACCTCGATGCCTTCTATGCCTCCGTCGAGCAGCTGATCGACCCCACACTGAAGGGCCGGCCGGTGGTCGTCGGCGGTGGAATCGTGCTTGCTGCGTCCTATGAGGCCCGCGCCCATGGCATCTCCGCTCCGATGCCGACCCGCGATGCGCTCCGGCTCTGTCCCGAGGCGGTGGTGGTCGAAGGCCACTATGACCGGTATCTGGAGCTCTCCGACCGGGTGATGGAGGTGTTCGCCGACACCGGGCCGGTGGTGGAGCAGATCAGCGTCGACGAGGCGTTCATGGACGTACGGGGTTCCACCCACCTGTTGGGTTCCCCTTCGGCCATCGCCCGGAGGCTGAGGGAGCGGGTCAGGGGCGAGATCGGGCTACCGCTCTCGGTGGGAGTGGCTTCCACCAAGTTCCTGGCCAAGGTGGCGTCGGCTCGGGCCAAGCCCGATGGGCTCGTCGTGGTGCCTTTGGGGAGCGAGCTCGACTTCCTCCATCCCCTCCCGGTGGAAGCGATGTGGGGGGTGGGCCCGGTCACGGCGCGCCGCCTACGCGGATTCGGGGTGGCCACCATCGGCGAGTTGGCCGAAATACCTTCGCGCTCGCTGTCGTCTGTTCTAGGTCCCGGCGCAGGGCGGGCGTTGCACGCGCTCTCCTGGAATCACGACCCCCGCCCGGTCCGCTCGGGGAGGCGCGCCGGAAGCGTGGGGAGCCAGCAGGCCCTGGGCAGAGGGCTGACCGACCCCGACGAGCTCGCCGTCGTGGTGCTCGGTCTCGCCGACCGCATCGGACGTCGGCTCCGGGCCAAGAGCCGACTCGGCGCCACTGTCTCGCTTCGGGCCCGGTTCCCCGGTCCCAAGGTGCTGTCCCGGAGCCACACGCTCCCTAGCCCGACCGCGTCGACCGCCGCGATCTCGAATCTCGGCGTCGCTCTGCTCGACAGGGCCCTCGAAGGAGCCGACGAGCCGGTGACCCTCGTCGGGATGTCCGTCTCCAATCTCACCACCGACGCCCATCTCCAGCTGGAGCTGGGAGTCGACGAGGGTCATGTCCTGCGATCCGGAAGCGAGGCGGCACTTCGCCGACAGGCTCTGGACGAATCTGTCGATGCCGTTCGGGAGAGGTTTGGCCGCTCCACGCTGAAATTGGGCTTCGGGGCCGGGGCCGGAGTACCCGACGGGCTTCGGGAGCTGGCCGAGAAGTCCTAGGCCACCAGCGATACGGCTCAGTCCTGGAGGCCGAGCGCCTTCAACCCGCCTTCGAGGTTTGCCGCCCGGAATCCGTTGGCGGTCAGGTAATTGGCAACCTGGAGGCTTCGGCTTCCGGATCGGCAGACCACCAGCACCGGCTGGTCCCGGTCGATCTCTCCCAGGCGGGCGACGATCTCGCCCATGCTGATCCGGGTCGATCCGGGGAGACAGCCGAGATCCCATTCACTCGGCTCCCTCACGTCGAGGATCATTGCTCCCGAGTCCGAGGACCATTGCTCCCACTCCAGCGCCGGAACCCGTTCTACGGCCGACATTCATTCTCCCCGTCCGGGATAGACATGTGTCAATGCACTCTCAATCGCTAGCTAGGGCCTTGTCTCAGTTCAACACGTCGGAGCCCGACGTCTGGGATTATCGCGAGGATCTACAGAACCTATCGGCCTACCTGGCGTCGGGTGGGGAGTGGGAGGAGTCGGACGCGTTGCTCGGCGCGGTGGCCGGCATCGACACCTATCGCGGGGAGCAGACGATTCAAACTTGGTTACACCGTGTTATCTCCCGGGAGTGCCGTCAGATCGCTGGCCGGGAAGCACCGGGAGCAGTGGACGTCCACCTCGACCGGGCGCTGGAGGGCCGTCCGCAACCCGTGACGCGCCCACCCGGAATCAAACAGGAGTTGGAGCTACGGAGACGGGTCCTCGACTGCTTCGCGGCCCTCCCCGAGAAGTACCGGGCGACGCTCCTGCTCAAGGATGGCCACGGGCTCACCGTCGACCAGACGGCGGCGATGATGGGCGCCTCCCCGGCCGCGATCCGATCGATCCTCTATCGGGCGCGCAACCAGTGGCAGGAGGCGGCGGCCTAGCCCCTACACTCCGCGCCGATCCGAGGTCGCGGAGGGCTTCATCGACATCGCCGTACTTGCATCAGGTTCCGGGACGAATCTCCAGGCCCTGATCGACACGCCTGAGATCCGCCCCCACATCAGGATCGTCATTTCGGACCGGCCCGACGCGGCGGCTCTGGCCCGCGCCGCCCGGGCCGGCATCGAGACCGCAACAGTCGGGTGGTCGGGACCCTCCGACCGCGAGTCGTTCTGCGATGCGCTCGCCACCGAGCTCGACCGGGTGGGCACCGACCTGATTGTGCTCGCCGGATTCATGAGGATCTTGACGCCCCGGTTCGTTTCGGGTCGGAGGGGCCGCATCATCAATGTGCACCCATCGCTCCTACCTGCCTTTCCCGGGATCGGCGCCGTCGCCCAGGCCCTGGATGAGGCGGTGGAGATCACCGGAGTGACCGTGCATTTCGTCGACGAGGGAGTGGATACCGGTCCCATCATCGCCCAACGCGAGGTCCCGGTTCTCGCCGGGGACGACGAGGCGACTCTCCACGCCCGGATCCAAGGTGAGGAGCACAGGCTCCTGCCGTCCGTCGTCGCCGATCTCATCGCCCGCGGCGCCGGGGCCCTGGTCTGATGGCGCGGGTTCGGAGGGCTCTTTTGAGCGTCTACGACAAGACCGGGATCGTTCCCTTCGCCCGCCGCCTGGCCGCGGCGGGCGTGGAGATCGTTTCGTCGGGCGGCACGGCCGAAGTCCTGACCGGCGAGGGGATCCCGGTGGTCAGGGTCGAGGACGTCACCCGGGCGCCGGAGATGCTCGGAGGGCGGGTAAAGACCCTGCATCCGGCCATCCATGGCGCGATCCTGGCCCGGACCGACCACGACGACGACCTGCGCGATCTGGGTAGTCGCGGAATCGAGCCCTTCCAACTGGTGGTCGCCAACCTCTACCCGTTCCGGGAGACGGTGGCACGGCGGGAGGCGACGGTCGATGAGATCGTGGAGAAGATCGATATCGGAGGCCCGGCCATGATCCGGGCTGCGGCCAAGAACCATGCCCATGTCGGCGTCGTGACCTCGCCCGACCAGTATGAGGAAGTGGCCGCTGCGGTCGAGGGCGGAGGACTCGATGACGGGATGAGGAAGACTCTGGCCGCTGAAGCCTTCTTCCACACCGCTTCCTACGACGCCGCCATCGTCGAGTGGATCGGCGACGACCGGATGATCCCATTGCGCGCGGCAGGCGCGTTGCGCTACGGCGAGAACCCCCAGCAGGAGGCTTCGATGTTCGTGGAGGATGGGGCAAAGCCCTGGTGGCTGATGGCGACCCAGCATCAGGGCAAGGAGATGTCGTTCAACAACTATGCGGATGCCGAGGCCGCCTGGCGTCTGGCATGTGACCTGGAGTCGCCGGCCGTCGTGGTCGTGAAACACACCAATCCGGCCGGGGTGGCCGTCGGGAGCAACGTGGCCGAC
>Ga0256864_1000708_pt1 | contig 11052 bp, 9 predicted proteins | sample RVTome_11_FD_187336 | JGI IMG/M metagenome (GOLD analysis project Ga0256864, IMG submission 187336) | Soil microbial communities from uranium-contaminated site in the Upper Colorado River Basin, Wyoming, United States - RVT147D111 HiSeq ... | reverse complement strand
GGAAGGACAGTGCTTACGTACCACTCCTTCCCGTCTTTCCCGTCCTTCCCGTCTTTCCCGTCTTTCCGTCCTTCCCGCCCTCCCCGCCCTCCCATACCTTCTCACCATGCTCATCACCATCTCCCGGCAGTATGGTGCAGGGGGCTCCGAGGTAGCCCGGCGGGTGGCGGCCGCGCTGGGCTGGCGGGTCGTGGACAACGAGCTGGTGGAAGAAGTCGCGGCTCGAGCGGGACTACCGCGGGAGGATGTGGCCGAGCGGGAGGAACGGGTGCCCAGCTTCGCCGAGCGGCTGGCCCGAACCCTGGCGGCATCCAGTCCCGAACTCTTTGCGGCTCCGGCACCCGGCGGCACCATCCCAAAGCTCCAGGAAGACGACCTGGTCCGGATCACCGAGACGGTCGTGGAGGAAGTGGCGGCCAAGGGAAGGGTCGTGCTGGTGGGGCGAGCCGCGCCAGCCGTGCTCGCGCGAGAGGATAACAGCCTCCACGTGAAGCTGGTTGCCCCGAGGTCCTACCGGATTCAGGCGGCAGCCGAACGGCTAGGCGTGGATCCGCAGAAGGCGGCCGAGATTCTGGATGAGACCGATGCGATGCGCGAGCGTTATCTACGTCAGTTCTACCGGCGCAACTGGAACGACCCGGTCAATTACCACATGGTGCTGAACACCGGGGTTCTCGGGCACGAGGGAGTCACCGAAATAATTGTGGGGGAGGCCCGAAGGCGGGGGTGGAAGTAGACAGCGTGAGCGGGAACCGCAACGGCGTGAGCGGGAAAGGACGAGCGTAAGCGGGAAGCAGGGAGAAAAAGGAAGGTAAGGAGCGCTGTCATTCCGAGCGCAGCGAGGAATCTAGCCAACGAGGCCCGGAAAGCCGTGGAGTAGATTCCTCCCCGTCCTTCGCCTTCGCCCTTGCTCCGGCTCAGGATCGGTCGGAATGACACCGGCTTTCCCACTCCACACCGCTTACCGCTTCCACTTACGTTTTTTCTTCCCCGCTTACACTTTTGTTTCTCCCGCTCACGTTTTTTCTTCCCCGCTCACGCTTTTTCTTATCCGAAGCTGATCCCACCCTTCCCATACCCCGGCTCCCGCCGTTCCGGCTTGGCCCGGGTATAGCCCAACTCCTCGCTTCTGCTGATCCGCTTTTGTGCTGCAAGGCCCTCCAGCACCAGCTCGCAGGCAGCCACCTGTCGAGGGGTATCCTGGTTTCCTGCCAAGCCGAACTCCGCTACCAGATCGACCAGCCCCGGCACCACACCGAAGCCCTTGAGGCAAAGGTCGGAGCGCTCGTCACCCGAGACCTTGAGCGCGCCCCCCTGGTCGAACCAGGCGACGATCTTGGCCAGGTCCGCGCCCCCCATCCGTTCTTCCAGGACTCGGCCGGCCGCGCGGCGAATCAGGTCGCGCGCGATCGTGTCTCCACCTTGTAGCTCACCCTCGTATTCCAGCTCCAGCTTGCCGGTGATCGAGGGTACCGCTGAGTAGACATCGCTCACCCGCGGGACCACTCGATCCTCTCCCAGCGCCACAGCCCGTCGCTCGGCGTTGGACACGGCGTTTTCGAGCGCGCTGATGGGCAGCCTCTGGCTCACCCCCGAGCGCTTATCGACTCGCTTATCCTCGCGGGCCTCGAAGGCGACGCGCTCGATGACCTCCAACACGAAATCCGGGATGTCGAGCGTGGGACCGCCCCGCTCGATCCAGGCCTCCTGGGCGGTGATCTCCATGCCCAGCTGCACGGTGCGAGGGTAATGGGTGATGACTTCAGATCCGATCCGGTCTTTGAGCGGCGTGATGATCTTGCCGCGCGCCGTATAGTCCTCCGGATTGGCCGTGAACGCGAGAAGCACATCGAGCGGGAGCCGCACCGGATATCCTTTGATCTGGACATCGCCCTCCTGCATGATGTTGAAGAGCCCGACCTGCACCTTCCCGCTTAGATCGGGCAACTCGTTGATGGCGAAGATCCCGCGATTGGCTCGAGGCAGCAGGCCAAAGTGCATGGTAAGCTCGTCGGACAGCAGATGGCCCCCCCGGGCCGCCTTGATCGGATCGACGTCTCCGATGAGATCCGCGATGGTCACGTCGGGGGTGGCCAGCTTCTCGACGTAGCGCTGCTCCCGGCGCAGCCACCCGATCGGGGTTGCCTCACCGCATTCGTCCAGTAGCTCTCGGGCGTACTTCGAGATCGGTGCCAAGGGATCGTCGTTCACCTCACTCCCGGCGACGACGGGGATACGCTCGTCCAGGAGCCCGGTGAGCTCGCGGAGAATGCGGCTCTTGGCCTGGCCTCGGAGGCCCAGCAGAATGAAATGATGCCGGGCGAGAAGGGCGTTGACGATGCTGGGCAGAATAGTGTCCTCATATCCTATGATGCCAGGAAACAGAGGATCACCCGAGCCCAACCGGTTCAGCAGGTTATGCCGGATCTCGTCGCGGACGGAGCGGCCCCGCAGGGGAGCCTCCGCCCAGCGGCTGTTCTTGAGCTCACCCAGAGTGCGTGGTTCGATCATGGCTGATTCGTTTCGAAAGCGGGAAGCAATAGATTGGTTAAAGCTAAAAATGCCAATGGTTTAACGGGGCATCGACGGAGAAACCCCGGTCCCGTGGGGTGGGGCGGAAGGTGACTCATGCAGTTTCGATCACCTTGCACAAACTCAGACCGGAAAGTACCTTCGCGCGTGTCTGCACCGGTGATAGCGACGCCCAGAAGCCTGAAATCCACTGCCAACCGACCCCTGAGGGAGTGACGATGAAGACGATTCTGATGCTGACCGCGGTTGTCCTGCTTGCTGGCTGTGGTGACAGGAGGAGTACAACCTCCGGTGCCGACACGACCGCCGCCATGTCCGACACCACCATGATGCACTCCGACACCGCCATGACCGCGGACACCACCGCAAAGTAAGGCTGGGAGAGTCTGCCGTCGCGTTGAGCCCCGAGCATCGCTCGGGGCTCTTTCGTTTGGTGGCATTACCCGTCCAGGTCCTCGGGCCCGAATGGCAACGCAACCACCGTGGCTGGTCGGCCGCCGGCGAGCAGCTCCTCGCCCACCCCCACCTCACGGCGGATCAGCCCGAGTCCAATCGCGCGATCCTCGAGGCTGAGCGTCGAGCGGACGCTCCCGACCTCTCTCTCACCCTTGTTGATGGTACGGCCATCCAGGGGATCCGCCCGGCGCCAGCGAAGCCCGCGCAGTTCGCGGTTGGTATGACCCCGGAAATGGAGCCGGGCTACCGTCTCCTGACCGGTGTAACACCCCTTGGTGTATGAGACGCCGCCGATTTGATCGTACCGAACCTCTTGGGGAAGAGTCCGCTCGTCGATCTCGGCACCGAGCGCCGGCCACCCGCAAAGAATTCTGGCGGCGTGAAGGTCGCGCTCGTCTCCCGGAAGCGCTCCGGCGGAGAGGAGGCGCGAGCTCAGTGCCGCCACCGCGGGCTCTGCGCCCACTGCCAGCGCCACGAACGGCGCCGCCTCGGGAGCCAGCGCCAGTGCTACCGGGCTCACCTCACCGCCGACCGAAGCCACCCGCCCCGATGACTCCGGCATCCCGACCCCGGATTCGGCCAGGGTCTGGAAGCCATGGGCCCCGACGAGCCAAGCCACCCGGGCCTGTCCGGTGAGATCGACGACCTTGGAGAGGCGCGGGGGAAGTTGCCGTCGGAAGAGGTCGAGTGATGCATCGCGTCCCGACCGCGGGGCGATCAGGGTGAAAGCATCGGCCTGGCGAATGACCCAGTAGTCGACCACCACCGCGCCCTTGGGGGTCAGGAGTGCGCCATACACCAGACTGTTGTCCCCGGGTTTGACGAGATCGTTGGTGAGCAAGCCCTGAAGGCAGGTCAGTGCGCCAGGGCCATGCACCCGAAACACGGCGGGCTCGGTTGTTACCAGCACTGCTCCGTGCCGCACCTCGGCGAGCCGGCCCCGATTCAGGGTCAGGTCGAACTCAGACATGGGCCCACGGAAGCTCGGCCGCATCGTGGCCGACGAAATCGCGCCACACGAGATCCGCCTCCCCGCAGGCGGCCTCGGGATGAGACGTGGCGAGCATGGCGCAACGGAGGCCGGCGGCCCGAGCGGCGGTCAGGCCGGGGAGCGAGTCTTCCACCACGACACAGCGCTTGGGCGCGAGATCCAACTTCTCGCGGGCCCGGTTAAAGCCCTGCGGGTCGGGTTTGCAGGCTCCGACGTCTTCTGCCGCAACGATCTCGGCAAAATGGGGACGTAGACCAGCCAGCCCGAGCACCAGCTCGATCTCGCTCCGAAGGGCCCCAGATACGATGGCAAGTTGAAAGCCATCGAGCGCGGCATTCTCAATGAACTCGGAGACGCCGGGGACCAGTGTCATGGAGGCGCGGATGGACCGCTCGTACTCCCTGTGCTTGCGGGCAACTGCCTCTTGCAACACCTCCTCGTCCTGGGGGCGTCTCATGCGCTCGAAGGTGAAACGGAAGCATTCGCGATCGTCGAAGCCAAGGTAGTCCCGATAATAGGTGTCCCGATCCAACGCATACCCGTACTCAGCCAGCGTCGCAATGAGTGCGTCGCAGTGCTGGGATTCGTCGTCGACTATCACGCCGTTGAAGTCAAAGAGAATGCCGGAGGTCATCAAGGAAGTTTACCCGTAGTACCCCGCCTCGTCATAGGACAGGTCCAGCAGCTCCACCGGATGCGCCACCTCGATGGGAAGACGCGCTGCCTTTAGCCCGGCGCCGATCTGCATCAGGCAACCCGGGTTGCCGGTGACGACCAGGTGTGGCCGGGGCTCAGCGACCGCGAAGCTTTCGATCTTGCCGTCCAGGACCGCGCGGGCCATTCGCGGGCGAAGAACGGAGTAAATGCCCGCGCTGCCGCAGCAACGATCGGAGCCAGGCAAGAGCCGGACCCGAAGGCCGGGTATGGCACTCAACATGCCCAGCGGGGCCTGCTGGACGCCTTGCGCATGCTGCAGATGGCAGGGAGCATCGTACACCACCTCCAGATCGAGCGGCGCGCCCCTCCGCGGGCCACGTTCTGCCAGGAGCTCAGAGACGTCCCGCACTTTGGAGGCCACCAGCCCAGCGTTCTCGGAACCGACGAGGTGCCCGTAATCCTTGAGCAGCGCTCCGCACCCCGCGCTGTTGACCACGATAAAATCGGCCCGGTCCGCCAGCGCAGCGATGTTCACAGCGGCAAGAGCCCGCGCGCCACCCAAATCACCCGCATGCTCGTGCAGCGCCCCGCAGCAAACCTGGCCTGGGGCCTCCACCACTCGATAGCCGTTCGCCTCGAGAGTCCGCTTGGTGGCCTGGTGCACGTGGTTGAACAATGCGTTCATGACGCAGCCGCGAAACAGGGCGACGGAGGGGGAGGACGGAGAGGACGGAAATGACGGAAAGGTTGGAGAGTTCATCCTCTCCGCCCTCTCCGTCTTCTCCGCCTTCTCCGTCCCCGCCCTCACTTCTGCTGTCGAAGCCAGCATCCCCATTCCAAACCGGAGCCGCCCCTTCCCGGCCAGGAGGCTGGGCAGGCCGGTTCCCCGCAGCGCGCGGGCCATCCCCAGGAGCGGTCGCCAGATTCCCCCGTACCGGAACACGCCGAGGACCATGCGTGCCATGGGAGATAGGCCTCGCGCTTCAAAGAGCTGTTTCCGGGCCGTTTCCAGGCCCCGCCCGTAGCCTACTCCTGAGGGACACGCGGGCTCGCAGCCGCGACAGCCGAGACAGGCATCCAGGTGTTCCAGCAGGGCGGGATCCTTGGCGTCCATCTCGCCACGCTCGAGCGCTCGCATGAGTACGATGCGGCCTCGCGGACTATGGCCTTCATCTCCGGTGACCAGATAGGTGGGACATGCGGGGAGGCAGAAGCCGCAATGCACGCAGGGGTCGAGCGCCTCATAGCCGGGCAGGGGGGCAGCGGGGCGGCGGGGCAGTCCGTTGCTCGGATGCCTGAGCTGCTGGGCCACCAGGTCTTGCCGTAGGTTACCGCCCCGCGGCCCCGCAGCCCCGCTGCCCATCTTACTCCACGCCCTCAAGCGCAACACTGAGACACTGTCCCGGGTCGAACGTGTCGCGCAGTCGCCCCACGATCTGCCCCACCCCTTCGCGGTACGCGCCGAAGTGCCCGAGCGCTCGTCGTATGGGCCAGGGAGCGCGCTCGAGCGTCATGGGGATCTCCCGGGTTGCCGCCGCCCGTCGCAAGGCCCGGAGCCGCTCAAGAGGCGCGTCGCCGGTCCAGCGAATCATGCCCAGGCCCGCGCCGGCGGACACCAGACCCTCGTCCAGATCGTGAGCCAATAGATCGATCGCCTCGTCCACACCATCCCCGAGCACGCCAAGCCGGAGTGTGATGGGTCCACCCAGGCTGCCCCGAGCGGCGACGCTCCAGAATGCGGCCGTGCGTTCAGCCGGCAGCGGCTCCCACTTCAGCTCACCCAGCGACCCGAGCCTCCGCACATCTGCCTGAACCGCGGCGTCAGTGCCGACGAAACGGGCCGCCAACATCCAGTCGGCCTCGGCTGCCAGTGCCGGCGAGAGAAGCTCGAGAGCGCCGGGCAGGAGGTGGCCGGACACCAGCTCCCTGGCCGCCGACGTGAGCGCGTCACGGGTCCCTCGCGCCAACAGCGTCACGTCCGCGCGCGGAAGGGCACGAAGCCTCAGGTGGACCTCGGCGATGATGCCGAAGCCTCCGAAACCTCCCACCTGAAGTTTGGTGAGATCGTATCCGGCCACGTTCTTAACGACTCGCCCTCCGGCGTTGACCAGTCTTCCGTCACCGGTGGCCACGGTGCAGCCCAGGACGTGATCCCGCACCGGCCCATACCCGTGACGCAGCGGTCCGGCGGTGGCGGTTGCGACTACCGATCCGATACTCCGCTCGGGCCGGCCCGGCGGATCCACGGCCAGCCACATTCCATAATCGGCCAGCCGTCGCCTGAGGGCTTCGAGAGGCGTGCCGGATTGTACCGTCGCCACCAGATCGGCCGGGCTCACCGAGACGATCTGCTCGAGGGCGCGGGTACTCACCGCGAGGTCCGCCGGGGCGTCCGATGGCAGCCAGGTTCCCCGGCCCTCAACCCGGATCTTCCAGCCTTCTTCGTGCGCCAGCCGGCACACCAGGGAGAGGGCGTCTCCCGACTCCGGCGTGGCGCGCGGAACTCCGTTGACGTCCCGGTCGACACCGGTGGTGCCGAGCAGGGCGCGGAGCCGGGTATAGATGGCGTCGCTCATGCCTGCCCCGAGCGAAGCGTGGGGGTGCGGGCGCTCTTCACTGCACACCATTCACGGCAGGCGTGAACCGGAACCACCTTGCCGGGGTTGGCCAACTCCGTCGGGTCGAAGACCCGGCGAACCGCCCGCATCGCCCCGAGGGTCTCGGCATCAAAGATCCACGGCATGTAGTCGATCTTGTCCGACCCAACCCCATGCTCACCGGTGATGCTCCCGCCGACAGCGACGCACGCGGCCATGATCTCGCGGCAAGCCGATCTGACCCGCGCCGCGACGTCCGGGTCTCGCCGGTCGAAGCTGATGTTGGGATGCAGATTTCCGTCACCGGCATGGAACACATTGCTGATGGTGAGACCATACTGCCGGCGAATCCCCTCGATCTGGTCCATGATCGCCGGCAAAGTCGAGCGGGGCACCACGGCGTCCTGCACTGCGAGGTCCGGCGCGATCCGCCCCATGGCCCCGAAGGCCTTTTTCCGGCCCTGCCAGAGCCGGGCACGATCGCCGGCGGTGGAGGCGCTCCTCACCTGTCTGGCGCCGCGATCGACCAGAATGTCGTGCACCGTGATCGCCTCCGCCTCCACCGCATCCGCTTGTCCGTCGAGCTCCACCAGCAGCACCGCGGCGGCATCGGTGGGATAACCCGCCGCGTAGATGGAGGCTTCTACCGCCGCAACGCAGGCCCGGTCCATCATCTCGAGCGCCGCGGGAACGATCCCTGCGGCGATGATCGACGACACCGACTCGCTGGCCGCGCGCACCGTGGCAAAGTCCGCCAGCATGGTGCGCACGCTCTCCGGAACTCGCTCCAGCCGGACGGTGATTTCAGTGGCGATCCCGAACATGCCCTCGCTGCCGACAAACAGACCCACCAGATCGGGCCCCCAGGCCTCGCCCTGAGTGGACCCGAGCCTCGTGACCGAGCCGTCGGGCAAAACCACCTCGAGCGACACGATGTGATTCGTGGTCACCCCGTACTTGAGGCAGTGAGGTCCCCCGGCATTTTCGGCGACGTTCCCTCCGACGGTACAGGCAGCCTGGCTCGACGGGTCGGGTACGTATTGAAGCCCGAGTGGCAACACCGCCTCCGAGAGCCGCGCGTTCACCACCCCGGGCTGAACCACGGCGCGACGCTGAATCGGGTCGATCCGGAGGATCTGGTTCATCCGGGTCAGCGTGATGAGCACGGCGTCGGGGTCGGCGAGTGCCCCGCCCGATAGCCCTGTCCCGGCCCCCCGGGCCACAAAGGGCACCTGGATCAGATGCAGCAGGCGCACTATCTCGCGCACTTCCCGCGGGGTCCCCGGCATGACCACCAGCCCGGGAACCGATTCGTGGGTCGGGAGGCCGTCCATGGCGTAGGTCGCCAGCTCCGCACGGCGATGGCGCACCCATTGTTGGCCGACGATCTTCGTCAGCGCCTCGAGCAGGGACGATTTCATTGATCCGAGACGATGTTGGGCGTGATGCCACCCTTGCCGTTGGTATGGGCCCGCTGGTGCACCGTGAGCCCGGCCTCGACCGCACTGGTGAGCACCGGCAGAAGGAGCATGAGTGCCTCGAATCGCCGCGCGGTCGACCGCTCGGCGAGCAGTCGCTGCTTCACGCCGGCATCACACTCGATCGCCCCCGACACCTGGAAGGAAAGACTGAGTGGGTCCTCCGGCAGGGTGGGCTCCTCCGGCTCGCTGTCGTTCAGTTGGCGGAGTCCTGCAAAATAGCGGGCAAACAGCTCGCGCACCGCCGCGGTCTCCTCGGCTGACGGGTCGGTATCCGGATCGTCATCGAAGGGCTGGACCAGGGCGACGAGGTAGGGCAGAGACTCATCCAGGAGGCGCGAGAGCACGAACCGGGTGCCCCCCAGCACTACGATGTTCGAGCGACCGTCGGGCAGCTCCTGGTTCACCCGCACTTCCGCAACGCACCCGACCGTTCCCGGCCCGGGTACCTCACGAGTCGGCCGCTGTGGCGTGATGCCGAAGCACCGGTCGGCGGCCAGACAGTCGGCCAGCATCCGCTTGTAGCGCGGCTCGAATATGTGCAGCGGCAGCGGCGTACCGGGGAACAGCACCGCAGAGAGAGGGAAAATGGGAAGCCGTGAGGGCATTTACGAAAGGTAAGCGGTGACCGGTGAGAAGTGAGCGGGGAGCTCCGATGGATCCGACGCCCCCCGCTCACAGCTTACCGCTCACTGTTCACGCCTCTCAGGCAGCACCCCAGAACCCCCGGAGCGACCGGACATCGGGCGAGTCACGGAGCTTCTCGAAGGCGCGCTCTCGAATCTGCCGGATGCGCTCGCGGGTGACGCCCAGCAAGGCGCCGATCTTTTCCAGGGTGAGCGCCTCGGAGCCTTCCTCGAGTCCATAGTATAGAGAGAGGATCTTGCGCTCGCGTGGAGTCAGATGGCGCTGGAAAATCCGATCGATGAACTCGCGCTGGAGCCGGACGTCGGTCATCTCCTCGATTTCGATGCCGCCGGTGCCGGCCACCCGCTCGCCGAAGGTGCTGGCGCCACGATCCTGCCGCTCCACCGGAGCGTCGAGCGACACCTCCGTCGATGTCATGCGGTGGGCGGAGCGGATATTGTCCACCGTGTCGTTGAGGGCGATGGCGATCTCGGCGTCGGTGGGCTCCCGGCCCAATTCCTGGGCCAGGAAACTCTTGGCCCGGGACATTCGGACCAGCGCCGAGTTCTGATTCAGGGGGATGCGCACACTGCGAGTCTGTTCGGCGAGCGCCTTCAGGACGGCCTGACGAACCCACCACACTGCGTAGGAGATGAACTTGACCCCGTGGTCGGGATCGAACTTCTTGACCGCCTTCAGCAACCCCTCGTTGCCGATCGCCACCAGCTCGGAAAGATCGAGCCCGTGGCCCTGATACTTCTTCACGTACGAGATCACGAATCGCAGGTTGGCCGTGACCAAACGCTCCGCGGCTCGTTCGTCGCCGGCGAGGGCCGATCGGGCCAGGCGCTTCTCCTCGTCCGGATCGGAGATCATCGGGAGCTTCTGAATGTCGAGCAGATACTGATCAAACGCGCCGGAAGGAGTGGAGCGAGCAAACGGGCGAGCTTTCCCGGTGCGGACATGCGTCATAGACAACCCCGGCAGAGGGAACCGGCTGCGATTTTAATGTGCGGTGGCCAGAACGAATGGAGAGGAAGGAGCCAATATAGGAACACAAGATGGAGCGGTCAAGCAAAAAAATCTTTCCACATCACAAAATGTTAGTGGGCAACCGGTTCGTGGATTTATCCACTTTGGTGCAGAACCGACGGGTGGGAAACTGGCGTGCTTGCCAGCTGCAAGGTCTTGCACCCAAATGGGATAAGGGTACCCGAGAGACTCATTCGAGCACCGCGATCGCGGCCCGGATGGCCTCGGGCGACACCGGTGTGGTCCAGCCGCTGTCCCGGTGCATCCGCCCCAGTGCTGCCGGGAGTGCGAAGTGGATGCGGTCACCCCGGTTCTTCTTGTCGGCGGACATGCTCCGGAGCAGCGCGGCCGGTTTCGGCCGCCCAGGCAACCGCTCGGGCAACCCGAGCCGAGCCAGAAGTCCAGCGACTCGCTCCCGCAGGCCCGGGAGCGCGACCCCCAATTGCTCCGCCAGCTCGCATTCCACTACCAGGCCCAGGGCAACCGCTTCCCCGTGGGGGAGCTTATAGTTGGAGGCCTGTTCCAGCGCGTGGGCGATGGTGTGGCCCGCGTTGAGAATGGCGCGACGGCCAGCCTCACGCTCATCTGCGCCCACCACCTCCGCCTTGATTTCGACGCTGCGGAGAATGAGATGGGTAAGCGCATCGAGCTCTCGCAGACTGAGCCCCGCCGCCTGTCCCTC
>Ga0256864_1000706_pt1 | contig 11060 bp, 7 predicted proteins | sample RVTome_11_FD_187336 | JGI IMG/M metagenome (GOLD analysis project Ga0256864, IMG submission 187336) | Soil microbial communities from uranium-contaminated site in the Upper Colorado River Basin, Wyoming, United States - RVT147D111 HiSeq ... | reverse complement strand
TGTCGATCCCTCGCCCGGGCACACCGATACGCGGACCTACCGCCTCGGGATCAATGCGGGAGGTGTTCCGGTCGTGTTCGGCCCTACAAATGATCGCTACCGCCGCAACGTCTACTCCGCGATGGTGCGCATCGCGAACCCCGCGGGAAGGAGGGACGCGCCATGAAGACCGGAATGCGCTCGCAGCGCGGTGCCACGCTCTTCATCGCGCTGGTCATGCTGGTCATGCTGACGATGTTCGCCGTGAGCTCGCTCAACAGCAGCACCTCCAATCTCAAGGTGGTCGGCAACATGCAATCGCGTGGGGAAGCCTTGAACGCCGCGCAGGAGACGATTGAAACCGTCATCAGCACGCCGCAGTTCATCGCGAACCCCGCCAACGCCGTCCTGAATCCGTGCGGCGCGGCCAACACGCTGTGCACCGATCTGACGAATGACGGCACACCCGAGTACACGACGCAGCTCGTTCCAATGCCGGCGTGCGTCTCGAAGGCCGGCATCAAGATGACCGATCTCGTGCTGACCAACATCGAGGACCTGGGCTGCGCAGCAGGCCAGCAGCAGCAATTTGGCGTCCAGAACGCCGTCACTGGGGATTCGCTGTGCGCCAACACGCTGTGGGAAATCACCGCGCAGACCGCGGGCGCGGCCAACTCGGCCCGCGTAACGGTAACCCAGGGCGTGGGTGTGCGCATCAGCATCGACGATATGGCAACCTCGTGCCTGTAGCACGGCGGTTGACGGTAAATACCAAAGGGGTAGTGATATGAAACGGATCTGCCGCCACCTCCTCAGCGCCGCAATCGCAGCCGCTCTTGCCGCCGTTGCGCCGTCCTCACTCTACGCTGAAGACGTCGATCTCTTCCTCGGCGCGGCTTCGTCCACCTCCACGCAGCCCAACGTGCTCATCGTGATCGACAACAGCGCGAACTGGTCGGCGGCGAGCCAGCACTGGGCGGGCGGCGTCAAGCAGGGACAATCGGAGTTGCGCGCCCTCAGAACCCTCGTTGGCGAGCTGACGGACAGCGTGAACCTCGGATTGATGCTGTTTACGCCGGGGAGCGGCAGCAACAAGGACGGCGCCTATGTGCGCTTTCACATCAGGCGGATGACGGACGGCACCAACGGGCCCGACAACAAGGGCGCACTGCAGCAGTTGATCGGGGACACCAGTTGCGTCGACGGACCGAACACACTCAACGGAACACCGAATTGCCTGTTCAAGAATTTCGACACCTCCGCCGAGAAGGTGGGTACAGCCAAGACCGACTACAGCGCGGGCCTGTTCGAGGTATTTAAATACCTCGGCGGCTTTACGAGCCCGGCCAACGCCCAGACTGGAATCGCGGGCAGCCCGGTCGATTCAAGCCATTTCGGGCAGGATCGATACTCCGGGGATCCCGACCTCAAGTCGGATCCCGAGGCCTACGTGAACGGCCTTGCCGACCCGCTCAAGCGCACCTACAAGTCGCCAATCGACAGCAACAACAGCTGCGCGAAGACCTACGTCATTTTCATCGGCAACGGCTTTCCGACTCAGGACTCGCCCTCCGCCCTTTTGAGTGGAGTCCAGGGCGATACGACGCAGCTGCCCATGCCGCAGTTCACCACGATCTCCCAGCAGCAGTGCGCGGTCCTGGGCAATTCGAACACCTGCTCGAATAACTGCAGCGTTCCGGGCAGCGTCACGAGCGCCAATCCCGGTTTCGACAGCTACCAGTGCGTGGTCAACAACAACCTCACATCCACCCTGGGCTGCAGCGGCAATCAGAAGGCCCACGACTATCAGGGTTGCAATACGGCCCTGGTCGTGACACCCACCGGAACCACCGCCGTGCCGCCTAACAACGAAGTGCGCTACGCCGACGAGTGGTCCAAGTACCTCTTCACGACGGACGTCAGCCCGGAGGGTGGACAGCAGAACGCCTCCGTGTACACGATCGACGTGTTCAAGGACGCCCAAGACGCGCGCCAGACCGCGCTTCTGATGAGCATGGCCAAGTACGGCGGGGGCCGTTACTTCTCCGCGACGAGCGAACAGGCGATTCTCAACGCCTTGCGCGAGATCCTGATCGAGATCCAGGCGGTCAACAGCGTGTTTGCGTCGGCAAGCTTGCCCATCAACGCGACCAACCGCTCGCAGAACGAGAACCAGGTGTTCATCGGCATGTTCCGGCCGGACCCGAACGCGAAGCCGAAGTGGTACGGCAACCTGAAGCGCTACCAGGTTGGACTATTCGGCAGTGAAGCAAAACTTGCCGACAAGGACGGCGCTGAGGCGGTTTCCGCGGCGACCGGCTTCGTGCAGTCCTGCGCGTCGAGCTTCTACACAACCGACAGCGGCACGTACTGGAACTTCTCTCCCATCAGCGCGGGGCTATGCACGGTCGCGTCGACGAGCCCGTTCTCCGACCTGCCTGATGGAGCGCTGGTGGAAAAAGGCGCCGTCTCCGAGGTGATCCGGCGCGGCAACGATCCCGGCGCGGCGATACCGACCACTGCTGTCAACCGCACGGTCCATACCTGTCCGTTCAACTCGACGACCTGTTCGCTCGTTCCGTTCAACACCTCCAACGTGGGCGCCTCACGCGTGCAGGCAGCGAACTCAACCGAGCACCAGCGGATCATCGACTTCACGCTCGGCATGGACGTCCACGACGAGAACGGCAACAACATCTTCAACGAGACGCGCCCCTCGCTGCACGGTGACGTGACGCATTCGCGCCCGCTGCCCGTTAACTATGGTGGCTCGACCGGCGTTGTCGTCTACTACGGCAGCAACGAGGGCACCTTCCGTGCAATCTCCGGCAATACCGGCCAAGAGCTCTGGGCCTTTATCGGCTCCGAGCACCACCGTTTCCTGAAGCGCCTCTACCAGAACGATCCAATCGTGACCTATCCGGGATTGCCCGGCACCGTGACCTCCGAGCGCAAGAACTACTTCTTCGACGGCTCCGCGGGGCTCTACCAGAATGCCGACAACTCCAAGGTCTGGGTCTTCCCGTCCATGCGGCGCGGCGGGCGCCGGATCCATGCCTTCGATGTGACGAACCCGGCGGTACCGGTGTTGAAGTGGCGCATGGGCTGCGCGCATCTGAATGATGACGTCAGCTGCACCTCGGGCTCGACTGAGATCGGCCAGACCTGGTCTACGCCCAACGTTGCCACCGTGTCCGGATATGGTGGCGGCAGCGATCCGCTCATCGTCATGGGCGGCGGGCACGATCCCTGCGACGACGCCGATACATCCGCGCCGTCGTGCGCCTCTGCCAAGGGCCGCAAGGTTTACGTGCTCGACGCGGACAACGGCGCCATACTGCAGAGCTTTGACACGCTGAGAAGCGTCCCGGCCGACGTGACGCTGGTCGACCGGAACTTCGACGGTCAGGTCGACCATGGATATGTCGTGGACACGGGCGGCAACATTTACCGCATCGACTTCGTCGATCCGTTGACGTTAGGACCGCTGTCGGCGGGAAACTGGAACTTCACGCACATCGGGCGGACGAACGACCCGGCCACAAATGCCGCGGCCGGACGCAAGTTCCTGTTCGCGCCCGCGGCACTGCCCGCGAAGGACCGCGTCTACCTCGCGCTCGGCTCGGGAGACCGGGAGCGTCCGCTGCAGGTCAACTATCCCTTTGTCGAGGACATCAAGAACCGCTTCTACATGTTCGTCGACAATTTCCAGACAGCCGGTCCGGTGGATCTCGACGGCGCGAATCTGGCGGACTTCACGACCAACACCACCTGCTCGACCACCCTCGGCAGCGGTTTTACCGGCTGGCGCATGGATCTTGACGGCGGGCGCGGCGAACAGACAGTCACGTCGGCTGCCATCTTCGGTGGTCTGATCTTCTTCAGCACCAACCGGCCTGTGCAGACCGTGGCAGGGCAGTGCGCCTCCAACCTGGGTGAAGCGCGCGGCTACGCGGTGAACCTGCTTAATGCTTCCGGGGCTGTGGGTACCGAAAACCTGTGCGGCGCAAATCGCTCAGGCATATTCATCGGCGGCGGTCTGCCCCCTTCACCCGTGGTCGGTTCAGTGCCCGTTGCCGGGCGGCAGGTTACGGTCGTCATCGGCGGAATTCAGCGCACGGGTGCTTCAAGCTCACCGATCGCGGCCCAGCGGGTGCGGCCCACCATTACGCAGCGGCGCGCCCGCCTATACTGGTATCAGCACGGGGACAAGTAAGCCGCGCGTGCTTTCCTGGATCGTCGACGGCTGCCGCTACTGGCTGTAGCGGCGCACCGCCCCGCAGCCCCGCGTAATCTAGGCCGCGAGGCCTTTGGGCAGCGGGAAGATGGTGTGTTCCTGGACACCGGCCAGCTGTTCGACGCTCTCCGCACCCAGCTCACGCAGCCTGGAGACGACCTCCTCGACGAGGATTTCCGGCGCAGATGCGCCTGCGGTGACCCCGACGGTACGCGCCGCGGCAAGCCATTCGGGCCGGAGGTCCGCGGCTTTGTCGACCATGTACGCGGCAACGCCCTGGTTCTCCGCCACCTCGCGCAGACGGTTCGAGTTCGAGCTGTTGGGCGAGCCGACGACGATGACGGCATCGCACCGAGACGCGAGGGCCTTCACCGCATCCTGGCGGTTCTGCGTGGCATAGCAGATGTCGTCCTTCTTGGGTCCCACGATGGCCGGGAATCGGGCGCGCAGCGCGTTGATCGTCTGCTGCGCATCGTCGACCGAAAGCGTCGTCTGCGTGACGAATGCGAGCTGATCCGCGTCGCGCACGACGAGCTCTGCGACGTCCCCGGGCCGTTCCACAAGGTGCATTCCCCCTGCGCTCTGCCCCATCGTTCCTTCGACCTCGGGATGACCCCGGTGGCCGATCATGACGATCTCACGCCCTTGCGCGCGCATCCTGGCCACCTCGACATGAACCTTGGTAACCAGGGGACAGGTGGCGTCGAACACGCGGAGCTTCCGTGCTTCGGCCTCGCGCCGCACTGCCTGTGAGACGCCATGGGCGCTGAAGATCACGGTCGCCCCTTCGGGCACCTCGCGCAGTTCCTCGACGAAGACGGCGCCCTTTTGCTGCAGGTCACGCACCACGAACTTGTTGTGCACCACCTCGTGCCGCACGTAGATCGGCGCGCCATGGAGCACGAGCGCGCGCTCGACGATCTCGATGGCGCGATCGACGCCCGCGCAGAAACCGCGGGGATTGGCGAGAAGCACTTTCATGTGCAGATTATATCGAACCGCCATGACGCCAAGCGGCCAAGACGAAGAATTTGAACCGCCAAGACGCCAAGAGCGCCAAGAAAACCCTTACTAAAACAAAAAACCAGCGTTTTTCAACCGATTGTGACAGGAGGCAGTCTTGCGAACGAACGGCGCTCCAACAACGGTAGCTCCGACTAGTATATTTCTTGGCGTTCTTGGCGGTTCCATCAGGCCTTCGCACGCGGGCGGAGCGCGTCGTACACCAGCAACACCGCGCCGCAGGTGATTGCTGAATCCGCGACGTTGAACGCCGGCCAGTGATAGCCAAAGGCGTGAAAATCGAGGAAATCGATGACGGCCCCCACGGTGATGCGGTCGATCAGGTTGCCCACCGCACCGGCCAGAATCAGCGTGAGCGCCAGCGCAAACAGGCGCTGCTGGGGATAACGGTACAGGAGATATACAATCCAGATCGATGCAACTGCGGCAATCGTAATGAAAAGCGCCCGCTGCCAGCCGTCATGGTCCGCGAGGAAGCTGAATGCGGCACCCGGGTTGTAGACGAGGACCAGGTTGAAGAACGAAGTAACCTCCACCGCCTGGTTAACGACCATGCGCTCGACGACGAGATACTTCGTCGCCTGATCGATGATGACGATGAGCGCCGCGAGCGCGAGCCATTTAAGCATGATCGCGCGGTTCACCAGCGCCAAACAGGTTCGACATACAGCGCCCGCAAAGGCCCGGGTGCTCTGAATTCCCGCCGACGTCCGGCCTGTAGTGCCAGCACCGCTCGCATTTCCTGTGGGGGCTTGGCGTCACCGCAATGCTCACGTCGCGCAAAGCGGTTGCTTTTGCCCCCTCAGGCGCGGCCCCACCCACGTCGGCCCGCGAGGTAATGAATACGAATCTCAAGTCATCGTCGAAGGACTTGAGAAACTCCCTTTCCGCGCCGTTTGCGTAAATATCGACCTCGCCCGCAAGCGACGAGCCGATCTTGCCCGCCACCCGCAGCTCTTCAAGCTCCTTCAACACGTCGGACCTCAGCGCGCGCAGCCTGCCCCAGCGGGTGCGCAGCGCATCGGCATCGCGCGGCAGCCGGAACTCGCACCAGGTCTGCTCGAATACGCACGGCTCACCCCCGCTCAGCGTTTCCCACACTTCCTGCGCCGTAAAAGAAAGGATCGGCGCAAGGAGGCGAGTGAGGGAATGAGTGATGTGATAGAGCGCATTCTGCGCCGAGCGGCGTGCGCGGGAATTCGCGGGTGCCGTGTAGAGCCGATCCTTGAGGATGTCGAGATAGAAGCCGCCGAGGTCCTCGGAACAGAATGTCTGCAGCTTCTGGGCCACGAGGTGAAACTCGTAGTTCCCGTAATGCCCGGCCGTCGCGGGGTCCTTCACCCCAAGCTCCGACGGCACGAGTTCACGTTGCAGGTCATGCGTCATCACGCAGGCGTAACGATCGATCTCGAGCCATTCATCAACGGGCAGCGCGTTTCCTTGCGCGTCGAAATCAGCCAGGTTCGCGAGCAGGAAGCGCAGGGTATTGCGAATCCGGCGATAGGACTCGACCACGCGCTTGAGAATCTCGCGCGAGATCGAGAGCTCGCCGGAATAGTCGGTCGACGCAACCCATAGCCGCAGGATGTCGGCGCCGAGCTCATCCATCACTTCCTGCGGCGCGATGACATTGCCCTTCGACTTGCTCATCTTGTGGCCCGAGCCGTCCACCACGAAACCGTGCGTGAGGAGCGCCGAGTAGGGCGGCACGCCGTCCATCATGCACGAGACGAGGAGCGACGAATGAAACCAGCCGCGGTGCTGGTCGGAGCCTTCCAGATAGAGGTCGGCCGGAAAGGCGCTCGAGCCTTGATGGGAGCCCCGCAGCACCGTGAAGTGCGTCGAACCGGAATCAAACCAGACGTCGAGCGTATCCTTCACTTTCTCGTACTGCGCAGCCTCGGCGCCGAGCAACTCTTCCGCCGCGAGCGCCTGCCACGCCTCGATGCCGCCTGCTTCGACGCGCTTCGCCACCTGCTCCAGAAGCTCGAGCGCTCGCGGGTGCAGCGTGCCGTTCTCCTTGTGGATGAAAAACGGCATCGGAACGCCCCATTGACGCTGGCGCGAGAGCGTCCAGTCGGGGCGGCTGGCAATCATGCCGTGCAGGCGGGCCTTTCCCCATGCCGGAAAGAACCTCGTGGCTTCCACGCCGCGCAGCGCGGTCGTTCGCAGCGGCTCGGACGGGCGCGCGCTTTGGTAGCCCAGGACGTCGTCCATGCCCGCGAACCATTGAACTGTCGCGCGCAAAATGACGGGCGTCTTGTGGCGCCAGCAATGCATGTAGCTGTGCCGGTATCCCTCCTCGTGCAGCAACGCCCCGGTTTCCTTCATCTTCTCGATGATCTTTCGATTCGCTTTCCAGATCGACATGCCGCCGAAAAACGGCAACGATGAGGCGTATCGTCCATCGCCCATGACCGGGGTGATGATCGCCTCGTCCTTCATCCCGTAGCGGCGGCACGACTCGAAGTCCTCCACGCCGTACGCGGGCGCCGAGTGCACGATGCCCGTGCCGGTCTCGAGCGTGACGTAGTCGCCGAGGCAGACCGGCGAGAGCCGGTCGTAGAACGGATGGCGGAAGCGGATGTGCTCGAGCGCCGCACCTTTGCACTCGCCGAGAACCTCCTCCTGCTCGAGCCCGATACGCTTAAGGCACTGCTCGCGCAGATCCGAGGCGAGGATCAGCAATCCTCGTTTGGTCCGCACGAGACTATAGTCGTGCTCGGGGTGAACGTTGAGCGCCTGGTTGGCGGGGATCGTCCAGGGCGTTGTCGTCCAGATCACCGCCCAGCCCGGCTCGTCGGGAAACCTGCCGAGGCCGAAGGCCCTGGCGATCTTCTCGGGCTCGGCAAAGGGAAAGCCGACGTCGATGGCAAGGTCATCGACATCCTCGTATTCGACTTCAGCCTCGGCAAGCGCCGAGCCGCAATCGAAGCACCAGTTGACGGGCTTAAGGCCCCGGTACACGTAGCCCTTCTTCAGCAGGATGCCGAGCGCGCGGATCTCGTTGGCCTCATTGCCGTAGGCCATCGTGAGGTAGGGATGGTCCCAGTCGCCCAGCACGCCGAGCCGCCGGAAATCGGCCTTTTGACGCTCGATCTGCTCGGCTGCGTACGCGCGGCACAGGCGCTGCGTTTCGGCCGCGGAAAGATTCTTGCCGTGCTCCTTCTCGATCTGGATCTCGATCGGCATGCCGTGGCAGTCCCAGCCAGGCACGTAGGGCGCGTCGAACCCGGAGAGCGTGCGGCTCTTGACGATGATGTCCTTGAGGATCTTGTTGACGGCGTGGCCGATGTGGATGTCGCCATTGGCGTACGGCGGGCCGTCGTGCAGCACGAAGCGCGGGGCGCCGCGGCGCGCCTGCCGGATGCGCTCGTAGAGCCTGCGTTCCTCCCATTGCTTGAGCATGACAGGCTCGCGCTTTGCGAGATCGCCGCGCATCGGGAACTTCGTATCGGGCAGGTTGAGTGTTTTCTTGTAGTCAGCCATTGTTCTCTGAGCAGTGACCGGTGAGCGGTGGCCAGTGGGTGGATGGCACGCCGTTCCCGGCAATTTCCAAGCGCAGTCTACAGGTTCGCAGTTCTGGAAGTCTTGACGTCCTGGCCGTTGAAGAAGGCTTTTGCGTCTTCCACGTCGCGCGCAATCTGGCGCGTCAGCGTCGTGAGATCGGCGTACTTCTCCTCGTCCCGGAGCTTGCGGTGGAAATCGATACGCACGTGTCGACGATAGAGATCTTCATTGAAATCGAACAGGTGAGCCTCGAGCACGGGCGCGCCCCCCGCCCTGATCGTCGGCCGCACCCCGAGGCTCGCCACGCCGGGCAACGGCCTTTCCGCGACCCCGCCGACCGTGACCGCAAAAATCCCGGTCAACGGCGGCCGGTTGTGTTTCATCTGAACGTTGGCGGTCGGGAAGCCCAGCGTCCGTCCCAGGCCGTCGCCCCGGACGACGCGCCCGCTGATCGAATAGGGACGTCCGAGGAGCTCGCGCGCCCTCGCGAGCTCGCCTGCCGCGAGCGCGCCGCGTACCGCCGTGCTGGATACGCGCTCGCCTCCGAGCGTGACGCTGGGCAGCGCCTGGACCTCGAATCCAAGGCGCGACGCCGCTTGCCTGAGCATCGTGAAATCGCCGGCGCGGCGGGCGCCGAAGCGAAAGTCGTCGCCGACCAGGACCCAGCGCGCGCCGAGGCCGCGCACGAGCACACGCTCGATGAATTCCTCCGCCGTGATCTGCGCGAAGCCATAGTTGAAGCGGCAGATATGAACGCGGTCGACGCCGCAGGCTGCCAGCAGCTCGAGCTTCTCGCGCAGCGAGGTCAGCCGGGTCGGCGCCTTGTCGGGGGCGAAGAACTCGCGCGGGTGGGGCTCAAACGTGAGCACGCAGGCCGGAAAAGCGAGCCGCCGCGCGGCGCGCAAGAGCTCGTCCAGCATGGCCTCATGGCCGAGATGCACGCCATCGAAGTTGCCGATCGTAAACGCAGTGGGGCCGTCCGCAGCGGCGGGCAGACCGCGTGAAATCCGCATACAACCCAAGCGGGGGCGTAACTAAAAGCTTGAATGGTAGCGTGTTTTACGAGACAGGGTCTAGCGGAGGGGCGCCTAGTCCCGTTCCAACTTGTTCGGACAAAGAGCGAATTATCTGTTCATGGCTATAGTGGATTCGAGACAACAAGTTGGAACGGCACTAGGCGACTTCGCGATGCGGGAGTGCCTCATTGCTTGGCACCGATGCGGCTGCTGCGACCACGCGTCCCAGGAAAATCAGGGTCGGGCCTGCGATCCCGGAACGGGCGATTGCCGGTAGCTCGCACAACGTGAGCGTGATGCGGCGGGCCTGTGGCAACGTCGCGCTCTCGGCGACGAGGACGGGCGTATCGGGGCGCACGCCTTCCGCAAGCAGCGTCTTCGTGATCTCGGCAGCCTGTCCAGCGCCCATGTAGACAACGGCGGTGTCGGCCGCTGCAACAGTCCTTGCCCATTCGCTGGGCGCCTCCCCTTCGCCTACTCGGGGCGTCACGAACGCGACGCTGCGTGCCACGCCGCGCTGGGTGAGCGACACGCCCGCCTCCGCGGCGGCACCGAGCGCTGAGGTGACGCCCGGGACGATCTCGTACGGAATGCCTGCCGCGTCGAGGGCCGAAAGCTCCTCACGGGCACGTCCGAAGAGCATCGGATCGCCCCCTTTCAAGCGCACCACCACGGCGTTCGCGCGCGCTGCGTCCACCAGGCGCTTATTGATGAATTCCTGGGCCGTGGAAAACCGCCCGCAGCGCTTGCCCACCTCAATGTGTCTTGCGCCTGAAGCGAGGGCAAGGACTTCGGGATGCACGAGCGCGTCATGGAACACGATGTCGGCACGGCGCAAAATCTCCGCAGCGCGCAGCGTCAGCAGGTCCGGAGCTCCCGGGCCGGCCCCGACCAGCCAGACCTTGCCGGAAGCCGGCTTCACGATTTCACGCCCTCGGACGCAGCGGGTCCACGGCGACGGAACAGCGGCAGGGGACGCTCGACCGAGGCCTGATAGGACTCGCTGAATACGCCGAAGCCGGCGAGCGCCTCGTGCGGATCCTCGCCCTTGCGCAGGACGAAGGAATCGAAGCCGCAGCTCGCCAGATAGAAGAGCTGGTCGCGGAAGATGTCGCCGACCGCGCGCAGCTCGCCCTTCCAGCCATAGCGCTCGCGCAGGAGACGGCCGGTGGAAAAACCCCGGCCGTCGCCGAAGTTCGGGAAGTTCACCGCGACGACGCCGAAGAGCTTCAGGTCCTCCGCGATGGCGGCGGGATCCTCGTCGCTCTCGAGCCACACCCCGATCCGGCTCGGGC
>Ga0256864_1000704_pt1 | contig 11086 bp, 15 predicted proteins | sample RVTome_11_FD_187336 | JGI IMG/M metagenome (GOLD analysis project Ga0256864, IMG submission 187336) | Soil microbial communities from uranium-contaminated site in the Upper Colorado River Basin, Wyoming, United States - RVT147D111 HiSeq ... | reverse complement strand
GCTACAATAGGGTCCTTATCACCCTGGGACAAGAGATTATTCTGGTGGATAAAACGGGAACAGTGCCGAATCCCAATCCCCTTCTGGCCCAAAACGGATGGACCATCTGCAACAACAGTCAATGCGTAATAGATATTTCGGGTCAACTGGATGTTTCGGAGGGACAGCGGGTGGGATTGGATTTTGATCTGAAACAATTTACTTATGATCCTTCAACGAATTCGGTCACCGCATGGATCGTTTCGGATCATGACGGATCAGGGCATACCGATTACGTAGAAGAGAAGGAGGATCACTTCGATCTGAAAGGGGTGGTTCAATCCGTTCAAAATGGCCAATTTGATTTAACGGTCCTGAAGGCAGAACATTTTTCCCTTGGGACAAACCTTATCACGGTGGCAGTCAACAATCAAACCGCCTACACCTGTGATGAGGATGATGATCTGGGAACCTGCAAAATTGTTGCCTTCTCCAATCTTCAACCCGGAATGAGGGTAGAAGTCTATGGAAATTGGGATGGTTCGATGTTTCAAGCCACACGTGTTGAAGGGGACCATGATATGGATATTATTGCTTTCTGTCAGCAGGAGGGAAGGTCCATGGCCGATTTTTCCGGGTTCACTCTGAAAAAAGAATTGGAAGGCTCATTCTCTTATCAGGTTAATCAGGCCGATTCTGTTATAGAAGTACAGGGTCAACATATTCTTCTCGCCAATGAAACCCAAATCAAAACGGAATCTGGTGACATCGAGAAAAGAATCTGTTCCGACCAAATCCCCGCAACCGCTCAAAAAATCGACCTGGAATTTTTTGAGGCAAAGGATGGGATGGGAAATAGGGTCCTCATTGCCAAAAAGGTGGAGTTTAAAGTTTAAGCAGTAAAAAACCTAAAACAAGGAGGCAAAAGCATGAATCAGAAAAATATGAATCGGTTTTTAGGGGTGTTTGCTGTAGGGGTTCTGGTGGCCCTAACGGGGGTTCCAGCCTTTGGCGGACAGACTCCGGTTCAAAAAGAGAAAAAAGAACACGTCCACCAGTATATCGTTAGTAGCGTAGAAAAAATCAAGGGTGAAACGGTCATTCTAAAAACAAATTCAGGCAACCGAACCCTCAGCGTTAAGGATTTCGAAGGAGAACAAATTTCGGATGTCCATGAGGGAGATCGTTTCCTGTTGAGGGTGGAAGAGGGAAATCAAATTATTGACATAGACCGCATTATCGGGCCAGGTGTTGAGTTCCATCCTGAAGCCCACCAAAAACTAAAAGGGAATCTGGTGGACTATGACCGTGAATATAAGATCATCACGCTCAAAATGGCCAATGGAGCGGCAAACAATTTTAAATTAAAAGAAGTCGCCGCTACCAAAATGAACCAGGTCAAATTAGGAGCCGCCATTGAAATAGAGATTGATGAGGAAAACGGGTTTGTGAACGATTTCCTTGTGGACTAAGTTTTAGGGTAAAAAAACCTTTAGGCGGGATCCAAAAGGTCGAACCTGGCCTTTTTTTCCGCCCCTTTTTTTCGGCCTATCCCCCAATAAAAATTGAAACCTTAAAAACCTATGTCCTTTTCAAATAGAGTGAACTTAAGTTAAAATAGCACCATGCGATTATTAATTGTGGAAGATGAAAAAGATCTAGCCAAAATCCTCCAAAAAGGGCTACAGGAAGAAGGCTATAGTGTTGACCTATGCTTTAGATGGCGAAGAAGGGTTATATATGGCCCAGGAGGGTTCCTATGATGGAATAATTTTGGATATTCTCCTGCCTAAAATAAATGGGCTCAATATCCTCAAAACCTTGAGGGAAAAGGGGATTTCAACACCGGTCATCATGCTTACAGCCAAAGATTCTATCCCTGATAAAATTACTGGACTGGATTCCGGGGCCGATGATTATCTCAGCAAACCCTTTGAGTTTGGGGAACTTCTCGCCCGCCTTCGGGCTTTAATCAGAAGAAAATTTTCGGAAAAACGCCCCCGCCTCAAAGTCCTTGACCTTGAATTAAACCCTTCCCAAAAGGAGGTCGTCCGGGCAGAAAAATCGATTCCTTTGACGGCAAAGGAATTTACCCTTTTGGAATTCTTGGTATACAACAAAAACCGCGTGATTACCCAAACCGAGATCATTGACCATATCTACAACGATACCTTTGACTTGGATAGCAATGTATTCGATGTATTTATAAATAATTTAAGGAAAAAAATTGATAAAGGTTTTCCGGTTAAACTGATTCACACCATCAGAGGAACGGGGTATATGCTAAGGGACCCGGATGTTTAATTCAATTCAAACTCTTCCTATGGATCTTCCTATCTTTTTCGGCCATTCTGATCGGTTTGAATTTTATTATTTTTAAAGAACAAAAAATGGGAATTTTTTCCACAGTTGACCTTTTCTTAGATTCGAAAACCCAATTTTTCAGTGGTTTAATCGAAGTTTATCATGACGGAAGAATAGATTTTGAGCCCTTGGAGGGAAAAAAAGGGTTTCAACGAAAGGCCACCTTATATGATGTCCCTTTCTCAGGGCATTATTATCAGATATATTTTGAAGATGGAAAGCCGTTTGTCCACTCTCCCTCTTTAGGGGATTCAAGAATGGCTTTCTCCTTTGAAAAAATTAAAAAAGATGGCCAATACCTGGAAACCATTCAGAGCCCTGCAGGGGAACCGTTAAGGGTATTTGCAAAAACCGTCAAGGTTGGAAAAATCTTTCCTAAAACCTTCCACATTCAAACGGGAGAGAGCTTGAATAAAACGGAAGCCTTTCTGGCGGACCTTCGAACCAAGATGTGGATCTTCACCCCCTTTATCATTTTATTGGGCGGAACCGGAGCCTTTTGGATTGCCCGATTTTCCCTAAAACCCCTCAAGGCGTTTTCCAAAGAGGTCAGTGAAATCAGCGCCACCAATCTAAAACAACGACTGGAACACCAAAATATCAGCCAAGAACTTCAGGAGTTGGCAAAATCTTTTAACGCAACCTTGGACCGACTTGAGGAGGTTTTTACGCAGCAAAAACATTTTATTTCAAATGCCTCTCATGAATTGAGGACTCCTGTCACTGTAATTAAAAGTCATTGCGAAATCCCTCTCCGAAGGCCCCGTACCCAAGAAGAATATAAAGAAGCCTTGGAAACCATATTTAAGAATATTAAAAACTTAGAGGACCTGATCAATAAACTCCTGACCCTTTCTCGGTATGACCAAAAACCCTTTCCCATCCAAAAGAAGAAGACCGATATCGAAAACCTTCTAAACACAATCGGATTAATGCTTAAACCCATCGCCGAGAAAAAAGGAATTAAAATGCTTCTCCCACAGTATTCAAAAGCGGTGTATATTGATGGTGAAAAGGCAACCATAGGGGAATTATTCACCAATCTGATAGACAACGCCATTAAATATACCGGAAGAGGGGAAACGGTTAAAACCAACGTCTTGGAAAATGAGGACCGGGTGACCATTGAAGTGATTGATACGGGAATTGGAATTCCGAACCCCGAGTTGAAAAACATTTTTGAGCGATTTTACCGAATTGATCCGGCTCGAGGAAAAGAAACATTGGACGATTTTTCAAATGGGCATGGGTTTGGCTTGGGATTAAGTATTGCCAAAGAAATCATTGAAAACCATGGAGGGAAAATTGAAGTAGAAAGCCAATTTGGAGTAGGAACCACATTTCGCGTTTCCCTTAAGAAATGGAAGGATTAAAAATGTTTCATTGTAATAAAACCCGATAAATGGTAATTTATCTTTCAATTTAAAGGGCCCCTCCAAGAATAGAAATCCAAAAAACATGGATAAACGGTTTTTAAAACGTCTCCCCTTTAAACTCTTTATTAAATATGGAAAAGAAAAACCTTCTTTTGTGGGTTTTTCAATAGACATCTCCAAAACCGGAATTTATCTAAAATCGAATATCGCCTTTTCCACTAATACAGATCTGGTTTTAAAGGTCACCCTTCCCGATGGAAAAATAATTGGCCTGAAAGGAAGAGTGGTCTGGGAAAAAAAACTACCTGTCGAAGGAAACTCACCAGATGGCATAGGCATGGGCATCAAGATTACTCAAACGGACCCCGCCTATTTGAGTTTTATCAAGGAAGAGTCTCGAAAAAAAATGTAATTATTAAAAAATTGGATAAATTTTTCAGAAGCCCTTCTATTCAGAATTTTTTTCAAAGGATCTTCTTGAAAAAGGTTCTAAAAACAATCTTTCTTTTTCAAATTTTTTTCTCTTTTTCGGTGGGAATCATTATCATTTTCCATCCCCATGCCGCCCCCTTTAAGGGAAGGTTCCCCTTTTCAAAAATAGCGGAACCCACCCAATTTCGCTTGGAACCCTTGTCCGGGAAACATCTCCAATTATCCGTTTTATCGTTAAAGTATTATTCATTGACCTCTGAACCACCGGGTGCATTCCTTGGACACCGTAAATGTTTTCCATAAAAAATTTTTTTGAACCCATTTCCCTGGATTCCAATAAATGGCTTAGAAATGATTATGATGGGTTCGTCCCACCAATGACTCATTTGATTGGAAAAGATGGAAAACCGGTTACCAGAATAAGGGGAGAAAAAAATAGAAGGATCCTGTTATCTACGAGTTTATTCAACAACTCCTTCATTAATCCTTTAAAGATTTTCTCCTTCTTCCTCTTAGTTTCAGAGAGAGAATGTTTAAACCAAAAGGAGGAGGCATTTTGTTTAAAGAGGAAAAAACTTTCAACTTACGCTTTAGTCTAGAAGCTAACTTTTCTGAGGACTATGAAGGAGATGAAGATGGGTTGGCTTGGTTCCAGGAGTGGGAGACGCAAATGAAACCAGAAATTATCAAACAGGTCTTTCAAAGTCTTCGTCAAAATATTTTTTGGAAAGCCCATATCCGAAACCGTGGAAATTCTCCAGAGAACGAAATTGAAATTGTTATCCAAAAAGAATTCTTAAATCCAAAAAAAATTTAAAACCTGTTTATAAAAAGATTCCTGGGCAGAAACCCTTCGGGGTTGACCCAACGGCTTGTTTTTTTAAAAACCCATGTCCCAACCACTTTCACCAGAACTCCTCCTTTGGGCTTATCAACGCGGCCTTTTTCCAATGGGCGAAGAGGATGGGTCTGTGGAATGGTATTTTCCAGATCCTCGGGGGATTTTTGATCTTGAACGGTTTCACATTCCCAAACGGCTCAGGCAAACCATTCGGAAAAGGGTATTTGAAACCCGGTTTGACCACAATTTTGAAGGAGTCATGCGTGGGTGCGCGGATCGCCCGGAAACCTGGATCAATGAACCCATTATTAAGGTTTACACTGCACTTTTCCATATGGGAAAAGCCCATTCCGTTGAAGCCTATTGGAACAAAAAATTGGTGGGGGGCATATACGGGGTCAGTTTGGGGGGAGCCTTTATGGGAGAATCCATGTTTTCAAAAAAAACCGATGCCTCTAAAATTTGCCTGGTTTCTCTTGTTCAACACCTCCGAGAAAGAGAATTTTCCCTATTTGATGTTCAATTTTTAAATCCCCATCTGGTACGCTTTGGCGCCCATGAAATACCGGCAGAAATCTACCTCAAACGCCTTCATTGGGCGTTAAAACAAAACTGTTCTTTTTAATTTAAAATGGAGAAAGGGCTTATTATTCCAAAGGAAGGTGAGGGTTATTCCCCCATTCCTGCCAAGATCCCTCGTAAACCCTGACTTTTTGAAAACCAAGGTGACGGGCCACAACGTAATCATGAGAGGCACGGTAACCAGTTTGGCAATAAGTCACCACCTCTCTTGGGCTGGATTTTCCAATTAACTTCAATAGGTCCCGGGAGCCTCTCAAGGTTCCTTTTATTGGATCAATGGTTTTTTTCCAATCAATATTAATGGCTCCGGGAAGATGGCCTACCCGATGCCCTTTTTTTTTCTTTCCATTAAACTCATTGGATGACCGGGCATCTACCAATAAAACATTCGGGTTTCCCAAATGCCTTTTAATCCAATCCATATTGGCAATATGCTTTCTTTTCGGGACAGGCAAAAATCCATGAGGAAACACCCTTAGAGTTTCTTTGGAGAGGGATCGCCCTTCCTGAATCCATTTGCGAATTCCTCCATTGAGGACTTGGACCTTTTTATGTCCAAAAAATTCCAATGTAAAAAAAAGCCTAGACGCATATAGCCCCTCTTGATCATCCTACCCAATCACCCGTGTTTCCTTATGAATTCCCAAAAGAGAAAAAATGGCTTTTTCTTTTTCAAAAGAGAAAGGAAAACCATCTGGAATTTCACCATTATGAAGGGATTCTGGACTCAAAAAAACCGCTCCGGGAATATGACCCTTTAGATATTTTCTGGGGGATTGAAAATCAATAATCCGTATTTTTGAATCGGAAAGGCAGTCATTTAAATCTCGGGTCTCTATGAAGATACCGGATTTCATTTTACCCTCCTTTTATTTATAAAACCGATTATGGATTTTGAGTTTAATTGTCAAAGACAAAAAACCTTTCAGTTGCTATTTAAATTCATCTTTCGAATAAGGTGATTATCCGTATCCGTTATGAATAAAGTTCCGTGGTGGTTAAATGTCACGCCACGGGGTCCTTTTAAGTCTATCGTTAAGCCTTGTACCCCAGGACTTTTTTCCCCTTCCTTCGCTTGCATAAAAAGTGTAATGACCTGTCTGCTTTTCAGATCCACCTTTCGAATGGCATTATTGAGGGTATCCGCAACAAACATTACCTTCCCATCGGTGGCGATGTTAAATGGGGCATTGAATTTGGCTTGATCTCCTAACCCATCAACTAACCCGACCCCTTTTCCTCCAACTAATGTTTCCACCTCTTTGGTTTCACAATTTACCCTCCGGATGGCATGGTTTAAGGTATCGGCAACGTATAAATCCCCACCGTCGGAGGTTAATCCGTAAGGGAAATAAAAACGAACCTTTTCTGCGAATCCGTCTTGAATCCCAATCATTCCCGCCTTTCCCGCAAGGGTGCTCACTATTCCGGTCTGCAGATCTATCCGCCGAATCACACTATTAATGGTATCGGCCACATAAACCGCTTTCCCAATGATAGCCACCCCCCGCGGAAAATTAAACTTGGCTTCCCCTCCTTTTCCATCCGCATAACCTTCCTCTCCTTTTTGACCGGCCAATGTGCTCAGAATTCCTTTTTCCAGATCAAACCGGCGAATGGTATGATTAAACGTATCGGCAATATAAAGATATTTTCCATCGGTGGCAATTCCTTCCGGAAAATCAAGAAGTCCTACTTCTCGGTTCCCATCACGGGCCCCTCGTTGTCCCGGAATGCCCACCACAGTGCTGACTTTTCCGGTCTGTGTATCCACCTGCCGAATTAAGGAATTATAGCTGTCCGCAATAAAGAGATACTTTCCACTGGCCACCCCGTTTACCGGGTAATTAAATAAAGCTTTGTTCGCCGACCCGTCTTGAAAACCGGGAGACCCGGATTTGCCAACCACAAAAAAACTATTTTCTCCATTATCCTCTTTTACGCGTTGAGAAAATAAATTTTCGGGTTTTGAAAGGCAACCACTAATAAAACCAAAATGGATAATTAAAAAAACCAACAAACCTTTAAAAAAGTCTTTTATCTGTTTAATAAACTATCCCCCCTATCCGTCCCAGAATTAACCCAAAATTTATTTCGACTGGATCTTCATTAATCTTCCTGAAGGGAGATTATTTTTTTCCGGAGGGCGTATTTGATCAGGTCAGCCCGGTGATGGATATTGATTTTCCGCATCAGATTGGCTTTATGGGTATCCACTGTCTTTGGACTTAATCCCAAAATTCCAGCGGCTTTTTTCACGGTATACCCTTCAGCCAAAACCTTGAGCACCTGAATCTCGCGGTCCGTCAGCAGGTCACGGGCTTTCTCATCGGCGTGTTTGACCTTGTTGGCGCATTGCTCAATAAATTGAACCATTCGGCCGGGTCCCAGATAGATTCCACCTTGTATAACCACCGATGCCGCAAGGGCCAGATCTTTCCCTGAAAAATCCTTTTCAAAAATAGCTCTCACACCCGCTTTTAAAAACTGAAGCCATTCATTCACGGCGAACTCCGCCGGGATGATTAATAGTTGAGAGTCCGGGTGAGATAAATGGATTTTGAGGAGGAATGCGACCTTCTCTTCCTCCACCTGTTGTAAATCAATTAAAACCAATTTGGGATTTAAATCCTTTAACTTTTTCAACCCTTTTTCAATGTCCGATGTCTTAAAAGAAATGGAAATTTGAAATGGCCCGGATACTGAACCTTCAATCTGTTTTGGAATCCGCTCCTCTTTGGCTATGATAACCAACGACAAAAGGCGATTACCCATCATGTCTCCTTTTGTGGGAACACACCTAAATGGTTTACTTTCCTTTCATCAAAAACAAAACCTATTAATAAAAAAAGAAAAAGAAAGTACTTTCAACCTATTAAGTATTGCATAAAAAGTCCATTCTGCATCTGCAGTATTTTTGATCATGCATCTGTAGTAAAAAAATGATGTATAAGGTGGGTTCAAAAAACTAAACCCTTCCCCCCTTATTAAAAGAAGTACTCCATTTTCTTAGGGAGGATTATAAATTAGGGGAGAAAGGTTTTTTTTTAATCTTCTTGAAGTGTAATGATCTTTTTCCGAAGGGCGTATTTGATCAGGTCAGCCCGGTGATGAATATTGATTTTTCGCATCAGGTTGGCTTTATGGGTATCCACCGTCTTAGGACTTAAATCCAAAATTTCAGCGGCTTTCTTAACCGTATACCCTTCAGCCAGAACTTTGAGCACTTGAATTTCCCGATCGGTCAACAGATCGCTGGCTTTCTCTTCGGCGTGTTTGACCTTGTTGGCGCATTGCTCAACAAACTGCCCCATTCGGCCGGGTTCAAAGTAAATCCCTCCTTGGTGAACCACAGACGCAGCAGTGGATAAACTCTTGCTTGAAAATTCACCGTCCAAAATTCCCCTAACCCCTGTTTTCAAAATTTGAAGCCATTCATTCACCGCATACTCTTCAGCAATAACCAAAATGTTCGATTCAGGGTAGGATAACCTGAGTTTGACCAAAAAACCAGTTTTATCCTCTTCAACTTGACTAAGATCGATCAAAATCACGTTGGGGTTCACATCCTTTAGTTTTTTTAATCCCTTCATGACATCTGATGTTTTGAAGGCCAATGAAAGTTGGTTGGGGCCTTGAATCGAATTTTCAATCTGTTTTGGAATGTTTCCTTCACTTCCAATGATGGCAATGGATAAAGTATTTTCGTCCATTTTATTGCTCCTTTCGTTTTTTTTCTAAATTTAAAGTTGTGAATTGCGAACAACCAAAAGAAAAAAAGCTCTATATACTTGGTTTTTAAAGCTTTTTAGATCTTAATCAGGTGCATTGCTTATAACCTAATCTGAACCTCGAAGGCTATATTACTAAGGTAGAACAATAAAGTCCATTCTGCATATGCAGTATTTTTTCCATACATATGCATTATTTAGGGTATTTTTTAAATATTTAGCTTGGAGGAATTTCGATGAAGTTTTTTTGAAAGGCTAAGACCACAGCTTCTAATTTGCTGTGAACTTTTAGTTTCTGGAGTATACGTTGAATATGGGTTCTCACGGTGGCATTACTGAGGTTCAAACTGTCGGCTATCTCTTTTGCCACCATCCCCCTGGAAAGCAGGCATAGGATTTCTATCTCCCGTCGGGTGAGGGGAAGACTTGATACGGGCCCCGCCTTTACACTCCTTGGATCAATTTGAACCCGTTTTCCAAGATTTAAAGAAAGGGGCCTATGAAACTCTGCAAAAGTGTCTTCCACAATGGGGAGGTGTGCTTTTCCTCTCCCTCGGTTGGACTTGGTCTCTTCCTGAAAAACCACAACACCCCCGTAAACATCCCCTTTATCCCCCCTCATGGGGGAAAAATTCGCATGGATTGGAATTTTTTTTCCTGTTTTATCTCTCAAAATGGTTTTGTTATGAAGATTTAGAATGATTCCATCCTGAAAGGCTTTCGATGAGGTTTTTTCAATCTCCACATGGGTTTCTTTATGGAGAATTTCATAAGCAATATCCAAAACCTCGGTTAAATCCTTACCGATGGCTAATTCCTGTTTAACCCCGGTCAGTTGTTCTGCAAGGGGATTCATAAAAATCACCCGGCCTTTTTTATCGGTTGCAATGACCGCATCGGTAACGTTGCTCAATGCCCCAGAAAGCCATTTATTCCGGGTCTCCAATTCCACTTCAATTTTTTGCCGGTGGAGCGAAATTTTAATGGTGGAATTTAATTCTCTCTCCTGGAAGGGTTTAATCAAATATCCATAAGGACCCGTCTGTTTTGCTCTTTGAAGGGTAGTCTCATCCGCAAAGGCCGTCAAGAACACTACCGGGATTTTGAGCTGGTCCTTGATATGCCTTGCGGCTTCAATCCCATCCATTCTTCCTTTTAAAAGAATATCAATTAAGACGATATCCGGTTGGAGGTGTTCCGCCGATTTTAAGGCCCCCTCACCGGATGCCTCAATCACCGGAACATGATAGCCAATTTTTTTCAACGCTTTTTGCAAATGCTTGGCGACAATCGTCTCATCCTCAACAATCAGAACCGTTGTTTTATCCGTGGTCTTTTCCTTCATCGATTCCCTTCTCTCTTAAGATTTTGGAAAAACAATTTTAAATTCGGTTCCCCTATTCCGTTTCACAGAAATCCCTCCACCCAATTGTTCCACCAGAGCGCTTACAATCTGCAAACCCAGGGATTGAAAATCGTCAATTTTTATTTTCTTAGGAAGTCCAATCCCATTATCCCTTACGATCAAAGACACTTTTCGGTTTCCATCATCATATTTAAGGCTGACAAGGATTTCCCCCTTTTTATTACGGGACGGAAAAGCGTACTTTAAGGAATTGGAAACCAATTCATTGATGATTAATCCACAAAGAATGGCCCCATCCACGTTTAAAGGTATTTTATTGATTTTTAATCTTAGGGTTATCCTTCCTAAATCAACCCCGAAGGAATGAAACAGTTGCCCCGTTAATGTTTGAATGTAATCAACCAATCAATAGTCG